>OBYZ01000162.1_pt1 | contig 88674 bp, 70 predicted proteins | sample 1501501 | NCBI WGS metagenome assembly OBYZ01 (sample SAMEA2580213, study PRJEB22360) | human gut metagenome | biome: human gut; feature: human-associated habitat; material: faeces | place: Denmark | collected 2008/2010
AATTAAAAATTGAAAAAAACAAAAGTGAAAAAAGGCGGACTGAGTCGATCAGCCCGTCTTTTCGCGTTCTTCATCACAAATGTCTTTCATTAGGCATATCTATTTTCATCGTAACAACAAAAGATATGTCGAAAAAAGGAAAAATACCCGAAAAACTGGGAAAGAAAAGATGAAAAAAAGCCTGCTTTTTGTCGAATAATAGTGGTCAGACCGCGAATCCTGCGAAGCATTTTCCGTGCGTTTTGAAAATAACTTCGTTATAATGTACGTGTGTTGAGACATATAAATAACTAGCTGCAAAAAAAGTTATATACAACCAGTTAGCAGAATAACTAGTACATGCAGCAGCCGCTATGGTACCAGCAGCTGCGAATAAAAAGCAGGAGGAATCAAAAATGCCAGAAAGAAACGCAGAAAATAACAGAGTCAGTGTCATTGGAGTTGTCGTGTCAGGGTTTGAGTTTAGCCATGAGGTCTTTGGGGAGAGCTTTTACATAATGGAGCTGTCAGTAAATCGCTTAAGCGATCAGTCTGATACGATCCCTGTGATGATTTCAGAGCGTCTTATCGATATCAATCAGGATTACAGAGGACGCACAATGGAAGCAATCGGACAGTTTCGTTCTTATAATCGTCATGAGGGGACGAGAAATCGTCTTGTGCTCTCTGTGTTTGTCAGAGAATATCATTTCATGGAGGCATTTACAGATTATACGAAGACAAATCAGATCATGCTTGACGGGTACATCTGTAAACCGCCGGTGTATAGAAAGACACCGCTTGGACGTGAGATCGCAGATCTTCTGGTAGCAGTCAACCGCCCTTACAGCAAGAGTGATTATATTCCCTGTATTGCATGGGGACGAAACGCCCGCTATGTGTCCACTTTTGAGGTTGGCACCAGACTTCGCGTGTGGGGCCGTGTTCAGAGCAGAGAGTATATGAAAAAGATAAGCGAGACTGAGAGTGAGAAACGAATTGCATATGAAGTTTCCGTAAGTAAATTAGAATATGTCGAACAGAAGGGTTGACAGCACTGTAAAATTGATGTACACTAAAGAAAATTCATACAAAAGGTAGAGGTTGCGCTACTGATGAGTAGGCTGATGGATGCAGGCAAGAGCAAGGGAAGTTAGCTAAAAGGCATTGGCGCCGAAAGAATGGCTGTGCAAAGGCTGTTCTTGGGCATATATCGAATAGGTATATGACTGTCATCTGTTCACAGATGGGGAGCTACTAAGGGAAATAGAAAAAGAAAACCTTATGAGCCGGCCGCATGTGACCGGCTTTTTCTTTGGAAAAATCCCAAGACACTCTGGTGGCTGCATTTGAATAGAGTATTACCTGAATCAAGAAAGGATGGTATTATTATGCCAATATTTAAGGGAGCAGGAGTTGCAATCGTCACTCCATTTACACAGGATGACAAGGTTAATTTTGAAGAACTGGGAAAAATGATTGATTTTCAGATTGCCGGAGGAACAGATGCGATCATCATCTGCGGAACAACAGGTGAATCTTCCACATTGACTCATGAAGAGCATGATGCATGTATCAAGTTTGCTGTTGAGCATACAGCAGGCAGAGTTCCTGTTATTGCAGGTACAGGATCAAACTCCACAGCAGAGGCAATTCGTTTGTCCACACATGCACAAAGTAATGGTGCAGATGCGCTGCTTCTTGTAACACCATATTATAACAAGGCAACACAGAAGGGTCTGATTCAGCATTATACTGCAATTGCAAACAGCGTAGATCTGCCAATCATTCTGTACAACGTGCCGTCACGTACAGGTGTTAACATTTTGCCGCAGACTGCTGTTACACTGGCAAAGAATGTAAAGAATATTGTAGCAGTCAAAGAAGCAAGCGGAAATATCTCTCAGGTAGCAGAGCTTGCCGCACTTGCAGACGGCTGCATCGATATCTACTCTGGAAATGATGATCAGGTTGTTCCGCTTCTGTCACTTGGCGGTGTGGGTGTTATCTCAGTTTTATCAAATGTAATGCCTAAGCTGACACATGATATGGTTATGAGCTACTTAAACGGTGATGTAAAGTTAAGCCGTCAGCTTCAGCTGTCTGTTATGAACTTAAATAAGGCACTTTTCTGTGAAGTAAATCCTATTCCGGTAAAGGAAGCACTGAATATGATGGGATGGAATGCAGGTGCAGTACGTTCTCCTCTGTGCGAGATGGAGCCGCAGCATAAGGAACTGCTTCGTAAAGAATTAGCGGCAATGAAGCTGATTTAAAACTGATCTGAAACTGATCTTAAGACGGAGGAACAAACGATGGTACGTATTATTTTAAACGGATGCAATGGTGCAATGGGCAAAATGTTAGCCAATATCATTGCACAGGATGAGCAGGCACAGGTTGTGGCTGGAATTGATATCACGCAGGCAGCTGATACACCATTTCCTGTATTTGAATCTATCAAAGCATGTGATGTAGAGGCAGATGCACTGATTGATTTTACCGTTTCAAAAATCACAGATATGGTATTAGATCAGTGTGCACAAAAAGGACTTGCACTAGTTCTTGCAACAACAGGACTTTCCGATGAGCAGCTTGCTCATGTGCAGGAGGCAGGAAAAACAATTCCGATTGTACAGTCCTACAACATGTCTCTTGGAATCAATACACTTGCAAAGATCGTAGAGCTTATTACACCTGTACTTGCAGACGCTGGATTTGATATCGAGATCGTAGAGCGCCATCACAGACGCAAGCTTGATGCACCAAGCGGTACAGCAATCATGCTCGGAAACGCAGCAAACAAATCATTAAATGGTGAATATCATTTTGTATTTGACCGCAGTGAAAGACGCGAGAAGAGAGATCCAAAGGAGATCGGATTCTCAGCAGTCAGAGGCGGAACCATCGTAGGAGTACATGATGTAATTTACGCAGGAGAGGATGAAGTAATCGAACTGAACCATCAGGCATTCTCCAGAGGTGTATTTGCAAAGGGCGCTGTCCAGGCAGCAAAGTTTCTGCAGGGAAAAGAGCCAGGTGTATATACCATGCGCGATGTAATAGGATAATATGATACCAGAGTCAAAAGGCATGTTGGTATCATTAGAAAGCCCCGGGCAGAGCCCAGGGCTTTTTTCATGTCAGTAGTATGATAATCAGAAGCCGCATCCACAGCAGCTAAGTAACAGGATCCAGATCAGGGCATCACAGCCACAGCTGTTTCCATTGTTAAAGAAGCCATTGCCGCCGCCGCATCCGCAGCCATCATTGTTATTCCATCCACCGCAGAATAACAGGATAAGGATGATCCACATGCAATTGCATCCGCCAGAAGTATTTGTCTGTGTGCATCCGCCGCAGTTTGTTGCTGCTAAATCACTCATAGGAGATACCTCCAAAATCATTTACAGTGTATCTTATGCGTCATAGTCTCAAGGAGTTACACTTTTTTATTTTTCTTTCGCCGTTTCTGCAATAGTGAGGAAACCTCGCAGAATATATCCTCACTGATTAAAGCAGGATGAGCATTAGGATAAATGATCCATTCAGTGTTTGACAGCTTAATGCGTTTTTTGCTCTTAGCACTTTCCTTTTTTGTAGTTCCCTGAATAAGTGTACCAGTGTAGACGGGATTAGTCAGAATATGGCGCACACTTGAGGCAGACCATTTTGGAATTTTGCCGTCAGCTTCATCTGTGATTTTATTTTTAGAAAAAGGCGTTTGAAATAAAATGCCCTGCTGGATCTTATAAAAGCATGGCGGCATAACCTGCTTCTTAGTGAGCAAAGAAGCGATTTTTGAAAGACTAAATCCATCAATATAAAGCTGATAAATTTCCCGTACAACGGCGGCAGCAGGAGGATCAGGAATTAAGCTGTGCAAATGGTCAGGATCCTTTGTATAGCCATAACAGGCAAACGAGCCAATGAACTGGCCTCGCATCATCTTATCGCGAAGAATCTGGCGAATATTATCGGAAAGATCCTCACTGTACCATTCATTAATCAGTCCATTTATCTGGCGAAGCCGCAAATTTTTCATGTCATTTGTATCAACACCGTCACAAATTCCAATCAAACGGACATGCCAAAGAGGAAACAATTCATTTAAATAATACTGAGCCGTCTCCATATCCCTAGTAAAACGCGACTGGTTTTTGCAAAGAATCGTGTCAAAACGTCCGCAGCGAGCATCCTCAATCATGCGGCAAAAAGCAGGACGTGTATTATCAAGTCCAGAATAATTTTCATCCACATACATACAATAGACAGAGAATCCATTTTTCTTCGCATATTCGCAAAGCAGCTTTTGCTGATTCTGAATGCTTTCACTTACCTCATCACAAGCCAGATTGTCATCCTCACGGGAAAGACGGCAGTAAATAGCAGCCCTTTTTTCCATCCACGCGGTCCCTCTAAATCCATTTTTATCAGATTATGAAAATATACAAATAAACGTGTTATAGTTTACTTTACTTAACTTAGCCCGAAGGTGTAATGGTTTCACTTGATATATGTTTGCGATATAATTGCGAAAAAAATTCAATAATAGCCCTTGACATATGGAGCAAAAAAAGGTATATTTAAGTCAACGATTAAACAACTGTTTAATTGAAAGAGAGCGAAACAATACGCCAAAACAAAAAAAAGAAAGGATGGCAAACATTATGAGAAAGACATTCGAGTTAGAGGATTTAGACTGCGCAAACTGCGCTGCAAAGATGGAGGAGGCAATCAAGAAGCTTCCTGGTGTAAAGAGAGTTTCTGTAAACTTCATGACACAGAAGATGATTTTAGATGCTGAGGACAGCCAGTTTGATGAAGTACTGCAGGCAGCAGTAAAGTGCATTTCAAAGGTAGAGCCAGACTGTAGAGTAGTTCTGTAAGCACACAAAAAGTGAAAGAAGTGGTTTAGTTATGTTAAAGAAGATGACAAAAAAGCAAAAAAAGCAGTTTTACAAGATTGTGGCAGCATTTGTGCTGTTGATTGTCGGAGTCATTCTTCCGATTCCAGAGCTTTATAAGCTTATATTTTTCGTTCCTGGATATTTGATCGTTGGCTATGATGTGCTCGTCAAGGCAGGAAAGAATATCACAAAAGGTCAGGTGTTTGATGAAAACTTTCTGATGGCAATTGCAACAATTGGTGCATTTGCGCTGCAGGAGTATACAGAAGGAATAGCCGTTATGCTGTTTTATCAGGTAGGAGAGCTGTTCCAGTCATACGCTGTAAATCAGTCAAGAAAATCAGTTGCGTCCTTAATGGATATCAGACCTGACAGTGCAGTTGTTCTTCGTGATGGCGTTGAGGAAGAAGTATTTCCAGACGAGGTTGCAGTAGGCGAGACAATCATTGTAAAGCCGGGTGAGCGCATTCCTCTTGATGGTATTGTGTTAGAAGGAAGCAGCATGGAGGATACAAAGGCTCTTACAGGAGAGGCTGTTCCAAGAAAGGTATCTGTTGGTGATGAGATCATCAGTGGCTGTATCAATCTGACGAATATCTTAAAGATTCGCACCACAAAGGAATACGGCGAGTCAACTGTAGCAAGAATCCTTGATCTTGTTGAAAATGCAAGCAGCCAGAAAGCAAAGGTAGAAAACTTTATCACCAAGTTTGCACGATATTATACGCCGATTGTTGTCGGTCTAGCAGCATTTATTGGTTTGATCGTTCCGATTTTCCTGCCGGGTCATCCGTTTGCAGAGTGGATTTATCGTGCATTGTCATTCTTAGTTTGCTCCTGTCCATGTGCACTTGTTATCTCAGTACCGCTTAGTTTCTTTGGAGGCATTGGCTGTGCAAGTAAGAATGGTGTGCTAGTAAAGGGAAGCAATTACCTAGAGGCTGTATCAAAAGCAGAAACTATGGTATTTGATAAGACAGGTACGCTGACGAAGGGAACATTTCGTGTGACAAAGCTTGCCCCGGCAGAGGGAAGCAGCGAGTCATCACTTCTTTTAAACACAGCGACAGCAGAGCAGTATTCCAGTCATCCAATCGCAATGTCTGTATTATCTGCATGGAAGGAAAAAAATGGCAGTGAGCTGGCAAAGGTAGAGGATGCACAGGAGATTGCAGGAAAAGGCTTAAAGGTAACTGCCGGAGGTCATGTGATCCATGCTGGAAATCAGAGCCTTATGGCAGAGCTTGGCTTGACAGTTCCGACACCAGAGGAAGCGGCAACTGTTGTATATACAGCAGTAGACGGCGTATACATTGGCTATCTTTTAATTTCCGATGAAGTAAAAGAGGATGCAAAAGAGGCAATCAGCCGCCTGCATCATGTCGGCGTAAAGAAAACAGTTATGCTGACAGGAGACAGAAAAGCCATAGGTGAGTATACAGCAAAGCTGCTTGATCTTGATGAAGTGCACACCGATCTGCTTCCGGCAGATAAGGTAAGCTATGTCAATGATTACTGCAATAAAAAGACAAAAGGCAGAATGGTTTGCTTCGTAGGAGACGGCATCAACGATGCACCAGTTCTTGCAAGAGCTGACGTTGGAATAGCCATGGGCGGACTTGGATCTGATGCAGCAGTTGAGGCAGCAGATATTGTAATCATGGAAGATCAGCCGTCAAAGCTTGCCGATGTAATTCAGATAGGAAGAAGAACAGTTCAGATCTGCAACCAGAACATTGTATTTGCAATTGCAGTCAAAGTTATTATTCTTGCACTTGTAGCAGCAGGATTTGCAAATATGTGGGCAGCCGTATTTGCTGATGTAGGTGTTGCAGTTATAGCCATCTTAAATGCAATGAGAACATTATACTATAAACCACAGAAATAAGAGAAAAGAGAGCACAGAAATGTGTTCTCTTTTTTTAGAAGAAACGAAATTATATTTACTATTTTTATAGAAGATTATTTACGCTTTTTAAGAAAAAAGTAAAAATTGCGCTATATATAGGAAAAATGTTATTGCAAAGCGACTTCTTTGTATGATATGATGAAAGAAGTGGTTAACCACGGACTCTATAAATGCTAAAGGAGAAACCTTTTATGGCAACATATCTTATTGACTATGAAAATGTCAAATCAGAAGGTATTAAAGGAATTGCGCAGCTTAGCGAAGAAGACCGCGTTGTGATCTTTTATAGTCACAATGCAGACACCATTACTTTTGAAGCAATGGATATGATTTTTAATTCAAAGGCACAGGTATCAAAGTACAAAATTCTGTGCGGTGGAAAAAATGCACTTGATTTTCAGCTATCCACGTATCTGGGCTATCTGATTCATGAGGCAAAAGATTCCTATTTCTATATTATCAGTAAGGACAACGGATTTAAGCACGTAGTAGATTTTTGGAAGAGAACATTCCGCTTTGACGGATATGTATACTGCTTTGCGACAATCGCAGATGGCAATGCAAGACAGAACCGCTTTAAAAATGCAACTGCAAAAGAGCGAGCACGTGCAATGGAAGAAGAACTCGCAGCAATGAGCGAAGAGCTTGAGGCTCAGGGTGACAGTGACTTAGAAGAGTCAGAAGAAGACTCTTCACCAGAAACAAAAGAAGCTGTAGAAGGCGCTATAAATGAAGATGTAAAAGAAGCAGCAGAGGCTGTTAATGACAAAGAAAGCAGTGAAGCAGAAGAAATGATGCAGGAAGAAGAGCCAGAAGAAACAGATGAAGTGGCTGAACAAGAAATAGAAGAAGCACCTGCAGAGGAAGAAGTACAGGAAGAACCTACAGAAGAACCAGTACAGGAAACAGAGTCAGTACAGGAAGAGCCTGCAAAAGAATTAGTACAGGAGACAGAACCGGTACAGGAAACAGAGCCAGTACAGGAAAAATCTGCAGAGAAAGAACCAACAGAAGAGCCAGTACATGAACAAGAACAGCAAAAAGAAAACAAAGAACCAGAAAATTTTGCATCTGATACAATAATTTATCCAGTTCAGCAGCATAAGCCAATTTCTGTAATGCCACCTGCACAGCTTCCAGATTCTGTCAGAAAGGAGCTTGAAAAGGCAGATGCGCAGTATAAGGATAGCAGCGAGGAAGATCTTCAAAAGAAGATTGCTGCGGCAGTGTCAGCTTCAACTATTACTGTAGTGGAAAGCGGAATGACCATTCATCATGTAGAAGAAACTAAGACAAAGCCAGTAAAGAAAAAGGCACCTGCAAAAACGAAAAAAGCACCCAAGCAGGAAGAAGCATCAGAAAATGAAGTAAAGCCAAAGAAGACAAGAACAGCTAAAACTTCAAAGAAGAAAACAGAAAAAGAAGCTTTAGCAGCAGAAGAAAAGCTAGAAGAAAAGCCAGCAGAAGAAAAGCCGGCAAAGCCAGCCAGAAAGCCAATTACAAGAAGTACAAGAGCTAAAAAAGAGGCAGCGCCAGCTGAGGAAAAGCCAGTAAAGGAAAAAACGGCAAAAGAGAAGCCAGCAAAGGAAAAGCCAGTGCAGGAGAAGCCAGCTGAGGAAGCAACGGAACCAAAAAAGCCAGCGCGCAGAGGACGCCGTCCGAAGGCACAAAGCAACATTGCAGCAAGCTTTGAATAAATATAAAAAGGAGATGTGAATAATGAAATATTATTTAGCAGTTGATATCGGTGCATCAAGTGGAAGACATATTTTAGCACATCTTGAGGATGAAAAGATCGTTCTTGAGGAAATGTATCGTTTTACAAATGGAAATGTAACAAGAGATGGTCATCTGTGTTGGGAGTTAGACAGACTGTTTGAGGAAATTGTAAACGGAATTGCAGCCTGTGCAAAGGCAGGCAAGGCACCATCATCTATGGGTATTGATACATGGGGTGTTGACTTTGTTCTTCTTGATAAGAATAATCAGATTCTTGGAGATACAATTGCATACCGTGACAGCCGTACAGATGATATGGACAAACTCTTAGAGACAATGATCTCCCCAGAGGAGCTGTATGAGCGCACAGGAATCCAGAAGCAGCTGTATAATTCTATCTATCAGCTTCTTGCAATCAAGAATGAGCATCCAGAGTATATTAAGAATGCAGAGCATTATCTGATGGTTCCAGAGTATTTTAACTATCTGCTTACCGGAGTGATGATGAACGAGTACACCAATGCAACGACAGGACAGCTTGTAAATGCCGTTACAAAGGATTGGGACTACGAGCTGCTTGACAGAATCGGCATTCCGTCTAAGATCTTTGGAAAGCTTCATATGCCAAAGACAAGCGTTGGTATGTTAAAGCCAGAGATTGCAAAAAAGTGCGGATGCCAGACAGAAGTAATTCTTCCGGCAACACACGATACAGGCTCCGCTGTTTTGGCAGTTCCGGCAAACGATGATGACTTTATCTATTTAAGCTCAGGTACATGGTCACTTATGGGAATTGAGAGAAAGTATGCAGAGTGCAGCTTAAAGAGCATGAAGTATAACTTTACAAACGAAGGTGGTTATGATTATCGTTTCCGTTATTTAAAGAATATCATGGGTCTGTGGATGCTGCAGAATGTCCGCAAGGAAATGAATACGGACAATAAGACCTACACGTTCCCAGAGCTGATTGCAATGGCAAAAGAGGCAGATGGCTTCCCGTCAATCGTAAATTGCAATGACAGCAGCTTCCTTGCACCAAAGAGCATGACAGATGCAGTACGCTATTACTGTGAGAGAACAGGCCAGAAGATTCCTCAGTCTATGGGTGAGGTTATGGTAGTTATCTACAATTCACTTGCTCAAAGCTATAAGGATACTGTTGCAGAGCTTGAAGAAATGTCTGGACGCAAGTTTTCAAGAATCCATGTTGTAGGCGGCGGCTGCCAGGATATGTTCTTAAATCAGAAAATCAAAACCTTTACAGGAAAAGAGGTTTATGCAGGACCAGTAGAAGGCACAGCACTTGGCAATCTTATGGTTCAAATGTTAAAGGATGGCAGCTTTAAGACACTTGAAGAGGCAAGAGAGTGTGTTGCATCATCATTTGATGTAAAAAAAGTAGACTGATTTACAAATTAGTTTGTGATAAAAGACGAAAAAAGAGAATCCCGTTTCGGCGGGGTTCTTTTTTTGAAAACAAAAGGCAAATCTCAATATATTTATAATAATTGCAAAGTTATTTTATTTACAGCAGACATATTTCGTGATATGCTTAATTCAGCATCAGGGAAATACCTGATAGTGAAGCGGATATAAGCAGATAAGGAGATTACAATTATGCAGACTAAAATGAGAGAAGAATTTGCAAAGATTTTTGGAGAAGGAAGAGAGCCTGAGTTTTATTTTGCGCCAGGACGTGTTAATTTGATTGGAGAGCATACCGATTATAACGGCGGTCATGTATTCCCATGCGCACTCAGCATTGGTACCTACGCTCTGGCAAGAAAGAACGACTGCGGCAAGATGCGTTTTTACTCCCTGAACTTTACCAGATTTGGAATGCTGGCAGTAGAGGGACCGGCAAACGAGTTTACAAATGTTCCGGCAGATAACTGGTGCAATTACCCGAAGGGTGTTATGTGGGCATATACACAGAAGGGTTATACCATTGATAGTGGTCTTGATATTTTATATTATGGAAATATTCCGAATGGTTCCGGTCTTTCCTCCTCAGCATCTATCGAAGTTGCAACAGCAGTTATTTTAAATGATCAGTTTGGATTTGATGTTGATATGGTTGAAGTCAGCAAGATCTGCCAGTTCTCAGAGAACAAATTCAATGGCGTAAATTGTGGTATCATGGATCAGTTTGCTATCGCAATGGGAAAAGCAGGTCATGCAATCTTCCTTGACACAGCAGATCTTTCCTACACATATGCACCGCTTGAGCTTACAGGTGCAAAGATTGTAATTGCATGCAGCAACAAGAAGAGAGGACTTGCAGATTCTAAGTATAATGAAAGAAGAAGTCAGTGTGAGACAGCACTTGCACAGCTTCAGGCAGTAAAGCCAATCAACAGCCTTGGTGAGCTTACAGAGGAAGAGTTTGATGCCATTGCAGATACAATCACTGATCCGGTAAACAGAAAGAGAGCAAAGCATGCTGTATATGAGAATCAGAGAACTATCCGTGCAGTAGAGGCACTTAAGAATAACGATATCGCACTGTTTGGAAAGCTCATGAACGAATCTCATGTATCACTGCGTGATGACTACGAGGTAACAGGAATTGAGCTTGATACCTTAGCTGAGACTGCATGGGAGCAGCCAGGTGTAATCGGTTCCAGAATGACAGGAGCAGGCTTTGGCGGCTGTACCGTAAGTATCGTAGAAGATGACAAGATTGATGCCTTCATCGAGAACGTAGGAAATGTATATAAGGATAAGATCGGCTATGCAGCAGACTTCTACGTAGTAACCGTAGGTGACGGCGCACATAAGATGTAATACCAGGGGTGAAAAGCAACGGAGCAATTCGTAAGTATTACTTAACTTAGAAAAAAGACTTTTTAGAAAGGCATGGTAGAGTGATGACAGTATATGAGGCAATCGCAGCACTCGTTCAGTATGGAATTGATACAGGACTGACACCTGAGTGTGAGCGCATTTATACAACAAATCAGCTGCTTGAAATTATGCAGCTTGATGATTATGAGGAACCGGCAGAAACGACAGCAGCACCGTTAGAGGAAATTTTAGATGTGCTGCTTGCAGATGCATGCAGTCGTGGACTGACACAGGACAGCGTAGTGTACCGTGATTTGTTTGATACAAAGCTGATGAATGCGCTTATGCCAAGACCGTCACAGGTAAGAGAGGCATTTTGGAAGGAATATAAGGAAAGCCCAGAGAAGGCAACCGAATATTTCTACAAGCTGAGTCAGGATTCAAATTATATCCGCCGCTATCGTGTCTGCAAGGATATGAAGTGGATGACCGCCACTGAATATGGCGATCTTGATATTACAATCAATCTGTCAAAGCCAGAGAAGGATCCAAAGGCGATTGCAGCAGCACGTACACAGAAGCAGAGCGGCTATCCAAAATGTCTGCTTTGCATTCAGAACGAAGGCTATGCAGGACGTGTTAACCATCCGGCAAGACAGAACCACAGAATCATCCCGATTACAATCAATCAGTCTCAGTGGGGCTTCCAGTATTCTCCATACGTGTACTATAATGAGCATTGTATCGTATTTTGCGGAGAGCATTCACCGATGAAGATTGACCGCAGCACATTTGTAAAGCTGTTTGATTTTGTCGGCCAGTTCCCGCATTACTTCCTTGGATCAAATGCTGATCTTCCAATCGTAGGCGGCTCTATTCTGACACATGATCATTTCCAGGGCGGTCACTACGAGTTTGCAATGGCAAAGGCTCCAATTGAGACACCAGTGACAATCCCAGGCTACGAGGATGTAGAGGCAGGTATTGTTAAGTGGCCTATGTCAGTTATCCGTATTCGCCATAACGACAGAGAGCGTCTGATTGATCTGGCTGATCATATCTTAAAGGCATGGAGAGGCTACACCGACGAGGAAAGCTTCATCTTTGCTGAGACAGATGGAGAGCCACATAACACAATCACGCCAATTGCAAGAAAGAAAGACGGCATCTTCGAGCTTGATCTTGTGCTTAGAAACAACATCACAACACCAGAGCATCCGCTTGGCGTTTATCATCCGCACGAAAAGCTGCATCATATCAAGAGAGAAAATATCGGTCTTATCGAAGTTATGGGTCTTGCCGTACTGCCGTCACGTCTAAAAGGCGAGCTGTCAGCACTCAAAGAGGCTATTCTTGCAGGAAAAAATCTTCGCGAAGACGAAGTTTTGGCAAAGCACGCTGATTGGGCAGAAGAATTTATGGCTTCCTACGACAAGATAGACGAATCCAACATCGATGCAATTTTGCAGGACGAGGTAGGAAAAGTATTCGCACAAGTTCTAGAAGATGCAGGTGTCTATAAGCGCACAGAAAGCGGAAGAGAAGGATTCCTTCGTTTTATCGGAACACTATAATTAGTGTTATATTTTTTCAATATAGGGTTGAAATCAATCCAATAAAGGGATAAAATAGTGTATGAAAATAGAACCAAAATTTTGTTTTTACAACGATAAAACTGAAAGAATATAATTTATGCGAAAAAAAAATATAATACTTGCGGGGGCATTGACACTGATGGCATCTGCTATCAGCGCCTGTGCCCCCGCAGGTTCAAACAGCAACAAAAAGGGACTAGAGGCATATCAAAACGGGGACTATCAAAATGCCGTGTATTTATTTAAGCAGGCAATAACGCAGGAGCCGTCAGAGGATGCCTACTATTGTAATTTGGGTCAGGCCTACTGCGCTCAGGGGTATTATGAGGAAGCAATCGAAAGCTTCACGCAAGCACTTCAGCTAGGAGGCAGTTCTTTTTATAGCTATAGAGGAATGGGGCTTGCCTACAATGGTTTAGAAGAATATGAAAAAGCAATAGAAAGCTTTCAGCAGGCGATAGAAGCTGCCGGGTCACTCGACAGCTCCTGTCGCCTTGATGTGGTTGGATATCGCGCAGAAGCCAAAATGAAGCTTGGCGACTATGAGGGATCACTTGAGGATTACAATGAGCTCATTGAGGCAGGCTATCGTTTGCGTGACATATATCAGCTGACAGGAAATGTATATCTTTTAATGGATGATGTAGATCAGGCACTTCACTGTTATCAGGAGTGCCTTGATATAGATAACCGCAACTACGAAGGGTATCTGACGATGGCAGATGCACTAAAAAAGGCAGAAGCAGAAGAGGCACGCAAGGTCGTGCTTAATGCAGCATTAGAGGTCATTCCCTACGAGGCAAAGGACTGGTGCTACCGCGGGCGTATTTATTTAGAGCTAGAGCAGACAGATGAGGCATTTTCTGCATTTGAGGAATCCTACAACAAAGGATATGCGCAGGCAGGGTATTATCTTGGCTATTGCTATGAACTTCAGGGAAAAAGTGAGGAGGCCATAAATCTTTATCAGGAACAGATCAAGCACGATCCACAGGATGCCGGACTTTACAATCAGCTTTCATCGTGCCTTGTTCGTCAGGGAGAATATCAGGATGCGCTGATTATGATTCAAAAAGGGATGCAGCTGGCAGATGAGAGCCAGATGGCAGATTTTTTATGGAATGAAAGCATCTGCTATGAAAAAATGGGAAACTACGATACGGCAATTGAAAAACTGATGAGTTATTTAGAGCAGTATCCGGCAGACAAAGATGCCAAAAAAGAACTGGCATTTTTGTACTCCAGATGATGCAGGAAAGGCAGGTATTCTATGAAAAGACTACTATTTATTTACAACTTACATTCTGGAAAAGGACTGATTCGAAATCATCTGGCAGATATTATTGATACATTCAATAAGGCTGGATACGAGACTGTTGTATACTCGACGCAAGAGCGGGCAGATGCGACAAGACTTGCAAAGGAATTGGGTGCTTCCTATGATCTTGTAGTCTGCAGCGGCGGAGACGGCACATTAAGCGAGGTGCTTGATGGTGTGATGGCTATTGACGAAAAAAGACGTCCAAAGATTGGCTACATTCCGGCAGGCTCCACTAACGACTATGCGTACAGCCTCGGCCTTCCGTCACAGATGAAGCGTTGTGCAAATGTGATTGCAGAGGAAAAGTTCCGTGCTGTCGATGTAGGTAAATTTCAGGAAAACAGCTACTTCGTCTATGTAGCGGCATTTGGTGCATTTACAGAGGTTTCCTGGAATACACCGCAGAAAACGAAAAATGCGTTAGGCCATAACGCTTATATATTAGAAGGAATACGTCAGGTCGGAAATCTAAAACCATATCAGGTGCGCTTTTCATTTGGCGACGAGGAAATTGCAGGTGAGTGCATTTATGCAATGGTCTACAATTCCTTCAGCGTAGGCGGCATGAAGAACATAAGCGGACAAAATGTAGAGCTTGACGATGGCAAGCTAAATCTTATGATCGTTTACAGGCCAGATAATGCAGTAGATTTTTCTGTTATGCTGGCAGATCTAGTAACAAAGAATCCAAACTCAAAGTTTATAGCAAATTATGAGATTTCAGATCTTATAGTTGAAAGCGACAGTGATATTGACTGGGTGCTTGACGGAGAATATGGCGGAAGCCACAAGAAGGTTCATATTCAGGCAATGCCGCAGGCAATGAAGATTGCAGTGCCAGCCGAAACGATTCCACAAGAAAAGTAAATAAAATTCAAAAAACTCTTTACAAATGAGGGGACTTCCTGTATAATATAAAGTTGCTAAGGTATTGCGCAAGTGGCTGTTTGATGCTTCAACAGGAAGCCAATGGCGTGAATAAAAGAAAGGCGTACCTGGGCATACATAGAAACAGTGTGAGAATTGTTTACAGAAAGGACAATGCACATGGAAAAAGAAGTATTAAAGGAACGTTTGACAAAGTTAGTTGAAATTGGCCTTAGCAAGAATAAGACGCTGGATTTCAATGATGTAAATGATTTTTTTGCCGGTGAAACCCTGACACCAGAAGAACTGGAATTTGTATACACATATCTGGAGCGCAAGAAGATTGATGTTCTGCGTGCCGCAACAGAAGATATGGCAGCAGATGATTTTGATAAAGATATAGATTTTTCTGATGATGAGGAAGATGTTGATCTTGACGCAATTGATCTGCTTGAGGGTGTAGGAACAGAGGATCCTGTCCGTATGTATTTAAAGGAGATCGGTACAGTACCGCTTCTTACAGCGGATGAGGAGATGGAGCTTGCAAAGAGAAAAGCTCAGGGCGATGAGTCCGCAAAAGAGCGTCTGATCGAGGCAAACCTTCGTCTTGTAGTCAGTATTGCAAAGCGTTACACCGGACGTGGCATGAGCTTTCTGGATCTTGTTCAGGAAGGAAATCTAGGACTTATCAAGGGTGTAGAGAAGTTTGACTATACCAAGGGATATAAGCTTAGTACCTATGCGACATGGTGGATTCGCCAGTCTGTCACAAGAGCACTTGCTGATCAGGCAAGAACCATCCGTGTTCCTGTTCATATGGTTGAGACAATTAACAAGATGTCAAAGATGCAGCGTAAGCTGACGCTGGAGTTAGGCTATGAGCCAAGCGTTGCTGAGCTGGCTAAAGCACTTGATATGTCAGAGGATAAGGTTATGGAGATCATGCAGATCGCAAGAGAGCCAGCATCCCTTGAAACACCAATCGGTGAGGAAGATGATTCCAACCTTGGTGATTTTGTTGCTGATGTCAATACAGTCACACCGGAAGGAAATGTAGAATCCGTTATGCTGCGCGATCATATCGATGCCTTGCTCGGAGATCTTAAGGAGAGAGAGCGTCAGGTAATCGAGCTTCGTTTTGGCTTACGGGACGGCCATCCGAGAACACTTGAGGAAGTCGGCAAGGAGTTCAACGTAACAAGAGAGCGTATCCGTCAGATCGAGGCAAAGGCTTTAAGAAAGCTTCGTAACCCAGTAAGAAGCAAGAGAATCCGTGATTTCCTTGCGTAATCAAAAATAAAAAAATAAGACAGCCTTTTGGGCTGTCTTATTTTTTTATTTTATTTTGCAATTTCCATCATAATCTCATTGGAACGTGTGATAAACTTAGACATACGATCCGGAGAGAGTGTGCCGTGAGCAAGAGCGGCAAGATCATACAGCTGCTCGCAGTACTTTGTAACAGACTCATCCTCAGCGTGAGCCAGAACATACTGAACAAGCGGATGTGTAAGATTTAAGACAAGTGTTTCATCTGGTGTACCAAAGTCCATACCAGACATGCCATACATCTTCATCATCTCCTGCATTCTTCTTCCTTCCTCAGAAAGAGTCATAACACAAGCCATAGAAGCATCCTTTAACTTTTCAGCCTTAACAGTCAGCTTATCATTATTTAATGCCTTGTGGAAGAGTGCAGTCAAAGACTCGCTGTCCTTCTTCAAGGTTTCCTTCTCCTCATCAGAAGTTTCCTCCTTAAAGGAATCAGTCAGATCAGAGTCAATGCGGACAAACTTAACATCAGGATTCTTCTGCTCTAATCTCGTGATAAATGGAGCGTCAATGTTATGCTTTAAGAGAACGGCATTGATGCCTTCCTTTTTAAACATCTCAATATACTGGCTTTGCTCCTTTTCATCAGTTACATAGAAGACCTGATTCTTATGCTTCTCCTCATTCTCCTTTAAGATATCCGGAAGAGTCAGATACTTGCCATTCAAATCCTTAAAGATGATATAATCATTCATCTTCTCAGCGAATTTCTCATCCTTTAAAACACCAAACTTGATAAATGGATTGATGTCATCCCAGAACTTCTCATAATCCTCACGCTTTGTCTTGCACATACCAGTCAGACGGTCAGCAACCTTCTTTGTGATATAATCGGAAATCTTCTTAACAAAACCATCATTCTGCAGAGCGGAACGTGAAACATTAAGCGGAAGATCAGGACAGTCAATAACACCCTTTAACAGCATCAAGAACTCAGGGATTACTTCCTTAATATTATCGGCAACAAATACCTGATTGTTGTACAGCTTAATTGTACCCTCGATGGAATCATACTCAGTGTTGATCTTCGGGAAGTACAAAATACCCTTTAAGTTAAACGGATAATCCATGTTCAGATGGATCCAGAACAGCGGCTCCTTGTAATCATGGAATACTCTGTGATAAAACTCCTTATACTCCTCATCGGTACACTCATTTGGATGCTTTGCCCAAAGCGGAGTAGTCTCATTGATCGGCTTAGGAGCTTCAGGTGCTTTTTCAGCCGGCTCAGCTTCAGTTTCAGCCTCAACAGCTTCACCGTCAGCAGCCTTCTTTGCAGCTTCCTCAGCCTTTCTCTTTTCTTCCTCTTCTTTAGCCTTCTTTTCGGCCTCATCGATTCTTGCCTGCTCCTCAGCAGTCTTGATTGCCTCAAAATAAATCGGGATAGGCATGAAAGAACAGTACTTGTCAAGGATTTCCTTTGCACGATATTCATTGCAGAACTCGTAGCTGTCCTCATTTAAGTAAAGAGTGATAGTAGTACCGATCTCAGTTTTAGCGCTGTCAGTCATCTCGAAAGAAGTACCCTCATCAGACTCCCAATGAACAGCCTTAGCTCCTTCCTTATAAGAAAGAGAATCAATCGTTACACGGTCAGCAACCATAAATGCTGAGTAAAAGCCAAGACCAAAGTGACCAATAATCTGATCATCATTTGTCTTATCCTTATACTTGTCAAGGAAATCACGTGCACCAGAGAAAGCGATCTGATTGATATACTGATCAATTTCATTTGCATCCATACCGATACCATTATCAGTAAAGGTGATGGTCTTAGTCTCTGCATCAGCAGTAACCTTTACGCAAAGCTCCTTGCCTTCCGGAATGGTGTACTCACCGATCATGTCAAGCTTCTTTAACTTTGTAACCGCATCGCAGCCATTGCTGACAAGCTCACGGAAGAATATATCGTGGTCAGAATACAGCCACTTCTTAATGATAGGAAATATGTTTTCACTGTTAATTGATAAACTGCCTTCTTTATTCATAACATCCTCGTTTCTGCGTCTGTCGTTTTCACAGCAAGCGTAAAAATTTGACGACGCGACTTTCATAGCCAATTTAGAATCATGACATCGAACATTATTAGCACTGTCGCTGCCTGATTGCTATTTTCTTGCTGCAATTCGTATTTTACAGCTATGAACATGATTTGTCAACACGAAAAGATGACAATTCTGCTAGAAAAGGCATAATTTTATAAAAATTTTAGCACTCACTAGAATTGAGTGCTGACTGTACGATTAAGCCTCCTCAAAATCAAGCTGCTTTTGCTTGATCCAAGCAGCAACGTAGTGATCCCAAAGTCGTTCACTGTCACGGTCAAGGGAAAAACGAGAAAATACAGTGCCAGTCGATAATGAAAGAGTGTGATTTCTATAGGAAAGATGAAGCGTAAAGCCATCAATGTCCTGATTATTGGCAAGCATCGGATCATTAAACAAGTTGGAAGCCTTGTCTTTATCAAGAAAGAATGTGATCTGAAAGGAAACAGGAGGCTGCTTACCCTTAATTATCGAAAAACAGACAGGGCGAAGACGCTGCCAGGAACAAAGCTTGTCAGGCTGCGTATCAGCATCCTCAAAAAAAGCGGCATTTAAATTACCGTCCATAGAAAAAGTGATATAGCTGACAATAGTAACAGACAGCACATCAAAGTCATCAAAAGACGGTTGTGTAAACAAATGGGATGTGGCATCCTTTAAAGAAGAGAGTGTAAAAGCAAGCATCATGTACCTCCAAGAATTTAAACAAAAAAAGTAACTATTCAGCCCCCATTCGCAAAATCGCATCTTCGATGCTTCTATTTTGCTCATGTGGTTACCTCGCCATATAAAATTGCTATTCTGTCTGAATGCAAGCATTCACAGAAAGCAATTTTGCATGGCTCTGAATAGTTACCAAAAAAAGAGCATCCGGTGACGGACACTCTTTTGTACTGGAAAGCTCCCGACGGGACTCGAACCCGTGATCTATTGATTACGAATCAATCGCTCTACCAACTGAGCCACGGAAGCGCTTTGAACCGTACTATATAATGATACCAGAGACAGAGGGTTTTGTCAAGGAAAATATTCGTCAGGATCAAAAGTTCGAGCTTCTGCTGGAGTAAGGTGGTACACGGGCGGTTCAAAATATCCTTCGTCAGCCAGCTTATTTAAATATACACGATAAAGGGACAAACCAACTAAGAATAATATGGCTATGATACATAGTGAAGCCCAAAATAATTTCTTTTTATTGGTTGTTCGCATTGCAGGCTGCACATGAGAAATATCAAGCTGAGAAAGAAATGCATCAGCTGTTGCCCTGGGAGTATCGAATTCGGAAACTAAATCCGAGTAAGAAATCGGTGAATTTTCCTGCTCAGCCTCAAAATCCTCTAGTGTCTGTTGAAATTTAGAAAGAAATTGTTGTTTTGTTGTTTTATCGCAGCAAAGTAAATCAGACAGCTCACGAATATATTGTTCGATAGCGGTATTCATAATTAAAGACTTTTGCTCCTTTCAAAAATGCAGCGAATGCTGTCATGTACGATATCGTATTCTTCCTTAAGCTGAATCAGATGTTCTCGTCCTTTAGGTGTGATAGAATAAATAACGCGAATACGCTTACGCCCAAGCTTAGTCTCAGAAATATCTTCCTGAGAAATAATATAGCCCTCGTCAGATAACTTATACAAAATTGGGTAAAGAGAGCCTTCCTTGATGATCAGGCGGCCATCGCTTCTGTCCTTAATTTCCTGAACAATACGGTAGCCGTGAGCATCATCTTCATTTAAAATAAGGAGGGCAAGCATCTCAACAGACCCTCGTTTAAACATTTCTATTGCCATGTGTCCCTCCCTTCGACAACTTTTTTGAAGATTGCGGGAGTGCAAAGCACCTTTTAACCCCAACATCATACTAAGCATTTATTATGAATGAAAAGATAATAAAAGTCAAGAGTTAAGATTTATATAGTGGTAGTAATCATGAAATATTGCCGTAAATATCACATGACATGTTGATGTTAAGTGTTTTGTTGGAACCTTGATAAAGGACAGTCGCAGTACCATAAGCTGTATTACCAGAGACATAGCTGTTTTTTGATTTAAAGACGGCAGAAGAATCGGCAATATTAACGATAGCATTTGCGGAAGTTGCGGAAGCGCGAACTCCATAAGTATAATCAAAAGATGCATATATTGACAATGAAAAAATAAAAACGTGATTTTTTAAGTAATAAGAAATTTTTTTTGATTTTGAAGCGGGAGTGCGTAAAGTAGTATCTGAAACACAAAATTCTGTGATTATATAATCTCCATTTTCTAAATATTGGATATTATAATTGGGAGCAGCAGTAGTTACATTACAGTTTGGAAATAAGAAACAGACAACTAAGAATAAACAGGCAAATAGCTTTTTCATGGTAGTGAATCTCCTTTGTTAATATGTTCGATAATCGGTAATACCAAGTTCTTCAAATCCAGGTACATCTGTACCATCATACATAGTTTCAATGCAATACCCGTCCTGAAACAAATAAAACCAATAAATTCTGCGGATCGAATAGATAAGCAAAGCTGCAAAGATTAATATGCACGCAGTTATAATGCAAAAGTGCTTTATTTTTCTGCGTTTTACCAAATTATGCAGCTGTGTTGAACTATATTCACCTAAAAAGCTGTTAGCCACTTCCTTAGGTGATCCAAATTGTTCGACGATATCCTCATATTTAAGAGCAGTCGGATGTTCTGATTCAAATTCTGATAGTCGATTTTTTAAAGATGACAGTATTTCCTTTTTCTCTTTTCCACTGCAGCACAGCTGGTTTGAAAGCTCCTTTAAATACGTATTAATGGCAGTATTTTTCAAAATGTACCTCCCTCTTGCAAATGAAATATTGTTTGATCATAAGCATCTCCTTTTTAACAAGTATTCGAAATTCATTTGAACATAATAGACCGTTAAAAGGCAATAGAAAACAACTATGTCAGGTCAGTAATGATATAATGAACTTTGTAAGTAGTATGAACTATGATATATAAAAAGTCAATACTTAGGATTCTTAAATATACTATTGACAAGTAATAAAAGAAATGGTATATATAAAACATAAATACCACATATATAATTTTTATTCAGAATTAGCGCGCGGAAGACTGGATAAAATTTATATAAAATAAATTTAGAAAAGGATACAGAAATGAAAAAGAAAGCAGCATTAGTATTAGGTATGGCAATTACTTTTTCACAGGTTGCCATGGCAGAAGAGATTACTAGCTCGACAGAACAGATTGAAAATTGTACACCTGAAACTTCTTTGCAGGAAGAGAATTTTCAGGAAACAGAGCTACAGAGTAATGTGAATGAGGTACAGGAATCAGTATCAGAAGATGAAGAAGTGCAGATGCAGGAGAGTACAATTGAGAGTTCTGAAGTAGAGTCGGAGATTGCATCAGAACTTGATAGCACTGTAGAAGAATCAACATCAGAGCTTGATACAACATCAGCTTCGGAAGTAGACAATGATCTGCTACAGAAAATGTATGAATATGCTCAGATTTATAATGATGTCAATGGTGCACCAGAGGGCGATTCGCTGGCATGTGAGCAGTATGCGGCATTAGAACAGTATCCTGATAATGGGATTATGGTTATAAATAATAATGAGATTTCTGTGTCAGCGTACATTTCGAAGCTTTTAAGTAAGGTTGGAAAAGGCTATAGTCAGGCAAATAGAGATTCAGCGGATTATTTTGATTGCAGCTCATTGGTTAAAAGATGTTTCAGTGAATTGGGAATTACCAATGTGCCTGGTACAACCGCTGGTTGGAACAGTGCATTAAGTTCTGTACCTGTAAATGGAGAGTATGTATTAAGCGGTTCTGGTGGAATGATTCGATATAAACTGATTGCAACAAATGTAACAGAATTGAGTAATCCAGATTTATTTAGTGTACCAGGAACGATTATGGTTTATATTGCACCAGGAGCATCGAAAGGCCATGTTGCAGTATCTCTTGGAAGTTTTGCACGTCAAAATGGAAATTACAATCCAAATTCTCAAAGCAATTTAATTGTACAACAGACAAAAAATTATGTTGTGAATCAGCTTCAGCAGAGATATGGAATAGCAGGACTTGGCGGAACAAGTTCAATGACTGGAAGAGATAAGTTGTACATAAATTCAAATTATCTTGGACAAGATATGAATCTTGGCAATAATACATATTCTGGACCATATAACTCAATTTTTCGTGTAGAGGCAGCCAGTCCAACATTTGGAGTTTGTGTGAATAATTCTGTATCGGGATTGTCTGGTATGAATGTTAAGTATGTTTTAAGACCGGTGCAAGGTGGTAGTACAGCGGCAGCACCAACAATAGGTGATGTAAAGGTAACAGAATTAACTTCAAAAGGATATCGTGTGACAGCAACGTTTTCTGCACCAGCGGGAGTTAAGAGTGTGAAAATGCCGACATGGACTGAGAAAAATGGTCAGGATGATTTAATTTGGCATGAAGCAAGTATCAGTGGAAATACAGCAACATTTTATGTGCCAGTATCCAGTCATAATAATGAGTCTGGAACATATAACACGCATGTATATGTGTATGACGTTTTAGGAAGAGAAACTCTAAAGGGTGTGACTGTAACAGTACCAGCAGTTTCAGAAACTCCTAAGATTCTGAATATTAAGACAGAGGATCTTACGGCAAAAGGATACCGTGTAACAGTAACATTTTCTGCACCAGCAGGAGTAAAAGAAGTTCAGATGCCAACATGGACAGCGAAAAATGATCAGGATGATATAGTTTGGCATATTGCAAGTATTAGTGGAAATACAGCAACATTTTATGTTCCGGTATCTAGTCATAATAATGAATCTGGCGTTTATTACACACATGTTTATGTGTATGATGTAAATGGGGCATATGCATTAGAAGGAATAACAGTGAGAGTTCCAGCAGTGGCAGAAGCACCAGTTATTAAAAAAATAGAAACATCTAATGTGACAACTGCAGGATATACAGTTAAAGTTACATTTTCTGCACAGTTAGGGGTAAAAGAAGTCAAAATGCCAACTTGGACTGAAAAAAATGGACAGGATGATATTGTATGGCATGTGGCAAATATAAGCGGAAACACGGCAACTGCGTATATTCCAACATCTGCTCATAATAATGAAGTAGGGAATTATATTACTCATGTATATGTAGTAGATAAAAAGAACAATGAGGCAGTGGAAGCCGTGTATGTAACGGTTAAATAAATTTTTAAGGAGACATGCGAATGAAGAAAAATATAATTGCAAAAGTATTGATGGTTGTGTTATTGATGCTGGGAATTGCATCCAGTGTATGGGCAAATGGTGTTGCTAGCAAAAAGGCAGTTCTTGAAGGTGATAACTATGTATTTTTTATTCAAAATATTAATACCGGATATAATTCTGCGAAAGCTAATAAAAAATTCGGAAAAGAAGCTGCAAGTTGCAGAGTGTTGAACACACCAATTCCAACTAACTTTTTAATAATTGCAGCAGATGGTGTTCAAATTACTGAGAATAAAATAATAAATAATATAGCTACGACTAGTTCTTTACTGCATTATTATGCAAAAGAACATGAGGGATGGGTGAGATTGAGAGCTAATTCTGGAAGTACAGTATCTGGATATGAGGTTAGAGGAGATTGGAATCCAAATGGCTTTATTATAAGATATGATTAATTCTGCAAACAGAATATTTGAAGATGCTGAGCCTAAACTATATAGTGATGCTCTAAGACAAAAAGAAGAAACATATTATTGCAATTAAAGAAGAGTTTGCTATAAGTACAAGTACAAACCATTGCCCAAAAGAATACTAAACTTTTTGGTGATGGGCTTTGTTAAATATTTAAGAATAAAATTTTCCTTTTGTAAGAAATTCGCTTATAGAATTTGTCTTACATGTATAGAAGTGACGAAATAGCAAAATAAAAAGACAAGGAGCGAGAGAAAGATTATGAAAAAAAGAGTAATAAGCATTGCGGCGACGGTATTGTGCATGGCAATGACCAGTATGACATATGCAAAAGAAATCGAGACAACTACAGAAGATGATGAGGCTTACTATACCTTAGAAGTAAAACGAAAACCATACGATATCGAGAAAATAGCTTCTGTAGTTTTGGGGGAAGATTATCAAAGAGATAAAGAGTATGAAAGGTACTGGTATAATGAAGAAGGTACGCTTGAAGATGAGCTTGAACATGTGGAGTATTATAAGACAGGTTATTATCGAGCATATCCAATGTTTGGTTATAGTAACTGGAATTGGCAATATCAGGATATTTATTTGGAATCAAAATTCCCAGAAGAAGGAGATGAGAAAGATAAGAAAAAGGCGATTGACTATGGCAAGAAGCTGATGGAAGATCTTGATTTTTCCTACAGTGAGATTTCTACATATTTTATGGGAATCGAAAGTGTTAAAGCGTTGGATATGGACGTTGTTGCACCAGGCTATACAGAAGTAGGCTATGAAGAGGTAAATGATAGGGAATGGAGCGAAGAAGATGGTGCATGGCTGATGCTTTTTCGAGGATTGGACGAAGTGGAAGGTTTTCCGCTAAGCACACAGATTATAGATAATGTTACTGTTATGATCTGGCATCCGGAATATGGCCTAATTTATTTGGAAGCTCGTCCAGAATTTGAATTAATAAAAAAAGAACCAGTACAGATTTTACCAGAAGATGAGGCAATGGAGTATTTCAATAAAGTTACCGAGCGATATCAGGTAGAGGCAGAGGAGGCAGATGTACAGGATATTGATATTGTATATATAGTTGATCAGACGGCGCTAGATGAAAAAACATCAGTGTTAGTACCATGTTTTCGATATAAATTCACATGCAAGGGGGAAGCAGAAGATTTCTTCTGGGCAAATGATACTATTATAGGCAGTTCCCAAAAGCAAGGAGAAATGCTGGTGAATGCAGTCAATGGCAGCACAGATTCCATATTTGGATCGGAATTTTTAAAGTGAAAAAGAAAAGTCATCTCTTAAAACTGCTGAAAATGGATTTGCATCGCTGCATCGGTGCAAAGCGATTTCCTGTGATTATTGCTCTAATAGTAGTATTACTGATTGCAAATGTATGGGAATCGGTAATGATAGAATTACAATATAAAATGCGTATGATGGGAAGCTTAGAGAAACTGATGGAACTGCTGATATTTGATCGCTTTAAGGCAGCAGTAATTGTTCTGCTTTCAGCGGTATATACATTTGGATTATGTGATGATCGAAACAGTTCGTATGACAGATTGATTCTGTTTCGATGCAGGCCAGGAGAGTATCTGCTGTCAAAGCTGATTTCCAATGCAATAGGGGTTGTGTCAGCAGTCTGTATAAGCTTTGTACTATTTTCTATTGTACTCTTGCCGATTATGCCGCTTGTAGGTGGAGATGGTATGACGCAGTACTTTGGTTATTTCGCATGTGCAATGAATTTTGCAGGACCATTTGCCTATAGTATATTAGTAGGACTTTTGTTTGGATTGTTTGCAGTCTCAGTGACATCATTTGGAATTCTTGCTGTATCTATATTTCCAAATCGGTACGTAGGAATTGCCGCCTCTTTTGTTGCATTCTATGTGATTTATGCATTTGCAGGAAGCTTTCCATTTTCCGTGAATGTGTGGTACTTAAGTTCAGGCGTACAGGTGTTAAACGTAAATGGCTTTGCGGTGAATTACTTTTATGCGATTGGAATAATGCTTTTATTTTGTATGGTTCCATGGTGCTTGTGTTTTTGGGCAATGAAGAGGAGGAAGCATGAAGGATGGATTTAAGAGTGCAACAATTATTGCGACCCTCAATCTGTTAAGTTGGAAAAAGGACTACAGAATCTGGTCAGTGGGTACAGTGATAATGGTCTTAATTATTCGTTATTTGATTGGAGTACCACTTTATGCGTTGCCAAATGGAAAGACTTCGACAGCACTTTTGCTCCCGGTGCTGTTAGCTGATGCAATGAACAGTAATGGACTATTAAAAGTGCTGATTTTCTTTGGTGGAATTTTATTGTTCTGTGACGCTCCATTTTTAAAGGATAATAAATGGTTTTTAATTCACAGAGCAGGGCGAAGAGGATGGTGGAAGGGAGAATGTCTATACATTGCAATCGCATCCTTTATTTATATGGCATTCATTGCGGCATGTAGTTTTCTCGTGGTGCTTCCTTGTCTGGAGTGGAATGGTTGGGGAAGCATATGGGAAATATCCTCGAATAAACTGATGAATTATGTTTTGTATTCTAAGGTATATCCGAAAAATGTCATTTCGAGTACAACTGTATGGAATGCTGCATTTTATTCGTATATGGTAAGTAGCCTTACGGTGATGCTGTTAGGGTATCTTGTGTACGCATTTAATGTGGTAACAGGAAAAAACTGGCCGGGAATATTGGCAGCAAGTTGTCTTGTCCTAGCTGATCCAGTCGTTATTTATTTTTATAATGAACAGACAAGCTGGATGATGCTGTTTTCGCCAGTAAATTGGAGCAGTATTGAAAATTTGAAGAAATATTCAGGAGAAGGCATGCTGACTTCGATGTATGTTTATGCGGTGATTTTGAGTATTTGTGCCATATTGATGATGGTGATTAAAGAAAGAACTCATGAAATGGATTTATGAATTTAAGCAAGTAATGCGTCTGGCTGTCTCTGACATAAAGTCAAAATGTTACATTAAATGTTACAAAATAATTTAAATAAAAAAGTTTTTGTAACAAAACATACATAGAAATGTATCAGAAATGTAAAGGAAATGTAATTGCATTTTAGACTTAATGCTGATAAAATAGGGATAACATAAGAAAAAGTAAAAAATAGTCAAACAATAATTATTGAATTGGCTGCTTTTGAAATTTCAAAGACATTAAAAAAGTGCAGTTAACGGGGAGAGCGGAAAGGAAAACACGCATGAAAAAAGTATGGAAAAAGCTGTTGGCAGCGGCAGGGATGACAGCGGCACTGGTATCAACATCAGGTTGTATGGTCTCAATTCAGTTTGACAGATCTAAAAGACAGCTTCCTCAAAAACTGTCGTCAGCAGATGAAAAGACATGGGCAGCAGAACCAGTTTGGGTATCATCAGGGGAAGCAGGAGTGCTTACAAAAGAGTCACAAGCTTTTGAATCAGAGTTTGAATCAGAGTCTGAAAAAGAAAGTGAATCTGAACAGGGAACAGTAGCAGAGATAACAGAAAAAGAGTCAGAGTCGACGACAGAAAGTACAACAGCAGACAGCTTTGTAATTCCTCTGCCACCGCAGGCAGGCTGATTCGTATTTAAAACAGGACAAATTAGGAAGGAGAAAACAATATGTAATTAAATTTATTGACAATAATGCTTTAATGTGTTTAAATATCCTCAAAGGAGGTATTATGAACACATCAAATATTACAAATTATAAACCAAAGGAATTTGCGGAGCTGTTGGGTGTTTCTGTTAAGACCTTACAGCGGTGGGATCGAGAAGGAACACTTACAGCAAATCGTACACCAACCAATAGGCGTTATTATACTTACAAACAGTATCTTGAATTTAAAGGGATAACAGAAGATGATGCACGCAAAGTTGTTCTTTATGCCAGAGTGTCTACAAAAAATCAAAAGGATGATTTACAAAAACAAACAGCGTTTTTACGGCAGTTTTGCAATGCAAGAGGTATGATTGTAGATCAATGCATAGAAGAATATGGAAGTGGTCTTAATTACAACCGCAAGAAATGGAATGAATTATTGGATGAGGTGATGGAACAAAAAATCAAAACAATTGTGATAACGCATAGAGACCGTTTTGTTCGCTTTGGATATGACTGGTTTGAAAAATTCTGTACGAAATTTAATACAACAATTGTGGTAGTAAATAATGAATCATTATCACCGCAGGAGGAGCTTGTACAGGATATCGTTTCCATTCTTCATGTGTTTTCTTGTAGATTGTATGGACTTTGTAAGTATAAAAAACAAATAGAAGGAGATGAGGGACTTGCTAAAGAGCTTCAAGACGGAAATTAATCCTACACCAGAGCAGATAACGAAGATCAATAAGACGATTGGAACCTGTCGGTATCTATACAATTTTTATCTTTCTTATAACTTAAAACGTTATGAGCAGGGAGAAAAATTCATGAGTGGAAAGTCCTTTAGCGTATGGCTGAATAATGAATATCTGCCGACACATCCTGAACATTCATGGATAAAGGAAGTCAGTTCAAAGGCAGCAAAACATGCAGTTGAATGTGGATGCACAGCATTTACAAGATTTTTTAAACATCAGAGTGGATTTCCTAAATTCAAAAAGAAAGATATCTCAGATGTAAAGATGTACTTTGTAAAGAATAATCCGAAGGACTGCTATTGTGAACGGCACAGAATTAACATTCCCACTCTTGGCTGGGTGAGACTAAAGGAAAAGGGATATCTGCCAACAACGAAAGATGGCTGGCGGATTCGAAGCGGAGCCGTTTCGAAGAAAGCGGGTCGATACTATGTATCCGTTTTGATGGATATTCCGGATTTGCAGGTCAAATCGAAGGAAGATCAGACAGAAGGAATCGGAATTGATCTTGGACTAAAAGAATTTGCGGTTCTTTCAAATGGTAAAATTTATAAAAACATCAACAAAACAAGCCGAATCAAAAAGCTTGAAAGACAGTTGAGACGGGCGCAGCGCTGTCTGTCTCGCAAATATGAGAATTTAAAGAAAATGAAGAAAGGAGAGTCTGCTCAAAGAGCAAATATACAAAAACAAAAGCTTAGGGTACAAAAACTTCATCAAAAAATCAATCAGATTCGAACCGATTACATCAATCAAACAATTGCAGCGATTGTGAAAACCAAACCATCACATATAACGATTGAAGATCTGAACGTAAAAGGTATGATGAAAAATCGACATCTTTCAAAGGCAGTGGCATCAGAGAAATTTTATGAGTTTCGAGAAAAGCTCATGACGAAATGCCATGAAGAAGGAATTGAGTTAAGAGTAGTAAGCAGATGGTATCCGTCTTCAAGAAAATGTCATAGTTGCGGATGCATCAGGAAAGATTTAAAGCTTTCAGATCGAATTTACAGATGCAGTTGTGGCTATGTAGAAGATCGTGATCGAAATGCGGCACTTAATTTGAAAGATGCAGAAACTTACGAAATTGCATAGCATAATTGAACGCAACCGTAAGTATGTACCCGGGGCTATCTGGGGAATTAACGACTGTGGAGTGTACAAGAACTTGTGAGTAGACAGAACTTCGGTTCGTCAAAAGCATACACGATGAAGCAGTAAGTAGTGTTCATGAGAACCTACAATTCTCGATATGAGTATATTTACACATATTTTGAGTAGCAGCAAAATAAATGAGAAAATTATTATGGAAGAAAGCGGCGATTACCGCAATGGCAGGAACAATGATGATGATGACTGGATGTGAATTACAGGGAGCTGTAAATAAGAATCAAACGACATCCACAGCAGCAACAGTACAGACGAGCAAAACAGCGGAGTCATCTGCAAATACACAGCCGTCAAGTGTGACACCTAATACAACTGTGCAGGCATCAACGCCAGAATCACAAAAGCAGGCAGTAACTGAGTCGGCGGCACCAGAGTCAACAGCACCAGAGTCAACATCACCAGAGTCAACAGCTCAGAGCCAAGCGCCAGCCAGCAGTTCGGAAGCCGGCAACGTGACGCCGTCAAGCGAGGAGCAGGAAGTCAGCTTTTCATTTGAGTGGATCACGGGTGATGTGCCGGAAGGTGATGGTGATGTTGCCTGGTTTACAGTGGAATCAATCGCAGAAGATAATTTTTGGGTGAAATTCCATGGTTCTGCAAACGAAGAAGGAATTAGCAATGTAAGAATTGCAGTGTGGACCGAAGCGAATGGTGAGGATGATATCGAATATATCGATGCAGAGAGTCTTGGAAATGAGACGAAAGCATATCCAGTATATATTCAGAATCATAATAATGAGAAAGAGGGATATGTTCTGAAGGTATCATATACTAACAAAGCAGGCGAAGAAAAAACGTGTGAGAATTACACACGAATTTCATTAGAGTGAGATAAGCATATGAGTACAATTGAAATAAAAAATCTGACAAAACGTTATGGAGAAGCAGAAGTATTAAGTAATATTAATATGAAGCTAGAGTCTGGAAAAATCTACGGACTTGTAGGCAGAAATGGTTCCGGAAAGACTATGCTTATGAAGCATATCCTTGGGTTTGTAAAGGCAACGCAGGGAACAATTTTGATAAATGGAAAAGTAGTCGGAGAAAATGATGACATGCAGGAGAATATTGGTGCTATCATCGAAAATCCGGGTTTTCTGCCAGAATATTCTGGTTTCACAAATCTGAAGCTTCTTGCTATGATTCAGGGAAAAATCAAAGATGAGCAGATAAAAGACGCGATACGTCTTGTGGGTCTAGATCCAGAAAGCAAAAAAGCGGTAGGAAAGTATTCGTTAGGTATGCGCCAACGTCTGGGATTGGCGCAGGCATTGATGGAAAATCCAGATATTTTGCTGTTAGATGAACCTCTGAGCGGTCTGGACAATGATGGCGTACAGGAAATGTGGAAGCTTTTCTTGAAACAAAAAGAAGATGGAAAGCTAATTGTTCTGGCAAGCCACAGTAAGGAAGATATCGGGACGCTTTGCGATGAAATCTTTCGCTTTGATAAGGGAAAAATGGTCGGACATGAGATCAAGAGGGACTAGATGAATATGTAAAGTGATAAGTGACATTTGCCGTGCTGAATAAAATATGTTTTATCTCAGCACGGCAGAAAGGAACTTGAGTATGAGAAACAAATATAAAATATATTCAGTAATATTAACAGGAATAATTTTGACTGGTTGCAAATCAGTTCGTATGACAAGTCAGGATCGTCAGCAGTTCATGCCAAATGGAATATCAATAGCACAACAGCTATTAGAAGAAACAGAAGAAGCAACGCAAGCCAAATCTTCCGAAGCAATAAAAACAACGCCATCTGCGAACAACACAACAAGCGAAAGCAGTGTTGAAGAAAGTAGTATGAAAGAAAGCAAACAATCTCAGGATAAGCAGGAAAACAACGTGAATATATTAGCACTAGAAATAGAACCATATGAATTGTCTGATGTTTGTAATGCTATATTTGAAAAATCGTTAGATGAAGTTGAGCAAAGTCAAAATCAATATAGCATGTATTATTTGACGGATGGGGACAGAAGAGTACGCCAGTATGATATGCTTGGCTTAGAATATGAAGTAAAAGGCGTGTCAGGAAGCTATTCTGCAATCGCAGAGATGGCAACCAATACACTTCGGTGGCAGGAAATTTTGTTGAGGGAATCATTTCCACAGGATAAAATTGATAGTGAAATGAAGCCTGAAGATGCAGAAAAAAATTGCAGAGAGATTGCAGAAAAAATAGGATATTCCTATACATACGTTAGAACATATGCAATGGATTTGCAGAGTATTAAGAAAATTAATAAAAATGCAGAAGATAGTGTATCTGGTCCTGGTTATGAAAATAAAGAAGATGAATATGATGGTACTTGGTCAGGTGTATTTACAGGTGGGAAGCCGTGGACACAAGAGGACGAGGCATATTTAGTTATAATGAAAAATCCCCTAATAAATGGAAGAATATTAGAAAACAATGGAAATTTAGATATTGCGTGGATGGTTTATCATCCAGTGAAGGGATTATTATATATGAAAATTCCTCCACGTTATCGTATTTGCAGCGAACAAAAGAAAAATTTGATTGACAGGACACAGGCAGCAGATTATTTGGATAAGGAAATAAATGCGACAAATATTGATGGAAAGAGTATACAGATTACGGATATTTCATTGGTGTATGCAGTAGATGAACTGTCATCTGAAGGAATTCAATGTTCACCATATTGGCGTTTTGGTTTTCAAAAAAGAAAAAATTCTGAATCCGTATGGCTATACAAAGATTTGAATGAGTATGACACATATAGTGATACAGAAGATGGGAAACATCAGGAAAATGGATATTTTTTGATTAATGCAGTTGATGGATCAATCATGTATTAATAGGAGACACATATGAAGGAATTAAAAGCGGAACTAAAACGTGGTATACTGCATGGGAAAATAATATATGTGATGATGATGGTAGCAATACTATTTGCACTTGGGTGGACAGAAAATCTGTCGCAGGCGATAGAATTTAGAGAAAATGCTAACGTCGTATTTAGTAGTATTCAGCATGTTTTATACGTGCTGTATTTTGATCGTTTTAAAGCAGTCATGATTGCGGTATTATCATTACTGTGTGCAGGAAGTGTTTATGAAGATATCTCCAGTGGTTTTTTCCTGTTTCAAAAACTTCGAGTAGGAAGGATAGAGCGATATGTGATCTCAAAGATTGCTGCGAATATGTTTCTTGTAACAACAGCAACGATTGGTGGAATTTTGCTTTTTGTGGCTTTCGTAAGACCGCTAATGCCGTTAGTAGGTAATAATCCACAGCAAGATATAGTTGAATACTACGATATTTATCAAACACTAGGTCCTATTCTTTATTTGGCAGCGATGGGATTAATTTTTAGATTATCTGCATCATTTTTTACTTCTTTTGGGTTATGGATTGTATTTTATATGCCAGATCGCTTTGCAGCACATGCAATTTCCTTTTTGGTTTATTATGGATTATTATCAATTACTGATTTTTTGCCGAGAGAGTTGGATGTTTGGAATCTTACGAGTGCAGCAAAAATGCTCAGAATGACGGATAGTTCATTTTGGAATTATTTATATTCTGTTAGCTTATTACTTGTGTTAAATGCGATTTCGGGAGTTGTATTATGGAAAAAACTAAAAGGAAGGTATGAAAATGGGTAATTTGAAGAAAGGTTGGTATGTTTGCGAAAGCAATTTTATACAGTGGCGTAAAAATTATAGAATATGGATGATTGCGGCAATAGAAACAATATTGATTTTTCGATATCTTCATGGATTATCTGAGTATGGGCAGGCAACAGGAAAAACAATTACGCCGTTTGTTCTTCCAATTGTTTTTGCGGAGGCAGAAAATAGTAATGGATTATTAAAAGTATTAATCTACTTAGGATGTGTTATGCTATTTTGTAATGCTCCTTTTTTGAATAATCAAAAACCATATATGATTTTACGATGCAAGCGGAAAGGCTGGTATTTGGGTGAAAACATGTACGTGTGGCTGGCAGCATTTCTCTATATGTTGTTTATTTCGCTTATTTCGCTGATAGCAGTTCTTCCAACAGTTTCAACAAATCGACTTTGGGGAGAAATTGCAGGAGATTTTGTTGTAAATCAAAGAAGCTTAATTCCAGTTTATACGTGGGGACTAGTAATGCCAGTACGAGTAATACAAAATTATTATCCTTTAGCCGCATTTATGTACACTTTTATTACTGGATGGTTAAGTATAGTTTTTATTGGTAAGCTGATGTACCTGCTAAATTTAAAAATTGGCAAAAAAACAATAGGAATTTCAGCAGCAGTCTTCTTTATTATGTTGGATCCAGTAGCTGTATATTTTACAAATTTTAAACAATATGGTTTGCTTTATGTTTCTCCGATAAATTGGAGCAGTCTTGAAAACATAAATACCGTTTCAGGTTATCCGCATTTATCGGGAGAATATATGTTTATAATGTATGTCATTTTGATTGGAGTAGAATCTTTGCTGAGCTATATATGTTCAATTAAGATGGATATAGAAGTCAAAATGATATAAATAAAACAGAAACCATTGCACCTAAGGGCTTTCGTAACCTCGCTCCGTGAACTGAATAAGTAACCGCAAAGAAAAAGGGAGGGTGACAACCTCCCTTTTTTATGGTATGATACGAGAAGCATCGCGACATTAATTGCAGTTGCAGAACAGGGCTATTTATAAGCCCTGTCAGAAAGGAAAAGTTATGGAATTACAGGAATCCACAAATCGTCTGGTTGAGCTGATCCGCCACTCCCAGTCACCGTATCATACAATGAAGGAGGCCATCAGTCAGCTTGAAAAGGCAGGTTTTGAGCGTATTTCACTTGCAGAGTCTGCAGCGCTTGAGCCTGGAAAGGCATATTATGTATCAATTTATGATCGTTCACTTGCTGCATTTCGTGTGCCGCAGTCTGGCTTTAAGGGATTTCGTATTATCACATCCCACATCGATAATCCGTGCTTTATGATTAAGCCAAATCCGGAAAGAAAGAAATCTGACTGCATCACTTTAAATGTAGAGCGCTATGGTGGTCCGATCTTAAATACATGGCTGGATCGTCCACTGACAATTGCAGGACGTGTATGTGTGGCAACAGATGATCCATTTAATCCGAAGACCATGCTGTACAATTCTAAAAAGCCAGTTGCCGTAATCCCGAATCTGGCAATTCATATGAACAGAGAAGTAAATAAGGGTGTTGAGTTAAAGGTTCAGACTGATCTTGAGCCGATTGTCTCTTTAATCGGAGCAAAGGAAAATACACAGGGATGGCTTCTTGGAAAGATCGCTGCAGAGCTTGGCATTGAGGCAGACAGTATTCTTGATTATGAGCTGTTTTTATGTAACGGTGAGGAGCCATCAATTACAGGCTTTGATGATGAGTTTTTATCAGCGCCAAGACTTGATAATTTGACATCCTGCCAGTCATGCTTAAATGCAATCATGGATACAGAGGCACTTTCTGATATCTGTAATCTTGTTGTATTGTTTGATAACGAAGAGTGTGGTTCAAGCTCAAAGCAGGGTGCAGGCTCAGTAATCTTGTCTTCTATTTTAGAGAAGATTTATCTGAATACACCGGATACAGACAAGAGCCGCACAGCATTCATCGACGTAATGCTTCACAGCCTGACAGCATCACTGGATGTAGCTCATGCTATGCATCCGAATCATCCAGAGAAGAACGATCCGACCAATCCGATTCCAATGGAGGGTGGTGTTGTTATCAAGATGAACTACAACCAGAGATATGCAACAGATACTAATGCAGTATCAATTGTAGAGGGAATCTGCCGTGCAGAGAAGATCGCTCATACAAAGTTTGTTAATCATGGAGATGCTGTTGGCGGCGGAACACTTGGAAGTATCTTAAGTACTTCAATTCCGGCAATGACAGTAGATCTTGGCGTACCGATTCTGGCAATGCATTCCAGCCGTGAGCTTATGGCTCGTTCTAGTCAGCTTGCAATGGATCAGTTTGCTGAGGCATTCTTTAAATAATAGCGATTGTAAGCAGATTCAGCCCATGTAAGAAGTGCATACAGCACAATAGCTGCCGTACATAAAATTACTATGGATGTAACTACATAGTCCATTTTAAAGGTCTGGCTACCATAAATTATCAGGTAGCCAAGACCTGCGCGGGCTGCTAAAAATTCACCTATTATCACACCGACAAGACAAAGGCCAATGTTGACCTTCATGTTGTTGATAAAGACTAGCACGGTGCTGGGAAGCAAGACCTTTGTGATGATGTGCATTTTTGTGCCGTTTAGCGTTTGTATTAGCTTTATCTTTTCTGGGTCAACAGATTCAAATGCGTGGTAAAGCGTTAATATTGCGCCAAATACGGCGAGAGAAACTGCGACAACAATGATGGTGCGCGGCTTATTGCCAAGCCACACAATTAAAAGTGGTGCAAGTGCTGATTTTGGCAGGCTGTTTAACAGAATCAGATATGGCTCAAATAGCTTGTAGATCCAGCGAAAGCGCCAGAATAAAAGAGCGGTAAAAAGGCTTATGACCATAGTCATAAAAAAGCTGAGTGCTGTTTCTTTTAGTGTAACAGAAACATGAAGCCACAGTGTATTATTGGCTGCAAAGCTTTGTATTGTGCGTATGACGCGTGACGGACTGCTGAAAATAAAATCATTTATAATGCCAAATCGGGCGCAAAGCTCCCAGATGGCAAAAAACAAAATCCCAATCAGAAACCGTCCGGCAGTTAAAAGCTTGCGGTTTCTTTTTTGTCGTCTGGCAAGCAGACGCATCAATTCTTCATTTTTCATGGGCAAATGCCTCCCAAAGCTTTTGAAAATATGGATTGAATAATGGATGGTTCCTGCGGGCGAGTGGTGAGAGTGCAGTAAAATCAGGATCAAATACGAGCTCCATTTTAATTGTTGAAGGTCGCTTCCCTAAAACAAGCACTCTGTTTCCTGTACTGACAGCCTCTGCCAGATCGTGTGTGACTAAAATGGCAGTTTTCTTGTTCGTGCGGATAATCTCACAAATGTCATTGCAGACAGTGAGCCTTGTCTGGTAATCAAGTGCTGAAAATGGCTCATCCAGAAGTAAAAGCGTGGGCTCCATGATCAGTGTGCGAATAAGAGCAGCTCTCTGGCGCATGCCGCCGGATAATTCAGAAGGCTTTGCACCCAAAAAGCCGCCAAGATCATAGCGAGTAAGCATTTCAGAAGCAGTTTTTCGTGCTTTTCTTTTATCTTTATGGGAGGAATGCTGTATTTCAGGACCAAGAAGTGTGTTGCGAAGAATGCTTCTCCACTCAAAAAGCTGATCTCTCTGCAGCATATATCCAATTTCCTTTCTCGGTTTTATGACAGGCTCGCCTAAAAAGAAAACCTGTCCGGCAGATGACGGCATCAGACCGGCGATAATATCAAGAAGCGTTGATTTTCCGCAGCCGGACGGTCCGACAATCGATATGAAATCGCCTTCAAAAGCCTGAAACGAGATATTGTCGATTACAGGTAAGCAAGATGATGCAGAAAGATAATCAAAGGAAAGATTGCTAACATCAAGCATTGGTTCCATAGTTGCCTCCTTTTAATGAAGCTTAAGGGCATATATCTTCACGGAAAAAGTGCATTTTGTATAAGAAAACCCGTGAACACGACCCCCAATATAGGATATGATACCATTTTGAAAAATGAGTCATTGACGAAAGAAAAAGCAAGTGCTATACTTTATGATACTAAATTAAAGTGTTGAAGGAGGATACGATGTCTATTTTTGATCAATTTTCAAAGGTAACAAAGGATTTTGGAAACAAAGCCCAGGAGATGACGAAAGATATCAAGGGCAAGCTCGAAGAGCAGCAGGCCATTTCTCGTTTGAATGCTCAGATAAATGAAGCAAAAAATCAGATGAAAAATACATACATGGCAATCGGAGAAAGATACTATGAGCTTCACAAGGATGATGTGGAGAATGATATGGCAAATCAGTTTCAGATCATTGCTGATGCTATGGAAAAGATTGCTAAGTGTGAGCAGCAGATTAGGGATATCAAAAACGAGAACACTTGTCCAAGCTGCGGTGCAACCATTTCAAAGGATGTGCTGTTTTGTCCTAACTGTGGAACAAAAATAGAAAGACCGCAGCCAGAGTCAGAACCGCAGCCGACACAGAAGGTTTGTCCTGAGTGTGGTGCTGCAGTTGATGAGGATGATGTATTTTGTACTAATTGCGGTGCTCGTGTTGACAGTGAGGAGTCATCAGAAAAAGATGATGAGCAAACTGAATCTGAGCCGACAGATACACAGCAGTAATATACGATATGTAGGCAAATAGCCCTTACATATAAAGAGTTATGAAAAACAAAAACAGAGAGAGGTGCACAGATGGAGCAGAAATTAAAGGTAGGCGTACTTGGTGCGACAGGAATGGTAGGACAGCGTTTTGTAACACTTTTGGAGAACCATCCGTGGTTTGAGCTTGTTGCAGTAGCAGCAAGTCCAAGATCTGCAGGAAAAACCTATGAGGAGGCAGTAGGCGGACGCTGGAAGATGAAGACACCGATGCCTGAGGCAGCAAAGAAGCTTGTTGTGTTAAATGTTAATCAGGTAGAAGAAGTTGCTGCACAGGTAGACTTTGTATTTAGTGCAGTTGACATGTCAAAGGATGAGATCCGTGCAATTGAGGAAGCTTATGCAAAGGCAGAGGTTCCGGTTGTATCTAATAACAGCGCACATCGCTGGACACCAGATGTTCCGATGATGGTTCCAGAGTTAAATCCAGAGCATGCAGAAATCATTCCTTATCAGAGAAAGCGTCTTGGCACCAAGAGAGGATTTATCGCAGTAAAGCCAAACTGCTCAATCCAGAGCTATACACCGGCACTTCACGCACTGCGCGAGTTTGAGCCAACACTTGTTGTTGCAACTACATATCAGGCAATTTCCGGAGCAGGAAAGACCTTCAAGGATTGGCCGGAGATGATCGACAACGTAATTCCTTACATTGCAGGTGAGGAAGAAAAGAGTGAGCAGGAGCCGCTTCGTATCTGGGGCAAGATTGAGGATGGTGTGATCAAGAAGGCAGAGGGACCGCTGATCACAACACAGTGCATCCGTGTACCAGTTGAGGATGGTCATACAGCAGCAGTATTTGTAAACTTTAAGAAGAAGCCAACAAAGGAAGAGATCATTGATCGTTGGAACAATTTCAGCGGCGAGCCGCAGAAGTTAAATCTTCCAAGCGCACCAAAGCAGTTCATCCGCTACATGGAGGAGGACAATCGTCCGCAGGTACACTTAGATCGTGACTATGAGCATGGAATGGGCATCTCATTAGGCCGTCTGAGAGAAGATACTGCATTTGACTATAAGTTTGTTGGTCTTTCCCACAATACACTGCGTGGTGCAGCAGGCGGTGCAGTTTTGAGTGCAGAGCTTTTAACTGCAAAGGGCTATATCACACCAAAGAACGCATAAGCGTAAAATATAAATGTTGACAGAAAGGGGATAAAAATGTCTGTTGAAAAAAAGTTTTATGGCTATACAGCCGATCAGAAGGAGATTTCTTCCTACACACTTACAAACAAATCAGGAATGAAGGCAGTTTTGCTTGATATCGGTGCTGTTATTGAGAGTCTTCTTGTGCCAGATAAAAATGGAAATCTGGTAGATGTTGTATTAGGATTTGGTGATCCAAAGCTTTATCTGGAGAATAACGGAAGTCTTGGCGCTGTCGTAGGCCGTCATGCAAACCGTATTGCAAATGCAACGTACACTTTAAATGGAGTTACTTATAAGCTTGAGGCTAATAATGGTCCTAACAATCTTCACAGCAATCCGGGAAGCTACTATAAGCGTCTGTGGGATGCAAAGATTGGAGAAAACTCAGTTGCCTTTACACTTCATAGTCCAGATGGTGATCAGAATTATCCGGGTAACTTTACAGTTACAGTTACCTATACGCTAAGTGATGAGAATGGTCTTTCTCTTAAATATGATATGGAGAGCGATAAGGACACACTTGCAAATCTGACAAATCACAGCTATTTTAACATGGATGGTCATGACAGTGGTGATGTTTTGTCACAGAAGGTATGGATTGATGCTGATCAGTTTACACCATCTGATGCAACTCTGATCCCGACAGGTGAGTATAGAGATGTTACAGGAACACCATTTGATTTTAGAACAGAAAAAACCATCGGACAGGATATTCATGCAGATGATGAGCAGATAAAAAATGGCGGCGGCTATGACCATAACTATGTCTTAAAGACAGATGGCAAGTTTGCAAAGGTTGCATCTATGACAGGTGCAAAGAGCGGTATCGTGATGGATGTTTACACCGATATGCCAGGTATGCAGGTATATACTGCAAATGGAACAACAATTGAATGCGGAAAAAATAAAAGCTCATATAAGCCATTCTGCGGTGCATGCTTTGAGACACAGTTTTTCCCGGATTCCATTCATCATGAGAATTTCAAGAGCTGTGTATTAAAGGCAAATACAAAGTTTACAACTGTTACAGAATATCGTTTCCATACGGTATAATATGATACTAGGGTCAAAAGCTCCAAAAGCCGTTAGTGCTTGCACTAAAGGCTTTGAGCTTGGGACCCGCAAAAACATAATGATAAACAGCAAGGAGGAGGCAGCAGCAAAAACTACTGCCTCTTGTTTGCGTTTTAAGGAAAAAAGTAAATGTAGAAAGGTTTTTTCATGGGGAAACAATTGTTTATCGCTGAGAAGCCGAGCGTTGCAGCAGAATTTGCAAAGGCGCTTAAGGTAAATGGCGGACGAAGGGACGGCTATTTAGAGTCTGACCAGTATGTGGTGACTTGGTGTGTTGGTCATTTGATTACGATGTCTTATCCAGAGGTCTATGATCCTGCACTCAAAAAGTGGAGCCTTAATACAATTCCATTTTTCCCAGAGGAATGGAAATATGAGGTGATTGGCTCTGTCAAAAAACAATTTGCCATTGTAAAGGGATTATTAAACCGTGCAGATGTAGATACTATTTATATTTGTACCGACTCTGGACGTGAAGGTGAATATATTTATCGTCTGGTAGACCAGATGGCCGGCGTCAAGAACAAAAAGAGGCTGAGAGTGTGGATTGATTCTCAGACAGAAGAAGAAATTTTAAGAGGAATACGTGAGGCAAGGGATTGGAGCTTTTATGATCATCTGAGCGATTCTGCTTATTTAAGAGCGAAGGAAGATTATCTTATGGGCATCAATTTTTCCAGAGCACTGACGCTGAAATTTGGTCCTGCTGTTGCTTCCTTTATGAATACAAAGTGGTCTGTCATCTCAGTAGGACGTGTAATGACATGTGTACTAGGCATGGTTGTACGAAGAGAACGTGAAATACGAAGCTTCGTAAAGACACCATTTTACCGTGTGATTATATCGCTTCCTGTGGCGCAGGAGGAAAATAAGGGAACTATAGAGGCTGAGTGGCGAAGTGTGGAAGGCTCAAAGTATTTTCAGTCGCCAAAGCTTTATAAGGAAAATGGCTTTTTAAAAAGAGAGACGGCACAGGAGCTTATAAATTATCTGAAAGCACCTCTTAATCCAGAAGAAAAAAAGCCTGACTGTACTTTAATTAAAATTGAGAAGAAAAAAGAGCAGAAGCAGCCACCGCTTTTATTTAATCTTGCCGAGCTTCAAAATACATGTTCAAGACGATTTAAGATAAGTCCTGATGAGACACTTAAAATCGTTCAGGAATTATATGAGAAGAAGATGGTCACATATCCAAGAACAGATGCGCGTGTGCTTTCTACTGCAGTGGCAAAAGAAATTTCAAAAAATATTCGCGGCTTAAGTAATTTTGCACCTGTGGGCAGTTTTGCACAGGAAATCTTGTCACAGGATGCATGGAAAACAATCGCAAAGACACGCTACACAAACGATAAGCAGATCACAGATCACTATGCCATTATCCCAACGGGACAAGGTTTTGGTGCATATGAGCGTTTGTCAGGCGTGGCAAAGGGCGTATATGAGGTAATCTGCCGCCGCTTTCTCAGCATTTTTTATGGGCCGGCTGTCTATAAAAAATATGCACTTGAATTTCAGGTAAAGACGGAGCACTTTTTCACATCATATCGTATGCTGGAGGATCCGGGCTATTTAAAGGTAACAGGCATGCCACAGGAAAGTACAGCACAAAAAGAAGGCGAGGAAGAATTTGCTGTTGATGAAACATCATTTTTAAGCCGCATTTTGTCAGGCTTAAAAAAGGGTATGCTCTTTGAAGAAACATCATATGCTGTAAAGGAGGGTGAGACATCACCGCCTAAGCGCTATAACTCAGGTTCACTGATTCTTGCCATGGAAAATGCAGGCCAGCTTATTGAAGATGATGAGCTTCGCGCGCAGATTAAGGGAAGCGGCATTGGAACAAGTGCTACGCGTGCAGAGATTTTAAAAAAACTTGTATCAAATGGATATTTGTCTCTAAATGCAAAGACACAGATCATAAAGCCGCAAAAGCTTGGAGAAGCCATATATGAAGTAGTAGCTGTATCTATCAGGCAGCTTTTAAATCCTGAGCTGACAGCTAGCTGGGAAAAGGGACTGACTTATGTTTCAGAGGGTACGATCACATCACAGGAATATATGGATAAGCTGCAAAATTTTGTTGCTAGAAGAACACAGGGAGTTAAGCAGGTAACAAATCCGGGAGCAATCCGCGGAAACTTTGCAGGCTTTGAGGCTTTTTATGAGACTTTGCGCAAGTCTTAAAAAACATGGTTGCACAAAAGCAAAATATAAAGTAAACTAATGATGACAGGCAGCCTGCAAAAAACGCAGACTACGGAAAGGTATGGTAAAAAGATGGATTCAATTAAAGTATCTGCACTTTATAACACAGAAGAGACAATCGCAAAGGAGCTTTTTAAGGATGACTGCTATCCGTGGGAAATCCTTCCGAAGATTAAGGATTTTATCTTAACACTTGGCCCGACACTTCCGAAGGATAAGTTTGATGAGATTGAGAAGAATGTATGGGTAGCAAAGTCAGCTGTAGTTGCAAAAACGGCATCTATTACAGGACCATGTATTATTGACGAGGATACAGAAGTTCGTCATTGTGCTTTTATCCGTGGAAATGCACTCGTTGGAAAGCATTGTGTAGTTGGCAATTCAACAGAATTAAAGAATGTAATTTTGTTCAATAATGTACAGGTTCCTCATTATAATTATGTAGGTGATTCCATTTTGGGATATAAGTCTCATATGGGTGCAGGCTCCATTACATCAAATGTTAAGTCTGATAAAAAGCTTGTTGTTGTAAAATCAGAAAATGAAGCGATCGAGACAGGATTAAAGAAATTCGGTGCAATGCTCGGCGACAATGTAGAGGTTGGCTGTGGAAGCGTTCTTAATCCAGGAACTGTTATCGGACCAAACAGCAATATCTATCCACTTTCCTCAGTCAGAGGAATCGTTCCCACCGGAAGTATCTATAAGCACGCCGGTGAAGTAGTGATAAAGCAGGTGGAGGAGTGATTCATCTTCGGAAAAAGAAAAATGAAGAACATACACCTAAAGTAAAGAAAAAGACAGGTATAATTCAGTCTATTTTAAATCCTATCGGATTTGCAAAAAAGCTGTACGATGACGATCAGGTCATGACAAATGCTGCAACTATTACATTGTTTATGGTTATGTCATTGTTTCCAATGCTGATGATTTTGCTTTGGCTTATGTCACGCATGATGCTGTCGCCAGAGGTGCTTCTAAAGATAGTATCCTCTGTTCTTCCAGAAGAAATGCTTGAGCTTGTAACAGGAATTGTGTCTGATTTGTATGAGAAATCGCTTAGCGTATCAGCGTTGTCGATCACAATTATCATGGCATTGTGGTCGTCATCAACGGGAATCTCATTTTTAGTTAAGGGACTAAACCGCGTCTATAAAAGAGAGGAACAGCGAAATTGGTTTGTACACAGGGCATTGTGCCTTGTATATACGGGCATATTTCTAGTGATAATGCTTCTTGTAATGGCATTTCTTGTATATGGAAGCAAGTTTCGTGTGTTTTTAGTTTCGGTATGGCCGGAACTTGAAAACTGGACTGTTTTGATTACCATTTTGCAAAATGGCATTGCGATTGGCGGCATGATTCTTTTCTTTCTTGCCGTTTACAACATTTTCCCACAAAAGCGTCTGCCTTATAGAAAGCAGATGCCTGGTGCAATCGCAGCAACTATTGGATGGTACAGCTTTTCAGCGATCTACGCCACATATATACGCAACAGTAAGAATCTTGCCTTTATGTATGGAAGCCTTGCGTTAATTATCGTGTTTTTAGTATGGATGTATGTCTGCATGAATATTGTGCTTATTGGCGGCGAAATCAACTTCTTGTATAACAATCGTTATTACTATAAGCTGTATTTGCTGACAGAAAAGCAGATTGATATTCAGGAATATTTCATGCATGCTAAGTCAGAGACAGAGATATTAGAACCGGAAGTGGTGGACGAGGAAGAAAACACTAAAGAGTGGGAACAAAAAGAGCCAGAAGTGGCAGAAATACTAGAGGAGCCACAGCCAGAAGTGGCAGAAATACTAGAAGAGCCACAGCCAGAAGTATCAGAAGAGATACAAGAGCAGCCAGATTTGTCAGAGAAAATAGAATAAGCAAAAGATTGCACTCATGTAAACATTTGCATGAGTGCTTTTTTATTTTTGTCAACCGAATTTCAACTTCTTTTTGCGCAATTTCTACCTTATTTTCACAAAAATAAAAAGCAAATATGATAAAGTATAGGACAAAATGCGAATTTGTTGAAAAGTAACAAAATAAAATGAGTATTTTTGAACAAAAAACCATCGCTTTTTTTGAAAAGCGTGGTATAATTTAGATGTATGCTAAGTGAAAGAGGGGATTTTAATCATGGCAAAAGAAATGATTGCAATGCTGCTTGCCGGTGGACAGGGATCACGTCTGTATGCACTGACACAGAAGCTTGCAAAACCAGCAGTACCTTTCGGCGGAAAATATCGTATTATCGATTTCCCGTTATCAAATTGTGTGAATTCAGGTATTGATACCGTCGGTATTCTCACACAGTATCAGCCGTTGGTATTAAACGAATATATTGGAAACGGACAACCTTGGGATCTTGACCGTCTGCATGGCGGCGTTCATGTTCTTCCGCCGTATCAGCAGGCGTCCGGCTCTGACTGGTATAAGGGAACCGCAAATGCGATTTATCAGAATATTTCCTTTATAGAGCGTTATAATCCACAGTACGTAATTATCCTTTCAGGTGATCAGATCTGCAAGCAGGACTACAGTGATTTCCTTCGTTTCCATAAGGAAAAGGGCGCAGAGTTCAGCGTGGCAGTTATGGAAGTTCCGTGGGATGAGGCATCTCGTTTCGGCCTGATGGTGGCTGACGAGGATTCTCGTATTACAGAGTTCCAGGAGAAGCCAAAGAATCCAAAGTCAAATCTGGCTTCCATGGGTATTTACATTTTCAACTGGGATATCTTAAAGAAGTATCTTATTGAGGATGAGGCAGATCCAAATTCTCAAAATGACTTCGGAAACAACATTATTCCAAACCTTCTTCGTGACGGACGTAATATGTATGCATATCGTTTTGATGGATATTGGAAGGATGTTGGAACTATTTCTTCCTTGTGGGAAGCAAATATGGAGGTTCTTGATCCTGAGCACAGCGGTATCAATCTGTTTGATGAAAACTGGAAGATTTATAGCCGAAACAGCGGTATGACAGGTCATCGCATTGGTGCAGATGCAGAAGTGCAAAACTCCATGATTACCGATGGATGCCGTATCCATGGTAAAGTAAAGCACTCCATTTTATTTGCAGGTGTTTCTGTAGAGCCGGGTGCAGTTGTTGAGGATGCAGTTGTCATGGGCGGCACTGTAATCAAGGCAGGTGCACAGGTAAGACATTGTATTATCGCTGAGAATGTTGTAATTGGCGAGAATGCAGTTGTAGGTGAGGCGCTCTCAGAGGGCGGCAAGGGCGTTGCGACAGTCGGTGCAGGTGTTTATATTGGAGACAATGCAAAGATTGGTCCAAACGCAATGGTCAGCGAGAATGTAAAGGGTGGTGAAGAACAATGGTAAAATCAAATGTAAATGCGCTGGGAATTATCTTCCCGAACAGTTATGATAATATGGTTCCGGAGCTGGTAACAGAGCGTCTTATGGCTTCCATTCCCTTTGCAGGACGTTATCGTATGATCGACTTTATCCTTTCAAGCATGGTAAGCAGCGGAATTGATAATATTTCCATTATTGTCCGCAATAATTATCATTCCTTGATGGATCATCTTGGTTCGGGACGTGAGTGGGATCTTACCCGTAAAAATGGTGGTTTGACAATTATTCCTCCATTTGCAGAGAAGACTGTAAAGATGTATAACGGACGTGTTCAGGCACTTGCCAGCATTCTTGAACTTCTGCGTGACCAGAAGGAAGAGTATGTTGTAATGTCAGATGCCAATATTGCAGTTAATTTTGATTTCAGTGCAATGCTGCAGGCTCATATTGAGAGCGGTGCTGATGTAACAGTTGCATATAAGGAAGAGGAATTAGCAGACAGTCTGAAGAATTTAGATATTATGAAGGAAGATTTCTTCTATACACTTGCACTTGAAGGAGATAGAGTAAAGAAGATTTATGTAAACTCCGAAGCGTCTGGTCCACAGAAGCTTTCTATGAATATCTACATCTTAAAGAGAGAGCTTCTAATTGATTTAGTACATACTGCATTTGTTCGCGGATATGTTTACTTTGAACGTGATATTCTTGCACATAGACTCGATAAGCTTAATGTAAAGGCATATCGTTTTGACGGCTACCTTGCAAGAATCACCGATATGAAGAGCTACTTCGATGAGAACATGAAGCTTCTTGAGGATGAAAATCTTGATGCACTGTTTGCACCAAATCCGATCTACACAAAGATTCGTGATGATAACCCGACACGTTACATCAATGGTTCTAAGGTAAAGAACGTTATGGCTGCCGATGGCTGTATCATCGAGGGTGAGGTAGAGAATAGTGTACTCTTTAGAGGTGTTAAGATTGCAAAGGGCGCAAAGGTAAGAAACTGCGTGCTGATGCAGGATACTGTAGTTGGTGAAGGCTGTGATCTTGAGTATGTTATCACAGATAAGAATGTAACCATCTCTGCCGATAAGGAAATCAAGGGCACAAATACCTTCCCGGTATATGCTGCTAAGTTCCAGAAGATTTGATGAAAAATATTACAAAAGAGGGGTGGTCATTTTGACGCTCCTCTTTTTTTTCAAAAACTCTTGTAGGATCTTTTGAATTTTGGTATGATAGTAAAATATGGAGAAATCTGCTGTTTTTTACTTGACAGCTTATAGATACAGGCCTGCGGGCCGGGAGGTTAATTTTATGAAACATGCCCATCAGATCAAATCGGTGGCGCCGGGCTCAATTGCAGAGGAGCTAGAGCTAGAGCCAGGTGATAAGATCCTGCAGATTAATGGTCAGGATATCGAGGATGTCCTTGATTATCGTTTTTATATTCAAAATGAAGAAATAGATATGGTTGTCCAGAAAAAGGATGGCTCAGAGGTGGAGTGGGAGTTCGATAAGGACTTTTACGAAGACCTTGGCATCGAGTTTGAGAGCGGTCTTATGTCAGATTATCGTTCCTGTACAAATAAGTGCATCTTCTGCTTTATTGACCAGATGCCGCCGGGAATGCGCGATACGCTTTATTTTAAAGATGATGATGCAAGACTTTCATTTCTTCAGGGAAATTATATTACATTGACAAACATGAAAGAGCATGATCTTTCACGTATTATAAAATATCATCTGTCACCTATCAATATTTCAGTTCAGACGACAAATCCAGAGCTTCGCGTAAAGATGCTTCACAATCGTTTTGCAGGAAAGATCATGGAAACGCTGAATCGTCTTCGTGATGCAGATATTGAGATGAACGGTCAGATCGTTTTGTGCAAGGGAGTAAATGACGGTGCCGAGCTAGAGCGTTCAATTCGCGATCTTGCAGGATTATATCCGCAGATGCAGAGTATGTCAGTAGTTCCAGTTGGTTTAAGCAAATATCGTGAAGGCTTGTATCCGTTAGAGCCGCTTACAAAAGAGGATGCAGAAAATGCCCTTGATATTATTGGTCGTTTTCAAAATGAAATGTATGAACGTTTTGGCACACATTTTGTTCATGCAAGTGATGAGTTTTATCTGCTTGCAAACCGTCCTCTGCCGCCGGAAGAAGTTTATGACGGCTATGTGCAGCTTGAAAATGGTGTTGGTATGCTGCGTCTTTTAATAGAAGAAACAGATTATGCATTGGAAGCGTTAAGCGGTGATGAGCGTGCCCATACACTGTCTCTTGCGACAGGAAAGCTGGCATACCCATTTTTAAAGGATATTGCGGCAAAGGTTCATGAGAAGTTCCCAAATGTGAACATTACAGTCTATGAGATTTTGAATGATTTCTTCGGACATGGTGTTACTGTGTCTGGTTTGATCACTGGACAGGATTTAATTAAGCAGCTTACAGGCAAGCCATTAGGAGAGGCTCTTCTTCTTCCAGCGAATATGTTTAGAAGTAATGAAGAAGTATTTTTGGACGATCTAACAAAGCAGGATGTCGAAAAAGCTTTACAAGTTCCAATAAATATTGTAAAATCAGACGGGCAGGAACTGATTCGTGCAATGCTGATGGAAGAAAGTGAAGAAACCAAGCAGCTTCATTCTCCATATGAGCTGTAATTACGAATGTTTTTGAAGATTTATATTTATGTAAGAAAGCGAGAAGAATATGAGTAAACCGATAGTTGCTATCGTAGGCCGCCCGAATGTCGGAAAGTCTACGTTGTTTAATGTAATTGCAGGCGATTCCATCGCCATCGTAAAAGATACGCCAGGTGTAACAAGAGACCGTATTTATGCGGACTGCAGTTGGCTGAATTATAATTTTACCCTGATTGATACAGGTGGTATTGAGCCGGATTCAAGTGATGTAATTTTGTCACAGATGAGAGATCAGGCACAGATCGCAATTGATACTGCAGATGTAATCATTTTCCTTGTTGATGTAAGACAGGGACTTACCGATGCAGACGGCAAGGTAGCAGATATGCTTCGCCGCAGCCAAAAGCCAGTTGTTCTTTGTGTTAATAAGGTGGATTCCTTTAAGAAGATGGAAGCAGATGTATATGAGTTTTATAACCTTGGAATCGGTGATCCGATCCCTGTATCTGCATCAAACCATCAGGGTGTCGGTGATCTTCTTGAGGCTGTCAGTGATCATTTTAAGAAGGACGGCAGCGAGTCAGATGATGATGATCGTCCGCGCATCGCTATCGTAGGCCGCCCGAATGTTGGAAAATCATCTATCGTAAACCGTCTTGTAGGCGAGAAGCGTGTGATTGTATCTGACATTGCAGGAACAACACGTGATGCCATTGATACGCCTCTTAAGAGAAATGGCCGCGAGTATATCCTTATTGATACAGCAGGTCTTCGCCGCAAGAGCAAGATTCACGAGGATCTTGAGCGCTATAGTATCATTCGTACTGTTACAGCAGTAGAGCGTGCCGATGTCGTCGTTATGGTAATTGATGCGGCAGAGGGCGTTGCAGAGCAGGATGCAAAGATTGCAGGTATCGCACACGAGCGCGGTAAGGGTGTAATCATTGCAGTAAACAAGTGGGATGCTGTTGAAAAGGATGATAAGACAATCTACAAGATGACAGAAAAGATCAAGCAGACACTTGCATATATGCCATATGCAGAGTTTGTCTTCATCTCTGCAAAGACAGGACAGAGATTAGACAAGCTCTTTGAGCTGATTGATATGATCATCGAAAATCAGTCTATGCGTATTGCAACTGGTGTGTTAAATGAAATCTTAGCAGAGGCTGTAGCTATGCAGCAGCCGCCGTCAGATAAAGGACGCCGCTTAAAGATATTCTACATGACTCAGATTTCAGTAAAGCCGCCGACATTTGTTGTCTTTGTAAATGATAAGAAACTGATGCATTATTCCTACACACGATATATCGAGAACCAGATCCGCAATGCATTTGGCTTTAGAGGAACACCGCTTCGCTTTATTATCCGCGAGAGAAAGGAAGATAAGTAATGATACGCGTATTATTGCTGGTGATCGGATATTGTCTGGGAATGATCCAGACAGGTTATCTTTATGGAAGAATGAAGGGAATTGATATCCGCAAGGCGGGAAGTGGAAACTCCGGTGCGACAAATTCACTTCGAGTACTTGGCAAAAAGGCTGGTCTTATCGTCTTTGCTGTCGATTTGTGCAAATGTTTTATTCCATGTTTGATCGTAAAGGCATGGGCTGTTTCAAGCGGACAGCAGCATATGGAAGATATCTATATGCTGTATCTGGCGTTTGGTGTTATTTTGGGACACAATTATCCATGCTATTTAAATTTTAAGGGCGGAAAAGGAATCTCCAGTACATCAGGCTTTATTTTAGCATTTGATCTTCGTATCGCCGCTGTGTGTCTGGCAGCATTCAGTGTAATTGTTGGAACGACACGCTACGTATCATTAGGCTCACTGACAGTTGTTTCAATCTGCTTCGTGATGGGTGTGATTTTCGGCGTAAACGGTATGCTTAGTGTAGAGCCGGCAAATATGGCAGAGTTTATTATATTGCTTGCCCTAATTACAATTCAGGCATATATTCGCCACAGAGCAAATATCAAGCGTCTGTTAAGCGGCACTGAAAATAAAATAGGTGCTAAGAAATAAATATAAGGAAGGTTTGTGTTATGGCAAAAGTCAGCATTATAGGAACGGGAACATGGGGCATTGCCCTTGGCATGGTGCTGGCGCAGAATGGCCATGAAGTAACGGCGTGGTCTGCGCTGCCGAAGGAAATTGAGGCACTAAGGGAAAGCTATACATGCAAAAATCTTCCGGGAGTTGAGATCCCGAGAAGCATTGTATTTACAGCAGACTTACAGGAGGCATGTACTGATAAGGAGATGCTTGTTTTGTCAGTTCCTTCGGTATTTACCAGAGGAGTAGCAAAACAGATGAATCCTTTCGTAAAGGAGGGACAGCTGATTGTAAGCGTAGCAAAGGGCATTGAGGAAAAAACATTAATGACAATGTCCCAGCAGATTGAAGAAGAACTTCCGATGGCAAATGTTGCAGTTCTTTCTGGCCCAAGCCATGCAGAGGAAGTCAGTCGCGGCATTCCGACAACTGTTGTTGCTGGAGCAAAGGACAGACAGACAGCTGAGCACATCCAAAACTTGTTTATGTCATCTGTATTTCGTGTATATACAAGCCCTGATATCTTAGGTATTGAGCTTGGCGGTGCACTTAAAAATGTCATTGCCCTTGCAGCAGGCGTCAGCGATGGTCTTGGCTGCGGTGATAACATAAAGGCAGCTCTTATGACAAGAGGAATCGCAGAGATCACAAGACTTGGTGTAGCAATGGGCGGAAAGCCGGAGACATTTTCCGGACTTTCAGGAATCGGAGATCTGATTGTCACATGCACAAGCATGCATAGCAGAAACAGAAGAGCCGGCATCCTGATCGGACAGGGAAAGACAATGCAGGAAGCCATGGACGAAGTTCAGATGGTGGTAGAAGGTGTGTACTCTGCAAAGGCAGCCCTTGCACTCAGCAAAAAATATAATGTTTCCATGCCGCTCGTGCAGGAAACTAATCAGGTTTTGTTCGGTGGAAAAACAGCAGCAGAAGCATTAAAGGATCTGATGCTTAGAGACAGAACAATTGAGAGTGAAAATTTGCTGTGGGAAAATAAGTAACAATAATATCCTAACGAATAAATTCCTAACGAATAAATTCCTTCATATGCGCATAGACTGACAGTAACAGCCCGGACTGTCCGGGGATGATTGTCAGGAGGCGTGTATGAAGGAATTTCACATTTATAAGGATATCAGACAGCGAACAAACGGAGAGATCTACTTAGGGGTTGTAGGCCCGGTGCGTACCGGCAAGTCCACCTTTATCCGCCGTTTTATGGAGGAGATGGTCATCCCACATATGGAGGATGGTCCGGCGAAAACGCGCTCTAAAGATGAGCTTCCGCAGGCAGCATCAGGCAAGAACATTATGACAACAGAGCCTAAATTTATTCCGACAGAGGCGGCAAAAATCTTCTTAGAGGATAAGACAGAGATGAAAATTCGTCTCATTGACTGTGTTGGCTTTCTGATTCCTTGCGCGTTTGGTGCCACAGAAGAAGAAAAAGAGCGTCTTGTACATACACCATGGTTTGATTATGATATTCCATTTTCACAGGCGGCAGAGCTTGGCACGCGAAAGGTAATTGAAGAACACAGCACAGTAGGTATTGTTGTGACGACAGATGGCAGTGTGACAGGAATCGAGAGAGCAGCCTATGAGGAAGCGGAGAAGAAAACAATAGAAGAGCTTAAAAAGCATCAAAAACCATTTGTAGTTGTCTTAAACACAAAGACACCTTATACACTAGCCGTAAAGCAGCTTACAAAAAAGCTGCAGGAAATGTATAAGGTTACAGTTGTGCCAATGGACTGTGCATCGATGGATCTTGAGGATATAAGTCAGCTAATGAAGAAAATCTTGTTTGAATTTCCAGTGTGTCAGGTTGATTTTGAAACGCCGGGCTGGTTTGATGTGCTTGAGCTTTCTAGTCCTGTCAAAAAAGCAGTCATCGAATTTGCGCAGAAAGTCATGAATCAGATCAGCTGTATGCGCGATGCAAAGGTACCAGAAAAAGAAAACCTTCCGCAGCAGATTAGCCGATTTGTGCTAGAAGAGACAAATCTTGCACAGGGAAAGATCGTCTATGAGATAAGCCTAAAGGAAGAACTTTATTTTTCACTGGCCAGTGAATGTGCAGGCTTTTTGCTTACATCACAAAAGCAGCTCTTTGATGCTCTTGCCGAGTATGCCAGACTTCGCTCTCAGTATCAGAAGGTACAGTCAGCAATGGAATCAGTTGCCCAAAAGGGATACGGTGTTGTCACGCCAGAGAGAAAACAGATAAATATCTCAGAGCCAATAGTCGTGCGTCACGGAAGCAGATATGGCGTCAGAATGAAGGCAACGGCTCCGTCAATTCATATGATACAAAGCATGGTAGAGACAGAGATTGCACCTATAGTCGGAAGTGAACAGCAGGCAAAAGATCTAGTCGATTACATAGAATCTGCGGCACAGAAAGAGCAGGATGGAATCTGGAACACAAACATCTTCGGAAAATCAATTGAGCAGATCGTCGAAGACGGCATGAACGCTAAAATAAACCAAATGACAGACAGCTGCCAGCAAAAGCTTCAGGATGCGCTTAAAAAGATTATAAACGACAGCAATGGCGGTATTGTGTGCATAATTATCTAACGATACCTTGACGATACGCGCAAAAAAAGGTATATTACTAAAGATAAGGCTCCTTATAATGAGCCGACAGAAAGGTAAGGAATTTTATGGACACAACGACACTATTGTATATCGGGCTTGCCGTTATTGTTGTCGGTGTGCTGGTCTATCAGGTTGTCACCAGCAACAGCCGCCGCAACAAGCGTTTTTTAAGCTCGATCATCAACTCATGGGGAAATCTGCCAAAGAGAGAGTATGATTACGGTGAGCTTGAGCACATTGCCAAATATTTTCAGGCAACAAAAAAGGAAGAGTTTACGATTGATGATATCACATGGAACGACTTAGATATGGATTCTGTGTTCTGTATGATGAATCAGTGCCGCAGCAGCAGCGGAGACGACTATCTTTACAAGCTGCTGCGTACACCGCTGACAAGCAAGAAGGAGCTTGAGGAGAGAAACCGCATCATAAGCTTCTTTCAGCGAAACGAAAAGACAAGAATAGCTTACCAGATGGAGCTTTCCAAGGTAGGTCATTCAAAGAAGTTTGCATTGATTGATTATGTCAACAACATCACAAAGCTTCTTCCTGACAGCAACCTTGACAACTACATGCATCTGTTTTTGTATGTTGTAGTAATATTTGCGATTATCGCACAGCCAGCAAGCGGTATTCTTGTTGCAATAGGTGTGCTGATCTACAATATCTACACCTACTACAAAAAGAAAACAGAGATTGAACCATATTATGTGTCTGTTGGTGCCATTGTACATTTAGTGTCCTGTGCACAGGGACTGTTAAAGCTGAATGTGCCAGAGCTTAAAGATTACACAGAGAACTTAAAGCAGGCTGTAAATGTCCTTTCATCTGTAAAGGGAAATGCAAAGTTTCTTGGTTCCACTGACAAGTTCAGCGGAAATATGGGCTCTATGATGATGGACTATTTAAACATGTTTTTTAGAATTGACTTGATCATGTTTAATCGTCTGTTGGCAAAGGTTCAGAAGCACAAAAAAGAGATGCTTATTTTAATGGACGAGATTGGCCGTCTCGATGCCTATATCTCTATTGCCTCATTCCGCGAGCTTATGCCATTTTACTGCGAGAGCGAATTAGAGGAGTCAAAAGAGGGCTTTGTTGAGGCAAAGGATATGTATCACCCTCTGCTTTCAGAGCCAGTTGCAAATAGTATTTACGAGCATCATCCAGTGCTTCTTACAGGTTCAAATGCATCTGGTAAGTCAACCTTCTTAAAGACTGTTGCAATCAACGCACTTTTATCACAGACATGTGGTATGGCTCTTGCAAAGGAGTATCGTTCATGCTTCTTTAGAATTTACTCATCAATGGCATTAAAGGACAATATTCAGGGCAGTGAGAGCTACTTCATTGTCGAGATCAAGTCCTTAAAGCGTATTCTTGATGCTGTAAATCAGGACAAGACACCAGTTCTTTGTTTTGTAGATGAGGTTCTTCGCGGAACTAATACAGTAGAGCGTATCGCGGCATCAAGCCGTATCTTACAGAGCTTTGCCGACAGCGGTGTTATGTGCTTTGCAGCAACACATGATATTGAGCTTACTCATATGTTAGAGCATTTGTACAGCAATTATCATTTCAAAGAAGATGTCAAGGATAACGATGTCATCTTCAATTACCGTCTGTACGAGGGACGTGCCGTATCAAGAAACGCAATCAAGCTTTTAGGTGTTCTTGGTTACGACGAGAATGTCATCACAAAGGCAGACGAAACAGCAAAGCGCTTCTTAGATACAGGAGTGTGGAGTTTAGAATAAAAACGTCTTGCAGTATTTTTCTATTTATACTATAATAAATGCGATAAAATTGCCTGTGGTCTGCAAAAACGGCCGCAGGTGCAGATTAGTTTGGAGGAAACGATTGTGGAAAAGTATGGAGTAAATGAATTACGCCGGATGTTCCTTGATTTTATGGAGAGTAAAGGACATCTGAAGATGAAGAGTTTTTCACTGGTGCCGCACAACGACAACAGCCTTTTAATTATTAACTCCGGTATGGCACCGTTAAAGCCATATTTTACCGGACAGGAAATCCCGCCGAGACGCAGAGTGACCACCTGTCAGAAGTGTATCAGAACAGGTGATATCGAAAACATTGGAAAGACTGCACGTCACGGTACTTTCTTTGAGATGCTTGGAAACTTCTCATTTGGCGATTACTTCAAGAAGGAAGCTATTGCATGGAGCTGGGAGTTTTTAACTCAGGTTGTTGGTCTTGATCCAGACCGTCTGTATCCGTCCGTATATGAGGATGATGATGAGGCATTTGAGCTCTGGAATAAGCAGCAGGGCATTCCGGCTGAGAGAATCTTCCGTTTTGGAAAGGAAGACAACTTCTGGGAGCACGGTTCAGGTCCTTGCGGTCCATGTTCTGAGATCTACTATGACAGAGGCGAGAAGTATGGCTGCGGTAAGCCGGGCTGTACTGTAGGCTGTGACTGTGACCGTTACATGGAAGTATGGAACAACGTATTCTCACAGTTTAATAACGATGGACATGGTCATTACACAGATCTGATTCAGAAAAACATTGATACAGGTATGGGTCTTGAGAGACTGGCAGTTGCTGTTCAGGACGTAGATTCTATTTTCGATGTAGATACACTTCGCGCACTGACTGACCATGTTGGTGAGGTTGCACATGCTGTTTATCATGAGGATGAAAAGAAGGATGTTTCCATTCGTATCATCACCGATCACATCCGTTCCGTAACATTTATGATCTCCGATGGTATCATGCCGTCTAACGAGGGCAGAGGCTACGTTCTTCGCCGTCTGCTTCGCCGTGCTGCACGTCATGGAAGAATCCTTGGAATTGATGGCCTGTTCTTAAGCGAGTTAGCTAAGGTCGTAATCGCAACATCTAAGGATGGTTATCCGGAGTTAGAAGAAAAGAAAGAGATGATCTTAAAGGTAATCTCTGAGGAAGAAAATAAATTCAACAAGACAATTGATCAGGGTCTGACAATCTTAGAGGATTTTGAGGCAGCAATGAAGGAAGAAGGAAAGACTACACTTGACGGTGCTGATGCATTCAAGCTGTATGATACCTACGGCTTCCCACTTGATCTTACAAAGGAGATCCTTGAGGAGAAGGGCTTTGATGTAGATGAAGAAGGCTTCAAGGAGAACATGGAAGCACAGAGACAGGCTGCAAGAAAGGCTCGTAAGACAACAAACTACATGGGAGCAGATGTAACTGTATACCAGTCCATCGATCCGTCTGTTACAAGTAAGTTCGTTGGATATGACAAGCTTGTAAGCGACTCAAAGATCCTTGTTTTAACAACAGAGGATGAGATCGTAGAGGCACTTACAGATGGTCAGAACGGAACAATCATTACCGAGGAGACACCATTCTATGGCACCATGGGTGGTCAGCAGGGTGATATCGGTGTTATCGAGACAGAGAGTGGAAGCTTCACTGTAAAGGATACCATTCATCTTCAGGGCGGTAAGATCGGCCATGTAGGAACCATGACAAAGGGTATGCTTACACAGGGCGAGACTGTTACATTAAAGGTAGATGAGAAGAACCGTCAGCTGACAAGCAAGAATCACAGCGCAACACATGTTCTTCAGAAGGCACTGCGTATGGTACTTGGAAGCCATGTTGAGCAGGCAGGTTCCTATGTATCAAAGGATCGTCTGCGTTTTGACTTCACTCATTTCCAGGCAATGACAAAGGAAGAGCTTGCAAAGGTAGAGGAGATCGTAAATGATCAGATCGCAGCAGCACTTCCAGTTGTTACAAAGGAAACAACAATCGATGAGGCAAAGAAGATGGGCGCAATGGCACTGTTTGGTGAGAAGTATGGTTCTACAGTACGTGTCGTTTGCATGGGAGATTTCTCATTAGAGCTTTGCGGTGGTACACATGTATCAAATACCGCAGCAATAAATTGCTTCAAGATCATTTCTGAGTCTGGTATTGCAGCAGGTGTTCGCCGTATCGAGGCACTCACATCTGAGGGTCTTATTCACTACTACGAGAAGCTTTCAGCTGATCTTGCAGAGGCAAGCGCAGCAGCAAAGACTACTCCGGACAAGCTGACAGAGCGTATCGAGACTATGCAGGGCGAGATCAAGGCACTTCAGTCTGAGAATGAGAAGTTAAAGAACCAGATGGCAAAGGATGCTGTCGGCAACGTAATGGATCAGGTAGTAGAGATTAATGGTGTTAAGCTTCTGGCTGTAGCACTTAAGGATACTGGAATGAATGAGCTTCGCAACTTAGGCGATCAGTTCAAGGAGAAGCTTGGAAACGGTGTTGTAGTAATCGCATCTGCAGCAGACGGCAAGGTAAACCTTATGGCAACTGCAACAGACGAGGCTATAAAGGCCGGCGCACATGCAGGAAATCTTATCAAGGGAATTGCTGCACTTGTAGGCGGTGGCGGCGGCGGCCGTCCAAATATGGCTCAGGCCGGCGGAAAGAATCCAGACGGAATCCAGGCTGCACTTAAAAAAGCAGCAGAGGTTCTTAAGGATCAGTTAAACAAATAATGCTGTAAAAAAATAAGGGGGCTGCTATTTGGCAGTCCCCTTTTATAAAGGAGAGATTATGACAGAAGGAGAAGAGAGAAGAGAATATATTATTCAGCTTTTGACGCAGACAAAAAAGCCGATTTCAGGAACAGAGCTTGCCAAACAGATGAAGGTAAGCCGTCAGGTGATCGTGCAGGACATTGCACTGCTTCGCGCATCAAACCGAAATATTCTCTCGACGAATAAGGGATATCTATACGACAGGGCAGACGAGAAAAAAGTAGTTCGCCGTACCTTTTTTGTATGCCATACAGATGAGCAGATGGCAGAAGAACTATTTGCCATTGTAGACAATGGCGGACGCTTAAGGGACGTTGTAGTCGAGCATGAGATCTACGGACAGATAACAGTAGATTTGATTCTTGAAAACAGATGTGACGTTCAGGATTTTCTTGACAAAATCTCAAAAAGCACGGCACGCCCGTTAAGCATCCTCACAAACGGAAAGCATTATCATACTGTAGAAGCAGACCGTGAGGAAATTATTGATCGTATCGAGCAAAAACTGCGGCTTCTAGGCTATTTACAGGAAACAATTTAAAAAAGACACTTGATTTCTTTGTCAGAATGTGATACACTTGCACCTGTTTGACAAGTCAACTGACAAGACAGTAGACAAGACATGACTTTACGCTTCACTGTTTCGTCAGTCAGATAAAATACACCCGTGGAAAACGGGAGGGGAAAGGCAAGGTTGTTTGCATGGAGAAAACAAAGAAAATATTAAACCGCATTTTTATTGACGGACTGAGCGGAATGGCACTGGGCTTATTTTCCACTCTGATTATCGGAACTATCATTGCACAGATCGGAACACTGATTGGCGGACCGGTTGGCAGCTATTTAAAGGCTATCAGCAATGTAGCAAAGACACTTACAGGTGCCGGCATCGGTGTTGGCGTAGCTTGTAAATTCAAAGAGGGACCGCTTGTAACTGTATCAGCTGCTGTTGCTGGTATGATCGGAGCATTCCCGGCTGCACCAGAGGCAATCACACTTGGCGCACCTGGCGAGCCGCTTGGCGCATTCGTAGCTGCTTACGTAGCAATTGAGGTTGGCCATCTTGTTGCAGGAAAGACAAAGGTTGATATTCTTGTAACACCGCTTATTTCTATTTGCGCAGGTGCTGCAATTGGTTTATTTGTAGGACCGTACATCACTGACTTTATGAAGTGGCTTGGCGGACTTGTTAATGTAAACGTAGAGCAGTCTCCAATATTTGGAGGAATCATCGTTTCTGTCTTAATGGGTATGATTTTAACACTTCCGATTAGCTCCGCTGCAATTGGAATTTCCATGGGTCTTACCGGACTTGCAGCAGGTGCCGCAACTATCGGATGCTGCTGTCAGATGGTTGGATTTGCAGTTGCCAGCTACCGCGAGAACAAGGTAGGAGGTCTGATTGCACAGGGCGTTGGAACTTCTATGCTTCAGATTCCAAATATCGTGCGCCGTCCAATCATATGGATTCCGGCTATTGTATCAAGTGCCATTTTAGGACCAGTTGCATCTGCTGTACTTCATATGGTAAGTACACCAGTTGGTTCAGGTATGGGATCAGCCGGTTTTGTCGGACAGATTGCAGCATTCGGTGCAATGACCGAGGCAGGCATGTCAACATGGATGGCACTTCTTCAGATTGCCATTATGCACTTCATCCTTCCGGCGCTTCTGACACTTGGCGTATCCGAGTTCATGCGCAAAAAAGGCTGGATCAGAGAAGGCGATATGGCATTAAAAGTTTGATAAAAAAAGAAAAAATCTGATTGACAAAAGAAAAAAATCTGTTATAATAAAACATGTGCTAAAAATACCCAAACAGTTGTATTTGCACAATACACAACTGGAGGGAGGTTGAGTGAGAGTCTATGTCTAATGTAATCGTTAAAGAGAACGAGAGCCTGGACAGTGCATTACGCAGATTCAAGAGAAACTGCGCTAAGGCAGGTATCCAGCAGGAAATCCGTAAGAGAGAGCATTACGAGAAGCCAAGCGTAAGACGTAAGAAGAAGTCTGAAGCGGCTAGAAAGCGTAAGTACAACTAATTGTCACTGATAGTTGTCGATGACAATGATGTTTACGTGTATGGTAAGTAAGAGGGGTTGCCGTCAGGTGATCCCTCTTTTGCATTACCAAAATTTCCAGGGGTTAATAGTTAAATATAGTGGAAAGAGATGGAATCGATTTATGAAGGAAAAATCAATTGTCCTGAATATGATGCAGGGCGAACCGGGAGATATCCTTGAAAAAGGACGTTACTACGCGGTAAAGAAGCAGTCAGATGGACTAATTCACGCTGATTACTGCAATTCCTCACAGGAGGATGCAGCATTAAAGCTGACATTGACAGCATTAGATCCACATGCAGAGTTTATAATTCATGTGCAAAGACAAGAGCCATATAAGCTGCGCGCAAATGCAGCAGGTATTTTTGAGAGCCGTTTTCTAGTTCCGGCAGGACGACGCATTGATATTGACGAAGAGGAGAAGGAGACAAAATAAGATGGAACTGATAAAGCTGAATTTAGAGATCCCATATGAAAAGGCAGGCGCAGAAAAGCCAGAATCAGCAGCACAGCTTGTATGTTATTTGCAGCAGCCTCAGAACATGCCAGTACCGCGTCCGGCAGTTGTTATCTGTCCAGGCGGCGGCTATCGCTACACCTCATCAAGAGAGTCAGAGTCCATAGCAATGCAGTACTTAGCAGCCGGAATGCAGGCATTTGTTTTATATTATAATTGTGCACCGGCAGTATTTCCATGTGCACTGTTAGAGTTAGCAAAATCAGTAAGCATAGTAAGAAGTCATGCCACAGAGTGGAATATAGATCCAGAAAAGATTTTAGTCGCAGGCTTCTCAGCAGGAGGCCACCTGGCAGCCAGCTTAGGATGCTTCTGGAATCAAAGCTTTGTCTACGAACCACTAGGTCTTTTAGCAGAAGACATTCGTCCAAATGGAAATATCCTTTGCTATCCAGTCATCACATCAGGCGAGTTCGCCCACAGAGGCTCCTTCAACGAGCTGTGCAGAGGACTTGATCAGGAAAAATATCTTAAGCTCACCTCACTAGAAAAACAGGCAGGCACACAAAATCCGCCAACCTTCATCTGGCACACAAACGAAGACCAGGCAGTACCAGTAGAAAACTCCTTCCTCTACACAGCAGCCCTTAGAAAAGCAAAAGTACCAGTAGAATTTCATATGTATGCGCACGGCTGGCATGGCCTCTCCCTCGCAAACGAAGAAACAAAATGTGACAAAGACGGCGAGCTTCCAAAAGTACAGTCCTGGATGGGTCTGTCAATCACGTGGATAAAAGATCTGGGAAGAGAGTATTGATGTATCCCTCTTTGTGATTTTTTTGACGATTCCCAAGGAATGGTATTGAAGTTTTGCTCTGATTATAGTAGAATACACTTTAGTGCAGTGAATATATCAACAAATGGAGGTTATTATGTATCAGATCACAAAGGCAAAAAAGCTGGCAGATAAGATCTATCTGATGGATGTTGTCGCACCGAGAGTGGCAGCAAACTGCCTTCCGGGACAGTTCATTATTGCAAAGGTAGACAAGGAAGGTGAGCGTATTCCGCTTACAATCTGCGATTATGACAGAGAAAAGGGAACTATCACCATCGTGTTCCAGATCGTAGGTGCATCAACCGAGAAAATGTCAAAGCTTGTCGCAGGAGACAGCTTTACAGATTTTGTAGGACCGCTTGGTGTGGCATCTGAGTTCACAAAGGAAGATCCAGAAGCTTTAAAGAACAAGAAGTTCTTATTCGTTGCCGGTGGTGTTGGTGCAGCACCTGTTTACCCACAGGTAAAGTGGCTGCATGAGCATGGCATTCAGGCAGATGTAATTGTCGGTGCAAAGACACAGTCCTTAATCCTTCTTGAAGAAGAGATGAAAGCTGTTGGAAACGTTTATATCACAACAGATGACGGCAGCTATGAGCGTAAGGGAATGGTTACTCAGGTAATCCAGGAACTGCACGATCAGGGTAAGCAGTATGATGTATGTGTTGCAATCGGACCGATGATCATGATGAAATTCGTATGCAAGCTGACAAAGGAGCTTGGTATTCCAACAATCGTCAGCTTAAATCCGATCATGGTAGACGGAACAGGTATGTGCGGCGGATGTCGTGTATCTGTAGGCGGAGAAATCAAGTTTGCCTGCGTAGATGGACCAGAGTTTGATGGTCATCTGGTAAACTGGGACGAGGCAATGATGCGTCAGCAGACCTATAAGACAGCAGAAGGCAGAGCAATGTTAAAGGAGCTTGAGGGCGAGACCCATCACGGCGGCTGCGGACACTGCGAAGGCTGATAAAACAAGATATAGAAAAGTAAAAATACGCAAAATACGCAGAAATGAGGTTGAATATGAGCGTTTTAAACAGAGTTCCAGTTAGAGAGCAGGATCCAAAGGTAAGAGCTACTAATTTTGACGAAGTCTGTCTTGGATATAACATGGAAGAGGCAATGGAAGAGGCATCACGCTGCATTAATTGTAAGAATGCAAAGTGTATTCAGGGATGTCCAGTATCTATCAATATTCCGGCATTTGTAAAAGCGGTAAAGGAAGGAAAGATCACAGAAGCTGCTGATATCATTGCAGAATCATCTGCACTTCCGGCAATCTGTGGACGTGTATGTCCGCAGGAGACACAGTGCGAAGGCAAGTGTATTCGTGGTATTAAGGGTGATCCTATTTCCATCGGAAAGCTGGAGCGTTTCGTTGCTGATTACTCCAGAGAGCATGGCTATGTTCCGAAGAAGCCAGAGACTACAAACGGCAAGAAGGTTGCTATCATCGGTTCAGGTCCGGCAGGTCTTACATGTGCAGGTGATTTAGCAAAGCTTGGCTACGAAGTTACTATCTTCGAGGCACTTCACGAGCCAGGCGGTGTATTAACATATGGTATTCCGGAGTTTCGTCTTCCGAAGGATGAGGTTGTACAGAAAGAGATCGATAATGTCCGCAAGCTTGGCGTTAAGATCGAGTGTAACGTTGTTATCGGAAAGTCTGTTACCATTGACCAGCTGATGGAAGAGGAAGGCTTTGAGGCTGTATTTATCGGTTCTGGAGCAGGTCTTCCAAAGTTTATGGGTATTCCAGGTGAGAACGCAGTTGGTGTATTCTCTGCAAATGAGTTCTTAACAAGAAATAACTTAATGAAGGCATTCCGTGATGACTATGATACCCCGATCTTTAGAGGAACAAAGGTAGCAGTTGTCGGCGGCGGAAACGTTGCAATGGACGCAGCAAGAACAGCACTTCGTCTTGGTGCAACCACATATATCGTATATCGCCGTAGTGAGGCAGAGCTTCCTGCAAGAGTAGAGGAAGTACATCATGCAAAAGAAGAGGGAATCATTTTCCATCTTCTGACAAACCCGACTGAGATCCTTGAGGACGAGAAGGGCTGGGTAAAGGGCATGAAGTGTGTTCGTATGGAATTAGGTGAGCCAGATGCATCTGGAAGACGTCGTCCTGTTGTAATCCCGGATTCAGAGTTCACACTTGACGTAGATACCGTTATCATGGCACTTGGTACTTCACCGAACCCACTGATCTCCTCCACAACTGAGGGACTTGAGATAAATAAGTGGAAGTGTATCGTAGCAGAAGAAACAAACGGCCAGACTTCCAAGAATGGTGTATTCGCAGGTGGAGATGCCGTAACAGGTGCAGCTACCGTAATCCTTGCAATGGAAGCTGGAAAAGCTGGTGCAAAGGGTATTCACGAGTATCTTTCTAATAAGTAATAACAACTATTTAATATAAAAGAGGCAGGCATGAAATATGTCTGTCTCTTTTTTTATCTGACGAATTTCTTACGATTTTTGACGGCAGCAGAAGAATCAGGAAAAAGGGTTGTGCAGAACAAAAAAAGATGATAAGCTGAAAAAAAGAAAATCAGGGAAAGGAGCAGTCTTTGTGAAGAAAAAAAGAAAGAAAAAAATGGCGGCAGGCATGAAATTTCTGTTTGTACTTTTATTTACAGCATCAATTGGTTTGATTGCAACAGGTGTGTATCTGATGTTCTTTAAAAATCGTGATGCCTACGAGCGCCAGGCAGAGGAACGCGATCTTGCCGATACGTATATAGATGATCTGATTTTAAAGCTTACAGATCCAGAAGCATACGAAAAAAAGGTTCAAGAAGAAGCAAAGGAAAAGGCAGAGCGCATGGCAAGGCGTAAGCAGCAGGAAAATGCAAAAGGCTGGGATGATATAGAAGAGAGCAATGAAAGTGCCGGAGAGGATGAATCAGCACCAACATACGATTTTTCAGATCTTGACTATGAGGATGCCAATTATTATATGAGAGACGGCATTGTCTATACGCCAGACTACGCAAAAGGCACGATCCAGTGTGTGCTTGAAGTTCCGACAGCAGGCATAAGAAGAGGTGTCTACACAGGAACATGGGAAGAGATAAACTACGACCTAGATATCTGGATGGTAACAGCAGCACGACCAGATTATACACTAGGCGAGACTCATATGTGCATCTATGGTCATAACCATACGGCACAAGATCTGTCATTTAACCGCCTAAAGGATGTAGAAGTTGGCGATGCCTTTTATCTAACGGCAGAATCAGGACGCTATACATACCGTGTAACAAACGTATTTGCCGTATCAAGAGACGAAGCCACAAGAAACTACGTAGACAACTTTAGTATAGGAAGCGATAAATGCTATATCATTACATGCGGCCGAGACGACGGCGTAAAAAATTATCGTTACCTTGATCTTATCGTAGAAGGTACATTAGAAGAACAGATGCCGCTGCTAGAATATGCAAAAATAAGACAGCAATCAGGAGCAAACAAATAAAAAACAGTCCGGTCAAAAGCCGGGCTGTTTCTTTATAGGCGATCATAAAGATCAGGCGGAACATATTCTTTTAGGTCAGCCGTAGTCAATTGCCACTGCTTCCAGTCATCAATAGGGCGCTTCATCTTTTTCCTAGAAGAAGACTCAGATAAATATTTCTCAGAAAGATCAGATAAGGTCTGACCATTGATAAGTGAAAAGCTTATCTTTTCACGCTTTTGAAAATCCTGAGCAAATGTCCGTGCCTCCTCAGAAAAATCACTAGTCGTTACAAAAATAAGATAATCAAGGCGAATCGGATAAGCCATGCAGGCACCGACAAGCTTTTGAAGAAGCGGACGTCCAACCTTAGAGTCAGGCGCATAGCACTTACACTCAACAATGCCATTTAGACCATTATTATCGCTTACAATAACATCATAGCCGCCGTCATTAGTGCGAGGCGTTGTATGTGCCCGTTTGCCCATTGCGCGAAAAAGAGCGGCACAATATTCCTCAAACGCAAACGGATCTTCCTGAAAGCGTTTGTGAAGCTCGTGGGAAGAGCCGCTTCTGTAAGTGTCATCACTCTTACGCAGCAGCCTTTTCTTTTCAATCTCAATAGCACAAGGCAAAATCTCATAGCCATCCTCACGCAAATGACGTACAAGACGAACCATCTGCATAGGGTTTTTCATGAAAATCTTATAAGAGTCAATCATAAGACAGCTGTTTTTCCAATTGATTTTATTGCCCTTACGCCTCTGATCACGTGTCTTATCCTGATTGGCATAGCGCCAGGACGGAAAGTGAAGAACATAAGAATTTCGCGTAAGCGGCAGACGAAAACGACGCTTAATAATAGTATGCTTCGGCAGACGGCTAATACCATAACGGCGGGCAAAATGACCAGGAAGCCATAGATGATAAAGACGCTTTAAAATAAAAAAAAGAAAAAGCGCAAGCAGGAATATGCCAGTCCAGCGTAAGATATGGTGCAGATCGGCCGGCGAGATACCAGTCGTTTTTTGTATAAAAGTAGTGAAAGCTTGAAGGGCATTTGAGAAAAAAGCAGGAATGCTTAGTACAAAGCCCTCAAGGGTGGTAATAAGGGTCATAGGAGAATCCTTTCTCATTAGTTTGGGGGGCGACTGAGGGGTTAGTTCACGGACAAGACAATGTTTACAGCAAAGACTGAAGGTGAATGGATTTCACGAGCCGGACACTTGAAGCAGGTCTTTCAATTTAATGTTTGATAAAAAAGAACGTAAAAGGAGCCTGCGGAATTTGGTCCGCCGACGAAACCATTACACCGAAAGTCTTTCGTAACCTGACTCCGTGAACTGGAGTCGCGACAAGGAATAGTGTAACATTTAGGGGAGGAAAAAGCAAGGTGGAGTTTTTGGGGGGAGGAAGCTAAAAAATGAAAATAAATTGACTTTGCTTGTAGTTGTGATATACTTACAAGTAATAGATTTTTTATTTTATGCAAAAATAGCTATAATAAAAAATAAATTGGGAGAGAGTAATGTAAATTTATTGGTGCATGTTTGTAGGTTAGAGTGATAATGAATGAAAAGTGATCACTCGGCTAGAACATCGTGATAGACGAACATTAATTAAAAAGAAAATTTATTATACGAGGAGAGTAGCCATGGCAATTGTAATAGATCATGAATCTGAATATAAGGGAGAGCAAAAAATAAGAAATGCCATAGCTGAATACTTTTCGAATGATGATGTTGTCTATAATAATCGGGAAGTAAATGGAAGAGAATATGATATTTGTCTCTTGGCTAAAGATGTCTGCGTATTTATTGTTGAAGTCAAGGGATGGTTGGCAGATAAAATTAATGTGTATGGCATTGATGATATAGAAGTAGAAGGTTATGAAGAAAGGCAAAGATCTCCTAAAAAGCAGGCAAAGTCATATTGTATTCAATATTTTACAAAGCTGAAAAGACAGTTTGGAATGAGTCCTTTGGTGGTAGACTTAGTGGCATATCCGTTTATTACTAAAGAACAATATTATGAAAGTCATCTGAATATAATTTCAGAGGAGCAGTTTACTATTTTTAAAGAAGATTTAGAAGATCAAACTTCTTTGAAAAAAAAGTTCCTGATGGCATTTGATGCAAAAAAAGCCATACCACATGCAGAATTGAGTGCAGAATTACTGAGTCGAATTAGAAGAAGTGAGGAACCGGATTATGGTGATTCTAAAGATGAAGAACTGATTCAGACATATTCTACATTGTCCATTATTCCTAAGAACGCAGAAATTAAGCAAATTAAAAAAATTGTTGCGGCATATTTCAAAGGAATAAAACAAGTTGTATTTGTTTCCAGAAGATCTTTGTTTGAAATGATTTTGAATGAATTGAACGATTCATACAAGAAGGAAAATATTGAGCCGGGAGACAAGCTAAAAGTAGGCTATCAAAAAGGTATAAAGGATATTAACTCAAAAGATTTTTATAGGGCATTTAACTTTGAGGTATATTTGATTTCGGATTTAGAAAAACAGTGTTCTGAGAAAATTGTAATTGAGGAGGGACAGATTGATCAAAATGAAGAATTATTGTCTTGGATTGCGAATCACTCGTACTTTAATTTGCAACAGTATAAAGTAGAACATGCTTCTGCAGATAAGAACACTCTAGTGGAAGCAGGTGCTGGAACTGGAAAAACTTATTCAATGGTATCGAGAGTGGCATTTCTGTGCAACAAAAGAAGGAAAAATATTACGAGTATTGAGGATGAGTTGGCGATGGTCACTTTCACAAATGATGCTGCTATCAATATGAAAGTTCGATTAAAGCAAATGTTTGTTAATTACTATGTATTAACAGGAAGTGAATGTTATTTGCAGTATATAGAGGGAATAGATCGCGCTAATATATCAACCATTCATAAATTTTCGTTGGAACTTCTGAAAGGTGCCTGCTTCTATACGGGATTGGGAACGAATTTTAGAATATCATCGGATGAGTATAATCGTGGAAAAATTTATGATGTGTATTTAAGCGAGTTCCTTCGGACACAGGAGGAAAATAATCCCCATTTTATTAGTGAATTACCTGTTCCAATTTATGATCTGAAAAAAAAGATTATTGGAATTGCAGACCGCCTACTTCAGAAAAGCATTAGTATGGATGATATTAAGCCAGAAGAGATGGGGGTGACTGTTGATAATGCACTGCCGTATTTTAATGAATTGATACAGCAGGTGGTGTTTCCAGCTGAAATTGAATATCTTTCTAATATCAACGATCGAAATGCAATGGATTTGAAGGAATGTATTATTTTGTTAAACAAGGTGCTGGATTATGGTGCAGACAACATTAGTAATCTGAAATTAAGATACCTTTTTATTGATGAGTTCCAAGATACTGATGATGTCCAGATTGAAGTATTCCAAAAACTGCAGAAAACCATTTTGTCAGATTGCAGACTATTTGTTGTAGGTGACTTGAAGCAGAGTATTTATCGATTCAGAGGAGCAAGACTAAGCGCATTCGATCAGCTTAAAACTTATAAAAAATATGAGTGGGAGATTTATCATCTTAATATTAATTATCGTACGGATGCTAGACTATTAGGATTGTATGATTCAATTTTTTGCCGTATGGGGGAATATGGATATCTACCATATAATCAGCAAGATGATAGGCTTACTAGCGAAAAGATGTTTGAAGCTGATGGTCAAGAATTGTTGCAATGTATTTCGTGCCATGGAAAAGATGAAGAAAAATTCTTCAATACTTTATTTAAGATTTTGGAGAATCAGACAGGAAAAATTGCAGATATAATTAAACAAAAGAAGATGCAGGGGAAAACACTTAGTCCTGAAGAACGTACTGTTGCAATTTTAGTACGCAGCAATTGGCAGGTTGAGGGTATAATAAAGGAAGCAAATAAAAGAAAAGTAAATGTAGAAATTAAGTCTGGTGGAGATTTGTTTCAATTAGAATCTACGCAGGATTTGTATAAATTACTTTTGGCTATAGAAAATTCTACTAATCCAGTGTATTTGGTTAATTTTATTGAATCAAATTATACAGATTTGAAATTGGATTATCAGAAATATCATGGTATGTCAGAAATAGAAAAATTACAGAGCCTTCAAAAAGTTTTGGATGAGTTCTTTTTGCTGAGAATGAAGAAAAGGTGGAAAGAAATATTAGATGAAGTATATACACAGCCAGTTTTATATGCATTAAAGCATATATATGATGCTTTAGAACCATGGAAAATATATAGCCATAATACTTCAGCACAAGCTTTTTATATGTCAAACTATGATTATTTACTGGAAAAAATTGTAAAGTTTTCGAGAATTGATACACTTACAATTAATCAGATTGCTAAATATCTGGAAATAAATATATTAACAAGGCAGCAGGAACTTGCCAGAACATTGAATGTCGATGAGGATGGTATTCATATTATGTGTACAACTGTACATAAATCAAAAGGCCTTGAATACGGAACAGTGGTTCTTCCGTATACAGCAGAGGACATTAGTGATATTCGAAAAGTAAAACTTGATGCGAATTATTCGAAGTCAAAGTTTTCATATACTGTTCTATTTGAAAATAAGGTTAGGGAACGGAATTCGAATTATAATGAAGATATGGAGAAGGAAGAGCAGATTGCTGAGGAAACTAGAATTTTGTATGTTGCGTTAACCAGAGCAATCAGAAATTGTGTCTGGATCATGAATATAGATAAAAATGTTCCGATCAGTTGGGGAACAATGTTGGAGGAGTAAGATGTCAATTATAATCTATACGTATCACGATCCTTATAAAATTGACCAAGAACCATACTGGAATGAGATAAAAAATTGTCCTTACTTTTGTTCTGCACAGACATTAGTTAACGGATTAAGAACGCATTATAAAGGAAAGTTCGATGGTGGTCGTGTTACAACAGTTAAAATGCTTACGGACGCCTTGTATGAGGAATGGAGTAGCCCGGCATGGATTGTGAAACAACACACGGACATTGATAATATAATAAATGGGGGATTACCGACAACGTTAACTGAAACAGAAAGAAAAAATATTGGAAAATCTTTCTTGTTTAATAGGGATGCTGTTTTCGAAAGCATTAGAACAATGTTCGAATTAAATGTGGATATTAATGCGATCCTGAGAGAAAAACTCACGAAAGAACAGAAATATATTCTGAGTATTTATGAAAAAATTCTCACGTCAGATAAAAAAGAAGATTTTTTTCTAGCTAAAAGCTTGTCTGAAGAGGAGATTAATATTGGCTTACAGAAGGTAATGACAGCTATTCAAAAAGATTATGATTCATCTGATGTTGATACAAGCAATATTGTAATTCATGGTGTCCATCAGTTTACTCCAATTATTCTTCGTGCGATTGATGAGTTACAGAAATATAAAAATGTTATTCTTATGTTCAATTATCAAAAACAATATAAGAATGTGTATCAGACATGGTTTGATATTTATTCTGCGTTTGATTGCAAAATTGTTGATTACGATCAGGTAGAATTTACTCCGACAGATATTTTAAGTGTGAGTTATAAAGGAAATGTACTTGCAGATCAAATCGGAAAACTTGTTAATGGACAGAAAAAATCAATTACTGTAGATTCATCATATGAGATTATGGAATTTGATAACATGACGGAATTTGCTGGATACGTTGCTGATATATTTGAGGAAGCCGATCATAAAGATCCTTCCAATCCAATGAGTTGCATGCGAGAGCAAATTTATGCTGCTAACACCTCTGTGAATGATATTCTAAAGATATATTTTCCAGAACAATTTGGTGAAAGACAATTTTTGAATTATCCAATTGGTCATTTTTTCGTTGCAATAGCAAACATGTGGGATCCGGAGAATAATGAAATTTTAATTACGGATATTAATGATATTAGGGAATGTCTTTGCGCTAATATTTTGGAAGAGAGTACGCCAGGTGAATTAATGTCAATTTTTGGACGAATTCAAGTTTTATTTGATGGGTGTACGTCAATTGTTGGGATGAGGAAACGTCTCAGGTCTTTAAAGAAGAATATGAAGTATATTACAGATTCTGACGAAGAGGAATATCTAAGTCATATTTCGTATTATGCGGTATCAAAAAATGAAATTGAAAAGATTGATTCCGCGTTGGAAGATCTTGAAGATATAGCGGCGCATTTTTATGAAGACTTTGAAAATAAAACGCATAATTTTAGAGAGTTCTATAGAAAATTGAGAAATTATTTACAAACAGACATTCTTGAAGACCGAGAGCTGTCAGATGAGTTTGCTGATATTTTGAAGAGAGTGTTGCTCAGATTGGAGGAGGTGGAGAATATAGATGCATCAGCTTCGTTTGAATGCTTAAAATCTACTATGTCTATATATCTTCTTCAGGAGACAAAACCTGGAAGAAGCGCGAATTGGATTGTGCGTAATTTTGAACAAATTGATGGCGATATTTTACGAAGTGGTCATGAAAATCCTAATATTATCTACCATTTTGCTTGCCTTGAGGATGAAGATGTTGGTGTTGCAAATAGGGTAGCGTTTCCATGGCCATTGAATGATGCGTTTTTTGAAGTGGCGCAGAATCCAGTGGATTGGAAGTATCAGGTTTACGTAAAATGTTGCAATGAGTATAGAAATTTCAAACGATATGCGTTGATCTATGGATTGGAATTTAATAGAGCAAAGTTTAAGCTATCCTATGTGAAGCGTGATGGCGATAAAGAAAGAGAACCATATTATCTGCTGAAAATATTGGGCTTGAAGAAAAAGAAGTACTCAAGTACAAAAGTGAGCAAAGGGCTAGAAGATAGCGCTAAAATTAAAATACAAAGCGGTGGGGCTGATACTTTTAGTTTGTACGATTATTACAGGTTTCGAATTTGCAAGTATCGATTTCTAACGGAAACGTTAATTGAGAAAAATACTGTGTACAAGGATAACTTTTTACTTTTGAAGTACATGGAAGTTATGCTTGAGAATGCGATTAAAGAGGATATGCAGGGAAAGCCGATTAGTGAGGCAATTCTAATTCAGAAATTAGATGATGAATATGATGAGCTGAAGAAATATTTTCCTTTTGCACGGAATGTTAATCGAATGGATGTAATTAACAATATTAGAAATAGACTGGTTAATGGAAAGGCTAAGAAGTTTTCTGTTTTATCTGCGGAAGATCGTAGGCATATGATGATCCGTGAAATTTTTATTCATAAAAAGCTTGAAAATGCTAAAAATGTAGGAGTGGATATCATGCAAGATAAATTTCCAAATGTTACTTTTGAACAGATTAAAACAGAATTGAGTGAGGAGAAGCTTAAGAAAATGGATTATGCAGTTAATGTTAATGTATGGTGCCAGTTCTGCTCAAACAGGGAATTATGTACTGCTTATTATTGCAGATCCAAAGAATGATTGGAGAATAGTATGTTAATAGAAAAAATGTATGTACGATGTCCAGCTGATAAAGAGAGTATATCTGATCCTCGAGTATTTGTGTGTGGACAAATTACAAAAGTCGATAGCTTTAAAAAGACTGTTCGGGTAAAAATATATGATCCGCTTTCTTACTTAGTATTTTTTGAAAATCTTCCTAAGGGAGAAATAGAACTTCCGGAAAGTATGGTTCAACGCTGCACTTTTTTCCTGGGATCAGTTGTTTTTGTTAAAAATCACCAGTGCAAAGTGTTATCATGTGTAAGAGCAAAAGACAATTTTTATTATTATTATCTGCAGAATGTTGACAGCAAGGAGGTTTTTCGCCAATGTGAGAAAAATATTGTAGCAGCTTTTAATAATGGAAGAATTGATCCAGCAGAGCAGTTAAAGAGATATGAATTTCAGAATCCATGTTGGTTTTTGGGACATTCTGTTGTATCCAAAAGTATGAATGTGCTGGATAATTCGATTTATGGGTTTAAGGAGTTAGCAGGATCGAAGATTTATTTGCTTCCGCATCAAATTAATTCGATTATGAGATGCCTTCAGGAAGAACCGTGTCGTTATATGTTAGCAGATGAAGTAGGCATGGGAAAGACGATTGAGGCAATCTCCGTCTTTAAAATTTATATGCAGGATCGAAGTGGAAAAAAGGCATTGATTATTGTACCAGAAACCTTAAAGGAACAATGGAAAACAGAATTGTTTTTGAAGTTCAATATTGAACAGGGTGAGGATAAAAATCATAACAGGGTTATTGTTAAATCAATTCGTGAAATAAATTATACGGATCAATTTTTAAAGTGGGATTTTGTCATTATTGATGAGGTACACAGATATCTGACGGAAGAAAATCAATATGAAGCATTGCATAATATAAGTAAACAAACAAGAAATATATTATTGTTAAGCGCCACTCCAGTGCAACAGAGAAGAGGCGAATACCTTAGTTTACTTAGACTCCTTTTACCTGATAAATATGATGAGTTTTCTGAAGAACAGTTTGGTGAAATAATAGAAAAACAGAGTCATATCATTCAGAAAACTGCACTGATCCTTGATGATTTAAGCGATTATGAAGAAGAAATTGAGAACGCAAGTGTAGAGGAAGAGGATTCTCATAATTCTGAGGATTGTCAGGATCTTTATGAGGAAATACATGATGGTTTGAAAGAAATATGTGAAGATCTAGATGACGAGCGTCTAACTGCATTGTTTGATAAAATTGAGTTTGAAAAAGATGATTTAGGCGTGTATGCTATAAAGGTGACTATTTCTTATATTTGCAGTAATTATCAGATTGAGAGTAATATCATCAGGAATCGTAGAAAACTCTTAGAAATCGCTGAGGATGATGAAAGACTTTTACCGACTCGTCAATTAGAAACTCGGACATATGAACTTGATAATGATAAGAATGCTTATGAGACACTTACATATGAGTTATTGAGCAACTGGATTCTGAAAAAAACAAAAGAAGATAGTGAATGTATTGAAAGAGAGATTCAGCCTCTTTTAGGTGCGTTTTTTAGTTCACCATGGGCATTTCAAGATGCACTTTGCGGAATCAAACAAAGGGGAATAGATATGGATCATGAATTATGTACCAATACAGATCGATGGGTCAGCTTTGAAAATGATATTGTCGATCATGTGGTAGCGGTGATTGATGATCCTACCAAATATAATGATTATTACTCAACAAGATTGGTAACAGTTCTTAATACGATTTATGAAGAATTATATGATCAGAAGATTGTTTTGTTCACAAATTATAAAGCAACTTTTGACATTTACCGATTGGCTTTTAGCAGATTATTTCCAGCGGAAGAGGTAAGTTTTTTTTGCGATGGCATGAATACAGATGAAATCGAGTTAAATGCATATCGTTTTCAAAATGATTCAGCTTGCCGATTAATGCTGTGCGATTATACTGGTGGAGAGGGAAGGAATTTTCAATGTGCAGATTATATTTTTCATATTGATCTGCCATGGGATGCTAACATGATTGAGCAGAGGATTGGACGACTGGATCGATTAGAAAGAGATCCAGCAAGACCAATTGTACATTCAGTAGTTGTTTATGTTCCGGATACTTTCGAGGAAGCATTATTTAAATTTTGGAGCGAGGGATTGAAGATCTTTACGCAGTCTTTGAGTGGTATGGAAATCATCATGAAGGATATCAATCGGGAGATTATCGCAGCTATTCAACAGGATTTTAAATTCGGCTTATTTGAGAAAATACCGAATATCATAAAGTTAGCAGACAACATGCGTGCAACAGTTAGAAAAGAACAGAACTTCGATGCAGCAGGATTTATATATCGTCCTATGTATAATGAATTAAAACGTTTGATTGATTACTATGATCAGAATGAAAATGAATTATTTGCAAGCACGATGACTAACTGGGCAAGTTTAGCTGGCTTTCATGGATCTGTAGATAAAATGGGTGTAATTACCTATTCTGCGCATTCATTTGTCCCGAAATCTGCAATCAATGCATTGTTAATACCACCGCGTTGGAATGATTATATCCATTCAGCACAGAATACTTTTACGAATCGCATTCAGGGGGAGTATAATAAATTAAAGGCAATCAAGAATGTAGAAGGAGCAATCAAGGGAACATTTATTAGAAAACAGGCCATAGAAAATGATTACCTTCATTTTTTTGCTCCAGGAGATGCAGTGTTTGACTGTATAGTTGATAATGCCATGCATTCCTGTAAAGGGCAATCAAGTGCATTATCATTTCAGGCAAATATTGATTGGATAGGAATTATATTTACCTGGTCTCTGGCACCAAATGTTGATTTCCTCATGAGTAATGGGGTGTCTGTATATGCAATGAACCCATATAGAAATTACTTGATGTCTGGGCAAGTGGTAGTACCTATTACTATTCGAAATGATAACGAAGTGGAGGATCATCAGGTGATCCATGAATATAATCGATTAATTGAATCTGGATTAAAACAAAATAATATCGTACATATGGGAAAGAGAAGTAATTCTCCAGGTTTTTTGAAAGAGGTTGTGACTGGGCCAACAAATATAAATTGGTTTCGCCGTGAATACTCAGAGGAAAGCTGGAGTGAATTAGTTGATAATGCAAAGAAAGAATCATCTGTTAAGGCATTAGATATATTTAAACGAAGATCAAATATTCGTGGTGCCAGAGAAGAAATGGAAAGAAATCTTTCTGCAAGGGCAGCAAACGCAGAGTATTTTGGTATGTCTAATGAAGGAATTGAGGAACTAAGGCGTACACAAGATATTATTTTGAATGCAATCAAAAGACCAAAACTTGTTTTGGAATCAGCAGTATTTGTTTGGATGGTAAAGAAAAGTGATGAATAAAGAAACTATTATTGAGCAGATGCAGCAGTACCTTGCAGGAGACATTACTAGGCCGGTTTTCGAAGTTATAGCAGGAATGGATGATTTACAGAAATTCTATTGTCGAACAGCAAAGCGTTTGGCAATTGCGCGAGAATTACAAAAGAAAAGCTCTGATTATCAGGATGATTTTCTGATAGCACTGCGTGATTTTCTTCTTGTATTCGAAACTTCAATAAAAATTGAGAATATTGAGATCGAAGATGGAAATCCATATGCGATTAAGAAGGATAACAACACTGGAAAATATTTTGTAACATTTCAGTTTCCTGAAGGCGTTTCTTCCGAACTTGCTGAGCAAGCATTTATGCGCAATCTTGTGATCGAGGATTTTAGAAAAAAAGATTATAATCTAACAACAGATTCATTGATCTATTCTGTTACGGGATTTAAACAATTTAAAACAATGTCGCAAAAAATGGCAGTATATGGAGCACTGAATACACCTGGAGGATATACAACCTTGGTGTCCTTACCTACTGGAGGTGGTAAAAGTCTGATTACGCAGATGATGGCATATCAGTCAGATGGCCTTACCGTTGTTGTGGTACCGACAATATCATTGGCAGATGATCAATTGATTGCAGCTAAGCAGGTTATAAAGAGGAACACTGTTGAACAGGAAATTTTTTCCTATAGGAGTGGCGTCCAAATTAAACCTATTCTTAATGCAATACAGAATAGGACAGCTCGTCTTTTATTTATCTCACCAGAAGCTTTGATGAATAATCAGGCATTTGACAATATTATCAAAGTTGCAAATAAGCAGCATTATATGAAGAATATTGTAATAGATGAAGCACACATAGTGGTTGATTGGGGGGCGTCTTTTCGAGTGGATTATCAGTGTTTGGAAGCTTGGCGAAAGAGATTGTTATTGACAAATCCTGACATCAAAACAATATTATTATCAGCAACGTTTGAAAGTAAATGTGTAGATGTTTTAAAAAAACTGTTTTCCGATGGAAAAAGGTGGATTGAAGTTAGGTGTGATGCATTAAGACATGAGCCTAGGTATATTCTTTTGAAGGAAAATGGATACAAAAATAAGGATAAAAAGACAATTGAGTTGGTTCAAAAACTACCGCATCCAATGATCATTTATGTGGCTAGACCAGATGATGCTGAGAGAATAAAAAAATTGCTTGCAAATCATGGAATAAAGAATGTTTGTACTTATACAGGCCTGACAAATAATGATTTGCGAGAACAATTGCTTAAAGGGTGGAAAGCTGATAAATTTGAAATTATGGTTGCTACTTCTGCCTTTGGTGTGGGTGTTGATAAACCAGATGTTCGAACAGTATTGCATTTATATGTGCCTCAAAATCCAAATGCCTACTATCAGGAATTAGGTCGTGGCGGACGGGATCAGCTACCGTGTCTTAGCGTTATGTGTATCTATGCGGATGATTTGAAATTTGCATTCCAAAGAATCAGTAAACGTGTAATGACGACAGAGAAAATTATTGGTCGTTGGGACAGCATGTATAACAATAAGAGTTCTATCAGAGATGGTGCTATCATTCACATTAATACTGGTGTTAGACCGAATTATCATGATAAGGATGAATGGGATGATCGACCAGTATCCGATGCAGACATGAACTGGAATATCTATGTATTGCTTCTTTTCCGGCGTTATGATTTAATTGAGATTGTTGACATTACCAATGATAGTGGCATATATATTTTCTCAATTAAGATTAAAGAGGAACTACTGAGAAAAGAGAGTGATGTACAGACGAATATGCTTGAACAGATTCGTGCGGAAGAATGGAATTACTATAATGGTGCTTATCTAACTATGGAAAAGTCCATAAAGAATAGTGAGAGTGAATGCTGGTCAGAAATGTTTTTTGAAACATATGATAAAGTGTATGAGTATTGTGCTGGGTGCAATGTACATAAAAACAGGAATAATGGGGATGCTCAGGTATTTCCATTAAAGAAAAATATTAAAGGACCAGTATTAGGTATAGATTTAGACCAAAAGCAGCTGTTTGAGTCACAGGATGAATTAATCATATTTTCAAAGCCAGAAGAGAGAATAAGGGTTATTGAGTATCTTGAACGACAAAGAATAGCATGTTTGGTAGCAACAAAGCAGCAGATTCAAGATGTAGGCTATTTTGAAAATGTGTCTAGTGGAAAATCAACCTATATTATCGATCCAGCAGGAGTGAAGGAATTGCTGAAAAAAGGGAACTATTATTATATTTCTGGAATGGTTGCAATTCTGTATCCAGATCGAGACGAAGAAGTATTTGAGATGTATAGAATGGCCACTCAGTATCTCTGTCATAAGGCAGGAATTTATGTTGTACATATACTTGCGAGTAACACATATTTCCCAGCAGTTGGAAAGAATATAGCTGATTTAATTGAAGGACGAGTTGTAGCAGCAGATGTTTTATACTCGTAGAAGAGGAGATAAAATGTTTCAAAATAAGATGGTAACTCCGGCTATTCCGGAGCGTGTTTATACATTGTGCAAAATTGTTGAGAAAAAGGCAACATCTAGCGCGGAGGTGAAAGAGAGAATGGAGCCTTCGTACTTGAATCAGAAGACGAGTTATTATAATGATTATCGAACAGCTGCAGAGGAGTTGCAGTTAATTACAATTACAGATAATGTTTTATCACTTGGAGTGGATTCTTCTGTTTTAAAGAGTATGGATACTATGCGTTTCTATATAAATGGACAATTGGATAAATTCAGAGAAGGGCAATTTTATAAAGTTACAAAGGCATACTATGATATGGGTGAGAGTATTCTACATGGAGAGCAGAATGTGGCAAATATGGCCTCAATTATGACATTAAAAACTGGAGTTTCAGTAGATAGTATGGCGATGCGTGCCTGGCGGTTTTGGGCGGCATACCTTGGTTTTGGCTATTTGCAAGATATGTTTGTTATTCCAAATGCAGATACATTTTTGAAGGATATTATTAAACGAGCTGATTTTGACAAAAACAAAAGGTATTCTATTGTAAGCTTTCTAGAGAAGATTCGTCCCTATGCAGATATTATTATTGACTCATCAAAGGAAAGTAAAACCTTTAATTTTGGTGTGTCAAATGGCTTAAGGACACTGCAAGACGCTGGATTTATTAAGATGGAGCATATTATGGATCAAGAAGATACCTGGAATTTGTATCATATAAATGAGCTAAGTGCAAATGAAATTATTACAAATATAACCATATTAAAATAGGGGGAAATTATGAATTTATCAATAGCTAAAGAAAGACTTGCTGCTGTTGTTAAACCTGATTCGGTTACAGCTTCTCAGGGAGATTTTCTGGCAACGCATGTAGAGATAAAGAAGTTGGTGCTTCTCAATAAGTTTGAATTTGTTCCTGATTCTCAAAAATATACTTCTGAAGAGAATATTTATAAAAAGTTTATTATTAACCCTACCAATAGACATCAATTTATTGTTGTGTACGGTCAAAGTGGAACTGGTAAATCACATCTGATCCGCTGGTTTGAGGCTCGTTATAAATCTGATAGGCCAGATGATGAGGTGGTTTTGTTTATTCGACGAAGCGATAATACCTTGAAAGGAACAATTCGCCAGCTGCTGGAAAAGCCAGAAGTGCAGGATATAGGTAATAAGGAAATTATTAAACGCCTTGCAAATGCATCGGTAGCTGTTCCAGAAGATAAGCTTAAGGACATGATTTATCATAATTTCATTATTGAAGTTAATAATGATAATGATGAATATGAAATTCAGTTGAATAATATTAAGAAAAAGCGACTGGTGGCATTCATGAATAATGAAACTATTCATGATTATATGATGAGATCTGGTGGGCCAATTGAGAGAATCTATTCTAAGGTTGCTGAAAATTCTTTAGTGGATTTGGATACAATTGCTCAGTTTAAGCCAGAAGATTTTATAGTTTCAGTTGATTTGTATGATGATATGCAGCAGTCAGGTGCCGATCCTAAAGCAGACAAAATGGCCAGAGCACTTATGGCAAATGATGCAATGGAAGATGCAAAAAAATTTAGTGATTATCTGAACCAGTTTGTTGAGATAGTTATTCAGAGATGTGCTGGAATTGAACCGGGTGATTTTGAACAGGTCTTTATGGATATTAGGAAGGAGCTGTACCGGCTGGGTAAAAATCTGACTTTATTTATTGAGGATGTGACTTCATTTACTGGGGTTGATAATGCACTTTTAAATGCTCTAATGGAAGAACATAACGATCGTGATATATGTAGACTTTCATCAATTGTTGGTGGGACAAATGCATATATAAATGATTGCTTTCGACAGAATCATCGAGATCGAGTGACTCAATATGTGTACATTCCAGATGATGTTTTTGATGAAAATGGAATATATGAATTTGTTGGACGATACATAAACGCAATGTCATTACCGGTAGATGCGATTTCTTCATGGGTAGATGCCAAGGCACTTCCTAGCGAATATCCAGTACATGAAGTTGTGGAAGGGAAAAAATGGGAATATATTGAAATACCATATGACAAAAAATTATGTCTCTATCCGTTCAGTAAGAATAGTATTAGGTATCTATATAAAAATGAGTTAACCAGAGGACATCAGACTCCAAGATATATTATCAGAGATATTATAGAACCTGTAGTAAGTGATTTGATTTATAATAAAACAAACTTTCCAAGCAAAAAGTATGCACTTGTAAATATAAACACTACACTTAACTTTATGGTTCATAATCAAGTTAAAGATGAGGAACAGGCAGACCGAGTATTCCGTTTTATGAGTATATGGGGAAATAATTATGCTAAACAGTTTATGCTCGAAGATATAACATATATTGCAGGATTACCTTCATATGTGTATGAAGAACTAGGACTCCCTATTATTAATTTACAGGAAACGATTCCGGAGCCAGAGCCTAAAATTGATTCAACTCCGTCTCCAGAAGATATTAATCAAACTACAAATCAAGATTCTAAACAGGCTATTTCGCCAGATAAACAGAAAAAACTTGATGATGCAAATGTAAAGCTAACCCAATGGGTAAATGGAATGCCAATTAACATTTCCACAACTGGAGGTGCAGAAGGTACTATACGTACGGCAAGAGAGGATATGGGAGAATTTCTGATTTCAGCTATTAATTGGCAAGAAGAAGGTGTATCTCTGGACAATATTTCAAAAGTAAAGGCTTCAATTAGTGGCAAAGCCTCAAAGTATAAGCTTGTTGCTTTGGAAAACCAGACAAAGGGAAATGGGTATTATATTCTTCCAGCAACTTGGGATTCTTTGAATGTTATTAATGCATTCATACGATGGAGAGAATTTGGAAATCAAAGTTGGGAATATCCTGGCTCTGATTTTGATGTTTATCAGATTACATCTTGGACTGCGAGAATAAAAAAACAGATTGTCAAAGCAGTTTCTTTTTATGATGATAAAACTGAAACGAAGTATATTGAGGCTGCGATGGCAGCTGAAATGTATCGATTGATTCTTAATGGAGAATATAGGGAAAAAAATATTGGTAATTTAACTGCAGAATATCTGTTTTGTAGCCACCAGGCGAAAAATAAAAATACTTGGCATTCGAATGAATGGAAGTCATTACTTTCTGTTATGCAGCAAAAAGATGATGATACTATCAATAGAGAAACCATCCAGCAGTATTTCAATATTATGCAAGGAAGTGCAGCTGGATCGGTTGTGGTGCTTGATGCAGTTAATCTTGCTAAAACAATTCGAAAAGTAAAAACGAATAGGTTGCAGATTCCGGAAGAAGAACTTCAGTTAGATGATAAAGTAAAGCTTCGAAAGGACACATATTCATTTTTTATAGATATTACAAGTCGAGTTGATAGTGTTGCAAATGCAGAAGTTGAAGTGGCGAAAAAGGCAATTCAACCAATTTATGATTGCTTTAACGATGATGACGTTGAAGAAGATGATATCAGTGCTTTGCTAATGAAGGTGAATCAATTTTATAAGGAAATCGACGAAACACAAATTAACATTAAGACAGCTTCAACAGATGCTGTAAAGAAAGGAATTAAACTGATTGCGAAGGCAATTGGGGATATTAATAGGGTTTTGGATGAAGATGATTCACTTACTGTGCTTATGGCATTTTCGGGAGATCCTATAGGTATGATTCAGCCTTTATTAACGTTAATCAATCAGGTATCTTCTGATATTACTGAAGTAGAAAAGCAGATTGATAACAGAAAGAATAAACTTGATATGTCTGGTTCTAGCGAAAATGATGAAAATTATTATGGTGAAGAACTTGCAATAATTGAGAGTGATTTAAACTTGTTGGGAGCGTTACGGTGATGGATATGATAATAAATGTTCTAAATAAAAAAATTAAAGATATGAAGGATCTTCGTCAGCGTGAAGAGAGAAGAGCTAATAAAGATAAACAGGATATTTTAGATTTTCAATTTAAGGCGCTAACAAAACAGATTCATGCGTTGATGGCTACGCTTCAATATACAAAAGAAAATATGCAATTCCAATTAAGTGATGTGTTATTATTGGAGTTGGAAAATCTATTGACAGAACATAAGGCTGCGATTCGGTCGGGCGTTGCAGAAAAGGATGCTATTAATCAGACTGAAATTGATTTTAAGAATATCCAGCAAAATATAAAAAAAGAGTGGTCGAAGCAATATTCGGTTTTGACAAGCTCGACCATTAGTACATTGCATGTAATATCCGGAATTGACTCTGAACGTGTGACTAAATGTATGGAAGGAATTACAAAGGGATCTGTTTGGTCAATGAATATTGATAATTTTAAGACAATGAATTACAATCTTTCAGAAGCCCAAAATTTGATTGATGGATTGGGTTTGGATCAGCAGATTATAACGTTTCTGCAAAAGATGAATAGTGGTAAGGCAACAGTGGTGGACCTGAATGACAATGTGTTGCGATGGTTGAAGGAAGAATCATTGGATAAGCGAGTAAAGCTTTCATTTATAGGTGGCAGTAGAAGATATTAAATGTCTTCAAATATTTTGATAATTACTCTGAAATAGAGTATAAATCATTGACTTTTATAAAATATGGGAATATACTTAAGTAGCTACTTAAGTATATTCCCTATTGCTTTAATTGGAGATGATTATGAAGTATGTTTATAAGTTCCCTGTGGTTCGGGGAGTTCAAGCAAAAAAAGAATATTATATTGCGATGGTTCCTTTGAAGATGTTGTCGCGTTTGTTTACAACAGACAGTGAATATGTCCTTCCAGAATATAGAGCACAACGAAAACTGAACGAGTCTAGAATTCCAGTAATTAGCAAATATATTCTGGATAATAGAGATACATATGTTTTCTCTGCGTTAGCAGCATCGATTGATGGTGAATTTTCTTTTGTGTCAGATTCAATTAATCCAGATGTTGGAATATTAAGTTTCAATGGATGCCAAATTTTTGATCAATGATGGGCAGCATAGAAAGTCTGCTATTTTGGAGGCGATGAGCGAAGAGCCATCATTGGGAGACGAGACAATATCTATTGTTTTTTTTGCAGATAAAGGACTGAAAAGAAGTCAGCAAATTTTTACGGATTTGAATAAAAATGCAGTAAAGACATCTAATTCTATTTCTGAGTTATATGATTCGCGGGATGAAATGGCAGTTATTACCAGAAATGTTATATGGAATATTGAATTTTTAAATAGTTATACAGATAAGGAGAGAGATAATCTTGGAAAGTATTCTTCAAAACTATTTGCCTTAAATGCTTTTTATTCTGCAAATAAAACTATTATCGGAAGAAAACTAGAAAAAAATACCGAAGAGTTTCTTATGGAATATTGGAAGACAGTGGTTGAACATATGATGCAATGGCAGGCACTGCAGAATAAGGAAATCACGAAAGTTGATTTACGAGAGCAATATATAGCAACTCAAAACATAGTAATTCAGGCATTGGGCAGAGTGGGTAATTATTTTTATAATAATCCGAATATAAATATGCATGAATGTATTGAAAAACTGGATAAAGTAGATTGGAATCGTAATGCTAGAATATGGTATTTGAGAGCAATCAGTGAAACAGGCAGGATTATTACAAATAAAAAAGCTACATTACTCATTGCTAATGTACTGAAGGCAGAAATGGGAATTCCATTATCTGAAGAAGAACAGAAAGCAGAAGATGTCTTGCAAAAAACAATAGGTGAACAGGTGGGAGATAAAAATGGCAATTAACAAAGAGACAATAAATGGTTTGATGAAGACAATTCAAAATCTATATTTGTCGGATGATATACCTTGGATGATTGGATATTCGGGAGGAAAGGACAGCACGGCAGCATTGCAGCTTGTTTGGATGTCTATTGAGGACCTTCCGGTTGAGCAACGGAAAAAGGCGATTCATGTAATGAATACAGATACTCTAGTAGAGTCGCCTGTTGTGTCAAAATGGGTTGAGCATTCATTGGAAGCGATGCGGATTGCAGCTAGGGAAAAACATTTGCCTATTATACCAGAGAGATTGATTCCTGATTATAATAATACCTTTTGGGTTAATTTGATTGGACGCGGATATCCGTTTCCAAGAATGAAGTATAGATGGTGTACCGATCGGTTAAAGATTAAGCCAGTTAATAATTTTATAAAGAATAAAATCGCAGAGCATGGGGAGGTAATACTTGTTCTTGGTACACGAAAAGCAGAAAGTTCTAGACGAAATCAGACAATGACAAATCTGGAAAAGAAGAGAGTAAGAGAACTACTTAGTCCGAATCCTACATTAGCAAATGAGTTTGTTTTTTCACCGCTTGAAGAATGGTCGGATGATGATGTCTGGGTGTTTCTTATGCAATATAAGAACCCATGGGGATACTCCAATATGGAACTTTTGACCATGTATAGAGGGGCTACAGCTGACAATGAATGTCCGCTGATGGTTAATAAAGATTTGCCATCCTGTGGAAAAAGTCGCTTTGGTTGTTGGGTATGTACTATGGTTGAAAAAGATAAATCAATGGAAGCAATGATTGCAAATGATGAGGAAAAAGAGTGGATGACACCGCTTCTAGAATTCCGAAATAAATTTGGCAATGAAGAGGGAGACCGTGAGCGACGAAGCTTCCGCCGCATGCACGGAGAACTGAAAGGTAATTATAGAAAATTGTTCCATGGACCTTATAAAAAAGAAGTTAGAGAAGAATGGCTTAGAGATCTTCTTCAAATTCAGAAAAACATCAATGAGGAAGGACCTGAAGAGTTTGCAGATTTGGAATTGATAAGAATTCCAGAGCTTCAGGCAATTAGAAGAATATGGGTATTGGAAAAGCATGAATTTGATGATGCTGTTCCGAGAATTTATCATGAGGTTACTGGAAAAGAATTCGTAGATCCAGATTGGATCTGTGCTGAAGGTTTTGGCAAAGAAGAATGGGATATTCTCAAATCGGTTTGTCAGAAATTGTATGGAGATCAGGAACTAGCATTTGAAATGATGTACAGCTTAATTGATGTAGAAAGTAATGCGGTTGGAATGAATCAGAGAAAGGGGATTATTGATGAGCTGGAACAGGTAATCTCTAAAACATTTTATCAGAATGAGGATGATGCTACAAAGTATTATATGGATAAAATGAGCCGGAAGAAAGATTATGGTGGAAAATATAACGAAAAATTTTTGAGTTATGGAAATCAGCTGCCAGAAGAAGAAATGGATGAGGAGTCAGAAGAATGATAATCAACCGATTAACCATGCACAACTTTGGCGTGTATGCAGGAACCAATAATTTTGAATTTACCCACAAGAAGCCAATAGCTCTGATTGGTGGAATGAATGGACGTGGAAAAACTACTTTTCTTGAGGCAATTCTTCTATCTCTGTATGGAATGAATTCTATTGCTTATCAGGAGAGTAATTATAATTCATATGGGCAATATCTCAGATCCTATGTGAATAAAAATGATTGGAGTCAGAGTAGTTTTATTGAGCTAGAGTTTGCTCTTAACGAAAGCACAAATGATACTTATGTGGTTAGAAGAGAGTGGGATGCTATTTCTAGAATCACTAAGGAAAAGATTGCTGTTCAGCAAAATGGGGCATATAATGAGTTTCTTACAAAAAACTGGGCGATGTTTGTAGAAAATATCTTGCCAAGTGCGTTGTCAAGTTTCTATTTTTTCGACGGAGAAAAAATAGCAGAACTTGCTGTAGCTAAAACAGATGATCAAATGAAAGAATCAATTCGTGCAATGCTTGGTATTACAATTCTTGATGTTCTAAAAAATGATCTGGGCCGCAGTATAAGGAGAATTAGCAAGAAAGATAAAGGGGATCAATCTAGTTCTAAACTGGATGAGCTTCGTGATGAACGAGATCAGGCTATTTTAGAATTAGAGAAACTTGATGGTTCTATTCGTTTGGTAACTGAAAAAGTTGAAGGAATAGAGAATGTTATTGAACAACTTCATAAACGCTATGAACTTCGGGGCGGTGCTGTGCTTGAACAGCGTCAAAAATTGATGAAAAAACGGGCAGAAATCCAAACAGAGATTACACAAAATGCAGAAGATTTGATTGAAATGGCAGCAACAGAGTTACCGATAGTTCTTGTTAGAGATTTAGTAGGTCAAATTAAGTTACAAGCTGAAGATGAACATAATGATTTTATTATGCAGCAGGCACTAGAGCAGATGGACACATATTTATCGAATTTTGCTGTGAATCATCCAGATTTAATTGATGCAGGAAGAGTATTTGTGGATTTTGTAAGGAATCAAACGGAAGAAGATGCTACACCTCAACTTTATGAAATGTCTGATCATGCACTGTTTCAGATGAATGAATTGATTGAAAGTGCACTTCAACAGAGTTCTGACTATACGAAAAAATTGCTCTATAATAAGGAAACTTTAAAGAGACAACTTGACGAAATAGACAGTTATCTTACGTTGGATATAAATGAGAAAGAATTGACAGCAATATATGATCAAATAAAAACTAATGAAGCTGAGTTAGTAGAGGCACAAGTGGAATTGAATAAGCTGCAGCAAGCACGAAGTTCAGTTAATGCAGTTGCAATTACGAAAACTGCTGAATACAACAGGGATGTAGAAACGTATCTTCAGAAAATAGAACTTCAGGACGACACAGATCGGTTGCTAAAATATTCTAATATGGCGTTGAGAATTGTTGATGCTTACACCATAGAATTGCAGAAGCGAAAAACAGGAACACTTGCGAAAACTATTACTGAGTGTTATAAGAAGTTAGCAAATAAAAAAAATTTAATACAGAAAATTATTATGGATCCTAAAACGCTTGATATGCAATATCTTGATGAAAATGGCAATGCAGTAGCAAAGGAATCTTTATCTGCAGGAGAAAAGCAGCTTATGGTTATTGCTATTCTGTGGGCATTGGCTATTTGTTCAAAGAAAAAGCTACCAGTTATAATTGATACTCCATTATCCAGACTTGATTCACAGCATCGGATTTCAATTATATCCACATATTTCCCCAATGCTAGTGATCAAACCATTATTCTCTCTACAGATACAGAAATTGATCATAATTATTATGACATAATGAAAGAGTCTGTTGGGGACGAATTTACTCTTATATATAGTGAAGAGACAAAGAGTACATCAATTGAGAAAGGGTATTTTCAGAATTATGATAGTAAAACAGGTACGCCTGTCGCAGCAGGCGAAAGATCAGCTTTCTAGATTGAAGGCCAAAACAGGTATAAAAAACTGGAATATTCTCTGCAGATGGGCACTGTGTTATTCACTTGCAGAGAAAACCTTGCCAACAGATATTCCAATTGCTAGTGACAGTAATTTGGAAATGTCTTGGTACACTTTTGGTGGAGATTATTATGAAATTTACGAGGCGCTTGTTAAAGCTTGGTGTGTTAGTATGGGGTTGGAAACTGATAATGAAACGGTTACAAAATATTTCCGTTTAAATCTTGAAAGGGGAATAGCACATCTTTGCGGAACAGGTTTTATAAAAAGTATTGACGATCTCTTATTATTGGCGGTGAGAAAATGAGTATATATTTAGACTATAATGCATCTGCTCCAATTGATTCTAGAGTACTTGATGATATGATTGAGGTGTATAAGGGCGCTATCGGAAATGCGGATAGCAGGACACATAATCATGGAGAAAAGGCAAGAGAAATTGTAGAGCATGCCAGAAATCAAGTCGCTGATTTACTAGGCGTGACTTCTGGTGAAGTTTTTTTTACAAGTGGATCTACAGAAAGCAATAATATTGCTATACGTGGACTTGAAGAGTATGCAGAAAAAACAGGAAAAAAGCACATTATTACGTCTGCAATAGAGCATAAGGCTGTTTTGGAGACTGTAAAGGCAATGGGAAAGAAAGGCTTTGAGGTTGATATTGTGAATCCAGATCTTTCAGGAAGGGTTGATGCAGATCAGATTCTTTCGCTTGTTAGAGAAGATACATTGCTTGTAAGTTTGATGCATGTAAATAATGAAACAGGAATTATTCAACCAGTAGAAGTAATTGGAGAAGAACTGGCCAAGAGAAAAGTCCTTTTTCATATAGATGCAACACAAAGTTGCGGAAAACTTGTAGAAGAAATTAAGCAGATGAAATATGATATGCTGACTTTTAGTGCACATAAGCTTCAAGGACCACAGGGAATTGGCGTTCTGGTACTTAGAAAGAAAGGATATAGGTTGCCGCCGGTAAAAGGCATTATGTATGGAGGACAACAGGAACATGGAATTAGACCAGGAACAATTCCGGTAGCTTTAGTGGCTGGATGCGGTCGTGCTTGTGAAATTGCAGCACGTGAGTATGCAGAAAACAAGAAGAAAACAGAGGAACTGAAGAAGATTGTAATGAGTTCTTTTGATGAGTCAGGGCTGGAATATCACATTAACGGTGACAAGAATTATTGTATAAGCAGTACAGTTAATATATGTATTCCTGGAGTAATGTCTGAAGCATTAATGATTTCTACAAAAAAGTACTGTAGCATATCAAACGGTTCAGCTTGTACTTCGAAAAGTTATTCACCAAGCTATGTCCTTTCAGCAATGGGAGTCCCAGAGAATGAAATTGAATGTTCGGTAAGGATTAGCTGGGGACCGGATACGTCCTCAGAAGAATTGGTGTATAATTTGAAGCAATTGATTGAGGTAGCTAGACAGATTAAGCAGTAATAATGGGAAAGGATGCAGGAGTCCGGAATTATAGGAGACCTATGTACTAGGAGAATCATTAACAAAGTGCTAGTCAAGTTAGATGAGCAGTGGTAATCCTATGCAGAAGTCTTATAAGATGACTATGTTAATGTATTCTCCGTACAAACGGGCTGAGCTAACAAGT
>OBYZ01000171.1_pt1 | contig 82585 bp, 65 predicted proteins | sample 1501501 | NCBI WGS metagenome assembly OBYZ01 (sample SAMEA2580213, study PRJEB22360) | human gut metagenome | biome: human gut; feature: human-associated habitat; material: faeces | place: Denmark | collected 2008/2010
TTTCGACAAAATTCGACATCATTGTCCGATAATTGCAAAAAGTTTCTTGGCTTTCATCCCACGGTTAAAACCGTGGGCTTTCCCACCCGACTTTTGTAAATTTCAGAATTTACTGCCACCTGAAATGCCTGATTCCCAGGATTTACAAACATGCCCATACTTTCTCATTCCTTTCTGTTAATTTGGTTTCACCATAACCCGACATTTTTTATGATAAAATGCAATTCCATATTTCAAGATTTTCCGATAACCTTTGTTACACAGCTCCTGCACATAGTTTTTATCCTCGATTTGCTGTAACGCTCCACGGCAGTCTGTATCAAGGTTCTTTTCATCGCTACTATATTTTAGCTCAATCACAACTCCAATCTCATTCTCTGGTTCTGTTGTCTCTATAAGAATATCGCTAAAGCCATCGCCGGACTCTCGATTGGATAAAATCTCCCAGTCTCGCCTGTATCCTAAAATTCCAATCATCAATCCATGATAGAAATTTTCGTGAAGCGATCTGGCAAAATTATCGCGAATGCTAATCGTTTTTTCCATGTACTCAGTCAGTAGCTGTTCAACAGCCGCTTCATTTGACGATACGATTGCATTGCAAAAGTCTTCAAGCAACTTGCCGTTTTGGGCAACCTCCTTGCGAAACAAGGTTAACACACGCTCAATGATAATATTGCAAATCTCTCGATTGGGAACTGCAAGGCGGTAATACCCATTTCCGATATAACCGCGCTGCGTCAGATAGCCTGTCATAAAAAGTGTACTCCACAGATTGTCGATACTTGAATACAATTCCTTATACGTTATCATTTCATCTACCTTTTGTGTGATAAACTCGCCGTTTACCAACCGTTCCAACTCACCTTTTGTCAACATTCCGGGATCATTGATACTGTCGATGAAATGATTGATCACATCATTTCCACTTGTATTCATCCAATAATTTTTCGGCTCTGCATTTGGATTGCTGCGATGGTCATCGCAATAATTCACAACATCCCACGGACAATAGACATCCGCATTACCAAAGCGATAGCCATCGTACCATTCCCTTACCTGATTAAAATGACGATCCAATCCATAATATTTTAGCATTGATTTCACTTCTTCATTTGTAAAGCCAAATGTCTCATCAAACTCAACATCGGTAATTGAATACACCTTAAAATTATTTAAGCCCGTGAAAATACTTTCCTTTGCAATACGCAAACACCCCGTCAGCACAGCAAAAGCAAGACTCTCGTTCGTCTTTAATACATTTCCAAAAATATTCCGAATCAAAAGAACCATCTCGTCATAAAAGCCATTTTCATATGCCTTTGCTAACGGCACATCGTACTCATCAATCAATATAACCACTTTTCGATTAAAATGTTTTTCAAGAAGCTTTGTCAACCATAACATACTTGAACTCATAATTTTCATATTCATATCATCATCAAGCAGCTTACAAAATCTTTCTTTTTCATAATCGGTCAACCTACCGCTATTCTGCAAAAATTGAAAGCTCGCTGCACTCTGATTTATAATCTCTACGAGTTGGACAACTGCCTCTTGATAAGATACTGCATCCACACCTTTTAAACTAATTGCAATCACAGGATACTTTCCCATATATCGCTCACACAGCGCCGCATTTTTTGAAATATGAAGCCCTTCAAATAAAGAGGGATCCGTTCCTATTTCAAAAAATCGTTTTAACATACTCATGTTTAATGATTTTCCAAAGCGGCGCGGCCTGGTAAACAAGGTTACTTTGCTTCTCTTTTCAAGAACTTGCTCAATCAATGCCGTTTTATCAACATAATAATAGCATTCCTCTCGAATCTCTTTAAAATCTTCGATTCCAATCGGAAGCATGAATTGATTTTCCATAATCCCTCCTTCTACTTTCTGCTTTCTGCTTTCTGAAAAGCGATGTCATCTCAAAAGTTCACACTGTTGTTTTTTGTTTGTATACTTATATGTTACCTCAAGTCAAGTAATTATGCAAGCACTTTTTGTAAAAGAAAAAGCGCTGCTCTTTGCAGCGCCCCTTCCATTTTTCTCAGGAAACTTCTTTTTCTGCCATCAGTTCCATGATAAGCTTATCTTTTAATAAGAAACGATACATGAGAAAGATAACTGCAAGCACTGCGATCGCGCAGATCACGACCACCCACACAGTCTCATTATAAAAAAGTTTCCATTCCAGATTTACCACAACAGCGCCATAATTGCCGATGCTTGCGCGCCTATACGCCCGAATTCCCTCTATGACTGCTGACACCGCACATGCAAGCAGCGCCATCACTGCATATCGCATTGCAAGAATCTCCTGCGTTTCCTTTGGACTGATGCCACACAGCCCCCAAACGCCAATTGCATACTTACTGTTTTGGATTTCAAGAAGCGAAATAATTCCAAGCGAACATATTGTAATCAGCACAATAAGCACACAAAGAATTCTTTGATGCTGTGTGTATTCATCATTTTCCTGCTGAATCTTTCGTGTCATGTCCGCCACGGATTCGCACCAACCATGATATTTATAGCGATCTAGCACATTTAAAATCTGATTTTCCACCTCATCCGGCGAAGAACCATCCTCAATCTGAAAATACATACTCTCTCGGAAATTGTTGTAGGAACCGCTGTAATACTCAGGCGATGTACCAACCATAAGCGTCCAATCCAGATTGATACAGCCACCAGACCCCTTATGAGCACCGTTTATCAAATACCGACTTCCTGATGCCAAAATTCCAACCACACAGTACGTCTTATTTTCATGATGAAGAAGATCTCCCTCATGAAGCAGCTCCCGAAACTGATATCCTACAATCACAGGGATATTCCCATCTGCGTCCTCCTGTGGAATCGCAATGTCACTTCCATCAATCATGCGAATTTTGCAAAAATCCCACGCGTCTCCGTAAATCCACATCGTGCGCGCATAACCTGCCTGCAAAAATTCATCGCTCTCACGGCTTCCATGTGCTCTCGCATAAGACAAATACGATTCCTGCTGAAACTCCTCAAAATTTAATCCATTATATTGATATGTGCCAAACCAGGAAACGCCATCTAACGCACGCAGTTCATCCATCATTGTACCGATAACCGTATTATCCAGCTCATAATCCTGCGTAAGGAAACGCGTGCATTCCAAATATTGCATTTTGTCTGCATCAAAATTTTGTATTTTTTGATATTCCGCTATCCATCGCCCACTGTTTCTGTATTCCGTCCACATTCGCCCAAACAGAGAAAAGCAGATCAGACCAATCCAAAATAAAATCACCGAGACAAGCAATTTTTTTCTTGCCATCCGAAGTGCAATTGCCATCTTATTTCGTATTTTCATAAGCCCATTCCTCCCTTTCCAGAAAGAATTTTTACCGGATGACTTCTCGCTACAACAAAAACTGGCACTGCCGTCTCCACAAGAAGCACACTGCAAAAATAGACTGCTCCAATCCATATCGTTTTCCACACATCACTTGCCGCCATCGGCAAGATGCTTCTTTGCATATTCAAACTGAACACAACATGAACCACAAAATACAGACAGAAGGATGCCATCAGCTCCACCAGATTTTCCACAAACACAAGAAGCGCAATCGTACGTATCTCTTGCCCCAAAATTTTACGGACTGCAAGCTCCGGCATTCTGTTTTTCACACGATATGCCGCAATCAGTAGAATCAATAACAGACAAAGCAAATACAAACCAACCTGATACGAAAGATCCGATAAATTCGCCTGTTGATTGATCTGCGGATAGGTGATTGCCGACACCTGCACCTTCGCCTTGGCATCGTATCCTACGATCTGCTCATACAGCGATTGCAGCACAGGCTGAAGCGACACCGAGTTACTTCGCACATTCAGCGTTATGTTTCCATTTTCCATAATTCGACTTTTCTGTGCTTCGCTTAACGAATCATACGGCACCACAATTCGATAATTTTGAAAGTCAGAACCTGTATTGCCGATAATTCCTGTTACTCCATATTCTCTGTTTTCCAGCTCCAGATAGCGTGTGCCATCTGCATCTTTTCTAATAAAATCACCGTAAATTTTACCAACAGCCGCCGTCTGTCCACACTCAGGAAGTGTTCCTTCCAGCAATGAAAATGGAAGTTCTTCCTTTGCTACAACAGAAACATATAGCATCGGCTGAATATCCGCTTGCGAAAGAAACGAATAAAATGGCTGAATCAAAATACTCACACCATCCTCTACCGCAAGGTGCGGCAGCCATTCCCATATCGCTGCATCATCCGACTTGATCTTAATACTCGCTTCCTCATTTGCCATAAACGATGCATAGTCACGCTCATACTGGGATGCCCGATTCAATTCCCCTGTGACATCAAACAAAATAAACTGCAAAATCATACAGGCAAACAGCATAACCGCGGTGATAATCTTATGCCTCCTGCATCGCCTGAGAATTCCTCTTATGATTCGTATCATCTGTGTCATCCGCATTCTCCCCTTCCTCATAAAGAATTCCATCACGAATCAGCACAATTCGGTCTGCATACTCTGCAATCTCCCTTTCATGTGTGATCAGCACAATCGTCTTTCCTTCCCGATGAAGTTCCTGAATCATCGCCATCAATGCATGAGAATTCTCCGAATCGAGTGCTCCCGTCGGCTCATCTGCTAAAAAAATCGGTGTATCTGCTGTAAATGCACGCGCAATCGCTGCCCGCTGCTTCTGTCCTCCAGAGCATTGTGACGGATATTTCGATGCAATCTCTTCGATCTTCAATTTCTTTAAAATCGCCTCTGCCCTTTTGTGGCGCTCCCGCCTCGGGACATTCTGAATTTCAAGAGGAAATTCAATATTCTCTTGTATCGTATAATCTTCCATCAACGCAAAATCCTGAAAAACATAGCTGATATACTTCTTGCGATACTTGTGCAACTCTCTTTCCTTTTTTCCGTACAATTCCTGTCCATCCAACAAAAACGAACCTTCCGTAAGACCATCCAGACATCCAATGATATGAAGCAATGTCGATTTTCCTGATCCAGACGGTCCCATTACTGCAACAAACTCACCACGTGCGACCTGAAAATTGACTCCATTTAAGGCTCTTGTCTGTGCCGTTCCCTGCCCATAAATTTTTACTGCATTTTTTAACTGTATCATATTCTACCTCATCCGTATTACAAATTTTATCTTTGAGAAAAACGATATCAGTCAGTCATCCTAACTAATACCGTTTTTCTCTTATATTATTCCGTTGCTTCTCTCTCCACCGCTGCCAAAATCATTACTGAATAAAACAGCTTTTCCTTATCCTCTTCCTTCGTATGATCGGTTAAAACACCAATCACACTTTCCGGCATTTCATCTATATCCAAAAAGATCTGATTCGACTCGGTGACATTTTCCTGCTCCCACAAAATAGTACCTTCTCCATCCTCCACACTCAAATCAAAGGCACCGCCTGCCACAGTCATCATAATATAAATCCGTCCCTGATACCCTGCTGTCACTTGCTGTCCCGAGCCTCGCATCTCATGTGCGCCAAGTCCATAAAACTTTTCGCCTTTGCATAGATTCAAATCCTGAAAAAACACAGAATAGCCATCCCTTGCCATTACGCTCTCAATCGCCGCTGATGCCCAATTGGTATAGTCATTTGAATCGAATTTGGATTCATCTTTCAAATTTGGATATGCAAGTGGCTTGTTCCACTGGCAGCTTTTGCTCTGTACGAGTGATTCATAATACCCTTTTTCTGCAGTCTCTTCTACATTCTCATTTGCAGCCTCATTTACTTCACCACTCTGCTCACTCTGATAAGAAAACGTATAATCTTTCACTGTTTTCTTTATATCTAAAGATGATTTATTGCATCCTATAAGCAGAGTACACAAGCAACTAATTAATAAAACAAAAATTTTTCTTCGTTTCATCTTATTTATTAATATACATATCAAAAGAATGAAGGACAAGATAATCTTCTATTCTTAGTCTTACTGTACAGTTTTTCCAATTTGCCGCCGTACACGCTACATAATTCGAGTACCCATCTATTCCAAAACTCCATTCGCTTCCTCTAATAACTGTTGGATTTCCAGGTCCAGCGTATACTACTTCATGAACGTCTACTGCAAAACCACTTCCTATAATATATGCACATCCAGTTCTAAATGATGTAGTTCCACCTTCCAACCATACATCTGCTCTTTTCTCTCCAAAACGGTTATCATACAATGTACCTGAAGTATGACTACTTCCCGCAAATACAACCATTACTGATAACATTAAAACAGATATCATCACGCTTATACTTATTTTTCCATTCATAAAAACCCTCCTTTAAAATATTTATCATATAATTGTTCGATCTTGATAAGCTTATCGTGTCTCTACTATAGCAAATGTAAATAAGTTTATGTAAAACTGTCCTTAAAATCGACATTTTTGACTTTCAAATCAACTTTTCTTTGCTTATTCACCCCAATATTTCTGGATAAGTTGTTTGAAATACTTTATTTTCCCTCTGCTTATCCAGAATTTATCTCCATTTTTCATTATGATCGCTCCATTGTTAACACATTCTACAAACGCAAGATTACAAATAGTACCTCTATCAATCCATATAAAATCATAATTCGTAAGTTCTTCAAATATTTCTTTTAATGTTTTGCGAACTCTTATTTTTCTTTCCCCCTGAACTAAAAATATACTATATTTTCCCTCATGTGTAATACTTTGAATATCTTTATATAAAATACGCCATGTGCCAGCCTGATTTTTCATAATGTAACATTGTTTTTTTCTTTTTTCCATTGCAGCCTTTACATCTTCTATAATATTCTCAATCTCATCATCAGTCGCATTCTTTTTAATGATTTGAACTGATTTGATTGGAAACGCTAAAGTTGGTTCAAGTTTATCTGCTAAAACTAAGAAAAAGGCTTCGGAATCTCGCTCTCGCACAGCCTTCATTAACTTCTTTTCTTTCTCTGTTTGCCTATGCTGAATCACCAATATGTATAAATCAAAATACACCCTATCTTCTACTTCATATCGCAATAATGATGCATTCTTAAAATAACTCATTCTAATCATTGTTTCATCTTTTTCAAAAATTTCATTTATCTTCTCTATTAAGGCAACCGCTTCGTTTTTATCGTCACATACCGCAATTTTAATCATAGTCCCTCGTTCCCCCTTTTTGTATTTTTCTATTGCCAGAAAATTATTTATGTCGTTGTTTACAATATACTATACTTCCACTTAACCTACAATACGTCGTATTTGAGACAGATTTTGAAATGTGTCAAAACCTGTCTCAAATACGACGTATTGTCTCTTTTAATTTTTTGTTTTACAATAAGAAAAAAAAGAAAAAGGAGATTTTATCTATGAAAAAATTTAAAGTTGTATGTTTCACCTTATTAGCCGCTTCAGCAATAGCTTCTACTTTTTATTTTACTACTGCCAAAGCAGCTAACTCCAAAAATCCTGATACTATTATTGAGACAGAAGAGGCTTCCACAGAAGATCAATCTTCTATTACACCACAAAGCGATAAAGATTACTCACATACTTCATGATAAATATTTGCTTTTTCTTTCTTCGTAAAAACTTACATCATTTTTCTTACAAAAAAATTCTGCAAGTTTATATGCTATATGAAAAAGCTTTCTCCAACAATTCTGATACTTTTCTTTTTTATCAGGATATTCGTTTACCAATTCATATAAACTCCAACAGATATCATATATGAATGCGTCTACATCTTCTATAGTATCATTCAGTAACACATTGATACTTCTTTCATCTTGCTTTATGGATTGGTAATACTTTTTATTTTCACCCAATGCATTTACCAATCCAGTCGTTATCACAACATAGCCTCTATACGGAATTCTGGTATGCTCCATTTGCATATCAAAGGATTGAAGCAATTTACTAAATAATTCTTCTGCCTTTTTGCTTTCCCCAGAATTTAAAAATTTCCCAGCTATATTTCCAGCAACAATCGCCTCCTCTCTTTGAAATACCCACATATTCCACTTTTCCACCGGAATTTTTGGCATTGTACAATACAATGCTTTTTCCATTTGTTTTACATATTCCTGAGCTGTTAATTTTTTATGATACGTATGTTGAATATCGGTATCCAAAAAAATCATCTCCTGCCGATTTAATGGCACGTTCACATCCAGTTTTTCCTTAAAGCTCTGAAAACTTTCCCATGCGTTATCCCATTCTTCGCGTATAATGAAGTCAACAATTTCCTGTCTCTGGTGCAGTACTTCCAGTGAATCAGTCTCAAGTAACAGCTGCCCTTCTAGTCCCGTCTTATGATAAAACTGCATGAGCATTTCATAATTTCTGCCAGAAGGTCGATGCGTTCCCGCCTCTATTTTCTCTATCTGTCGCGCAGTCAGATGGTCTGGATTCGCAGCCGATACCTTTACCGCTGACAATCCCATTGCTTTTCTAAGCATTTTAAGTGTCAGTCCAATTTCATGCGTATTGCTGACACTAATGCTCTGCCACATTCTCTTTTTAGGGTGCGAAAACAACCGATATAATTCCTCAAATGTCTTGAGAAATTCTGTTACCTCTGTCTCTTCTTCCTTGTATTTCTGATCCTCTTTTCCTTTTACGCTAATGCATTCTAACACATTAAGCAGTTCTTCCAAAACAAAAACAACATAACGCTGTGAGTACTGATGTCTGAGTAGCTCAAGTGCTTCCATTCCATATGAAAACGCTTTTTCTTCATTGCCTGCATACAATTCGAGTTTCATTCCAAGAAGTGCCACCTGTGGATAAATCAATATCTGAACCTTTGGTTCAAACTTTGCCTGTTTTACATAGTCAGCTACCTTCTTGTGCATCTGCATAGCTTCATCTGTCTTACCGATAAGAAGCAGACAATTTGCCAGAAGCAAAATACTTTCCAACTCACAGGGAGCCAATAAAAACTTTGACAGCTTCTTTTTTTCCCATCCACCGGGTAATGTACATAGTACCGTCTGCCGTGCGCTTTCCACCAGATTTTCTCCCTCTGATTTTTCACGTTCAACGTCAACGCTCTTGCTCTCAAAACGTTTTTTGTACGCCTGCATCAGAAGAATGGTCTGCATTTTCTTTAAAAACTGCTCTTCAAATGGCGTTTTTTTCCGATACTTTTTCTGATACACTTCTAGTAATTGCTGTGCTTTCTGCGGCTGCTCAAAAACAACTAGACAGATATCCTCGCGGTCTCTCCATCCGTTCAATTCCCTTGCATCTGCCATTACCTCAAAATATTCAGTCGGCACACCTAGTCTTTGCAGCAGATAGTCACCTATCATTTTCTTCCATGGCGTGTCGCCATTTTCCATTTTCCTAAGCTCAGTTCTGGTGCAGACACCTCTTGATATTTTTTGTCCAGAGATGCCGCGGCGGCATCGTTCCTTATACATGAATTTCCCGCAATATTGGTTGTACCGCCGCAGCCATAGTAATTCCTCTTTGTTCATATATTATTATTCAATCCACACTCTTTTATCTAATGCCGGGCAGCTGATGCATACCTTTACATCTTCCTTTGGCTTTACATAGACAATCAATCTGCCATTGTGTGTCTTTCTGTGTGCCTCGCAGTATGGAGTTAGGTCTGCTAAATCACCGTTTTCCAGTCCGAGAAGTGTTCCTCCTATTACCTCTGCCGTGATTTCTAGATCTTCTGCCGCAAGAACACCATTTTCATCGGTAAGTGAAACCTCGATCTGCATCACTTCTTCCTTATTTATAGTTTCTTCTGCATGCCATACATTTGCAGACAGCTCGACTGCTTTTCCTGCTGTCTGAATGCTGCACTCGGCTTCGCCGCACACTGCCTTAAGTACACCTGACTCATAAGCAAAACGCCATTCGGTGCAGCCTTCTTTTTCAAGATATGTTCCATCGTGCAATGACTTTTCACCATCATTGCCAACTATACTAAGGGAAATAGTTTCTTTTTGCACATTTGTGAATACTCGTACAACGACATTTTCTCCGTCTGTATAATTCCAATGTGCATTCCACGGTCTCCACTCATGCTCATCACCATCATCTGGGCGTGTCAGGATACAAGCAAATGGTTCTGTGCTCCAGAATGCCTTTCTTCTATAGAAGCCCGGCTTTTCAAAGCCTGCAAGATCCATTAAACCAGCTGATGAACCGTGAATCGGCCATCCATGTGCCTCTCCAAGATAATCAATTCCTGTCCACAAAAATTGTCCGCTGATATAGGCATTATCACGCACCGCACACCACTGCTCGTAGCCGCCTCCATTTTCGCTGCCTAAAAATGGCTTGTCTGGAAAACGTTTGTGGCTTTCCTCATACAGATGCTCTTTATAATTGTAGCCCACAACATCAAGTGCATCAAAAAATCCAATATGAGATGACAGCTCTGGGAAGGCTGCTGCCAATGTAACTGGTCTTGTGGTATCCTGTGTGCGCACAATCGCTGCCAACTCCTTTGCAATTACGCTAAGTCGCTCAGCATTTGGCTTATTCGGGTCATACTGACGCTCCTTTGCCGGCTTGTTGGCATCGTTGTTTCCTGTCATGGTTTCAAATAGTGGATGGCAATATGGGTCATTCGGGTAGTCGATCTCATTTCCAATGCTCCACATAACGATGCTTGGATGGTTGCGGTCACGGCGTACCATATCGGCGAGATCACGCTCATGCCACTCTGGGAAATCTTCTGCGTAGCCCTCATGCTTTGGCGGATATACATTATGACCGGTAGACCACTTATTCTTCGGATTTTCCCACTCATCGAATGCCTCATCCATCATTAAAAGTCCAAGCTCATCACACAGATCATACAGCTCTGGCATATGCGGATTATGACTGCAGCGGATTGCATTACAGCCACCTTCCTTCAATTTAAGCAGTCTGCGAAGCCATACCTCACGATACATTGCTGCACCAAGACAGCCGCCATCATGATGAACACATACGCCCTTAAACTTTGTTTCCTTTCCATTCAGGAAAAAGCCTTGATCAGCATCAAATGAAAATGTTCTGATACCAACGCGCTCTTTATCTAATACAATCACATTTTCATCTTCTTTTTCAAATGAAATGCAAAGCTCATATAATGATGGTGATTCACAAGACCAAAGCTTTGGTTTTCCAATCATTCCATTTAAATAGAAGGTTTTCTTCTCATGTGCCTCCATTGCAGCTGGTACTCTAGCAAAAACAACTGACTCCTCATCACTTCCACATAGCTTTAGACTAGCAGTCAATGTTCCAATCACACGCTCATCCAGCTCATTTACAATCTCTGCATCTGCACAAACAGCCGCTGACTGCTCATCTGCTCTTGACACATTAAAGGCAACACCATTCCATACAGCATGAACCTGCTCCTCCACTACAAGGTATGCCTTGCGGTAAATACCAGAGCCTGTAAACCAGCGTGAATCTGCTAAATCAGTATGGCATACACGCACAGTAATCTCATTATCAATCGCGCCAAACTGAACAAAGTCAGTAATATCATAGCTGATCTGTGTATAACCATAAGGACGCTTTCCAATGTGATAGCTGTTGCACCATATTCTACTATTTTTATAGATTCCATCAAATACAACTCTCACGCGCTTTCCCTTATATGCTTCTGGAAGTGAAAAACGCACGCGATACCAGCCAATACCGCCGCTTAAATATCCAGTTCCGCTGGAATTAGTCTGCTCAAACGGCATGTGTACTGACCAGTCATGTGGCAGCGTAACGCTAGTCCACGCACTGTCGTCGTATCCTTTGTACCATGCCTGCGGCACCTCGCCGTAGTGAAATTTCCAGTTCTCGTTCAGTGTAATATATGTTCTATCCATGATTTTTTCTCCTATTAAAAAAGGGCAGACACATTACAATGTCCGCCCCAGCTTCATCAGCCGATATCCGGCTCATCTTTTAAGGTTATTGTTCCTGGCTGTTTGCCGTCTGTCTCGAATACGACGATTTCATTTCGTCCTTCTTTTAACAGCGGTGCCGGAATATAAAGTCTTTTCTGTGGTCCGATCTCCCAGAATCGTCCCAGATTAAATCCGTTTAAGAAAATGCATCCCTTACCCCATCCTTCGAAATCGAGGAAGGTATCTCCCTTTTGGTCCACGTCAAGCGTAAAGTGATAAAATGCCGGAAGTCCCTCTGTATAGCCCTTTGTATAATCGAGCTTTTCGATGTTGTCAAGCGGCAGGCAATACTCTTCCCAGTTTAAGTGAGTGTGACCGTTGATCTGTACGTGTCCGTCGATACCTTTTCTCTGATGCTCCATTCTTGGTCCGAAGTTTACACGTCCCATGTTCTCAACAAGAATATCAAGCGGTGCACCCTTCTTAAAGGTAACTGGCTTTCCATCTTCCTTTGCAAAGTCCTCTCCTGCCTTTGCCTCAGAAAGAAGCTGTCTGTCATAAAGCGTTACAAGCGGTTTCTGATCAACAAAGAGATTTGCACGGTCATTTGCCTCATACAAACGGATCTTTTCAAGATTCTGCTCTTTCTCAAGCTTTGTATGGTACAAAATATATCCATAATTTTGTCCTAAACGCTCCATAGAAGTCGGGAACTTGCATTTTACAGGTGCTGAAAGATCATCAAGAGATTCAAAGAGTCCAACTCTTGCATCATACTGTAAGGTTCCGTATGCTTTCTTCTCGATCTTTGTGCTGTATGTTACTTCCGGAATCGGTGCATACTTGCGGATAACTTCCTGATAGCGGCGATATTTCTCTGTTATATCACCAGACTCTGTAAGTACGCCATCATAATCATAGGAAGTAACATCTGGTGTCAGCTCATCGTAATAATTAGATCCATTCATAAAGCCAAAGTTTGTGCCGCCCTCAAACATGTAAATATTGACATGGCCAAGCTCAAGCATCTTGTCAAGATCCTTTGTGCTCTCCTCCAAATTTCCTCTCATATGGCCGCCATTGCCCCAATGGTCAAACCAGCCAACCCAGAACTCGGTACACATTAAAGGACCGCCATTTGTATACTGCTTCAATATTTCAAAACGCTCCTCGGTGCGTGAACCAAAGTTTCCAGTCGGAAGAGCACCTTCTAAGTGACCACAGGAAAGAGACTCATGCATAGGTCCATCTGATGTAACAAGAGGTACAACAGTACCAAAATCGATCATGATCTGCTTCATTGTCTCAAGATACTCTGTGTCATCACCATAGTAGCCATACTCATTTTCTACCTGCATCATGATGACTGGTCCGCCGTAGTTTACCTGAAGCGGTGCCAAAACCTTGAACAATTCTTTATAATAAGAACGAATATGATCTAAGAACGGCTTATAGCAGCCGCGAAGCTTCATGCCATCCTCTGCCAAAAGCCAAGCCGGCAGTCCGCCAAACTCCCATTCTGCACAGATATATGGTGATGGACGAATAATCACCCACAGACCTAACTCCTGTGCTGTTTTTACAAATTTTGCAATGTCGAGCATTCCGTCAAAATGGAACTCGCCCTTGTTTGGTTCATGCATGTTCCAAGGAATGTAAGTCTCAACTGTATTGCATCCCATCGCCTTTAATTTTTCCAGACGATCCTTCCAATACTCCGGAACTACACGGAAATAGTGGATTCCACCAGAGATGATCTGAAATGGCTTGCCGTCCAGATAAAAATTGTCTTTGATCTCAAATGTATGTGTCATCATTGCTCCTCTTTCTAAATTATGTTACAAAAAAGAGCAGGATGACCAAAGGTCACCCCGCCCTTTACGCGTTTACTGACCCATTACTGTGGGTAGTTACTATTTTTATTATTCTGCGTCACCGTAAACTTCATTTAACTGCTTCTGAAGCTCTTCGATAACGATATCCATACCTGCATCCTTTAAAGCCTGCTGATACTCAGCAACGATCTCTTCTGCGGTGCCAGTGTACTTACCACTTGCGATCTGCTTCATGTAGTTTGTGTTAACCTCACCGATATTGTTGATGTAGGACTGAATGTCATCAACATTTGCAACAAACTTACCATAAGGATAACCAATTGATGCATCTTCTAATTCTTTATACATAACATCAATCTTGTCCCAATCCTTTGTAGCGTCACGGATCTCTAACAGATCGTTACGTCCCCACCAGAAGTTAGTTGTGATGGACTCAGTATCAGAATTATAGGATTCTGGAACAGTACGAAGACCTTCATCGTTTACATCCCACTGAACACCCTTCTGACCATAGTTGATCAGATCGTAGCACTCAGCATCATTTCTCAGTAAATCATAAACCATCAGAGCTCTCTCTGGGTTCTCAGAACCGTAGGAAACTGCCATTGCACCGTGAGTAATATTCAAAGCAGTAACATTCTTTTCTTCCTCGCCAAACCAGAAGAATCCAACCTCAGCACCCGGTACGTTCTCTGGAGTCTTACTTACAAGATCAGTCCAAGTCTGGGTATGATGCTGTTCAGCAGCGGTCTTTCCAAGCTTGAAGTCCTCTCTATTATCAGCAGAAGTATTGTTCAGAACGTCTGTCTTCCAAACGCCCATCTCATCCCATTCCTTCATTGTCTTTGCAAACTCAACCATCATATCTGCATCAGTATAGAATGGGCTAACGATGGTGTACAGGTCATCCTTTGTACCTCCCCATAAAGCTGCTGCTGCAAGACCATCAATTGCTACGAAATCGCTGTGGGAAGAAACCCAGCCGCCTGCCATAGTTGCATATGCAGTACCATCAGAATCCCAAGGAGTTACGATACCAAGCTCATCCTTGTGCTCGCATACATACTTGAAATACGTAGTCATATCTTCCCAACTGTGAACGCCATTCTCAAGACCTGCCAGCTTTGCAAAATCAAGACGATATGCAAAACCATGATTTGTCCACTGTGCGTAGTTATCCTCTGGCATCAGATAAATGTTGTCGTTGTATTTACACAGATCCCAGTCTTCCTGCGGAACAGTCTCATAAGTAACTGGTGCGTACTTAGCAAGCATTTCCTCGTCTAACTCAAGGAAAGCACCATTCTTTGCGTTTGGCCATGCATCCAACCAGTCAGTAGCAGTACCAACTAAATCTACAGAACCATCCATACGAGCCAGAGTCAGGTTGTAGTTTGACAGACAGTCAGTCCAGCCAATGTAGTAAATCTGCAACTCTGCGTTAACCTTCTCTGTCAGGATTTCATTCAGCTCATCTAACATCTTCTGTGTTGCATCGTTTGTCGGTGCATCACCAGGAGTCATGTAATTGATAACTACATGCTCAGATGTATCAACATCTGCCCACTTCTCTGCCCAAACATCATCATAATTCGGAACCTCGCCCGTAGTTGCCTCTGCTGCTGCGCTTGTAACCTCTTCTGCTGCTGCGCTGCTGGACTCTTCCTCTGCTGCTGCGCTTGTAACCTCTTCTGCTGCTGCGCTGCTAGACTCTTCCTCTGCGAATGCCGGCATTGATGCGAACATTGTTCCTACCATAGATGCTGCCAATGCGGATGCAAGAAACTTCTTCTTCATATAAAAATTCCTCCTTCTTTGTGCGAGTCTTCTCCTCGCTTGCTTTCTTTGTTAAGTATCTATTAATGCAGGCTTTCCTGCTATTAATCAAAAATCATTAGCCCTTTACGGCTCCGACGGTGATACCGCCGATAAAGTAGCGCTGTACAAATGGATAAATCAGAATAACTGGTCCAGTTGCTAAGATTGCATTTGCCATCTTAAGTCCATTTGACGGAAGATCGGACAAGTCAACATACTGACCTGCTACTGTACTCTTTAAGCTGTTTACCTTATTTACAACCTTGTACAGAGTATACTGCAATGGATAAACACTCATCTTCTCACTTAAAAACAGTGATGACTGATACCACTCATTCCAATAACCAATTGCAAGGAACAAACCGATTGTTGCAAGTGCCGGCTTTAACATTGGAAGAATCAATGCGGTGAAAATCTTCATATCACCAGCTCCATCAATCTTACCAGACTCGGTGATCTCATGAGGAATAGACTTTACAAAGTTCTTCATTAAAATGATCAGCCAAGATGACATCAGAAGCGGAAGCCATACTGCTAAGTAGTTATCCTGCAGCTTGTAGGTCTGTGTCATCATCAGGTAGTACGGAGCCAGACCTGCTGAGAACAGTGTGGTAAAATAGATGTAGAATGAGATTGCATTGCGGAATGGGAAATCCTTTCTCTGCAAAGCATATCCAGTCATGGAAATGATGCCCAGACCAACGAGTGTACCAGTTAAGGTCATCGTAATAGTCAGTCCATAAGACTTCCAGATTGCACCACCCTGAATTACCATCTCATAAGCCTTTGTTGTAAACTGCTTCGGGAACAGCTGTGCTCCTTCTGTACGGATCACTTCCTCAGCTGTAAATGAGGTTCCAATAATAATCAGGAATGGTAACACGCAAGCCAACGCATAAAGTGTAACTACTACATATCCTATTGTACGGATTATGATATCGGAGCGATCCAGCTTGATTTTCGTACCTTTTACTGTCGATTTTGCCATTTCTTTCTCCCTCCTTAGAATAATGCGTACTCAGGATCGATCTTCTTAACAGCAAAGTTGCTTGCCATAACGATACAGAATCCGATGATTGACTGATACAGACCGACTGCAGATGCTGTTGAGAAATTAAAGTCTGTGATTGTACTTCGATATACGTATGTCTCGATAATATCAGTTGTATCATATAACATTGGGTTTGTACCAACGATGTTGTAGAACAGACCAAAGTTTCCTTTTACGATACCGCCGAGTGCGAACAAAAGTAAGATAACGATTGTGCTTCGAAGACTTGGCAGAACAATGTAGCGAATCTTCTGGAAACAGTTTGCACCATCCACTCTTGCTGCCTCGATGATAGAAGTATCAATACCACAGATAGATGCGAAATAAACAACTGAGTTATAACCAGTTACCTGCCACAGATATACGACAATTAAGATTGGTGGCCATACACTCTTATCGGAATACGGCTGCCATTTTTCCATACCCAGCTTTACTAAAATACCATTGATAAATCCGGTATCGTAGTTTAACAGGTTGAATACAAGGAAACCAACAAGAACCTGTGAGATGAAGTATGGAAGGAACATCAATGTCTGTGAAACCTTCTTAAAATACTTATTGTGGATCTCGTTTAACAAAACTGCCATTAACATCGCAATGATGTTTCCTAAGAAGATGAAAGCCAAGTTGTAAAGAATCGTGTTCTTTGTCAGATCGAGGAGCTTTCCAGACTGCATTAGAAACTCAAAGTTTTTCAGACCCACAAACTTGCTTCCGAAAATACCGTCTCTGTAATTGTACTTAACGAATGCCACATAGATACCTGGGAGCGGCATGTAGTTAAATGCAAAGAAGAATACGATTGCCGGTACACACATCAGTGTCAGTATACGATACTTTTTAAGGTTATAGAAAAAGCCATGCTTTTTCTTGTACTGATACTGGGGTAAAGTTGATGTTTGCTTTGCCATGTTACCCTCCTTAATAATAATAAAGAATAAAATTTGAATTTCAGCCACTGCTGCGCTCGCGGTTATAAAGTTATTTTGACGCATTTATGAAACCGCTTTCATCTTTCTCATAAAAAAATAAGTTCATGACACATTATGTATATTTTCTATCAGAAAGGTGAGATTTCATTCGTGCATTTCAACCATCCTTGCTGAAACCCTTTTCATAGCTTTATTATATATTTTTTATCTGATATGTCAACATATTTTTGCGCATTCTAACATCTTTGTAATAACTCACTAATATACAAGCCTTTTTATTGTGCATGTTTTACAATTAAAATAGGAGTGAACATATGTCACTCCTTGATTTCTTGTTATACTAGCCTATTTTGCCTATTTTCTGTCCTACTTTGGCCTTATGAAACCACTTTCATATTCCTCAAAGATTTTCTTCAGGCACATGTGTGCAGGAATCTCTTACACTAATACCAACCGGAACCATATAGTCCTCAGGGCATGTCTCGTTCTCTGATGCACGGATTGCTGCCTCTACAAGATGCTTTGCAAACTCTGTATAGTTGGCTCCTACTGATGTCAATGCTGGTGTCAATGCACCTGACAGGTACGTATTATCAAATGCTACTACTGAGATATCCTGCGGAACACGAAGTCCTTCATCGTGAATTGCCCTAAGTACACCTGCTGCCGTAAAATCGTTGATTGCCACTATTGCTGTTGGTCGATCTGGATTTTTTAAAAGCTTTTTCGTACAGTTGTAACCGCTGTCATTAGAATAATCAATGGAATCAAATACGTAATCTTCACGATATACAATTCCTCTTTGCCTAAGCATTGTGCGATATCGCATACGCTTTTCCAGTGTAGACTTCGCATCCTTTCGTCCGCCAATTGTTGCAATCTTTTCATGACCAAGACTAAATAAATAGTCCATCGCCAGATCCATGCTGCCGCCCTCATCAAGATGTATCTTACAATTTCTCACACCTACAGGACGATTTGTTGCTATAATCGGTGTGCTTTCCAAGATATGATTAAGCTGTTCTACATATTCTTCATCTACCGCAATTCTGTCTATTACACCGCCAACTACGATAATTGCATCCACCTGCTGCTCATACAACTTCATTAACTGCTTTTTTTCAAGCTCTGGATCACCCAACGACGTAAGCATCAATAGCAGATAGCCTGCTTTATCTGCTGCTTTTTCACATTCTGTCGCTACCGCTGAATAGAATGGGCTATAAATATCAGCAATCATTAGACCAATCGACCTTGTTTTTGAGTTACTAAGACCTTGTGCCAGCGCATTTGGTGTGTATCCATATTTTTGTATCACGCTTTGTACTTTTTCACGCTTTTCTTTACTGACTCTGGCGTTATTGGTCAGCACGCGCGAAACTGTTGCCGGAGATACACCAGCCTCTTTTGCGATTGTATAAATATTCGCACGCTCTTTTGCCATAAATGTACCATGCCTTTCTGTCACCCGCTGTGCAATTTTTATTCAAGCTGTCCTTTGCAAGCGGTTTCAAACCTCTTTTCTTTAACTATACATGATATTTTTTTCTTTGGCAATGGAAAATTTTCCTATTTTCAAGGAAATTTGTGTTTCAACAGTTCACTCGTCCTGCAAGATCTGGACAAATTTCATGCTTGCATAGAAATTTGACAGATCAGCAGGACGAAGTGGACGCTACGAAAGCCCTTCGGTGTAATGGTTTCGTCATCGGACCAAACAATAACAAAACCACTGGAGATCATTCCCCAATGGTTTTTTATACAAATTTATGGATTTTATGCGTTCTTGTAGCGATTGTACTCGTCTACGCAAAGAATCTTTCTTGCCAGTTCGACTTCTTCCTTGGTTGGAGTCGGTACACCTTCAAGACCATACTTGATTCCAAGCTCTTTCCATTTGAATACTCCGAGTGTATGGTATGGAAGTACATCGATACGATATACATTATTTAAGGTGCTGATGAACTCATGAAGCTTTGTCAGTGACTCTTCGTCGCTGTTGATGCCTGGTACAAGCACGTGACGGATCCAGATTGGCTTATTGATATCGGAAAGATATCTTGCCATATCAAGGATATTCTCGTTTGTCTTGCCAGTCAACGCCTTGTGCTTTTCTGGATCAATATGCTTTAAATCAAATAGAAGCACGTCGGTATTTGTCATCAGTTGCTCTAACTGTCCGAAGAATGGCTCTTCTCTCGTAAATGGCTCTCCTGCGGTGTCGATACATGTATTGATCTTTAACTTCTTTGCCTTTGCAAAAAGATCGTTCATGAACTCCATCTGTAAAAGTGGCTCTCCTCCACTTACAGTGATGCCGCCCTTGTCGCCCCAATAATTTCTATAACGAACTGCCTTTTCTAAAATTTCGTCAGCTGTTAAAAGCTGTACGTCTTTCTTTGCCCATGTATCTGGATTGTGGCAATATTTACAGCGCAAATTGCAGCCATTTAAAAATACGAGATAACGAACTCCTGGTCCGTCTGCAGAACCAAAAGATTCCAAAGAATGAACAATGCCTTGAATCATAATTTTTTCCTTTCTTGTTTTGTGAACTTCATATCTTCACGTTTACTATTATTTTGTAGTAAAACAGGCGGGAGTGCCAAAGCACCCTCCGCCTGTATTAGTTTTATAAATTTACAGCAAATCTATTCTGATTTGTTCAGATCGAAATCAATCGAGTCTGTCACTACTCCTAATTACAGGAAGGAATGGCAAGTTCTCTTGATAACGTCGTCCTGCTGCTCCTTGGTCAGATCGATGAACTTAACTGCATAACCAGATACACGGATTGTGAAGTTAGCATACTCTGGCTTCTCCGGATGTGCCTGGCAATCCAGAAGCTTCTCAACACCAAATACGTTTACGTTCAGGTGATGAGCACCATTTGCAAAGTAGCCATCCATAGCCTGTACAAGGTTGTTTACGCGCTCTTCGTCAGTGTTTCCAAGTGCACTCGGGTTAATGGTCTGGGTATTGGAAATACCATCCAGAGCCCACTCGTATGGCAGCTTAGCAACAGAGTTCAGAGATGCAAGCAGACCGTTCTTCTCAGCGCCGTAAGACGGGTTAGCACCTGGAGACAGTGGCTCACCAGCTGGACGACCATCCGGAAGAGCACCAGTAGCCTTACCATAAACTACGTTAGAAGTAATGGTCAGGATAGAGGTTGTCGGCTCAGAGTTACGATAGGTGTGACGCTTCTTGATCTTGGTCAGGAACTGTCTTAACAGCTCTACAGCGATGTCATCTGCACGATCATCATCGTTACCGTAGCGTGGGAAGTCTCCCTCGATCTCATAATCAACAACCAGACCGTCCTCATCACGTACAGTCTTAACCTTTGCGTACTTAATAGCACTTAAGGAGTCAACTGTGTGAGAGAATCCTGCGATACCAGTAGCGAATGTACGACGTACATCAGTATCGATCAGAGCCATCTCAGCTGCCTCATAGTAGTACTTGTCATGCATATACTGGATCAGGTTCAGAGTATTTACATACATTCCTGCCAGCCAATCCATCATAACGTCATACTTCTTAACAACTTCATCATAATCCAGATACTCGGAAGTGATCGGCTTGTATGCCGGACCTACCTGAACCTTTGTCTTCTCATCAACACCACCGTTGATAGCGTAAAGCAGACACTTAGCCAGGTTTGCACGAGCGCCGAAGAACTGCATTTCCTTACCGGTCTGTGTAGCGGATACACAGCAGCAGATGGAGTAGTCATCGCCCCATACAACACGCATAACATCATCATTCTCATACTGGATAGAAGATGTCTTAATGGAAACCTCTGCAGCATACTTACGGAAGTACTCTGGCAGGTTCTTGGAATACAGAACAGTCATGTTCGGTTCCGGAGCCGGTCCCATAGTCTCCAGTGTGTGCAGGATACGATAGTCGTTCTTAGTAACCATGGAACGTCCGTCTACGCCAAGACCAGCGATAGCCAGAGTAGCCCATACCGGGTCACCAGAGAACAGCTCGTTGTAAGACTGAATACGAGCGAACTTAACCATACGCAGCTTCATTACGAAGTGGTCAATGATCTCCTGAGCCTGAGTCTCGTTGATAACGCCATTATCAAGGTCTCTCTGCATATAAATATCAATGAAAGTGGATACACGTCCGATGGACATTGCAGCACCGTTCTGAGTCTTGATAGCTGCTAAGTATCCGAAGTACAGCCACTGAACTGCTTCCTGAGCGGTCTTAGCCGGCTCGGAAATATCGAAGCCATAGCTTGCAGCCATAACCTTCATATCCTTCAGTGCTCTGATCTGATCAGCCAGCTCTTCTCTCTGACGGATTACATCATCAGTCATAGTACCATCGCCGCAGTTAGCCAGATCCTTCTGCTTCTCAGCAACAAGGAAGTCAATTCCGTACAGCGCGATACGACGATAGTCGCCTACGATACGGCCACGGCCGTAGGTATCCGGCAGACCAGTAATGATCTTGTTCTTACGTGCAGCACGAATCTCTGGTGTATATGCATCAAATACGCCCTGATTGTGGGTCTTGTGATATACAGTGAAGATCTTGTGCAGCTCTGGGCTTGGAGTATATCCGTACATCTCGCAGGACTCCTCTGCCATTCTGATACCGCCGTAAGGCATGAATGCTCTCTTTAAAGGCTTATCAGTCTGAAGACCTACAACCTTCTCAAGATCCTTATCCAGGTATCCCGGGCCATGGGATGTGATGCTGGAAACGATATCGGTATCCATATCCAGTACGCCGCCCTTTGCTCTAGCCTGCTTATTTAACTCCTGCAGCTCTCCCCAAAGCTTATCTGTAGCCTCAGTAGCATCTGCAAGGAAGGATGCATCTCCATCATATGGAGTATAGTTGTTCTGAATGAAATCGCGGGTGTTAACTTCCTCTTTCCAGAGTCTGCCCTTAAAACCAGCCCATGCTTCAAACTGTTTCATGATTCAAAAACCTCCTTTAATATTGTTGCTGTTCACGGGGACACCCATTCACAAAACCGCACGTTCCGTGCGTCGCTGCTACGCAGCTTTGTTTTGTTCATTAACGGGCGTCCACTTCGTCCTGCTGATCTGTCAAATCTTCATGCAAGCATGAGATTTATCCAGATCTAGCATGACACGTGAACTGTAACTTAAAATTGCTGACACCCCCGGTCAGGGGCCCTATCATGTGCCGCATCACCCGAAACCGAATTAATGTTTTTTTCTTCGATTCCCGGCGATGCTGCACATCCACCTGTCGCCGTTTGTGTCTTAACCTTTGGTCTGACATTATAATATCATATCCCCTAAAATCTTACAAGCGGACAAATGCGTTTCTTTGCACTTTTTTCAATACATCGGGGGGGCAGCCCGGTAGCATTTTTTATTCTGTCAGGCTGCATAGATTGAAAATACTATTAAGTAAATCTTCGTATTGCTCGGTGCAGCACTTTTCGAAGCGTTCCATATTTTCTGGGCAGTATTCGATTTCTTTTGAGAAGCGCCGTACTAGTTCAATGCGGTCTTGCTGTGTGTAAGCGGTGTTTTTCTGGAAACTATGTAAGTCCATAAGAAATAGCAGACATATTGATGCTGCTGCAAATAAAATTTTTGCCTCGGCCTGACCGTCTAACAGAATCTCTGGGTAATAACGATATATCATGTACACCGCAATATGCTCGTACTCGTATAAGCGATTTTCGCTCTTCATAAATTTGAGGAATGCGTTTGTGTTATCTGTATCCACTAATTTGTCAATATTCTGCTCTAGCTCTTTCATCATAGACGGCCACGTTTCGTCAAGTGACTCCATTCCGCCAAAAAAGCGAATCAAAAATAATGCACTGCTTTTTAGTGTATTCGTGCTTGGCTTTGCTTTATAGTCTAATTTCGGAATTGATTCTGGATCGTCCCACTCCAAGATTGGAACTGTCAGAAGCAACATTTCATCTGCATATGGCAGCTGCAAAAGCAGTCTCTTTAGGCGTGCGCCGATATTTTTTTTACGTTTTTGTAAAATTGAGAAGATTGCTTTTCGTTCTTCAAGCATCTGCTCACATTCTTCGGATTCGTCGTCTAATAGGTCAGAAGAATCTGTATGTTCATCCTCATCACTGTAATCTTGTTCTTCATCTGCAGTTGGACAGACATCCTCTGCCTCGTGCCACATTTCTTCCGATAGTTCATCATCTTCATCCTGCGTAACTTCTTCCACAAAAGTAAGCGGCTTACTGTCAGAAAATAAAAGTCTCTCGGCTTCTTCACAGCATAGTCCAAGACCTACTTCCGTGTAATCACCAAACCAATTATAAAATCTCGGATGCTCACGGCAGATATCACAAAGCCTGTCCTCTCCCAAATTGATAAAAATATCGCATAGGTTTTCTTTATTTAAAAATGGACAGCGATTGTTCTGTAATTTAAAGAAATATTCGCCTGGTTCGCTTCCAATCTCGCGGCGCAGACGATCTCCAAATGCACCCTTTTCGGTAAGATACCCTTCCGCTGTTGTCTCATCAACTTCGATTTCCCATCCGGCACAGCAGGTATCTGTACAGGCCGAACCAATACACTTAAATTGATCAAAAAATGATGGTTTATGGTATTTCATAATTTTCCCTTTCTTAAAAATGGTCCATACCTGTCAATCAGATACAGACCATTTCACTATATTATGCAACAGCACTCTTGGTTTGCCATCGTAACGTAGTGGCACCCCGAGGCGAATGTGCTTTACTGAGACACTCGTCTGCTGCGCAGCCGGGGACGTTGTAGCGGGCCCGTTGTCAAAATACACCTACGTTGAAAACGTGTAGTGGGGACCTGCGGAGTTGGGCCCGTCGACAAAGTCACTTCGCCGAGTGGGGCCCTCGTTAAACTTGCGGGTTGCCACTTTGTAACACTTCCGGCATCCATCACATTTTCGGGTAACCACCAACTCACAGTGGTAAGCTCTCTACTGCCGCACGCTCTACTGGCAGACACTCCTTATATCTCTGAATGAACGCATCAAATCCAGCTACATCTTCTGCATTTGGCTCCATGCGAACACCAGTCTCACCGTGGAATACTTCTTCTGAAAGGAACGCATCTAATGGCTGGTTTTCTTTCTTATTAAGCATGTAGGAAGCAAGCAGTGCAATTCCCCATGCTCCGCCTTCTCCTGCTGTCTCCATCAAGGATACAGGTGCATTGATTGCTGCTGCCATGATACGCTGTCCAACACCCTTTGTCTTGAACAGACCGCCATGACCATAGATATTGTCAAGCTTTACGCCCTCTTCCTTAAACAGAATATCAAGACCTACCTTTAATGCGCCTAGAGAGGTGTACAGATGAGTTCTCATGAAGTTTGCAAGTGTAAACTTGCTGTCTGGTGTACGCACAAACAGCGGACGACCCTCTTCAAAGCCTGTGATGCTTTCGCCTGAGAAATAGTTGTATGCCATCAGACCACCGCAGTCAACATCGCCCTCAAGTGCCTTATTATACAGTACTGAGAAGAGCTGATTCATGTCAACTGGAACACCAAGCGCCTGCTGAAACTCCTTAAAGATACCTACCCATGCATTCAGGTCAGAGGTACAGTTATTGCAGTGAGCCATAGCTACAGGAAGACCATCTGGTGTTGTTACCATATCGATCTCCTCGTGAACCTTCTTTAATGTCTCGTTCTCGTCCATGACAACCATTGCAAATACAGATGTTCCTGCTGATACATTTCCTGTATGTACAGTTACACTGTTTGTTGCTACCATACCAGTTCCGGCATCACCTTCCGGCGGACACATTGGAATGCCAGCTTCAAGCTCTCCGCTTGGATCTAAGAGCTTTGCGCCCTCCTCGGTCAGATTTCCGGCTGGCTCACCTGCTACAAGTACCTGCGGTAAAATGTCACGCAGCTTCCAGGAATATCCCTTCGGTGCAACGAGCTTATCAAAGGTTTCAACCATGTTCTGATCGTAATCCTTTGTCTTACTGTCAATCGGGAACATACCTGATGCCTCACCGACACCAAGCACTCTCTTTCCTGTTAACTTCCAGTGAACATAACCTGCCAGTGTAGACAGATAGTCAATGCGCGGCAGATGCTCCTCACCATTTAAAATTGCCTGATACAGATGAGCGATGCTCCAACGCTGCGGAATATTAAATGAAAATGCAGCTGTCAGCTCCTTTGCTGCCTGCTCGGTGATTGTATTTCTCCAGGTACGGAACGGAACCATCAGTGTTCCTTCCTTATCAAATACCATGTAGCCGTGCATCATTGCTGAAAATCCGATTGCACCAATTTTTTTCAGACTAGCACCGCACTGTGCCTTAACATCTGCTGCCAGCTTTGCGTATGCATCCTGCAATCCGCCCCAGATATCCTCAAGAGTATACGTCCAGATTCCGTTCTCCAGACGATTTTCCCAGTCATGTGCTCCCTGTGCAATTGGGGCATTCTCCTCATTTGTCAGCACTGCCTTAATTCTTGTTGAGCCAAACTCAATACCAAGAATGGTCTTTCCAGCCTCTACGGCCTCTCTCATTTTTACTGAATCCATAATAGACCTCATTTCTGCGTTTAGTACGCTTTTCAGAAAGTACAGCTTTCTGTTTTTTCAAGATTTTTACTGCTTGTCCAGTATACCATACCGCTGACAGAAATACAACTTTGACTTTTACTTGCGAAGGCTTTTCGCAGACTCCGTGATACTGTTCATGCGTCATGTAACGAAAGCCCTTCGGGCTCTGCTGTAATATTGGCTTATCCATGAACAGTAACAAATCGTGGGTTTTCCTGCCCGATTTTTGTAAAACACTTGCATGTTTCCATACTTATAAGATAAAATATCAACAGAAGGGAGATTTATTTTTATGACTGGCACATTTACAGTGGAACAGCTGCGTCCGATCAAGGATGGAATGACTATCTCTCGCGATGCGAAGATGGGACAGACAACTGCGGTTACATTCTTTTCTCTTGGCAAGGATACGTCCATCAGTCAGGAGCGCTATGATGTAACTTCCATCTATATTGGTGCAAAAGGAACTGCTGATTTTCTTATTGGAGATCTGGCAAAAAAGGAGCCGGTATCAGACGGTGACTGTCTTATCGTTCCTGGCGACACCCTCTGCGGAGTGGAAACGACTACCGGAACTGTTTACACAGAAATTATTATTAAAAAGGAGACAACTATGAACAGTATTGTAAAATCTGGAGAAGTAATGAAGCTGAAGGACTTAATCTCTTATGAAGAGGGAAGTATTGCAAATCTTGACGTTGTTAGCAACGGCACCATGAAGTTTGTGCTGATGGCATTCGACGAGGGAACTGGCCTAACACCACATCGTGCACCCGGCAACGCAATTATCTTCGCACTCGAAGGAAAGGCTACCATCGGTTATGAGGGCAAGGATTACACGCTGTCCGCAGGTGAGAATTTCCGTTTTGATAAGAATGGTCTGCACAGCGTTACCGCTCAGGGCAAGTTTAAGATGGCTCTGCTGCTCGTACTGGAATAATTGTTTTTATCGTCTACGGTATTAAAAAACCTCCCGGAAGAAATTTTCTTCCGAGAGGTTTTTGCTGTCCAATCTACTTATATCTCTATCCTTTTATGTAACGCTTCAACTGATCATAAAAATTTTCTCTTGTTCCTGCCATAACTACAACTACCAGTTCTTCCCCAACTCGTTCAATCGTATATGCCAATTCATAATTTGTCTTATTATAATAAATGTCATATCCATAAAATCCACTCAGATCGCCGGTTTTCGCCTCTCCTATTGTATAGTCATTGCAGATTTTATCAATTGCTTCCCGATACAGCGTTTTTAATTTTTTATCCTTCAGCTTTTTGATATATTTTGCTGCTGGAGGTTCAAATCGTACTGACAGCATTACTCATCCTCCGATCCGAAAACATCTTCATACGTTTCAAATGGCGCATTTCCATTTGCGATTTCTTCCGCATTATGAAGCATAGCTTCCGCAGCTGGCCTAATTTGAGCTTGACGTTCTTTAAATTTAGAGAGTAACGCTTCCCCCGATAGTCCCTCATCAATTAACTCTGCAAGAATCTGTTCTGCAAATTCACCACCAGAAACAGTTTTCACCGGACGAATTATAAGTTCATTCCCATGAACAATACATTCTGCTTCGTTTCCAAATCCTAATGTCTGATAAAATTTTTGTGGAATTGTAATCTGTCTCTTTGAAGATATACTAAGAACTTTTCTATCCACTTTTCTACTTCCTCTTTCCAATACAGCTGTAGGCATATGTTACCTCCTTACTATTCTATACAAAAATATGGCTATCTATTCCTTTTTGCTTGGTTTCTTTGTTTCTTGATTATTATTATACCCATTTTTTTTGCAAAGTCAAGAAGAACGCCTCTTAAAAGATATACTCTTCCGAGAGACGTTCTTTCTTAGTGAAACCCTAGGTGAATGTGCTTTATGAGACGGACGTTTTTGCGAAAGGCGTCCCGTGAACCCAAAAAGTCACTTCACCGAATGACCCTTCGGAAAACTTCCGGGTAGATACAATAGCTGCTAGCGTGTATAGCCCTTATATATCCATGTTAGTATCAAGTATTCCAAAAACATTATCGCATATATCCCTGATAATTTCCATAATGTACCGCATATAAGCACTCCAACACTTGTTGCAATCGTTCCGGCTGCAACACAATAAAAAACTAATTTCTCATATCCAATTCCTTGAAGGTAACTCATGTAAATTTGATACGGAACTTTAATCAACTGTATTGCAAATAAAAATATTAATAATTTTTTCGCTTGCTGTATTATATTCGTATCTGAAATAATACATCTTAGCATTTGCTCCTTCCCTATCCAACAACAAATACATACTATCCCTATTACGAGGAACGCCATGCCTGCGCCAGTTTTTAAATATTCTTTTGCCTCATCTTTATTTCCTGATGCTCTTTTTTGCAGCGCATAGGTTTGAGCTGCTATTGCATACGCATAAACAGGAAGTCCAACAATACCGCCCACAGTTCCTAAAAGACTGTATACAGCCATTTTATCTGTTCCCATTCGCGATACTATCCCAGATACTACAAAAACCAAAATCGTATTTTCTAAAAATTCTTGCCCCCAAAAAGATGGATACAACCGAAACATTTGCTTTATTGTATTTTTTTCAATCATTCTTTTCGCTATCACCGGCGAATGTTTCCGCCAATATGGAATTTGATATATGAAAAGGCCAACAAATAAGCCAATTACACTTCCCCACGCTGCGCCAGCTGTTCCAAGTTGTGGCAATCCAAAGCAACCAAATACCAGAGAATAATCAAAAAATAAATTAACTATCGTAGAAACAATTGTACTATACAGTGTGATTTTTGTATTGAAACAATTTCGATAATATGCAGAATATTGAAAAATAAGCATATTTTGAACTACTGTAAATGCCGCTGGATAAAAATAAGAAAGCATTTCTATCAAATCATTCCCTGTAATTCCATACACTTGTCGAAAAAATAATTTTCCGCCAAGACAACCTATAATAAAGAACAGAAAACCAATTAGCAATGTCAGCATTTTATTAATAGCAAATACGCTTTCAAAGCCAGCTTCATCCTTTTTTCCTTTTCTTTCAGCCGCGATAATATTGAATACAGTTGACATTATACCAAACGCTCCTGTAACTGCATAAATCATAGACGACGCAATCCCTACCAATGCAAAACTCTGACTAGAATAATGTCCTACAATCGCTTGATCAAGGATCTCAAATATGCTGTTCAATAAATAATTTAATAGAATCGGATAAACCAGTCTATTGATATCTTTTACTTTATATTTCAAATTTCTTTTCTCCTTCTATATAGTTACGAATCAATGTATATTAAAGGAGAATATGTGATTCAGCCTATTCTCCCAATAGGCTGAAAGCATACGCATAGCTCATAAAAATCCCTCTTTCCAAATTATACTAATATCGCCGACAAACGCTTCACCGAGTGGCCCCTTCAAAAAACTTCCGGGGAACCACTCTCGCCTTTCAAAAAACCTCCGAGTAGCCACTTCCTTCGTAAAACTACCGGGTAGTCACCGTCGATGCCAGCGCTGGCAGCACATACTTCCACTCCATATCGCTTGCCAGATAAAACTTTGTATAGCACGGCTGGTTGTAGCAGTTATTCTGCCATGCCACGCCGACGCGGTACTGAATGTCATGAAGAAGCGTAAACAATTTATGTGCTGACAGATCTGTGTTTGTGTAGATACGCACTGCACTGCTGTCTTCGAGGCGAAGAATAATCTCGTCACGATAATCGCCGAAAATATCAGCAACAAGGCAAGGATTTTCTTTTGTGCCATTGTTTGTGAGCGTTCCATGCGGGTCAAGCATAATGCCATGTGTGTTATCGTTAATGATACCGGTCTGCTTTTTGCGCTCCATATAGTCAACACCGTCAATGATCTGCGTTGTCATATCAGAAGCCCAGTGGATATTCGCGTTTGTTCCAAGACGCTTTACGTCAAGCTTGTTTCCGTTGCAGTCAAAGGTGTCCTTTACCCACACCTGAAGACCTCGCACACCCGGTACGACATCTCCTATCATGCAGCGTCCAAGATCTTCTTCTGCATATTCACCAAAGAATACTTTTCCAGTAAGTGCATCGCGAAGCGCAAATCCATACGGTGCTGCCTTTGCACCTTCGAACACATTAAAGATCTGGTATCCCGGCAAATCTGGATTGATTCTTGCGACATGCATTGCATCACCGTGACCAAGCTTTGCAAGACGTCCATCTGGCAGATGATCATAGCTTGAATATAAAAGACTGCCATCATGGTCAATCACAGCTGCACCATAGATAATCTCCTGGCAGCCGTCACCATCCACATCTGCTACTGAAAGGCTGTGATCTCCCTGTCCTGCAAACTTTCCATAAACAGGATCTAAGCCCTCTTTTTCGTGTGCATTGTCATTAAATGGATTGCTCATTGGCACATGACCAGAATCTGCCATGAATCGTTTTGCAAAGTGACCATCCTTAAAATCATAAGCTGTCACAGTACTTCTTGTGTAGTAGCCTCTGCATATGATTACGGACGGATGCTCGCCATCTAAGTATGCAACGCCAGATAAGAAACGATCTACACGGTTGCACGGTTCAATTCTTCTCATTGCATAGTCGCCCCACATCAGGCCATCATCGCCTCTTGGCACTGGAAAATCAATTGTCTCAAGCTCTTTTCCATCACCGCCAAACATAGTAAGATATTCTGGACCATCATAGATAAAGCCCTCAAATGCTTCAAGATGATTCTTATCGCTTCTTGACGGTGCAAATTCATATATAAAGTAAGAAACAAGCTCTTTTGCATCCTCGCGGCTAAGCGGATAATGATACTTAACAGGAATACCAAAACACTCCTCAAGTGTCGCAGGCCAACGTCCAGATACAACCTCTGGGTGACTGCTCCAGCCCATAAACATCTCTACAAGATGCTCTTTATAATCGGCTGCGGTGCATACATAATTGTCCTGATTTGTCACGCCATTTTTTACATCGCGCTCAGGAAGAGTAATATATTCCTCTGTCGCTGTTCCGTCTGCTGCAAAACGAGTCACTTTTGTACCTGGTGCAGTCTTTACGCACATTTCTGCCTTGCCGTCACCGTCAAAATCGTACACCATAAATTGCGTATAGTGCGCTCCTGAGCGGATATTTGGTCCCATATCAACACGCCATAAAAGTGTGCCGTCCAGTCGATAGCAGTCAATGTAGCAATTTCCGGTATAACCGCGATGAGAAACATCATGTGCATTTGACGGATCCCACTTTACGATGTACTCTAACTCGCCGTCTCCGTCTACATCACCTATACTCATATCATTTGCGCTGTATGTGTAAGGCTGACCCTCTGGATACATCTCGCCCTTCGGGGAACGGCCATCAGCCGGCTTATTCATTGGAATATCAATATAATTGTTTTTCCATACAAGAACTTTCTTACAGCGTTCTCCCTCTTTGCCGTCAATAATTGGTGCAACACTATATGTATCCTGCAATGTTCCATCTGTATCAATATAGTTAGTGCTGTCTGTAACGACTGCAATTTTATTTTCACCGCGGTATACGACATAATCAGCACCCGTAAGTCCTGTATCGCAGTAGCCGCGCACCTCGTCAATAAACATACGCCAGCCCACATATACACCTTTGTCTGTCTTAACAGCAACAAGACCTCTGTTTAATTTTTCAAGCTGCTCATGAAAAACTGCCTTAAGAGGTGTCTCAACAAGATTGCTCATCTCATACTCAGTTCCATCCTTTACAGCTGCTACCTTTAAATAATGCGGCACATGCGTTGCCTTCTTTAAGACAAAGCTGCACTCTTTTGTATCGCCTACAAGCTGATACTTCATTGTCAAAATGTCTTTATCGGCCCAGTAAACATGATACTTTTCGGCGCCCTCTGCCGGTTCCCATGCAATTTCTACGTGGTCATTCCAGACCTGCTTTACTGTCGCGTTCATAGTTGTCTCCTTTTTCTTATTCGGGCGAGCGACCCATTTTGTCACTTCGCCCTTCGCAAAACTTATGCCAACTCTGCTTTCACCTTATCCAGCTTGTCATCACGATCATATGAACGAATCAATCCTGCAAGAAGTCCTGCAAATGCCTTTGCACCTGCCTGCTGTAAATGTGCATTGTCCTGCTTTCCATCTGGATAGCCCTCGTATGCACCTTTTTCTAACCACATGAACAGCTTTTTTGAGCCCTCATCGCCCACAGTATTCAGATAATCAGCGGTTGCTTTTCCCAGATCAATCACAGGAATATCATACTTATCCCCAATCTCAAGCATCTTATCACGATACTCTGGAAAGCTTACGCTAAACTTGCCATCCGGCGTATCATCACAATCTCTCATTGCGATTGCTGTCACAAGAACTGGCTGTGCGCCGCGCTCCTTTGCTGCATTTATATAGCGAAGCAGATATTCCTCATACTGCTCTGGCGTAACATAACGCTCCTCTTTTTCCTTGTTTGCATCGTTATGCGCAAACTGCATGAACAGATAGTCACCTGACTTGATCGCCTTTTTTAAATCATCAAGGCGACCCTCATCGAAGTAGCTTCTGCTGCTTCTTCCTGCCATTGCACGGTTATCAATAAACATGCCATCTGTCTCATAAATAATCGACTGGTCAAAATCAGAATCACTCTTTTTGCCATAGCCCATCCAGTCACAGCCATCCTGATTCATCTTTTGTTCTGTCTCTTTAAAATAGGTATGTAGCATCTGACCCCAGCCAGTAATCGGCTTTACAGGTGTCTTATAGCTTTGTACGGTAGAATCTCCTGCTAAGTAAATTGTAAATTTTTTCATTTTTGCGCTCCATTTTTCAGAAATTTCTAAATTACAGTTCCTTTACAACAACATCCTTCAGGCTTCTCTTTGGAACATAGTGAACCTGATTTTCGTCACGATAATATTTTATATCGTCGTCTTTTACCTCAACCATCTTTACTTCTTCAACTGGAACGCCTAGTGCGATTACCATTGAAATTGCATATTTCTCTGGATCTAATCCAAAGATTTCCATAAGCTCAGTGCGCTTGATATTCATTAACATGCAGCCGCCGTATCCCATATCTCTTGCTCCAAGGAAAATGGTCTGTGCCACGATTCCTTCGTCGACGGTCAGATTCTTCTGAAGGCTCAAATCACGCAAAATCAGAATATAGCCTGTCGGACGCTCTCCTTCTACCGGGCCATCCCAGTCGCTTAAATAGCCTGCCCATGCCAGATTTTTGTAAATCTCTTCATTTTTCTCTTCATCTGCGCAAAGTGCAAAGCGGATATACTGACGATTTCCACCGCATGGTGTGATGCGGCCTAACTCAGCTAACTCCTCAAGTTCCTGCATAGTCATTTTTTTACTCTGGTCAAAGCGACGGTATGAACGTGCGCCAGCTACCAGATCGTGAAATTTCTTTGTCATAATTTTTTTTCCTTTCTTTTTCTGCACTCCACACGGAACACATTAACTTTATCATCATAGTACGCGGTCACACCTTCTATATACGTGATTATCGCGTTAACCTCCATTACAAACTGGCGGCTCTCTGAAATATATGGTTCTCCGTCCATCAAGTTTTCCTTGCCATCGACGAGCAAGTGCGTCTGATGAGTCTGCGCAATGACGGTATGACCGCCGCTTGTCAGCGTCAGACGTTCTTTCTCTGGATCATACTCATAGTCAAAGACATCGCCCAGTTCACCTTTCATGCGCTCTAAAATACAGATGACTGCGCCCCAGATGCTTCCATTCTTATTAACAGTACGCACACCTCTTGTGTCTGGCTCTTGTCCGTTCCAAAGAATCTTGCAGTACTGCTCAGTCTCTGGCACATACTTTGCAAGGTCAGCTGCCGCTACTGCCGGATAATCCTGATTATTCGGGGCAATAGCGTCTCCAAGATCTGGATATGATACATTTAAATATGTAAGTGCTTCATCTTCAAGTACTACTGGTACGGAGTTTAGCTCGACACTTACCGGTGCCAAGCCTTCCATCGCGGCAGTAACACGAATTGCACCTGCTTTTTTGGTGCTTCTTAGGAATACACGGTTATATCCGCACTCTGCATACAAAAAGTTTTGGTGAATGACATTATCCTGTTTATTTGGTCCGTTGAAACGGCCGCTGTTATAGCCGCCAAGGAAAATGCCTTCGCCATCTAAAGAAAAGTCGATTCGCGCATCACACAGTGGGCATATACGTCCCTCGGTGTCAGTCACGCGCACATCAATAAAAGCCACATCTGCACCATCGGCAAGAAGCCCTTTTGGAGAAGTCTTTACTGAAAGTTCAAGCTTTGCCGGTTCCCCTGCTGTCTCGATGGTATCTGCAGCAACCTGCTTTCCATCGTAATCATAGGCAATCGCCATCACCTTTCCATGTCTTGTGATATCGACATTCGGGAATGCAAACACAAAGGTATCCTGCGGTGTATCGCAGCTTCCAACTAACTCATCATTTACATACAGCTCAACCTTTGCAATTGGATCACTTGCAATCACATATACTGTTTTGTGCTTTGGATCGCGGTATCTATACTCGCCTGTCGCCATCCAGAAATTGCCATCGAAAGCCTTTTCCTCATAGCGATAATTTTTTTTGTCCTGCGGCGGATAATTCCAATGACCTATAATCTTGACTTCTGGCTTTTTTGACTGCATAACACGGAACACATCAAAGCTTTGCTTTTTGTTTCGCGCCGCATCCACACGTCCGCTCATACGACCATTTTCAGAATAAGCCTGTCGTCCATGCTGTGCTGAGTCTGTCCAGCAAAGTGCAGCACATGCGCTGTACCAGTCATGATGCGATGCCCCGCCGATACGGTCATTGAAAAACTCACTGTATCCCTTTGCATTTGCAAGTGCCAGATCTTCTGATGTAAGATCATAGAAATCGCCGCCCGGCTGCTTTCTGCCGCCTTTTCCAAGCCATTTATTTTTATAGTCAAAATCCGGAGGTGTGAAATCATCCCAGATTCGCCGCGGTGCTTCCTCACGTGAATACTCAGTCTCCGTGATTGGTCCATGCTCTGCTAAAAATCTTGCTGCATGACGATTTAACATCGTTCCGACATACTCTGATTCAACTAATACATCTTCAGTATTAATCGTGCGGCAGCCCATAAAACGACCGCGTGACGGATCAAGAGCCTCTTTAAGCAAACGCATCTCTCGCATATGCTCTTTTCCAATTGAGTTGTTTCCAGCCTCCCAAAAGACAATGGACGGATGATTTCTAAATGCGATGATGACATCACGCATCAGCTCCACTCGCTGATCCCACTGTCTTCCAAAATTCTCTTTTTCCTTATCGCCTGCTGGCTGTGTACAGATAATACCCTGGCGGTCAAATGCACGAATTTCAGATGGTGCTGCAGCTACATGCATCCAACGAATGTGGTTTGCATTGCTCTCCTTGATCAGTCTTGCATCCTCGTCCTTTAACCATTCTGGTGCAATACCAATCGCAGCCCACTCGTTTGTCGCTCTCTGTGCATAACCGCGCAGCCACACTGGTGCATCATTTATCATTACACCCTGATCCTTGTCGTAGCCGATCTTGCAAAAGCCAGTCTCAATCTCCTGCTCATCAAGACACATTATTCCAGCATTTTCATCTGCTGCATCCTCTGCTTTAACACCATCACGAACTGTACAGCCACCAACTGCACAATCCTTTGTGTACAGACGCACAACAACGCGGTACAGATATGGATCGTCAATGCTCCACAGACGAAGACCTTCACGCCCCGACTGTGCCTTTAACACGGTGACATGCTTAGAATCAATTCTTGTCGGCGCTGCCTCGTCCTCTGCTGCAGGAACGTAGTGACCATTCTCATCCTTCTTATAAGCATCCGTTGGCACTATGCTAAGAGAAGATTCTTCTGTTCCCCAAGATGCGATCTCTTTTGCTTCTGACTTGAAGGAAAATGCCTTTGTGCCATCATGACGCATCACATCAACACATATCCATACCACAACCGGCTTTCCAGTCTCGTTTCGCACCTCTGCCTCAACAGTCGTCTTGGCACTTCCCGAAAGCTCCATGCCGTTTTTATCCTTGCTCATCCCTATCTCATAGTCACTGCCATATACATAGCAGCCCTTCGTGAGCAGATTGCTGTAAAGCGGAAGTGTCAGATAAACCTGCGGCTTATAATATAGTCTAACCGGACTTGTCAATCCTCCGACAGACGGATTAAAGTCGTTGCAGTTCCAGAAGAAGCCAACTCCCTCTCTATCTTTTGGTACTTCCTCGTCCTGCGGCTGTAAATAGCTTCCCGGCTCAACATCTTCTGCATTTGGTGTTTCTGCTATACAAAACGGAATATTTCTTGTCGCAGTGTTGTCTGTTGCAATAGCAATCAGATTTTTCTCACCAAATCGAATATATTTTGTCAGATCAAAACCAAACGGTGCCACACCATTCTCATGATAGCCTGCCAATGTACCATTTACATAAAGATAGCAGGTCTGGCGCACCTTCTCAAACTGAATGAGAACCTTCTGACCCTGACGATTCTTTGGCACCTCAAACCACTTGCGGTAAAATGCCATTGTTCGCTTCTGACCGCTTCCTGCATCCTGAATACGATCACGAAAAAGATCACCATCATTGAAGGTATGAGGAAGAGTTACATCCTCCCAATTCTCCTCCTTGTACGCTGTTTCATAGAAGAAATGACCATCTGCATCACGCCACTTATTCAGCGCGTCTTTCAATGGGAAGGCATCTGCAAGCAGAAACTTCCATCCATAGTGGAAGTAAATTCCTTTTCCGATACTCATGTTTTCTCCTTTACGCTTTATGGAATCCACTTTCGTCAAGCCCTGCCAAAAGCTTCTCTAGTTCTTCCATTGTCTTCGGCAGATCCTCGCGAATATAGCGAAGTGCCGTGATTATATTTAAACACCACTGTGAAGTGAAGTTTGTCGTAATCCATGGAATCTCGTGAAGCACTTCTTTATTTCCTGCATCAAATATGTCATGCGCCAAAAAGCCCTCTGTATTATTATGAGTGCAAAGTGCATGAAGAAGAATCTTCCATGTAGTCTGTGCCAGCCACTTATCGTGCAGACGAGCTGCTCCATATGCTGCAAGTCCTGATGCCATAAATGGAAGGCTAAACTCTCTGTTTCCAATAAGACCATTTGATTCTTCTAGCTGCTTTTCCTTTGGCATATAGTAGAAGCGGCCATGCTCTGCTAACATATCCTTCCATTCTTCATCACCAAGCAAATCGGCAATCTCTATCCACACCTGAATAGCACCCATGCACACCTGCAGATGACTTCCTCCGTTTGTGCGCTCTCCTATATAACGAAGATGGCTGTCCTTCGGATCATACTCAAAATCAGGACCTGATGTAAGACGAAGCGGCAGCGCCTTTAAATCATCAATACCAATCTGAATCTTATTTCTGTATGTGTCATCGTTAAATCGCTCCCACTGTGTCATCCAGTCTGAGCAAAAGCTTGACCAATCTGGTCCTGAACGCGCATGTGCCGGTGCATTCATCTTATCTTTGTCAAAGAAGAAACGAAGCGGATCTGTCGTAACAATTGCCTCATCAGCATCCTTTACATCCTCAAAGACATCACCAAGACGCATATCACCTGTCAGGTAGTAATAGAAACGATGATGACCTGCCATTGCAATACGAGCCTCCTTGCATGAACAGCCCCAATGGCGCACGTTATGACGAGAGCCAAGACCTTTAAGCGGACCAAAATGATAGATATCAACCTCAGAACAGTGGCGGCTCATTGCCTCTGCCATTGTGAAAATATCTTCTCTTCCGCTTCTCATAAAGGCTAACCACAGCCACAGCGTTGGAACTAGCTCTGTGTTCTGCCATGCGTAGCCGCCCATATCGTAGCGCCAGCTATGGCGGAATGGATCATAAGTATGCATGATATCTCCATAATTAAACATGCCATACCAGCTGCGCACCTCTACCTCATTTTTATAAAAATCAAACGCCTTATCAAGCTGTTCTTCTAAGAAGCGCTCTACCTGTGTTTTTTTGGATGGAAGACTCCACTCACCAAATGCCTGCAGCTTTTCATATACAGATGGATCTGCTACATATACAGGCGGCTTTTGAACACTGTCTGAAAAACGCTTTAATGCATCGCCATCAGATACTGCGTTATTAGAAAGCTCGATAGAGAAATTGTTAGTATTTCCAATACCGTAAGCAGATGCACCAACTACATCGAAGCCCTCATAATAAGTCTGGGAATAGCCCTGATCGGCATAATGGCGAAAATCCATTGCCTCAACCTGTGGGCACCACAGCCAGAAAATCACCTCTGCATTGTCTTGATCAAGATCACCAGCCTCAACTGCTGACGGATATTTCTGCCAGAAATCTTTTGAGGAAAGAGAGAAGCTTCCGCTCTCATCAGCAATATTTACGCTGCCCGGTGCTCTCATGCCATGAAGTCCCTCTATATAGCAGCAGTCTGGATTTACGATCTTCTTTTTAATAGAAAAATGTGTTGCGCTGTCCTGACAAAGCACGTAACGGCTCCAGATCGGCATATGCTTAGATGCTTCTATTGCAGTTGCGGCAGCCTGATCATTATCTGCATCAAGATAAAGCATCTGTCCCTTTGTCTGTGCATCATAAATCTCTGGCGCTACTCTTGGACGCCAGCTAAGAAGCTCAGTCATCTCCTCATGAAAACTTCCATGATCAGTACCAAAACGAATGTGACGGTTATACATTTCACCCTTCATTGGACGATGGAAACGCACACCAAGACCTTTAAGAAAATCCTTCTTCTCATCACCATCAAACAAAAATGTATGCTCAAAATCAATCTTTGGGCTATTAAGATAAATAATCTCGCGAATGACAAATGGCAGCACACGGCGATCATTTGCATGACTTACATGAGTTCCTCTTAAACAAAAGGTTACGCGAACTGGTCCCTGCTCCTCAATAGAAACAGACTCAATCTCTCCTGTGTACGGCACTGTTTTTTGAATCAATACACCGTCTTTCACACTTCTTTCTTCTAGCTGCAGCACCAGATCCGCATCCGTCACCTGAACACGTCCATCCACTGTTACATCGCAAAGAATCACATTTTTATTCTTTGGCACAGTCGCGTGAACACAGCCTGCGTCAACTATATACGCATCTTCCTCTTCTTTTACAAAAAGTGATGGCTCCATATCCTTTTTGCTGCTTACGTCTTCATTTACAGGAATAACCTCAAATGTTTCACCGTTTTTGCTGTCTGCGGTATGAGCTGTCCACTTTACTGAACCATCCGGCCAGTATGCTGTTATTCTTGACTGAGACGGCACCATTTTATTGTTTGTACTGTCTTTTGCGTACACATTAAAGGAAGCATCCTTAGATACAGCGCCTTTCTCCCACATGCAGCCCCATGTTGTATAGCCATACGCTTTTCTGTTTTCCATCAGATGAAGTGTCATTGACTGAACTGCCTGATCCTTCATTTCCATGTTTTTCATGTCCTCCACGTTATTTTGACCCGTTTCTCTTTCTTTTTCACACACCTCACATATGCTCTTTTTTAACAATTTGCATTTTGTAAGGCGTTTACTCACCAAAAAACAAAATAAGGGACACCCGGCTAAAACCAGGTGTCCCCAATACCGCTTTGGTATCACACCATTGACGGTTTTCTTATTTTAATTTTAATGATACCAGGGTCAAAAGGTCAGAAAGCCGATGCAAGCTTGCTTGCAAGAGGTTTTTTGAACTCTTGACCCGCCAAAAATATGAGTAAGTAGCCATTTTTCAAAGAAAAATGAGCGGATTACGAATGTTTTTGAAGATTGCGAGAGTGCAAAGCACGTAGCAATCTGGTATCAAAGGGGTCAAAATACCTTTTGACCCCAACATCATTTTAATTACTCAGCCTGGCTGGAAGCTTCCTCAGTAGCTGCTTCCTCGGTAGCTACCTCAGTAGCTGCCTCTGTATTCTCATCAGCCTCAGCGGTTTCCTGATCTGCTGCATATGCCTCGTTAACCTCAGCAATCAGATCATTTCCACCCTTATTTGCCCAGTCATCCCAAGCATCCTGCAGACCCTGCTCATCGATAACGCCACAGATATACTGTGTTCTTGCCTCAGACAGGATGTTGTCAAGGTCAGCGCCATACTTGGAGTAAGTCTCGGAACCAGACAGGTAAGCAAGTGCCGGATTGGTAACTGCTACCGGACGTGTTCTCTGCTCGTAGCACTCGGTCAGAGCATCATCTCTCTCAGTTGGCTTCAGAGGCTTCTTATCTTCCGGATATCCTGGGATGTAAGCAACCATCTGGTTCAAACCAAGGTTTGGTCTATCACTTGTCTCTCCTTCGATAGTCTCAATCTGTCCATCCTCAGTCCAGTTATAGGTAACGCCCTCAAGACCGTAATCAGCTAAGATAAGCATATCATAATCATTTAACTTATCAAGGAATGTCAGAGCATTGATAACATCTTCCTCAGTCTTAGCACCATCGGTGGTGATCAGATAGTATCCGTTGTAACCGGAAGTAGCAAGAGTCTTGCCATTGATCGGTCCTAACAGGTTCATAGATGCGAACTCATCTGGATTAGTAACAGACGGAACTTCGTTGTTTACGAAGTAGTCCCAAATACGGCGAGCGCCATCCATAACGTCGATGTAAACACCGTTCTGACCCTTCTTGCAGCCGTTTGACCACTCAGAAGTATCAATAGTTACCCAATCTGGGCTCATTAAACCATCATCATAAACCTTCTTTAACCAGTCGATTGCTTCCTTGTACTCAGCAGTCTGATGTACCGGAACAAGCTGACCGTCCTGCTCTACCCAGCCGTTTCCACAGCCAAACCAAGTCTGAACTATATCAAACGGTCCTGTGTACTTGGTCATTTCCATACCGTAGGTATCATCTACATTGTTTCCATCCGGATCGCCATAGGTGAACTGATACAGCATGTTATAAACATCATCAATAGTCTCCGGAGTACCAAGACCTAACTTATCAGCCCAGTCCTGACGATAGGAGAAGCCGTAACGTCCAAGCTCACGTACACGTGGAATACCGATAACCTCTCCGCCTACAGTCAGACCCTTTAAGGTTTCCTTGTTAACCTGAGACAGATTCGGGAACTTCTCGCTGTCATCAAGATACTCGGACAGATCCCAGAATGCACCTTCCTCAGCTGCAGATACGATCGTACCGTTCATGGATCCACCACAGGTGATGATCATTGGCATGTTATCGAAGTCCATAAGAGTGGTTCCAATAACCTGATCATATGCACCATTATCTCCCCACTTGATATCAAAGTTAAATCCAGTGTAATCCTCAACCATCTGGATAACCTGATCAGAACCCTCGTTCTTTAAGCTCTTACCAGCGTTGTACTCTGGTACAAGTAAAGTAACGGTTGGCTTCTCATCTGCAAATGCCATAGACGGAAGCATTGTTGCTGCCATTGCTGCTGCCATACCAGCTGCTACAAATTTCTTATTCATTTTTTAAACCCTCCTGGAATAAATATTCTGACAGTGTCCGAAGCTGCACTTTTTACAGGCAGCTTTCGGTCGCCATCTATGAAAGATGATCTGCGAAATTTTCGCGCTCATTATCACTTCTTTTTATTAGCCCTTAACTGCACCTACCATAACACCCTGTGTAAAGAACTTCTGGATGAATGGGTAAACACAAAGAATCGGGACAGTTGCAACTACAGTAGATGCCATACGAACTGCCTTAGACGGCGGTGCTCCATTGGAACCCCAGTCCATCAGCTCATCTGTCTCTGCCTGCTGTGCCTGCTGCATAACCTCACGCAGTACCTGCTGTACAACCTTCATGTTAACATTATCAATATACAGCAGTGAGTTGAAGTACGCATTCCAGTGTCCTACTGCGTAGAACAGACCTACGGAAGCCAAAACCGGCTTGGAAAGAGGAAGAACAACCTTAAGGAAAATGGTAAGGTCAGATGCACCATCGATGTGTGATGCCTCCTCAAGCTCCTTTGGAAGACCCTGGAAATAGTTCTTGATAATAATCATGTTGAATGCACTGATTGCACCTGGCAGCCACAGTGCCCAATATGTATTACGAAGATGAAGAATATTTACAACTAAGATGTAGCTTGGTACCATACCACCGCCAAACAGCATCGTAACGATAACCATGTTTGTGATACCGTTTCTCCAACGGAAGTCGGAACGTGCCAGAGGATATGCAAGTGTGGTACTCATAAACATATTGATAAAAGTACCAACTGCTGTTACAAGCAGAGAGTTTGCAAGACCTCTAAAAATAGAACCATCTTTTACAATGTAAGAATATGCATTGGTAGAAAATACTGTCGGGAACAGGAAGAAGGACTTTTCAGTCAGCTCCTGCTCTGTCGCGAAGGAACCAGCCAGTACATATAAAAACGGGATAACGGTTGCTATGGCAAAAAGTGCTACAAACACATACAGAAGAACCTGTACAAATGCATCACCAGGCGACCGCTTAATTCTGTTTGCTCTTGAAATATTGTTAGCCATCGCTTTTGCCTCCTTAATAGAATCCGCTCTCACCACAGAGCTTTGCAATCTTATTTGCACTTAAAACAAGAATCAAACTGACAATAGACTTAAAGAGTCCTGCTGCAGCTGATACAGAATACTGGCCACTTACAATACCTCTCTCATAAATGTAGGTATCAAATACCTGTGCCCTAGAAGCATTCAAATCGTTCTTCATCAGGTAAATCTGCTCGAAACCTGTGTTTAAGATACTTCCGCACTTCATAATCAGCATGATAACAACTGTACCACGGATTGCCGGAAGTGTGATATGCCACATCAGTCTCCATCTGCCTGCACCATCTACACGTGCTGCCTCATACAGCTGCATGTCAACACCGGAAAGTGCTGCTAAGAAAATGATAGTACCGTAACCAGTCTCCTTCCAGATACTCTGTCCTACAATCAATTGATTGAAGTACTTCGGATCGGTCAGAATCTTCGGTGCCCCATCACCCATAAACATCTCCATTAACTGGTAAACAGCACCGTCATTAGAGTTAAACAGCTGCTGTGTTAAAGATGCAACGATAACTAAGGATACAAAGTGAGGAATGTAAACCAGTGTCTGTGAAATACGCTTAAATGGCATACATCTTAACTCATTAAGCATCAATGAAAGAATAATCGGTGCCGGGAAAAACAATGCCAGACTCAATAATGAGATGGACAATGTATTTCTAAACAGCGACCAGAAGCTAACTGTTTTACTTGTAAAAAACTCTTTAAAATTATCCAGTCCTACAAATTCACTGTAGATGAAACTGGAAAAGATGCCTGAATGACCACGAATACGCAGCTTGTAATTCTGGAATGCCATTACCAGGCCGCCCATAGGCAGATAACAGAAAATGATCATCCAGATAACGCCTGGAAGAACCATCAGATACAGCCACTTATGACGCTTCATGTCAGTGATCAGCGGAGTCTTCTTATGCTGATAGGCTGATGTGTTATTTTTCTTACCCATGATTTTTCTCCTTCCTTTTTTCTACTCCGATCCTTTTAGAGTGCATTCTATGCATTTACGACCAAGTTTTTTTATAAACTTTGGTTTTCAAAGATGATATCTGCTGCACACGGATGGTGTATTTTCATTGTCGATATTATATAATACTTTGCTTATTTTTTCAATAGTTTTTTTGCTTTTTGTTTCAAAAATTTTATTTTTTTCTATTTTTTGTTAAAAATTTATCATTTGTCATTAGGTAGAACGGACAAATTTTGGATGTCTATTCAATTTATTTTTAGTTCATAGCAAAAACGACTTTTTATGTAAATAGACACTTTCTCAACTATATTTTTTTAATTTTCAAAGCTATAAACCTTAAGCTTTGAATACTCTCCTATCATCGGTGCAAGCTGCCTAAATCCGATTTTTCCACCTTCCAAGCATGGACCATATGTTGTTCCATCATCGTTGAAATTGAATACTTCTAAGTCATTGACAAAGAAGCGTACCTGATTCTCATATTTTAAAAGACCAAGCTTGTACGGTGCGGATACATCTGCAACGTCCGGAATAGGATCAGCACCCTGCGCAACAAGATAAAATCCATAGCTCTTTCTTAAGTTGCATGTGTGGAAGCTTCTCTCATCTGGCTCTTTTCTTCTGAAATAAGATACATGGAAGGCATTTATATCTCCGTGATGATAAAGCGGATACTCTCCTGTTCTTGGCTGAAGTGATTCATCAAAGAGATCTTCTCCATTTCTTCCCTTTGCAGCAAAGAAAAGGATTGCAAGTCCTGGCTCCTTTAATGGCTGAAACTCCCATTCAATGTAAACATTGGATGGAAAATTCTTCGGACACCATAAAACGTAGTTTGCCTTCTGACCCTGCGCAGCACTTAAGCCGTTTTCCATGCGAAGCTTGCCCTCAGGAAATGAAATGTTAGCTGTACCCTCAAGCACAAAGCCGTCGATATCGGACTTGGATGCAAGTGGGTTGTTGTAAATTAGTTTTGGAGTTTCTGTGATTCCATACTTTGTAAATTCCATGGTAGATATTCCTTTCTTTTTTATTGTATTGTAACCCAGGAGGTTATCGAAGGGGACCTCGGCGAAGTGTTTGTCGGCCACCCATTTACGTAACTAGTTATCAATTTCGGCGGTTGCGCTCTTCTCGGAAGCAATACTAGTTACTGCTTCTTTCAAATGAACACTCCGTTGTTCAGCGTGTTGTTTCCAAACGGCCATCTCCTCTTCCTCTGCCAAAATAAGATTGATTACCGATGCGCTAAAGATATCCTGCGGCAGCTGTCCCTTAAACTCTGGATTAGCAGTCGTGTCTGCCTCTTTTTGATACCAACCGTCTGGCTCCATTGCCCAGAAGCAGCTCTTTCCAGGTGCGCTAAATGTATCGAGTGCAGTGAAACGAATACGATCTGTATATACCTCATGCAAAAAGGTTATACGCTTTGGTTCGTAGGATGACGAAAGCTTACCTTTTTGAACTTGTTTCCATGTATCATTTACCCATGCCTCAATGCAGTAGCTTCGAAGCTCGCCCTCATGTTCACGATGATTTTGACGCGGCATGTAGAGGATACCAGAAATGTTATGCTTTTGCGTTGTCTGAATAATGAAGGAATACGGATAGCCACCCGTAAGCCGCACAAAGGTCTGCGGATTTCCATCAAGACAGGCAGATAATGAATCATCATCTATCTTTGCATCTAGTTCTTTCATTACATCATTTATCTCAAACAGCGATGATAATTGTTTCCATGATACTTGTCCCTGCGGTTCAAAAGCATCGCTCTTCATATAAGAAAGAATGCTTTTCTTTAGGGCTGCGGCCTGTGGGGTATCCTGTTCAAGATTTATGGAAGTCATCATAAGACGGGCTGTTCCAACCTGACACTCAAAAAGAAGGCTCATCTTGTCGTTTCTATTCCATTCGTCAATTGGCTGAACAAGGTTTGTAATGCAATCGCAGCCAAGTTTTTCTACTCGAAGACCTCTTGCATTTTCAATTAAGCTCTGCCACTGCCATCCGCCGTCAGCAGTTGTTGGAAATGATGCAAATGCCGAATGTGCATTTTGAATTATCATGCCCATACCTCGCGCCCAAGTCGGTCCCATCTGTGAGTTCCAGAAGGACGGATTAAAGCGAACAGGCGGACAATCATATGAAGTATCCTCATATGGCAGTTCAAACAATACACGCTTTCCTTCATTAAGAAGTGTTTCGGCGTGGAAGCGGTCTGAAGTGATGAAAACTGCTTCGTGCGTATCAGTCTCTGCTTTTGACTCGTCTGGTGTAGAAACTTGGTTTGATTTACTGCTGTCAAATATCCAAAACGGCCAAGTATTCTCCACTATCTTTCCATTTGCCTCTATGCTTACGCGCAGTACGTAAGCACAGTCTGGCTGTATATCTTCCATATTCAAGTAAATGCAGCCGGCAGACTGATTTTTCTCTAGCGCATAATCTCTTTGCTTTAGTGTTCCGCAAAGAACAGGCGGCTGAAATACGGTCTGCGTAAGTGTCTTGCCATGTTCACCGTATGTATACTCGGTAACTGGCTGCTGCTCAAGCTGCCAATGAATGCGAACAGACTGTAACGGTGCGCGACCAAAATGGCTGACCTCGATTGGGATGCTGATCGTAGCATTTTTTGCACGATCGATGCAGTAGGACTCGATGCGCGCAAGAAGTACGGTTTCATCACAAAACTGACGCCACTCGTTTGGAGTAACATAGCCTTTTGAATCCCAGAATGGATCGAGAATACCGACAAGTGCCGTTCCCTGTCCCAAATAATCATGAAGATCAAGAAGTTCAAAACCGTATATATAAGGTGTTCGCAGATTTGCTTCAAGATCTTCCTTTAACATACGCACCTGCTGCCGTCCTGAATTATAGACAAATTCCTTATTTTGCCCCAACACATCATGCGCACGCGCACTCTCACGAAAGATCTCGAAATTCCCCGGCTGCAAATAGCCTGTAAATTTATCAATCACATCAAAATTCGGATACGCACACCACTGGCCAAGCTCATGGCATATTACAGGGTAAGAGATATCTTTTAATGATTCACGGTAATCACCACCATTCCAACCACGCGGTCCACGGATGGTTCCGCCTGGCTGTATGCCAAAGCCTGATCTATGAAAATAGAAATAATCTGTTCCCGTGATTTTATCCGGCTCCATAGGATACGGCCATCCGGACTGAATAGTATAAAGATGTCTGCTGTCATATGCGTGGCACTTTGATACCCAATCAGTAAGTGGCATAAGCCAGTCTCCACCAGGCTCATTGCTCGGAGATAGCATTAAAAAGGACGGATGATTGCCAAATGTATCAAGTATACGCTTTGTCTCTTCCCACAGTACGTTGTTCATTTGCGCATCTGGCGCAAACACATTCCACATATCGCACTCTATCTGCAAATAGACACCAGCGCGGTCAGCTGCTTCAAATGCAGCCTCTGGCGGACAATATGAATGGCACCTGATAAAATTCATGCCCCACGTTTTCACAGTCTCCATGATTTTATCCCAGTATGCGCTGCCACAATCTGGAATGCCGCTTAATGGATAATCGCCTCCAAAATGAGTTCCACGAAGATATGTGTTTCGCCCATTGATGACAAAATGACCGTCCTTTACCTCTGCCCTGCGAAAACCAAATGTGACTTCTTTAGTCTGTAGTACTGCTTTTGGAAACTGCGATACCATTTCTTTGCTCTGTAATGGTAATTGTGTGATATATGATTGCATTTCTCCTTGCAGTGCATTGCTTATAGAGGACAATGTTACTATAAGGTGCTGTAAGCCCTGATCAAACTCATCCCAAAGTAATGTATCAGATGGATAGTTCAGCGTAAGCTCACAAATCTGGCTTCCCGGTGTGAGCACGCAGATCATCTCAGCACTGATATCCGTGCGTGCAATATCCTGTACGCGAACTATACAGTTTTGAGTATGGCTTGTCTCATTTTTCAGATATACTTTTATGGTAGCCTTCGGCAGCTGTGCATTCACCCAAACACGTTCAATCCAAACACGATTGAATAGCTCTAAGGTAATCGCTCCTGCAACGCCGTTCCATGTTGCGCCTAGCGCATCTGACACGCCATGACCATCTGGCCGATACGGCAGCTGCCAGCCATTGTCAATACAAAGCGTAACTGTATGCTCTCCTGCTGATAATGCCCCTGTCTCATATACATGCGGCGCACAAAGACTTACTATGCTGCCTTTGCATTCTCCATCAATCCAGAGCGTTGTCTTCCATTTTGTGTTCTCAAGAGTCAGCCGTCCAACAAACCCATCTGATTTTTCAGGCACAAAAATCGTCTTCTGATACCACGCCTTTCCTGTATAGTGGCGCGGCGGCTGACTCAAAAATGGCACCTTTGTTCCATTCTCCTGCGCATACGCATATTCGCCGCGCTGATACCACAACGCATCATACAGACTTTGAACCCACGGTGTATCTTCGCTGATCGCATCGCCATAGCCCTGCGCCTGCAGACATCCAGGCAGCGTGATCATCTGTGTCAGTCTTCGTTTTTCCCAGTGCTCGGCAAAGCCTCTGTCCTCTTTATCAATCTCAAAGCGCCAGATTCCTGCCAGATCACATGTCTGTCTTTCTTCCATCTGTTTCCTCCGCAAATATACCTTATATAAAAATGATAAAGCTATGATACCACACAAAAAGGTACGATACAATGCAGGTTAGATGCTTCTTATATGCAAAAAAGACCACATTGTTTGCGGTCTCTTTAAACTGTGATAGAGCTGCGTCAAAAAATAATCTGCACATTGACATCTTGCAGTAGTTTAATAAATTCTTGATTGTTCGTCTTTTTCGTAGCTAATGCAACGGATTTATCTTCGCGATTATTCGTATAAACAACAACTCTCTCATCATTTCTCAAATCATTCACTTGATTAAGAGTTATCATGCCTTTTCGATACATTTGGCACAGCAAAAAATCATTTGATTTATAGCTTACATCCACTGATACCTGATTTTTGAAAGTATCTCTTAAATAATTACGTGCATTTGTCTGATAATCATATGAGTCTCTGTCTTGTGTGTACATTGTAATTGACTCTATATTTGGATAATACCATGAAAAAACTTCTGCTAAAATAGTTAGCGATATTTCACCAGCATTTTTCTTCTTTTCGCGCCCACTTTTTGTAGTAATAATTGACAACGGCCAATTCTGGTACATATTACTTAACCAAATGGCATATTCCTCCATATCTAAGGGATCACTCTTTTCCACATGACGATGAAGATAGCTTCTCATTGCTGCAAGTGTTGATACCGCAGCAAATACAATTTTATATAAATTTCCCTCCTCGCCATTTGCTAAATCCGTATAATTTTCTTCTGCAATAAAATAAATGGGAAGACCATCTGCTACTAAGCTCTCAATAAAATTTTTTCGATATATCGAATCACATATTTCCTCTGAAACCCAATTAGGAATCAGTATAACCTCATATCCAATAAGTAATTCCTTTGCAGATATCCCCGCACGTTCAACTTGTTCTAGAAAAGCAACTGTCGAATTATCCATGAGAGCAATTTTTGTTTCACCACTATAATTCCGATATTCTGGTATATTAAGCATTCTTCTCCTCCGTCATTAAATTAGCTTCTCTTATAATGTTACTCAAAAACTGCTCATTCTCATAATTGTAATTCAAGTCAGGATCTTGTTTGATTCGTTCCTGTATTTTTGCTTGCAATATTCCAACATTTATTACATAGGATGGTCTTACTAGGTTATCATCTAATCCAAGTTTCCGAAACCTATCTGCCAAATCAGAAAATGAATTATCAAAGTTTTCTTTAATCAAAGACATTAATTTTTGATTTTCATTTTGAACTGCACCTTCATAAAGCGCAATTAGAACAGCCTTATACGGTGCACTGAATGTATCCATGCAATGAAATATCTTTGATAAAAAATCCATTTCTGGCAGTTCTGTATAATATGGCAGCAGATTTCCCAACAGCATCAGTGACGCAAAATATTCTGCTTTGCGTTCTTCCATTATTGTCTCTGTCTCAATAATATGACTAAATGAAACTACATCATAAATCAAATGATAAATTTCATGCCATGCTGTAAAATACTGGTTTGCTCTAGGTAATGCAGTATTGATTACTGGAATTTTTTTACCTTTTTTTACAAAAATTGCCCCACTCCAATACTGATTATCAAGTGGCATTTGAACCAACCCATAAAGCTTTAAAATCTGCATTGCCAACTGATTCGACGAACTAATTTGCATTCTATTCCAATTGGTACGTATCAGAAGTGCTTTTTCTCGCATTTCATCGCGAATCTCTGCATTCTTACTTATTACCTCATCAAGATTCCCTGCTACAATTTTCTCGCTCATAACGATATACCTCTCAATAATAAATTTCGCAAAGATCAAGAACATCCATAAGCAAACCATATTGCTTTTGTGCCTTTTTATTCATTTGATAATCATTTGGTGCATTCTCAGAATATACCACATCTACCGTTTTGGGCTTAGCTTCAAAAAAGACAAGATCATCTACTGAAAGATTCAAAACAGCTAAAATCTTCTGAAGATGTTTGTCAAATGTACTTTTATTATCAATACTTCCATTTAAAATTTTGTCCAACGTAGGTCTTGAAATGTTTGCCTTCTTTGCAAGAGAAATCTTCGTAAAGCCACGATCTCGAATGCAATTTTTCAAATTCATCGCCACAAGATTACGCTGGTCAAATAATTCATCAAACTTCATTTTCATTTCTCCCTTCGTATCTATAAAATCTATTATATGCTACTAAGCGGAGAATAGCAATGTATTTGTCAATTTTTTTTTTACATTTTAACTTTTTCTTCAAGCTTTTATTTTCCTCCAGTTTCTCATTCAACTTCTCTCATGACAACTCCTGCATCTATGCGGTACACCTGATCACATAAGATACGGATATCTTCTATATTGTGACTGGAAAGGATGATCGTCGTACCCGCCGCTTTTCTCGCTAAAATCAGCCGCCGCATCTCCTCCACGCCTTTCTCATCCATGCCATTCATCGGCTCATCTAATATCAGAAGCTTCGGAGACTCCATTACTGCCTGTGCGATCGCCAGGCGCTGTCGCATTCCCATGGAAAACTTTGATACATGCTTTCCTCCGACATTTCCTAAGCCGACCATCTCTAGCACTTCCTTTATTTGAGTCTTTGACAGATTGCCGCGCATCGCTGCGATGTCTGCCAGATTTTGATATGCACTCATATATGGAATAAACTCAATCGTCTCAATGATCGCACCCGCACTCTCTGGGAAATCCACATCCTTTCCGATTCGCTTATCTCCCACTATGACCGTTCCCGTTGTCGGCTGCAAAATACCCAGAATCATTTTCATCAAAACGGTTTTACCAGAACCATTTCGCCCGATAATGCCGTGAATCATTCCTTCCTCAAACCCCATTGTAAGCGGCTGCAACACAGTCTGCTTTCCAAACGTTTTACTGATATTTGTTAATTGAATATAATCATTCATACACGTCACGTTCCTTCCTATATAATTATAATGTTAGACCGAAAAACATTGACTATTGATCTTACATCCTTTCTCTCAAAAATAGTTCTTGTACACCCTTATTGGCTTATGGGCCATACTCATTATCGATTATACTCATCATCAATCATACTCATTATCGCCCATACTCATAGCGCCTTAATTTCCAGATGCTAATGCTCAGTGAAACCACAAACAAACCGCCAAGAAATAGGCACGCATACGAAAATGATGGATTGAACCGATCATTTACGCTGGTACTGAGTGCTGAAATTCGACTCAATGTAAGAGGTGAAAAATAGCGAAGTCCTACAATCGCATCCAATACCGCCGTTACCAGATAATCACATGCCAGAGCCACTGCGCCAACCAATATACCGGGGCCATTTTTCCACAGCATATGAATCGCCATTGTCAACATGCCAAGAGTCATCGAAACAAGCAGACATAAAAAGAGTTGTCGTACTACCACAACATACTGTGGATTATGCTTTATTAGCGAAAACGTAAAAGAAAAATAATTCTTTATTCCACATCTCCATGGTGCATTCAGCATTTTGACAAAAGCATTTGTCCACGAGATACGAAATGAAATATGAGGAACAATTGCTGCTGCAAGCACTAGTCCCACATAAAAAAAATAGAAAATTGTTACCAAGAACAGATATAAAATCTGACCAAGTAACCAACTTTTTCGAGATGTGCGAATAAGATATGGGTAAATCCCCTTCTCACTATATGGAATATCACAGATCACAAGCAGATAGCCAACCCAGACTGTCATTGCCGTATAATGTGTATTCATCATAGCCAGGAATAACTCCTGCACACTGACCGTTTCTTCTGCCGATGCCAGATACCCACGAATGCCACCGAGATAATAAAGCAAAAAGCAGCCCATGCACAATAAAACAGCCAGATTTTTTCCCTGACGCATTCCCATATGAAAATTCAGACGTGCGTAGCCAAAGATTTGTTTTGCCGTTTTCTTTGTTCTTCTATCAGCCATGTGATGCCCTCCATTTCATTTCCTCTATAAAAATACAGGTAAATAAAAACATTACTGCCAAATTTTTAAAAGCCAGCCAGAAAAGATCCACCTGCGTACCGGTATACCAAAACTGTATTGGCTGATAGCTATATGGACTAACGATCGAAAGCCAATCAATCATATCTCCAAGATAAAGAAATATCCTATTGATAAAAAAAGGAACAGCTGCAACCACATATCGATTTTCACTAAAAGCAGCAACACATAACCCTAACATCGAGGACCACGCAGCAACTTGAAGCGAATTCAAAACTACATACAAAAAGAATACACCCCAATACGTTCCATCCTGGATCCATTTCTGCCACATTTCACCGACCAGAAAATACGAATTATTGGCAGTCTTTAAAATCTCAGGATGCATCATGCTTCCAACTGCAATAAATAGGAACACGCTCATCATATATAGAAAAATGCTGCCAACAAATACCGCGATTGCTTTTGTCACACAATAGCGAAGCCGACTTGTCCGCATCATTTTTACCCAATCACATTTTCCCTTTTTTTCATCAAAATATACCGATGCAACACTCATAGGAAATACCAGATTTTTCACCAAAGTTGTAATGCCATATTCTTCTGACACACACAACAAATCTAACCAGCCATGATCCGATATTGCCTCTTTTACTTTTAACGTCTCTGCAATTCCCATCAACAAAACTGCCGCGTAGATCACGACACAAAACCATGCTAGCGGAGACGTCACAATCCGCCTTGCTTCCCGTCTGATCATATGCATCCCTCCGTTCCTATTCGCTTTGATCTGTTTGATTAACATTTGCCGTCATTGCAGTCGCATAGCAATACGGGTATTCTCCATCGACAAAACCTTCAATCACATACTGATTTCCACCGTCTGTATCGGACATTGGAATTTGCACATAATAGCCAATATCACACACACTCTCGTCATTCTCGGATCCTTTATCAATCATCAGGTATTCCATGTCACAGGAAGCCTCTTCTACTAATACGCCCACTTCATCCTCCGCATTCTGATCCCAAAAATAATTGTCAAGACATGCCCGTATGGCTTTCTCTTTAGAAATCAGCTTTCGTCCTTTCTTTTCTTCCCGTGCAATTACTTCTGATACATTATTAAAGGATACAAAATAACCATCTTTCTCAATTGTAATATCAATTGACTGTCCCCAACATTGTCCCAAATCACCCAGTGAATAGCCATTTGGACACAGATGAATTCCATTTTCTTCTATATAATAAATATCATGTTCTTCATCATTATTTTCACCCTGCCACTTTTTTTCATAAGAATCATCGACTGAAATTCCAAGATTCTCAAAAGTTTTTAACCAACGGGCTGTCCATTCTTCTCTGGTTTTTTCTTCTCGTCCATTTATCCGAACAATAGCACCGTTAAATGCTCCCTGATTCCAGTTCACTGTTATTTTTTGCTTTCCAGTATCATAGGTCGTCGTGACTGCTGCCGTCCCACGCTGCGCTAATACCGTTAAGCAATTCTCATCAAGTGTATCCGTGTCTAGCCATGCTTTAATGATCTCCTCCCCTGTGAATACTCTTGATTTAATCGTCAGAATATCTACATCGGCAGCATTTTTTGCCATCACGTTTTCAATCACGCCTGTTCTACTGTTGCCTATCACCGCTGTACAAGAAAATAATACTATTATAAAAATAGTCAAAACATTTTTCACTTTTCCTCGTTTTCTCATTCGATCACCTCATCTCATACTGAATCAATTTCTCCTTCTGTGTCTGCCCTTTCTCATACGTACTGTTTGCATCACTAGCTGCTGCCGCTATTGCAATCGTCTGAGTTTTACTTGTGCCATCCTCAAACGCTACACAAACTGTAACCTGTATTTTATCGAAAAGAATCGAATTTAACTTCTCTGTCCATTTTCCTGCCTCAATTGATTCACTCTTAAAAAATAAGTTTTCTGTTTGCTCATCATCCGCCGTGAATCCACAAATATTAACAAAACACCCCGCATCCTGATTTTCATAATCAATGGTATAGGAAGTGCAATACAGAACACTTTCCTGCTGATCCTTGTTTTGAGAAATTCTTGGCAAATTCATTGTCTGCTCTGTATATAGAGTCATCTGTGTGCAAAACTTCTCAGGATTCTCCCCGATGATCTGAAACGCCCCCTTGTTAATCGTATATGTGATCTGCTTTATCTGTTCACCTTTGCACGAAACAGGAAAAGCGATGCAATAGCTGAGCATATCACTGTCTGATCTCATACCGAATACCCACGAATTTCCGTTCTCATTGTTTAACGCCACCGAATTTTCCGAACTGAGCTCCGATGCATAAACGCAAAGTGAAAATGCAGATGATGTTTTGTTTGTAACAAAATCCTGCTTTGTTTCTGTATACGGTACTTGTCCATTTCCAAAACGATTGAGCTGCACACCTGCAACCACACAGGCAGCCGCAGCAATTCCTGCTGTTATACAGACACGCAACCTTCTTTTTCGTTTCATTCTATTTTTATAATTATTTGTATTTTTTTGGATCACAACATCTCGCCCATCAATTTCAGGCTTCAATGCCTGCTTCATCAACTGTTCAAATCGCTCATCTGTCAATTCCTCTCGCCTCCAATTCCTGTTTTAAAATTGATTTTGCCTTTCGGATTCTTGTTTTCACCGTATTGACCGGCACTTTCATACATGTTGCAATTTCTTCCATTGTCAGCCCAGCACTGTAACTTAAGCAGATTGGAATTCGATATTTTTCTGGTAGCATCTGCACTGCATTTCTCACCTCTGCAATCTCCTGTTTGTTGATCATCATCTGTTCCGGTGTCGTGTCCCAATCCGCCGCAAATGAAGAAGCCGTTTCCTGATGCTCTTCCAAGCTGCTGACTGGCGCGATTCGCATACGGTTTGCATATTTTTTCTTTTTGTTTTTCCACAGCAAAACAGCAACAGACAACGCATAGCTTTTGCTATTTTGCTCTGCTTTCAATGACGCCCGCTTTTCCAATAACAAAACCATCGCGTCCTGATATAACTCATCTCCCTGCTCTTTATTATTTGTAATGATACGGCAGAACCTCAGAATATCCGGCCCTGCGTTCATGACAAATGATTCAAATTCTGTGTCAGACATCCCTTATCCTTTCTGTATCGTGTATTTTTACAGTGCACTTGTACTTTGCAGCTGTAGCTTGCATTTGAAGTTTTCATTTGAAACTTGCATTTGAAACTTACGTTTAAAACTTGCTTTTAAAGCTTGCCATCTCAGCTTTATGCTTTTTCTCTTTACTGGTATATTGTATCATCGCAAAAAAAAGTTTTCAAAAAACTCTTTTAAATAAAAAAAGAAAAGGAATCTTTCACCCTTTCCTACTTACACCGCCAGGGGGACAGGAACCTGTCCCCCTGGTCACTTTTTAATTCTTTGCAGTCTTATCTCCAATTCATGTTTAGGCAGACGTACTTTTCCACCATTCTTGTCAATCAATCTTTGAATGCATTCTGAATATTCTTCATCTTCTATGTAGTTTCCAACATACAGCTGATCAAGAATCCCTATCGTTCCTACAACTTTTACTCCCTCTGCCACTGCTGCTTTTCTAAGTGGGCCATCCCCTGTTAATAATGTCAATCCTCTAATCTTAGCTATCGCCAATGCGATACAATCGTAAATAGATGGTTTCGCATATCTTGATGCTAATGTTCCAGCCAGATAAAATTCTTCTTCTGTCAGTTCTGTTTTTTGTAATCCTAATTGTAATAGCTTATCACTAATCCCTGGTGGGTTGAGTAATTCATCTTCAATCGTTTCATCATTCATAATATAAATATATGGTAATTGAAACGGAAGATTTAATTTTTCAATTTCTACAAAATCAAGCCATACATTTGTATCACTGCTAATATACTCCATAGGCTATTCCTCAGCAGCAAAGCAATGTTCATCCACAAAATCATAGGACTGCTTTAATAACTCTGCACCTTTCTGAACAGTTATTTCATTCTCGCTCACTGCTCTAAATACAAGCAGCTCAAATAAAGCCGGTATTTCAGCTTGACTCCAAACAGGTTCATTCTTTTTCCAACCAGCTTTTCCTGCTTTTATATAAAAATCTTTTTCAACACTACTTGTAATAATGCCGCAAAGTGCTGCTCTTTTTACTAACAAATACATAGAAATCCCATATTCTCTACATATCAGCGTCATATCTTTACTAACCTTAGTTCTTCTGAGACCAAGCTCTCTTTTTGCATCTGTTTCTGGAAAAAGAAATGCACCACTAATAGCAGTTGCCATTTTTTCAATTTCTTTATCTTCCATTTCATCTGGCCATTGAAAAATAAAGTGTGCCATTTCATGTGCAATTGTAGATCTAATTCTTTCCGGACTCATATTTTTATTAAATACAATATATGGTCTTTCATTTACCAAACCATTCATACCGGAAAAAGCATCATTTTCAATATCACAAGCATACACCAAAATTCCTCGATTTTCCAGAAGTTGAATAAGATTTCCGATTGGTCCAGCTACAGAAATTCCAAGATATTCTCGCATTTTTTTTGCATCTTCTTCTAAATTTCCCGTAAGCGTAATTTCATTAACTGTTGGTGCATCTGGTAATACTTCACCACCTAAAATATTGACTACCGAATAAAATCTTCCCATATACTCTTCTACATCTTCACGGATATATTCCTGTTGGCTAACTGCTAGTTTGCTTCCTTTTCGAAATTCACCATGTACAAAAGTAAGATTTTCATTTCGATTATTTAAAAAATCAGAGATTTTTATTCCAAGTGCTTTTGCCATTGCCTTGATCGTATCCATATTGGGTTTTCTTTCACCACTCTCATAATAAGTGATTGCCATTGGAGTTACCCCAATCAGTGAGGCCAGCTCCTTCTTTGACATGTTTTTCTTTAAACGGTAATATTTTAAATTTTTATTAAACATATCATCGCCTCCTTCTGTTTATATTATATCATTTTTCCTAAAAAAGTAAACAGCATAAGACTTTTAAAACAATATTTTTTTCAAAACTTAGAACTAATATATGCTACTAAGCGGAGAACAACAATGTGTTTGTCAATTTCTACATTTTAACTTTTTGAGCTTTTCCAACTTAAAAATTTTCCCCACACAAAAGACGCCATAGCCGCTTTTGCAGCTTCTGGCGCCTTTTGCATAACTTAATTGCAAGCCACAGGGACAGTAATCAAACCAACGTACCCAATTAAAAGACCGCCAGACCTGTCCCCCTGGTCACCCCTGTTTTCTTAAATAATTTTCAGAAACATCCGGTACCGTTTCTACTTCGATGTCTATTTCTTTGCCATCAATCTCCAAAATGATCGCGTCATCAATCTGCATTGGCGATGGTAGCTGAACATACAAATATGCTCCAAAAAATCTTTCAACTGGATAAGAGAAACCTTTCATTTCAACATTTACGTTATTATCGCTGCCTTTTAGCTTCATTGTATCAAGCAAAAAATCTCTTTTTGCGTTTGAAATTGGATACCGATTAAATAATACCATCCATGTTTGCCATTCCGATATGCCATCACACTGCAAAAGATACAATCCCTTTTCTAACTTCTGAATTTTCTTATTAAGAAAAACGGTCTTTGTTCTTAACTCATCCAGATGCCCATCCACATCTAACGCTCGCCCTCGTGCCGAATTCCAGTAACTTCCACTTTGTACACTTTGACATAATCTTTCATACGTCCACCGAGGAGCTCCCGTATAATATACAATCCACGGTTGCGCAAAATAGAAAATACCTCCGATCAATAGCAGTACTATTATCACTTTTATGATATTTTTCTTTTTTCCTTTCATTCCACGTCACCCCTCTTCATTGACTTAATTAGTCCTCTCTAAAGCCACCGTGACAGTAATCAAGCCAATGTACCCAATTAAAAGGCCGCCGAACCTGTCCCCATGGTCACCCCAGCCTATTCTGTCTATGACCAACTATTCCTGCAATCCCCCATGTTAATGCCGCAATAATATCTACTAAAATAACTGTCCAATGATACATTTGATGTACATGAATAAAACAAGTAAGAATAGTAAGTCCAAACGCAATAGCATAACCCCAATAATATTTTCCAAATTTATTCTGCTTCACACCCCATACTAAAAATAATACAGCTGCTATTACAACACACACTATTAATAATATCATTCCATATTCACCTCTTTTTATGTTATTTTATAAAATATCACTTCAATTTATCCTACTATTTCCTGTCGTACTATTATTTATTTTCCAATATGTAATGAAAGCCACAGGGACAGTAATCAAGCCAATGTACCCAACTAAAAGACCGCCGGACCTGTCCCCATGGTAACTATCCCCAATTAAAAGAGCCGCCAGACCTGTCCCCATGGTCACTTGGTTTTGTCATACATATCTGCTATTATTTCTGCCAGGGTATTTCCCGATACCACAATACACGTTCCTGTAACTTCTTCCTCATCAGAAAGTAATTCATCATATCTCGTCATATCCTCTGCCGTTTCCCAATCTTCCTCTGGAAAACGTGCTTCAATTGACTTGATCTCATCTGAATCCAATGGTTCCCAATAATCCACGAATTTGAATGTGTTTTCACTGTCTTTTTCAAAGGTTGCTGAAACTGCATATTTTCCTGTATAGTCTGCATTGCTTTCATATGAGGTAATTCCAAACAATGTAATTGTATCATCCTGTGTTTCTTCTGATATCACAAAAACCTTTGCAGAAACATCAATATCATTTTCTGAGTTCTGATACCAAGTTTCGTGCATCCATTTAACTGCCCATCCTAAAAGATTAGCATCATCACTGCATCCATCTGGAAAATAAAAATAGGTGTCTTTTGTTGTTACATAAACAACCCCGGTATCAAGCTGATCCTGATCAATCTCTAACAACTTCTGATTATCAATTACGTCTGTGTTTTCCTCTGATATGCTCTGAGGTTCTGTCTCTGTAATACTTTCTGACGCAAAAGGTACTTGCATCATATTCATACCAAATAATAACGCTCCTGTCGAAATACCAAATACTGTTCTCAAAATCTTATTATGACTCACTTGTTTTCCCTCCTTAAAATTTTCTACAACTTTTGTTACTCTATAGTTGTAGAGTAACATACTATACATAGATTGTCAATCACAAAGATTGACTTATTGGCTATTTTATTTTAAAATGAAAGAAAAAAGAGGAGGATTATCATTCACATGGAAAAAATGACAGATGTTGAACTGCAAATTATGGATTGCATCTGGTCTATTGGTACAGATGTTTCGCCATCGCAAGTTCTAACACTTCTTAATGAACGTTTTCAACGCGGATGGACGCTTCAAACGCTATCTACCTACATGCTTCGCATGGCTGGAAAAGGATATCTGACATATCAGCGGAAAGGTCGGGTATCTGTCTATCATCCACTAATCACAAAGGATGCTTATTTTGAACAAACCGCAGTTGACTATTCAAAAATTTGGGGAAAGGGAGTTTTGAAACGTATGGCTGCCGCTCTAATTAAAGAAAATGAGCTGTCAAAAGACGATATTCAGGACTTAAAGGATTATCTGGATGAGTTGGATTAAATGGGGGTCTGATATTTTCTACGCAATTTTTTATTGTATTATCACCAGCTTTTGTTTCTGGTCATTTTGGAAAATTTTAATTCTCGAAGCAAAACGGTTTCCTTCTTTGGTTTCGATTTGCTATCGGCTGATTCCTCTTGGCATCTTTTGCTTTACGCCATTTTTCTTTCTCGCAAAATCGGTAGAAGCATTTTATTCTCCGATCAATCAATGCGAGCAACCCTTTCCTGGTATGGTATTTTTTTATTCAACAGGCTATGCCAAAATCACTTGGATTCCTCATTCCATATGGCTGATTGGCATTCTTATTAAATGTATTTTTTATAGAAAGGATTGTATTTCTCTACGCAAGATTCTTAATCAGTCAACCTACTCGCCAAGTGATGCCACACTAGATAAAATCGTCCGTGATTTAACCAAAAGGCTGCACCTTACGCATGTCCCAAGTATCCTCTACTGCTCATTGACTTCTACACCAGTCACTGTAAAAGAACATAATTTTATCATTTTGCTTCCGCAGCGCGACTATTCATCAAATGAACTTTATGTGATTCTGCTGCACGAAATGATTCACATAAAACATAACGATCTTCGCAAGTTTCAATTGGGACGTATTCTCACCATTATCTTTTGGTTTTATCCGGTAGCCTACCTATTTCGTCGTGATATTGAACTGCTTTGTGAAACAGTATGTGATCAAACAGTTTTAAGTCTTCTGAAGGGTGATTTATCCCATAATGACTATTTTACACTCATTTTGTCGCACATTCAATCTAAGCAGATGATTCCTTCCTGCCTTGGATTAAACAACAAAACACAGCTAAAGTACCGAATGTCTACAAGTCGATTTGCATCTTTTGCTCATCGAAAACAGTCTATTTTATTCTCTATTCTAGCTAGTGTGCTAATTTTCGCCAGTTCATCACTGATTGCTCAAGCTAGTGTTGCTCCAATCGATCAGCTAAATTATGACTGGTTTAATGCAACAACTGAGGCTATTGAAATCCCTTGGTATCAACCAGTCTATACTTTTTACACCGATGACGAGGATCCGTCTTATATGGATTCCGTATTTTTAAAAGAACTCGATATGGATAAACTGATTGATACTCGCATCGATGGCGGCATTGAAACTTATTCCTACACACTTGCTCCTGGTGCTCGCGCCGATGATGTTTATCTTTATCTAACACCAGATTCTTCGTTTTGCACTGCTGGAGTTTGCAATGTCACCCCTAATATTCATTTTCGCGTTGGACTTACAGATGGTCATCAGAAAACCTATATCTCCCTTCACGAGAATGGCTATGGAACCCATTTCTCGGTTTCCTCTAGTGGAATCTATCGAATTTTTATGGAAAATGTTGGTTCCACAAGTATCACAATCTTGGGAAGCTATGCATTCGATCCATCCCAAAACATTAATTCCAATCAATAACTTTCGGGCAGCCACCATTACCTTCCGCGTTGCAGCTATTCCGGTCGAAATCATCTTCCGATTTGCACACTTCTTCCGGGTTGCATCCCCTCCCAAGGTCTGCTATAATGGCAACGACACCATTGTAATACATCATCCCAAAGAAAAGAGGGGCAATTCATGAAAACAAAAGTATTTATTGACGGAAGCGAAGGCACTACAGGGCTTCGCATTCACGAGCGTCTTGACAATCGCGACGACATTGAACTGTTAACTATCGCACCAGAGCTTCGAAAGGATCCTGCTGAGCGCAGCCGTCTGATCAACTCTTCTGATATCACATTTCTTTGTCTGCCTGACAGCGCAGCCAGAGAGGCTGTTGCACTTGTAACAAATCCGAATGTGCGCATTATTGATGCTTCGACTGCGCACCGCACTGAAGCTGGCTGGGCTTATGGTTTCCCGGAGCTTTCCGCTAAGCACCGTGAGGCTATTAGAACTGGCAAGCGCATCGCTAATCCTGGCTGCCATGCATCTGGCTTTATCTCACTCGTTTACCCGTTGATCGCAGGCGGCATTCTCCCGGCAGATTACCCTGTTGCCTCTTTTTCTCTGACTGGTTACAGCGGCGGCGGCAAAAAAATGATTGCGCAGTATGAGGCATCTGACCGTGATGCAGAGCTTGATGCACCTCGCGAGTATGGTCTTTCTCAGCAGCACAAGCACTTAAAGGAAATGCGACTTATCACAGGCTTATCCCGTGCTCCGCTGTTTACCCCTATTGTTTCCGATTATTACAGTGGAATGGTTGTCAATGTTCCTCTGTACACTGATCTGTTAAACACCACTCAGACTCCAGAATCCTTACAGGCATTTTTCGCTGACTACTATGCAAATGAACCTTTCGTAAAGGTTATGCCGCTCGGCGCTGAAAGCGAAATGTCTGGATTTTTAAGTGGCAATCATTTAAGCGGCTATGACGGCATGCAGATCTATATCACTGGAAATGAAAATCGTATTCAGCTGTCTAGTGTCTTCGATAATCTTGGTAAGGGTGCTTCAGGTGCAGCTATTCAGTGCTTTAACATTATGACTGGATGTGATGAAACGAAGGGACTAAATCTTTAAAACAGCGAATACAAAAATGAGAAAGGATTTATTTATGTCACTTCGCCATCAGCCAAAGGCTGCTTTGATTAACGATTTTTCTGGCTTTGGCCGCTGTTCTGTAACAGTGGCTCTGCCCATTATATCTCAAATGAAGGTTCAGTGCTGTCCGGTGCTGACCTCCGTTTTTTCTAATCATACGGGATATCCGTCATTTTACTTTGACGATTACACAGAGAAAATGCCATCCTACATCAATGAGTGGAAGAAGTTAAATCTCCACTTTGAATGTATTGCAGCTGGATTTTTAGGCTCTGAGCGTCAGATTGAAATCGTAAAGAATTTCATACGCGATTTCAAGGATGAAACTACTAAGGTTTTAATTGATCCTGTTATGGGTGATCACGGACGCACCTATCAGACTTTCACGCCAGAGATGTGCAGTCAGATGAAACAGTTAGCACATTTTGCTGACATTCTTACACCTAATCTGACGGAAGCCTGCATTTTAACTGACACGCCATATCACGATGGTCACTGGCAGATGAGTGAGCTGTCTGAGCTGGCTCTTTCACTGATTGCCATGGGGCCGTCTAAGGTAGTAATCACTGGTGTCTCTATGGGAACTTTTATAGGAAATGTTATATGTGAATCAGGCGGTACACCTTCTGTAGTGAAAAGAAAACGCGTTGGACAGGAGCGTTCTGGAACAGGCGATATCTTTGCTGCGATTTTGACGGCAGACTGTGCCAACAATGTAGACTTTGAGACTTCTGTGCGAAAGGCAAGCGCATTTGTGCAGCGCTGCATTGAAATAACAGAGGAATTTGAATGTCCTAGAACAGACGGTGTCTGCTTTGAGGAGGTTTTAAACGAATTAAAGGCGTAGCTAAAGCTACGCCCTTTCTTTTTATCAAAAATGCATCATCTCAAGTAAAAACAGCCAGCTCAGTCCATAGTAAACGATAACAGCTATAAGGTCGTTGATCGTTGTAATAAGAGGTCCTGATGCCACTGCCGGATCTATTCCAATCTTGTTGAAAAACATAGGAACTAAAGTTCCTGTCAAGCTTGAAATCACCATGGAGCACATGAGCGCCAGTCCAATGCAGCCTGACACAGCAAATGCAAAGCCTGCCGGACGACCCTTTACAATCATGATGAAAATGCCAAGCACTATAAATGACAATATTCCCAACAAAAGTCCATCACCAAAGCCAACGCGCACTTCCTTTGCAACCAGACCAATCTTTTGCTTTACTTCAAGATTCTCATCCATTAAAACACGAACTGTAACTGCCAGTGACTGCGTTCCTGCATTTCCTGACATACCAAGAATGACTGACTGAAACATCATTAAAATTGTCAGCTGTGAGACTACTGACTCGAATATGCCTACAACAGATGAGACTACCATTCCAAGGAACATTAAAACAACCAGCCACGGAAGACGTTTTTTCATACTGTCTAATAGTGGTTCTTTTAAGTCCTCCTCTGCCATCAAACCAGCAAGTCTTGCGTAGTCTTCTCCCATCTCTTCATCAACAACTTCAATAATATTTTGTGCCGTGATGACACCAAGAATCTTATTGTTATTGTCGAGTACAGGAATGGAATCCTCTGAATAGTCTTTTAAGATTTCAATACATTCGCTTATAGACTCGTGGCCATATACATACGGGTATGAGGTGACGATCATATCATCAAGCCTTGTGCCTTCTCTTGCAATGATCAGATCCTTTAGATCAATCGCACCACAGAAGGTATTAGACTCATCAGCCACATAAATCTTTGAAATATTGTCATTCTCAGCGGCCTGCTTTACAAGTGAACGCATAGCCTCCTTGACTGTAAGATTTTCGCGGATCACTATGCAGTTTGTTGTCATTCTGCTTCCTATCTCATCATCATCAAAGGATGCGATCAGCATAATATCTTTTTTGGACTCCTGATCCATCAAATCAATGATGACAGAGCGTCTGACTTTATCAAGTCCTCGAAGCGCTGCAACTGCTGTATCGGCTTCCAGGCTGCTTATGATCTCAACTGCCTTTCTAATGTCCATTTCCTCTAGGTACGGACTGACATCATCTATGCACTCAAATACATCTGAAAGCATATCCATGTTCAGGATATTATAAAGCTTCTTTCGCTCTACTACTGTCAGCTTTTCGAGAACATCAGCTATATCATTTGCATGATAATCCTCAAGCTTTTCACGTGTAACCTTTGGCGAGGTGGTGCTTCTTATGATCTTTATGATCTCTGACTCGTAATCGGGCTTCGCAAACGTCTCATCTTCTGACGGCGTCTCGTTTTCTGTTTCCTGCTCTAATGCCTTTTCGAGTGCCTCATCCTTAGCCTTGTCCTGTTCTAGCTCTTCGTTGTCCATTTCGTCCACCCCCTTTACTAATTTAAAAGTATATCATTTTGCCATTTGCTCGTCAACAAAAGATTGTCTGTCCGATTGAGACAGCATAAATACATGCTTCCTTCACAGGCCGCTTTGTCATCTGCATAAGAGCACGCTTATAGTATGACAGCTGTACCTGGTAGCGTTTTTTAAGCAGCTCTTTAAACTCTTCATCTGTCATATCTTCTGGCTTTTTGTCTGTCTTAAAGTCTATCAGCGTGATATAGTCCTCACCATCTATCCAGGCATCTATGACACCCTGTACACTGACATACTCGTTCTCATCTTTTTCTGACAGCTTTTTGTCATTTTCTATCATCTCTTTAGCCGACACTCCAAGTATAAACGGCATCTCGCGGTGATACGTTCCTTCTTCCTGCGCTTGCTTGACTTTTTTGCCAAGAGGTGTCTGCACAAAATATTCAAAATCTGCTATACGAATCCTCTTTCGCTCCTCAGTACTTATAAGCTCTTGCTGCATAAATGAGGAAAGCTGTGCCCTTAAATCACCTGTAAAATCAAAGTGTTCAAAAAGCCAGTGATAAAGTGTACCGCGCGCGGCTCCGCTCATCTTATCTTTTTGCTGTAAAAACTCTGGAAGAAGTTCTTCATCTGGCAAAAGCTTCTGATCTTGCAGCTCGGATTCTTGTTTTATAAGCTGTGCAGCAGGCTCTCTTACGTATGATCCGCTCGTTGCAAAGGCTTCCTCCTCATGGCGTGCCTTTAATTCCGATACTGTAAATGCCGCCTGCAGCTTTGATAGAGGGCTGTCATCGTAGCGCACCAAAAAGCGTGACTCGATAAGATTTTTTGATGTCTCATCTGTGGTTTCGTTTTTCCAGTTTTCAAGTGCTGTGCGCTTCATTGCTTCCTCTGCACGCCAAAGTGACGTCTGCATAGACAGACTGCTTTTTGTCACAAGCAAAACTGACAGTGGGCTTTCGTCTTTATAACACACACCATCAAATGGCACATTTATTCCAAGCTGCTCATAAATTGCCTTAAAGCTTTTGTGCTTGCAGGCTGCTGCTGTAATCCAGTCTAAGAAGCTTCCTGCCATCGTAAGCTGGCTGTATGAAAGTTCACGCGCTGTCTTGTCTGTCTCATGAATTTTCTTTTCCAAGTAGTCAAAAAGATGATCCTTTGCACCTGTCAGATACAGCTTTTCCCTTGCACGCGTCATGGCAACATATAAAACACGAAGCTCCTCGCCAAGATTTTCAATCATAAGCTGGCTTCTCATGGCCTGCTTCATAACTGTGCTCTCCTTTGTGCGAAGTGTCGGATCTATTGCATCAGTTGCAATGCCGTAATCAACAGAAAACAGCATTGACGCATTCACATCCTGCTTGTTAAAGCTTTTTCCAAGACCTGCCACAAAGCATACAGGAAATTCAAGACCTTTACTCTTATGAATACTCATGACGCGCACCTGATTCTGGGCAAGCTCCTGCGCTGACGCATAGTCAACGGAATATTTCTTTAGTCTGTTGATGTAGCGGACAAATTGGAATACACCCTGATAGCTTGTCTTTTCAAATGCACCAGCACGCTCAAGAAGCATATCAAGATTTGCTTTTCTTGTCGCAGCGCCAGGCATTGCACTTATAAACTCGTAGTAGCCACTGTCTTCTAACACATAGACAAGAAGCTCACGAAGCAAAAGATATCGGCTCTTTCTTCTGTATGTCTCAAGCTGATTAAAAAATGTGCGAAGTCTGCCTGCCAGCTCGTGATAGCCTTCCTTGTTTTTTGCATCGGCTGGATCACTATATTTTTGTGCAAATGATGTGGCAGCATCATAAAGGTGCTTACACTGTGACGGCGGTTCTTCTGCGCGGATAATGGCTAACTCCTCACTGGAAAAATGGCCAATCGGCGAGTGCATTACCGCTGCAAGCGGAATATCCTGCAGTGGATTGTCTATAATTTCAAGCAGATTTAAAATTGTCTGAACCTCAAGTGCACTAAAATATCCGCTTCCAGTATCAGCCGATGCTGATATTCCTTTTGAAAGAAGCACTGAAATCAATTCCTCTGCCCAGCCAGACACAGTACGAAGCAAAATCGCAATATCACGATACTCTGTCAGACGATATGTTTTTTGCTCCTTATCCCAGATATAAAGACCAGACTCTGGATCGGTAATCTCGCGGATTTTTTCTGCAATCATTGCCGCTTCCCACTCTCTGCTGCTGTAGACAGCCTGTTTATCTTCATTTTCTGGCTTAACATCATCTTCACTATCCTCTATCACATCCTCCAGATCAAGAAGCATAAGCTCAGTGGCTCCTCCTGTCGGGTGCGTATCACATGGTTCATATACAAGACCTGGATAAAGCGCTGCGTCCTTGTCGTACTCCACATTTCCGACTGCCTTATGCATAAGCTGATAGAAGAAAAAGTTTACTGAATCAAGCACGCTTTTTCGGCTTCTGAAATTCTGGTGAAGCTCTATTTTTTGATGTTCGCTCTCCTCTTTTGTATATGTCTCATATTTTTCCATAAAAAGCTCTGGGCGCGCCAGACGAAAGCGATAGATACTCTGCTTAACATCTCCTACCATGAAAAGATTTGGCGGATCTGTCCTTGAAATGCTTGTCAAAATCAGCTCCTGTACGTAGTTGCTGTCCTGATACTCATCTATCATAATCTCCTCGAAGCTTTCACGATACTGTGCTGCTACTAAAGTTGGCTTCTCGCCGTCTGGTGTCTTCTCGCTAAGCACGTTTAGTGCCAAATGCTCCAGATCCCCAAAATCGACAAGATTTTTCTTTCGTTTTGCTGCGCTGTAGCGCAAAAGAAAGGCATGTGTCAGGCGCACAAGTTCCTTTACCTGTACCCCCGCAAGATGCTGCTTTTGAAGAAGACGCTCGTCATCATCGGCAAAGTAATCCTCTGACAGCGATTTTATCTGCTTTTTTGCCTGTTCTCTCATATCCCAGACACGTTTTGCCTTATCCTCGCTGAAGGAATCAGTCTTTTTCTTTCGCGGCTTGCTGCCAAAGCGAATCAGATTTACACGTTCTCTAAGTTCATCATACTTTGATGCCTCTGATGCATATTCAATCATCTGCTGCTCTGATAAAAGGACAGACTCGTAGCTTTCCATGCCGCCCTCATCCTTACAGACAGCGATCATTCTTTTATAGAGCACTGCCGTCTCAGAAAGGATTGTCCTTAGCTGCTCTGTCATTGTACACATCCACGGCTGCTTTTCAAGCGTCTCCATGCTTTCTGCCCCGTAACTTTCAATACAATGATTAAGCCAGTCCTCTGGACGCGGATTTGCCACTGCAAAGCCATAGAGCTGCAAAATTAACTGCACGGCACGCTCGTCATCTTTTCCTGGTGCATATGCCTCCATAAAATGAATAAATGATTCACTTGCCTGTTCGTACTCTTCTTCTAAAAGTGCCTCTAATACATCGGCCTGCAGAAGCTTTAATTCGCCCTCATCTGCAATTCTAAAGCCCGGATCAAGCTCTATCTCCTGAAAATGCTCGCGAAGCACTGACAAACAAAAACTGTCAATTGTAGTAATATGTGCATGACCAGCTAATACCTCCTGACGGCGCAGATGAGTATTGTCAGGATTCTCCTCTACACGCTTTGCAATTGCTGCCTGCACACGCTCTCTCATCTCACCTGCTGCAGCGTTAGTAAATGTCACCACGAGAAGACGGTCAATATCAACTGGGTGTGATTCGTCACAAATGCGCTCTATAATTCGCTGTACGAGTACTGCCGTCTTTCCGCTTCCTGCTGCCGCTGAAACAAGAAGACTTCTGTCACGCAGGTCAATGACCTGCTTTTGTTCACTTGTCCATGTCATATTGTCAGCCATCTTCCCTCTCCTCTTTGTCTGTCTGCTTATTTTCCTCTCGCGCAATTTCCTGCCATACCTCATCCTTGTCTAGCGCCGAAAGCCTGCGGTAATGACATCCCTCAAGTTGCAGATCAAAGCCGCAGACAGAACCATACTCGCAGTATTCACACGGATTCATCTTCTTATATTCATACGGATAAGCGTCAATCTTTCCTCCGTAAATGTCTCGTGCCAGATCGAGTGCTTTTTTTCTGGCAAAGTAACCAAGCTCATGCATCTGATCTGCATTTGCTACAAGTGCGCGTGAGGACAGACTGCCATCTTTTTTGTACTCCAATCCCGACACGACATTTCCGCCTTCTGCGTCAATCAAAAGAAGCGATGCCTTTTCTGTGCTTGTAAGGCCATTCATTCTAAGCTCCTTTTGCTGCTTTGCTTCTATCTCTTCCTTTGTCATATCAAAGCCTGACACAATAGGATCCTTCATGTTGTAATAATAAATTCCTGCCGGAATAAGCTTTCGGTTAGGATTTCTTTTTGCCGCCATAGCCATTGCTGCCTCTAAATAAAGCACTAGCTGCAGCTGCAGTCCATAATACACTTTTCCAAGATCAAGCTTTGTACTTCCTGATTTGTAGTCGATGACTTTTACATAAAGTGAACCGTCTTCCTCGGCAAAGTCCACACGGTCAATCCTTCCTCGAAGCGACAGCTCTAAGCCTTCCTCGACTGGAAGCGTCACGCCATTGCCGCCGGCTCTTCCAAAATCAAGCTCGTGCCATGTCTTCTCATAAGCACCATGCTCCCACTGACAGCCAAGCGCCCAGAGTGTTCTGTCTGTCATTCGTCGTATGCGTCCTGCCATGGATTTATTTCGCGCACTGCTGTCGAAAACAGTTGTCTGGTATTCCTCCATAGCCTTTGCTACACTCTCCTCGACGAGCTGATTTCTCTGTGTGTCTGTAATCTCTCTCCAATTTAAATGGCGTTTTTCAAGAAGCTCAAAGAAATGACTAATTGAAGCATGAAAAAGGCTTCCGTAGTCAGCTGCTCCAAGCTCAAACTGGCGACGTTCCTTTAGCTGAAGGCCATATGTTAAAAAGTGAGCATACGCACAGGCTGCATATTTTTCAAGACGTGAAATAGAAATCTCATGATCACCGCCAAACAGCTTCTTTGCGATTTGCTTGTCTAATTTTTCTGTCTTGTAACCATAGAAAAGTCCTTCGCGCATAATATCTAAGCGCTCTTTAAAAGCTTCATCCTCCATGTAGTAACGATAAAGCTCCTGCCACCACATCTCTTTCTCGCCATCCAGGTAGCTGCGAAGACCATTTATAAGAAGCAGGAAGCCGTCTTCCTTTTGCATCAGTCCCTCTAGTTTTTGATACGCGTCTTCTGCTGCATATGTCTGACATTTTGGAAACAGCTTTGTGATCACATTTTTTAAATGAGCAGGGCGAAGTGCCTTTCCGTCTGCTGATGTCTCACTAAAGCTGACATAAAGCTTTTGAGACGGCTTTGTTAAAAGCAGATACAAATAGTATTGCTGGCAAAATACTTCCTCGCGCGCTGCGAGCGCCAGCTCCATACCGGCGCCCTTTAAAATCTCTCTGTCATAATCTGAAAGAATGCCGCCTCTGTCTGCGCGCTTAGGAAGCAGTCCATCGTTGCAGCCAATGACAAAGAGTACACGAATATGCTCTAGTCTCGTTCTCATCAAATCTCCCACAACGAGACGATCTACAGCAGCTGGAATGAAGCCGACCGAAAGTTCCTCAAAGCCGGAATCTAAAATATCTGACAGCACACGCACCTCTAATGTTTCATCGCCCATCAGCTCTACGATCTGATCAAACAGACCAAGTACCTTTGCATAGACCTGCTCATACTCGCTTGCTAAGTATTTCTCTCCTGATTCACGAAAAGCCTTTTGCTGTGCCTTTAGCTTATATGCGATATCAAATTGCTGCATGAAGGAAAAAAGAGCTGTCATAGCCTCGCGCACAGTTGTATCAGGCTTTTCCCAGACTGTGCGAAGCGGCACAAACCAGTTAAAGATCTGCTCACGAAGCTGATTAAGACGTGATAAATCTTCTTCATCTGCATTGTCATATGGCATAACCCAAGGATGCTTCCATCTATTTATTCGCTCAATACCGCCTGCAAGCAGATAATTGTCAAGGCGGTCTAAGTCCTCACAGAGAATGTCTCCGGCAAACGTATTCTCATCGCTTACTACATATGGATTTCGAAGAAATGCCATCACGCTGTCGTAGCTCATCTGCTCCTCTAAAACAGCAAGAGCTTTTTTTACAAATTGAATCAAAGGATGTGTATTTAATCCTTTTTTCTGATCAATAAAATAAGGAATGCCTGCCTGATCAAATACATGTGAAATTTCATCACGATAAACAGACAAATCACCGGCGACTACTGCAATCTCGCGGTACGCATATCCTTCGCGCACAAGAGACAAAACTTTTCTAAGCACAAAGCCAAGCTCTTCTGATGGATTTTTCGCAGCAATAATATTAACTGCATCTGTCTGCTTATTCCATGATTTCGGCGGTACCTGATAAAGCTGCTTTTCAAGATGTGCAAGCTCTTCGGCCACTTCTCGTTTTTTTGTCACGTAGCGATGATTTTTTTCCTCACATGAAACATGATGTTCCTTTGCAAGCGCAAAAAGCTTATTTTTCATCTCGCGGCTCATAGAAAACAATTCTTCCCGGCCACCCTTTTCATCCTCTGTAACAGCGCATACAACATGCTCTGCGCATTGGAGCATTTCCTCTAATACCTGATACTGCAGCGGTGTAAAACCTGTAAAGCCATCTAATATGATTATACTTCCGCGAATTTTTTCTGACTGCGGCACAAGACGTGACAAAACGCCAAGAAGCTCCTCTGCTGTTAAGTATTCCTCTCCAAGCTCCTTATAAAATGAAGTATAGACCTTTTCAATATCACGCAGCTTTTTTTGAAGAGCAGGACGCTTTTCAAGCGTTGGAAGAACTCCCTCTAAAACTTCTGAGGTGACTTTGTAGGCACTAAATTCACTGATCACTGATTTTAGCTCTTGAATAAAACCGCTCTGATTTAAATTGCGTCCAAATACCTCAAGGCTTTGCTTTTCCTTTCCTGCAATTCGCCTAAGAATCATCGACTTTCCTGTATCATCAAGCAGTACTGCCTGCTTTCCTGCCTGTTCATTCAAGAGACGATGTGCCAGTCTGCCAAAGCTCACAACATCAATATTTCCAAGCACATGATCTGGATGAACGGCTGAAAGCTCTCTTTGCACCTGCAAGGTTGCCTGCTCCGGCACAAGAAATATATAATTTTTATCTGGATGTCTGCATGCTTGTGCGCAGATTGTCTCGTACATTACCGCCGTGCGGTCCGATATACTATTTCCTGAAATAAACTGAAGTGCCATGCTCTTTTTTCCTTCCTGATTTGTAACGCCATTCTTTCTGATTCCTGTCACCCGAGCGCAACATCTAGAATCATCATAACCGAAAAACCCACTGCAAACAAGACAGTTCCGATGTTGGAATGGCTGCCTTCTGACATTTCCGGAATCAGTTCCTCCACTACTACGTACAGCATTGCCCCCGCTGCAAAGCTTAAAAGATACGGAAGCACCGGCACTATGATTCCTGCCGCAAGTATCGTAAGTACACCTGCCACTGGCTCTACTGCACCTGACAGCACACCCATTAAAAATGACTTTGGGCGGCTCATACCCTCACCTCTAAGCGGCATTGAAATAATTGCTCCTTCTGGGAAATTTTGAATTGCAATGCCTAGTGATAAAATAAGTGCACTCATAAGAGTGATATTTGAATCGCCGCTTATCCATCCGGCATACACAACTCCAACTGCCATTCCCTCTGGTATATTATGAATTGTCACGGCAAGAAGCATCTTTGTCGTGCGCGAGAAGTTTTTCTTTGGTCCTTCAGATTCTTTGCTGTTTAGATGAAGATGCGGTGTGACGTGATCAAGAAACAGCAAAAAGAAAATGCCAATCCAAAAGCCGACAACTGCCGGAATAAAGGAAAGCTTTCCCATGCTTTCTGACTGCTCAATTGCCGGAAGCAGCAGACTCCATATAGAAGCAGCTACCATGACACCTGCCGCAAATCCAGTCAGCGCTCGCTGTATCTGTTTATTTAATGTCTTACGCAGGAAAAACACGCAGGCAGAGCCAAGCGATGTTCCTGCAAACGGGATCAAAAGTCCCTGTGCGATAGAAGCTATCATTATTTATCATCCCTTTCTTTTTTATAATTACACTTACTTATAGTATACACAAAAGAAAGGGAAAGTGAAATCAAAACATGCCAAAAGAAGGGTTAGTGATAAAAGATATCTATATAAATTTTTTAATAAAATAACAGCACTGGCTTTATGTCAATGCTGTTACTAAATTACATTGAAATCCATCCGAATGCATTTGCAACGGAGCTAATAAGAATAATTGCTGCAAAGATTGGGCAGATGTACTTGATCATCACGCAGAAAATCTTCTTTCTGCGAAATGTTCCCTCTCCGTGCAAAACTTCTGCCTCGACTGCCTTGATTCCTGCTGCCCTTGACACAAGAAGACAGATCATGATTGCTGCAATCGGCATCATAACAGAGTTTGTCAGAAAATCAAAGAAATCAAGAAACTGCATTCCAATAATAGTTACATTTGCAAGCGGACCATATCCAAGACAGGAAAGGCTTCCAAGTGATACCATAATCACTGCAAGTACAAGTGTAGCTTTTTTACGATTCCAGCCAAGCTCATCCTCAAATGTGGAAACTGCACTCTCAGTCAGCGCAATAGAGCTTGTTACAGCTGCAAATAATACAAGCAAGAAGAACAAAATACCTGCTGCTGTTCCAAAGCCCATATTAGCGAATACCTTTGGAAGAGTGATAAACATAAGTGCCGGACCTGCCTGAAGTGCATCTGGATCTCCGCCGGAGAATGCAAATACTGCCGGAATAATCATAAGTCCTGCCATAATCGCAATCGCTGTATCAAAGATTTCTACATTTTTTGTTGAACCTTCAATAGACACATCCTTTTTCATGTAAGAACCAAATGTGATCAAAATACCCATCGCAATTGACAGTGAATAAAACATCTGTCCCATCGCTGATACGACTGTCATCCATGAGAAGTTTTCTACATTGGGAATAAGAAAATACTTCACACCTGCCATAGCGCCCGGTCTGCTAACAGAATATACTGCGATAATGACAGACAACACAACGAGTACTGGCATCATAAACTTTGATACGCGCTCAATTCCATTTCGAACACCTGCAAAGATAATCGCCAATGTAATAAATACGAAAATTAAAAAGCAGATCTCTGTGGCTGCACCACTAGAAATGAATGAAGAAAAATATCCATCTGCTGCGACTGTCCCTGCATGTCCAGTCATATACTCAAATAAATATTTGATAACCCATCCTCCGATTACTGAATAATACGGTACAATCAGAATCGGGATGATTGCATTGATCCAACCGCCAAATGACAGCCATTTTGCTTTTCCAAAGCTGTGGAATGCTCCGACAGGACTTTTTCCTGTCATTCGTCCTATTGAAGTCTCTGCAACAATCATACTGTATCCAAAGGTCAGTGCCAATATAATATAAATCAGCAAAAAGATTCCTCCGCCGTATTTTGCTGCCAAATACGGAAATCGCCAGATGTTGCCAAGGCCTACTGAAGCACCTGCTGCTGACAAGACAAATCCTAACTTGCCTGAGAAGCTGCTTCTTTTTTTGTTTTCATGTTTACTCAAAACTTCGCCCTTCCTTTTCTATTTATAACGTTATTGCGCAGAATTTTACGCCATACCGTACCAGTATACACAAAAATATTTTACAGTGCAATGCTTACTTACGGATTCGTTACTTGTTCTACCATAAACTCATAAATTGCTTTACTTGTATAATAATCATAATGAAGTCCATCCATTGTGGCAAATAAACCGCTGTCTAATCCGTTTTTGATATAGCTATACGCATCTATCACAGTCACCTTAGGATCTAGCATTTGTGTCAACGCCGAATTAAATGCCAACACCTCACTGTTTTTTTGCTCCCAATGTCCGTTGCACGGTCCAATTGTCATATAGTAAATGGGAATATCGTATTGTTGTACAAGACCATTTACATAATTAATGTAGTCGGAGGCGACATGAAGATCATTTACGCCAAACCAGATGACAAGCGCATCGGCTTCTTCAAGATGAGATACTGCATTAGGAATGCCAACTGCACGCATCCAGCTGCAGCCCTCGCCTCCCTTTGCCACTACAATGCTTTCGTTTGTATATCCTGTAAAGGTTGCTTCATCAATGTTATAAAAAACATGCTTTGGATACTCTGCTTCGTCATATATCTGTGAGCAGTAAAGACAAACAGTTCTGGAATCTCCTGTCAGCAAAATTTTTTTATCTCCCGCCAGGCGAATCGGCATAGCGCTGCCGTTTGCCTCTTCAACTGTTACCGTTCCTGCCGGGACAGCTGTAAAGCCAACCGTTTCCTTTTCCTTATCCTCAACAGATGCTGACTCTTTTTCATACAAATCTTCTTTCGTTGACATTTCCTGATTTTCGCTTGCCTGCACACTTTTTTCTTCTTGTACAGAATCCTCCTGCAAAAGAGCTTCATAAACAGGCTCAAGCTTTGACTCTACTGCCTTGCAGCCGCCAATTGCTGTACAAAATGTAAAGATTGCTGCTGTCAAAATAACTTTTACTTTTCTTTTCATCCTAGTTGTCTCTCCTGATCTTTTGACCGTTTTGCCTGTTTTACTCATATTTTTGTACATCAGAGCGAACTGCCCAGCGAAACTTAGTTGAGCGTGCTCTTGGATTAGATGCACATTCCTTTGCAGACGGACGAATAACATCCTTTGCTATGTCACTGTAAATACCTTCTCTTGCATAGTACTGGAATGATTTTTTTACCATGCGGTCTTCACCCGAATGAAATGTTAATATAGCAGCCTTTCCGCCCGGCTTTAATATATGAGGCAGCGCCTCTAAGAAAGAATCTAACACTTCAAATTCACTATTAACATCAATTCGCAGCGCCTGAAATACTCGCTGACATGTCTTTTTTACAGCTTCCTTCGGGTTTTCCGGCTTTGTGCGAAGAACGACCTGCTCTACAATCTCCCTAAGCTGACTAGTTGTCTCAATTGGCTGCTTCTTTCTTTTTGCTGACATTATTGCTCTTGCAAGCTCTTTTGCAAGCGGTTCATCTGAGTTTTCAAAAAGCATACCCTCAATCTCTTCTGCATCCATTTCTTTTAGACGCTCTGATGCCGGAACTCCTGCCTGCGGATTTAATCTAAGATCAAGCGGTCCTTCCTCGCGAAAAGAGAAGCCGCGCTTCGGATCATCGATCTGCATAGAAGAAACGCCAAGATCAGCAAGCACAAAATCAAGCTTTCCAGCCTTTTTTTCAATCTCAGCAATATTTGCAAAATTCATCAGACAAACATCCCATACATTCTCACCATAACCCTGATCTCTCAGACGCTTCTTTGTTTTTTCTGACTCAATCGGATCGACATCAAGTGAGTACAAATGGCCTTCACCCTTAAGACAGTCAAGAATCTTCTGTGTATGACCTCCATAGCCAAGTGTCGCGTCAACGCCTATCTGTCCGGGCTTCACATCTAAGAAAGATAAAATTTCTTCCACACAGATTGGTCTATGTGTTCCTGCCGGGGTGTTTCCCTTTTGAATGATATGCTCAGCCGTCTCTTTATATTTTTCCGGCTGCAGCTCCTTATATTTTTCCTCAAATTTTTTCGGATATTTTCCTTTATAACGCACACGTCTTTTGTGCGGTGTCTGCTCGCCCCCTGCTTGCACGTTTGGTGTGTTCTTAATATTTTCCTCTCTATTCTCTTCCATATATAATCAATTCCTTCCACTTTTATATTTCATTTTGTGATGCAATCTTTTTAATCGTACCACACAAAAAAACTTCTGTAAAGGAAGAAATCTGCGTAAAAAAAGACTGACCGGTTTTCCGGCCAATCTTTTTGATTTATTATTTTCTAAGCAAATAAAATACACTTCTGAAGAATCCCATGATCATGGCGCTGTATCCAGTGATTAAGAATGTCATAAATCTCCATTTTTCATTGAAGGAACCACCAATTACACCGCCTGCCACACATACGATAAATGCAATTGCTGCCCACAACAAAATATTGATTCCTACAAATATTACCTGCTTCATTGATTTTTCTATATCTGAATGATTAATTGCGTACCACATTGATGCCATTTTCATAATATCTTACCTCTCTTTCTGACACCAATATACTCCATTCAAACATAGCCTTCTATCTTTGTGCTGTAAATCAAATGTAAATTTTATGAAAAATCTGTTGCCTTGTTAATCGCAGTATTGGAGCTGCCATCTGCATCATCTGTATCTGAAGCATTTGCATTTTCTTCTTGCTCACTATTCTCATGCTCCTCAAGAGTTTCCTCTGCGTTAATCTCTGCAATAATATCAGCTGGTCTTTCTTCATCTGCCTCATCTTCTGAGAAATTAACAAATGAAAGATGATCAAGTGTCTCCTCTGCAATGCTTACACAATTATCAACAATTCTGTCTAAGCTATAAATGATTGCAGAATAATCTTCTGTCATAGAAGCATCGCAAAGTCCCTCGTTGACACGCGCAATATGAGCACGCTTTAACTGCTTCTGTGCCTTTCTCATCTTATTCTTTTTCTTTACAACAGTGCGGGCGCGATCTAAATCACCATCCTTAACTGAACGAATGGCACGATCAAACAGCTTTCTTGAGATCTCTATACAATCCTGCAGCTCTCCTGTTGCCACCTCTGAGAACGATTTTCCGCCCTGCGTAATTTTTTCATGAACACCTGCAATTTCCTCACAGCGGTCTGCAATACGTCCAATATTATTTGATACATACAAAAGACCTGCCGCCTGACCTGACTGCTGCTGTGTTAAATTTCCGCTTGAGAGCATCTTCGTTACATATGCAGCAAGATCATCTTCCATTCGTGCTGCCTGTCTGCGATATGTCTTGTACTGCTCTGTGGCTGCCTCGCTCTGTGTTTTGTCGGAAGAAAAGCTTTCCTTAAGTGCAGTCAAAAGCTTGCTGCCAACCTCTGCCATATGCTCTAACTCTTCTGATACAAGATAAAGTGCTGCTGCTGGCTGTGCAATCACGCCACTCTCCAGAACACTTACCGGACCATCGTCTCTTTGCTTTTCTGTTCCTCTTATAATTGTAGTAACAATCTTTACCATAAATGGAATAAGTGGGAGCCATATAAGCGTACAAACTATATTAAAGGTGGTGTGTGCATTAGCAATCTGTCTTGAGATAACATCAATCTCATTTCCCTTTGGTGAAATAAATTGAACGAAGCGTGCAAAAAATGGAAGCACGCACAAGAATACAACACTTCCTGTGATATTAAAAATACTATGTGCAATAGCAGTACGCTTTGCATTTTTAGACTGTCCAATTGATGCTAAAAGTGCAGTGATTGTTGTTCCGATATTGTCACCAAGAAGGATCGGAATTGCACCTGCTAATCCCATTACGCTCGTCACACCATCCGGTCCAGGCTGAGCTGCAAAATTCTGCAGTACGGCAATTGTTGCAGAACTGCTCTGTACAACAAGTGTCATAATCGTTCCCAGTGCCACGCCAAGAATCGGAATCTCCTTTACCTTTGCCATCAAATCCACAAAAATTGCACTTGTAGCAAGCGGCTTCATTACACTTCCCATTATCTCGATACCTTCAAACAAGATACCAAATGAGAAGATGACAAGTCCAATATTTTTTAACTGCTCCTTCTTGCAGACAAAGTTCATCATAAATCCGATGAAGATAAGTGGGTAAATATAATCGCTGATCTTAAATGCCATTAACTGTGCTGTCATTGTCGTACCAATATTAGCACCAAAGATAACAGAGATTGCCTGCGGCAGACTCATAAGTCCCGCACTTACAAATCCTATTACCATAACAGTTGTTGCGGAGCTGCTCTGCAAAACAGCTGTAACAAGTGCGCCTGCTAATGCACCCATGATCGGATTCTTCGTCAGGAAGCTTAAGATTTTTTTCATCTTATCTCCTGCTGTCTTTTGAAGTGCATCGCTCATACCGTTCATTCCATACAAAAACAGTGCGAGACCGCCTAGCAGACCAAACACGATTTTTACATTCTCATTCATGATTTCCTCCCCCGGTTTTCCCGGATGTACATTTTTGTGCAAAACCTATTTATAAGATTTTGTTAGGAAACTGCTGTATTTGATATCACCATTGATATCAAAAATAGGAAGACCTGCAGATTCGCCTGCTACAGCCTTCCTATTAAATGTACCCTGATATCAGAAATCATGCTATCAGCTCTATGTGAGTTCTATGTAAATTTTATGTAAAATCAAGCTTATTTTCTCTTCACGCGAAGGAAAACTGTTTTATCCACTGGTTTTATATTACACACAAATATACAAAATACGCTGCATAACCAAGCAGCATCAAAATTCCGCAAGGCTTTCTAAGCTCTTTCTTTTTAATTGTTCCACCCCAAAGCAATACTCCACTGAGAACTGCAATGATTGTATCAATGATAAATTTACGTTCAAATGGAACAGAGCAAATGAGTGCTGCTGTACCTATTACAAATAAAATATTGAAAATATTGCTTCCTACTATATTTCCTATGGCAATTCCGGCGTTTCCTTTTCTTGCTGCCGTAACTGACGTTACGAGCTCTGGAAGTGATGTTCCAAATGCTACAATAGTAAGACCAATAAATCGTTCACTCATTCCAAAAAATCTTGCTATTTCTGTTGCACCGCTAACGGCAAAATCACTTCCCATTACTACCATAACTCCGCCAAGCACCATGAAAAGAAGACATTTCCATACTGGTATATCTTTTACATTCTCTTCTTCCTGCTCTGTACCCTTTTTTGACATAATATAAAGGTATCCGAGATAGAGCAAAAATAAAATCCAGAAAATAACGCCCTCCATAAATGTTATCTTGGAACCTGTAATTCCAAATATCATGAGTATTACGGTAATTATAAGCATGAATGGTATTTCATAACAGAACGTTGATTTTTGAATTGAAACATTCGTAATGACCGCTGTAATTCCAAGAATTATCAATATATTTAAGATATTACTTCCAACAATATTTCCGATTGTGATTCCTGCATTATTGTCTAATGCTGCCGTAATGCTTACAGCTGCTTCTGGCAAACTCGTTCCCATGGCAACTATTGTAAGTCCTATTACAAGCTGCGGTATTCCAAGCTTTTTTGCAATGCTTGCTGCTCCCTCCACAAACCAGTCCGCTCCCTTTACCAGCAGAAAAAATCCCACCAGCAAAATCAACACTTGTACCATCATACTACCTACCTCTTTCTTATTTTATTTGCAGCAGGTATAAAAAAAGAGACTCCTACTGCATTGCAGTAAAAGTCTCGCTGTTTCATCACTTTCCGAGTTATTTTTTAATAACTGTACTGACGAAGAAGTGCACCTATTTTGGTCAGCTACTCCCTTTTATTGGGTTCATTTTACCAAAGTCATTTTCAAAAGTCAACTACATATTTTTTATGAATGTTAAATTACTTTTTTGACATACTCACGCGGATTTGATGGAATAGTTGTATTTGCAAAGCTTACATGGATGCCATCTTCTGCTTCTGTCAGAGTAAGTGTATCCTCCTCAAGAAATTCAATCTCGTATACACGAATAGTCAATACACCGTTCTTTACGCCCCACGCACCAATGACAGGCGTATCCATACTGTCTTTCTCTGTGTAAAATGGAGAACAGTGTACCTTACGACGTATTTTGCTCCAGCAACCTCTCTCTGCACGGTACCAAATCTCACCGTCTTTTCCTGTCAATGTAAGCATATTGCCTTCGATGTTCAATGACAAATCAAAAAAGCTTGTTAGTGAAAGATTGATCTTTTTGAATGCATCTGGTACTGCTGATCCATCATCTTCTGGCAGTGGGCGCACATAATGTAGCTCATTCAGACGTTTTTTCAACACTTCCATTGTCTTTTCATCCTCTGACAGTGGCTCATCCTGATATTTCAGCAATACCTCATCGTAATAGACGTTCATCTCACCCTGCATATCACTAGTTACAGCCGTCATGGCAAGCACCGTATCTGTTTCCTTATGGATGATGCAAAACTGTCCATACATACCGTCTCCGCGTACTGCATTGTGGCGACATCTCCACATCTGATAACCATATCCCTGCGCCCAGTCACTGTCTGGATCATTCCCATTTTCAATCTGCTTTGAAGTAGCCATGTCAATGTAATCCTTTGGAACTAACTGAACACCATTCCATACACCACCCTGCAGAATCATCTGACCAAGCTTTGCGATTACCTCAGGATACAGCGAAAATCCAAAGCCACCTACGCAGATTCCTTTTGGATCACGCAGCCAGCGCGTACCTGAAATTCCCATTGGTGTTAACAGTTTCTCCTCCAGATAATGTTCCAGATCGATTCCTTTTTTCTTTAACGATGCTGACAACATATAGGTAGCAATTGAATTATAGCGGAATACCTCTCCCGGCATCTCATGAAACGGCTCACGCAAAAATGCAGACACCATGTCATCCCAACAGTCGCTGCCTCCTGGTTCTTTCTCCTGTCCTGTTGACATGCGAAGCAGATGGCGCAAGCTAAGCGAAGCAAGCTCTTTTCCTACCTGAATCTTTCCGTTTTCAATTTCCGCTGCAAATAAATCTGTGATCTTTTCATCAAGGTCAATCTTTCCTTCTCCAGCTGCAATTCCAACTGCCATTGAAGTGAAGGTTTTGCTAAGAGAATATACGGTCCGCAGCTGTGTTGCATCATACGGCTCATACGAAGCCTCACACAACACTTTTCCATGACGCAGCAGCATAAAACTAGTTATGTTGATATGTTCCTTCTCCATCCGATCCATCATATTAATAATACACTGTGGATCAAGCCCCGCCTGTGCCGGCGTGATACGTTCTAATTTTTGTTCCTGCATAAGATAATCCTCCTCTTACTTATTCCAGCATACCTGCTCCGCAATTTTACGAATTTTTCCAAGAAGAGCAAAATCCTGCATGCCTGCTGACTCTGCAAGAAATTCATTACTGATCTTTCCTGCTTCCTCTCCAAAAATTTTCGCAAGCCATGTGCAGGCAAGCGCGTAACGTCCATATAAATAATTCATATGAAATCCATCTCTGCAAAGCGATATTCCGCCTTCACGCACATTAAATTCCTTTTCCTTTCGCAGCGTCTGGATCACATCACCGCACGGAATTAAATCCAGTCCATACTTCTGCGCTTCTTTATAATAATTTGCTCTCAGTTTCTGATACATCTCATCCTGATCTCTATGATATCGTGCGAAACAGTCATGCTTGCTGTCAACCTCATATGCCCAAGTTTCCTGCAGCATAAACTTAGCCCACGGTGCTTCCTTTTTGATGTATTCTGCTATCCATCCCATAAATGGTTCATACGTGTCAAGCCAGCCACTGTCATGACTAGACTGCTGTGTGACAATATAATCCCATTTTTCTTCTGCGAGTGCATCCTGAATAGACACCTTGTTTCCCGTAGCTCTGCCGTTTAACTGATATTCATAATCCTTCGCCTCATTTTCAATATTTCTCCAATGACGTTCCAGACTGCAACCTCCGATATACAAATTAACTACCTTTGTATTGATCCCTCTTGTCAATGCCAGATCATGTAAAAAATGAGTTGCATCCTCTCCAAAACTATTTCCAATTACAAGAATTTTATAAATCTCCATAAATCTCCTTTCCACCGGGACAGGTACCGTGGCTTTTTATCTGTCCCCACTGGTTCACAAAACGCCATATTTCTAATTTTGATTATACACAGCAAGACATGCGTTTGCAAGAGCAATAAC
>OBYZ01000194.1_pt1 | contig 75425 bp, 71 predicted proteins | sample 1501501 | NCBI WGS metagenome assembly OBYZ01 (sample SAMEA2580213, study PRJEB22360) | human gut metagenome | biome: human gut; feature: human-associated habitat; material: faeces | place: Denmark | collected 2008/2010
GATCGTAATATGGCATATCAGCACCTCCTTACAGTTCCGGCGCAGACTTTTCCTTATGGGGCTGCACCTTGTTTTTCTCCGCACATTCCTTTTTGCCCTGTTCCAGCCGTTCCCGGATGGAGGGCTTTTTCTCCGGCTCCGCAGGTCGTTCATGGTTCCACTCGTCACCGGAGAGAGAAATGTATCCGTGTTCCGTAAAATGGCCCTGTTCCTCCTGCATGGCATACTTGCCAAAAGGAACAGGGTCGATTGCTTTCAGAAGTTCCGGGGGCAGCAGCATATCCATGTGCTGTGCCAGATACCGCCACCCCAGATCATTCAGATCGTGGATATTGGGTTCAAATACGAAATAGTCGATGTTGGCCGCAAACTCCTTGAACTGCTCCGGCACTGTCAGCTTGAAAGTCGATGCCTGCACCGCCGCCAGCAGTTCCCGGTCCTCCGGGGAGAGGGCAGCCACCGCCGCCCTCACTTCGGGTAAATGTTCTAAAGTCTTATTTTCTGCCATTGACACCTTCCTTTCTTTTCGGAAATTCCAGTTTGAAGTTGATGTATTTGCCACCCGTGTCATCCAGGATCACCGCAGCGTCATAAGTGGCCTGTTTCTTTTCAGACCACATTCCCGTGACATTGGTGCGACCTTTTTTTAGAAGGTCCGCCGCCATCTTCTTTGTCAGTTCCTTCTTGCGGCTCGTCCAGAAGCGGTCATTTTTCCAGAGGACAAAACCGCAGGAACGATCCGAACACGCAAAGTTTTTCTTGCCCTCATAGACCGGCTGGCCGCAGCGGGGGCAGGTACCGATCACTTCCTTCTCCGGGGCAAACAGCTTTTTTCCATCCTCGGAAATGCAGGAATAGGTGGATACGATCTCTTGAACCATCGTGCGGATACCGTCCATGAAGGTATCCGGGTCAGCGCCGCCCTTTGCGATCTCCGTCAATTTCTGTTCCCATTCCGCTGTCAGCATGGGAGAGGTCAGCGGCTCCGGCAAGACCGTGACAAGGTTGATACCGGCTTTTGTGGGGATCAGGCTCTTGCCCTTGCGTTCCACAAATCCGGCTGCTACCAGCTTTTCGATGATAGCCGCCCTGGTCGCAGGCGTGCCAAGACCTTTTCGCTCCGCCTCATCGGGAATATCATCCTTGCCTGCGGTCTCCATAGCGGACAGGAGGGTATCTTCTGATACGTTTTGTCAAGGGTGTTTAAGAACTTTTTTCGCTGTCATTCAAAATCAGACGCTTGATTTTGTCGCTCATGGTTTCTTTGCTCGTTTCACTGAAATGGATTTTGACGCGGTAGGTGGTCTTTCCGATTTTCTTTATCATTACAGGTGGCGCGGCTTCCTTTACGGTCAGAGGGGAAGCGGTTGCGGGGGTGCTGCGGTTGCTGGTGTCGTTGTTCATAGGCTCTCCTTTCCATGAGAAAAGCCCCATGCGGTCATACATGGGGCGGTGGTTTTGAGGTTGAAGTGGCGAAGTGGCAAAGTGGCAAGGTATCTGGGTTTTGCCACTTGGATTTTGCCGTTTCACTTTTTAAGAGCGTGATACCATGCCGCGCCAATGCGCTTTGAGGTAATGCGCCCGTCAAGGTTTCTCTTTGCCGCCCGGACGGTACGGGCGGATATGCCTGCTTCTGTGGCGGCTTTCTCTATGTCCTCGCTGGCAAGCTCTTTCCCGTCTGCCAGTAAATCCAGTATCAGCCGTTCCGCCTGTTCGGTCTTGGTGGCGGTGTTCCCGCCCGCGCCGGACAGCAGCTCGTCGGCGGTTATATCATATTCGCCTATCCACGAAAAGCCCGTTTCCGGGTCAAGGCAAAAGGCAACGGGCTTGCCCTCCGGCGCAAGGGAAGATTTGTCATGGACGATAACGCGCACATTCGGTTCTCGCTTCACGCGCCCGATCAGCAGGACGCTCCTTGCTGCGGCGCGGAAGTCGATAGAACCTAAGCCCCGGTATGCGCTCTGCCCTCCGGCAGCTTTGTTCAGGTGTCCGATAAGGATAACGGCGCACCCAGTACGCTCGGCAACATCGGCAAGGCGGCGGAACATGGGGCGCACTTCGTTTGCCCGGTTCATGTCGGTTTTTTCGCCCATGTACGCCTGTATGGGGTCAAGGATAATCAGCCGTGCCCCGTTCTGCGTGATTGCCTTTTCTATGCGCTCATCGGAGAGGGTAAGCTCCCGCTTGGCTTCATCAATCACAAGCACGCGGTCAAGGTCGGCTTCTGCTTCCATCAAGCGGGGCTTGACGGTATCGCCCAGCCCGTCCTCGGCGGTCTGGTAAATCACTTGGAATGGCGGCAAGGATTTCATTCCCGGCAGCGTTCCCCCGGTGGTGCAGGCGGCGGCAAGGCGTAGGGCAAAAGTGGTCTTACCTTCGCCGGGATTGCCTTGCACAATGGTTACTTTCCCAAAGGGGATATACGGCTCCCATAGCCATTCAACGGTCTGTGTATCAACCTCGCTCATGCGGATAATCCCAACGGTTTCTTCCTGGGTTGGCTCTTTCAAGCCGTAAATCGCTTCACGGATATACTTCCCGTCTGTGATTTCTGCTCGGTGCTGCAATACCTCGTTCCAGTCCTTAAATAGCGGCACAAGACGGTGGACGGTCAAGCCCTCCGGCATAAGCCCCACAAGGCGGCTGCAAGCGTCGTTTCCGGCTTGGTCGCTGTCAAGGCAGAGGTAAACGGCCTTGATGTTCGGACGGTCAGAAAGGAAACGCAAAAGGGCTTTTTCGCCCACGCCGCCCAACGCCAGATAGCTTTGCCTCTGCCAGTCCTTTTTGAACAGACAGAGGAAAGATAAGAGGTCTATCGGGGCTTCAAAGGCAAACAACCTTTCGCCCTCACCCCGGTAGCAGAAGTTAAAGGCTTTGTCGCTGCCTTTCACATCAAGCCGGAAGTTTCCCGCCGTTCCCTTGCTGTGGGCGTAGCGTGGTACTCCGTCCTCGTCCCGCCCTACGAATACGGCGTTATGGTGGGCGGCTTCCTCGTAAATATCCCCGGTGGAAAAGAAAAAGCCCGTCACATCTTCATCAATGCGGCGGGCTGCTGTGAGGTAGTTCCTCGCTATGCGGTTGTCGGTGCTGCGGGGTGGCAGTCGGAAGTCGGATAGGGGCGCGGGGCTTGGTCTGTCCGGCGGCGGGGCGGCTCCTTTTTCTCCTGTCAGCATTTCAACGGCTTCGGTAAAGCTCTTGCCGAAAAACTCCATGACAAAATCAATGGGTGCGCCGCCCTTACTCTGGCTGTGCCTGTACCATTTGTTTCCCCGGACGGTCAGGCTGTCGTGCCGCTTCCAGCGGTATTCATTTCCGGCGCGGGTAAGCTGCTCTCCCTGTGATTGCAGGAAAGAAACAAGGTCGGCTTGGTTGGCGCGGTCTATTTGTTCTTGGGTGTAATACATGGCTGATACCTCTCTTTCTGTGGTTGAATTGTTCATAGTTTTGATGTAGAATGAAACCGAAAAATCGGAAGTTAGTGAGGTGCTGGATTGTGAATGAAAGAGAAAAAAATATTCACTTATGGTTTGAAATGTGGCTTACAAAACAGGATTTAGGTATTGATAATATTTTTGCAGAAGATGTAATTTATACTGAAAGTTGGGGTCCAAAATATAATAACCGTCAAATCGTAAAACACTGGTTTCAGGAATGGAATACTCGTGGCAAAGTCGTTGCTTGGGAAATCAAACAATTTTTCCACAAAGGAAATCAGACGATTGTGGAGTGGTATTTCAAAAATGAAATGAACAATGGGAGCATAGAGGAATTTGATGGAATTTCCCTGGTTGAATGGACAAAGGATAATAAAATAAAATCATTGAAAGAGTTTGGCTGCAATTTGAATAATTATAATCCTTATGAGCATAGTGACCTGCCCGAATTTAGGGACGAAAGAGCAAGTTGGTTTTAATATTAGGAATCAATAGCGTCCATTTTATCGGAAAACATTTAGGACGGACAGGCAAAGTAGCTTGCCCGTCCTTTCCTTTATCGCTCCTGTTCGTGCCGCTTGGTACGGCTCTGCGTCTGTTCCGGCTGGTCGGCGCGGAGTGCAATATCCACGCACCTGCGGATTTTTTGAAGCTCGGCAACCTCGGCGCGGGTTTCTTTCAGTTTGGTATAATCGCTGTCCCTTTGTGTTTTGAGGTCAGCATATTCCTGTTCCCATTCCGCAATAGGCAAGGTCTTTGTTCCTTTCGGCAGATTTGCATGGAGATAGCGGTTTGCCGCGTCCCATAGGGTAAGCTCGGCGCGGCGGGCTTCCGCAAACTTCTCCTGTTTTCCTTTCCAGCGGATTTGCCGGTACTCGTCCTGTATGGGCTTGTAGGTCTGATAATTTCTGCCGTACTCCATGAGTTTTTGCAGTTCTTTCATGCGCTGCTCGGCGGTTTTCATTCCCTCCCGGATTGAATAGGCTTTATCACTGACAGAGGAAAGGGAAGCGTCCAGCTCATCAAGATTAGAGATACCATGCTCGGAAAGATAGTTGACCGCCGCCGCTATGGTTTTCAGTTCATCGGCTGTGTGCTGTTGTTGCCAACGCTGCGAATACTTCCGGCTCTTTTCTCTCTGAACGCTCAAATACTTCATCAGCAGATTTGCAAGGCCGGGGGATTGTTGCGGCTGCTCCGGGGCGGTTTCCCGCGCTTTGAACAGGTCGGCAATCCACTCTTTGAGCTTGCTAATCTGCGCCCGGATTTCCCGGATAAGGCGGTTTGTCTTTTGGATACTGCGGTTCAGTTCGCCTTTCTCGGTGGCGATACCTTTCTTCTCCATCTGGCAAGCCGCCACGCCCATGTGGACGGTGGGTATCTCGTCAATGCCGCGCTCGGCGTTGCTGCGGTGGTCGATACGCTCCGGGCTTCCGTTCCTCTCCAAAAAGTCGTTGGTATAGTCAGCCCATGCCCTGCGCCACAAGAGGGTGTTGTCCTTGTCATTCCAGCCTGTAAGGTCAACTTTGTGGGTTTTGTATCTGCCGCTTGGCAAGCGGATACGCTCGCCGTTCTCGTCAAGGTCATATTCCTTTTTGGACTTCGCCGCCCATGCGCCGCGCTCGTCAAGTGGTCGCATGGTCAGCATGATATGACAATGGGGATTGCCGCTGTCGGTGTCGTGAATGGCAAAATCCACACACATTCCTCTGGAAACAAATTGAGAGGAACAGTATTCCCGGACAAGCCGGATCTGTTCCTCTCTGGATAATTCTATGGGGAGCGCCGCGTCAATCTCTCTGGCAAGCTGGGCGTTCCCGGCTTTCTCGTAAAGCTCCACGCTGTTCCACAAGGGTGAACGGTCAGAGAAAGAGGGCGGGGCATGGGGCGGCAGCATGATTTCTGTATGGACAACGCCGCCTTTGCGGGTGTAGTCATGGGTCATTCCGTCCCATTCGTTTGTCAGCTTTTCGCCGCTTCGGTAGGCGGCTGCGGCAACGGCTGATTTACCTTTTCCTCGGCTCACAATACCGATGTTCCAATGGTAAATGGCTATGGGTATCACCTCCCGGATAGGATAATAAAACCCGCAAAAACAGTACAGACGCTAACGGCGGGTGTACTGTTTTTGTGGGTGTGCAGGGATAGCCGCAAAGCGGCGCAAGGGGTGCAGCCCCTTGTTGCGGCAAAGCCGCCAATCGAAGCGCGGGGAAAGTTCCCTGTGCGGAGATAAGCCCTCGGCAGAGCGCACACGCCCGCAAGGGTGTATAAGTGCGCCCTTAGTGCCTAAGGGATTTTCAGCTTGTCGCTCCCTCGGCTCGTTTTTTCAGATATTCCCGTACCGGCTCACTCGTCAAGGCAAGCCGGAGAAGTGCTGTGGCTTCCTCGTCGGTCATGTTCTTTGCTTCCAGCACAATGCTTTCAAAGACCGCGCCCCGGACGATAAGGCGGTGGCTGCGTGTTCTGCGTTCCTCTTTGGATAGCTTTTGACGCAACATCTTTTCCCGGTTCTCAAACTGCCGGATTTTCTTCTTTCCGTCCTCAATCTCGGCTTGCAGTTCTTCACGGGTTTTCTCTCTCGGTTTTGTCATGGCTGGTCACTCCTTTCTGCCCGTCGGCATAGAAAAAGGACAGCCGATTTCTCGACTGTCCTGATGGTAGTATTAAATTTTCATGGGGTTATCCGTTGAAAGAACTTAGGTCAAGCGCACCATTATTTATCAGCTCTTGGATAATGGTAGCCAAATCGTTTTTCACACTTTCGCTTTCAGTTTTTGCACCCGCATTTTCAACATATACGGTGCTATCTCCCAACTTAAAGGTCGCATAGTAAATTACATTCTGTTCTCCCACGCTGTTCCGGTCTGTTACAAAATATCCTGCCGTCACGCTTGTGCCATTTACTTCGCTACTTTCTTCACTTCCTACAATCTTCGTATCAAGTAGTGCTATATCCGTTGTAGATATTACCACTTTGGCATTTTCGATTTTTCCCTCAAAACCAATCAATTCTTTGTTGCTGTCGGAAACAGTATCATCAACACGAAAAACTGCATGAGCTGTAACGGTCAAGTTTGGAAAAAGAGATGCAGCTTCCGTTTCCGTAAGTTGCCTTGTTGTTATAGTCCCGTCAATGTCAATGCTTGAGCCAGCAGTTTCCGATTTTACAAAAATGATTTCATTTCCGTTGTCCAAAGTGGCAATGTCAGTTTTGTTCCCGAACAATCCACTTTGAAATACGCCTACGCCTAAAACAGCAATTACTGCAAAGCAAGCCGCCATAGCTCCCCACTTAACCCAACCGGGTTTCTTTGCTTTCTTTTTGTAGTTAAGGGCTTCATCAACATATTTCGTATCAAGTTCACTCATAGCGTCGGAAAACTTTTTTGCGTTCATACGAATACCTCTCTTTCAATCAAATATTGCTTCATCTTCTCGCGGATACGGGTCAGCCGGACAGAAATGTTTTTTTCTGAAAGCCCCATAAACTCGGCTATGTCCTTATAGCTGTCGGAAAACCAATAGCGGCGCATGAAAATAACGCGGTTTTCGGTAGTCAGCGTGTCTAAAAATGCTTCAATGATACGGGCTAACTCTTTGGCTTCGATTTCTGCTTCTACTGTATTCGGGGCTGCTATACAGGCTTCAATTTCTTCCAAAGCAATCGTGTAATGGCTGCTCCGTTTGGCTGCTTCCTTTCTCCAATAGATTTTGAGTGAAATGTTCCGAACGATTTTAACAAGATAAGATAGCAGCGGGTTAGGTCGTGCCGGGGGAATGGCGTTCCATGCGCCTAAATAAGCGTCGTTTACACATTCCTCCGCGTCTTGTCTGCTGCCTACGATATGGTAGGAAAGATTGTGGCAGACCTTTCCGTATTTTATATCCAGCTCTCGTATGCCTTGTTCTGAACGTCCAAAAAACATTTCTATGATTTTTTCGTCGTCTATCATCTCACCGCCTCCTTTCGGGCTTCACCTATGTACTACGGTTTCAGCGGCAAATACTACATCTAATCCGAAACTTTTTCAAAAAAATTATAGCACATCTTTTTGAATAGGGTGTGTCAAGTTGCCGGAATGTTTCTTTGCCGCTTTGCTGGCGGCGTTCCTCCGTTCTTCGCTGTATGGGGCGGTCAGACGGAAAGAGAAACGCCCTTTCTCAATATCAAACTCCATGCAGCCCGTTTCCGGGTCTGCGTCAGTCTGCTGGCAATTCGCCGGATAACGGCGGCTGTATGCAAGCAAACGCTTCTTTAAGGCGGTATTGTGGGTGCGGATATAGATCAGCGGGTCTTTCTCGTCAAACCAAATATCGGTGGTCTTTTCCTGCTTCGTAAGCCCTGTTCTCATAAACTCTCCTTTCTGCGCCCCTGTTACGCAATAGGGGCATTTTTCGGGTGTTTTTCCCGGCTCTTGACTTGGGGAAAATGAGGATTTTCAAATAGAAACCGCCCGGACAGGGAGTGTATCGTCGGGGCGGCTGTTATCGCAAGATTTCTGTTTTTTCCGGCTCTTGACCGTCAAACATAGATTAGCTCAAACTTGGCGATTTCCTCCGCTTGCGCCCTGCAAGCGTTCATCAGTCCCACCCATTTCATGGGGTCGGTAGCTTTGAGTGCTTCGGTAGCTCCCGCGCTCTTTGCAAGCTGCGGCATGATAAGGTCAATCCGGCTCCGGGCGGCTTCGTCAATCTCGGCGCAATGCTCATGCAGCTTCTCATTTGCGACAAGGGCGGTGTAGAGGTCGGGGCGGTACTGTTCAAGGTAGGCTTTCCGCAACCGCCCGTAATGCCCGATATACGGGCGCGGGGCGGCGGGGTTGTTGCCATTGTCAATGAGTATTCTCATGCTATGCGTTCTCCTTTCTCGGTGGAAGCAGCGGGTAATTCAAGAGCTTCCTGCTGTTCTTTCTCCCGTTCCTGTTGCTCTTTCCATTGTCTGCGCTTCTTCTCCATATAGCGGCGGTTATACTCGGCTTTCTTCGCCCTGCGTCGTTCCTGTTCCGCTAATGCTGCCTTTTCTTCCTCTGTTAGTTCAATTTCTTTGCGCGGGATTTCTACCTTTCCGATAAAGTTAAAGAAAATCTCGACTTCCTGTGTACGGCTTGCGCCTTTGCCCTCGGCTTGATGAACAAGGATTTTTTCAACAAACTCATTTATCATTGCGGGGGTGAGTTCGGAAAAATCCGTATATTTTTTGACAAGGGCAAGAAACTTCTCGGCATTGACGGTTTCCCTGCTTATGCGGTCAAGCTCCTGCTGGTCTTGTGTGATACTATCGGTCAAGCCCTCTAACTCGGCTTCAAAATCATGCAACATTTGTTCAAAGAGCTTGTCTGAAAGCCGCCCATTTACATTGTCCTCATAGAGCTTGCGAATTAAGCGGCTCAATTCGTCGGCTCGTTTCTCGCTGCGCTGTTTTCTCTGCCGGATTGCCTTTGCCGCTTTCACCTGCCGCTCGCTGGAAGCAGAGCAGACCTGCTCCATAAATGCCGCTTCATTGTTCAGCGCGTAGTCGCATACTTCCTTGATAGCTTCAAGCAGAAGCTCATTTACAACGGCTGTGCGGATAAGGTGCGTCGTGCAGTATCTATTATAGTGCTGGTTGCCTAAATCATAACGGGAACAGTTGTACTCGTCGCGTTCTGGACGCTTCCTGCCGTTGGGTCGCCCCGCCCAGTCCCGCGCCAGTCCAGCCCCGCCCCTGTGGTTATACATCTTAGCCCCGCAATCCGCGCAAAACATCAAGCCCGTTAAAGGATTTGCCGCGCCTATGGTGTCCGTCCGGCGTATCGTTTTCCGCAAGCTCTGGACGCGCTCCCATGTTTCCTTGTCAATAATAGCTTCCTGCGTATTTTCAAAAATGACTAAATCCTCTTTGGGTGTCATTCTGGAGCGTTTGTCTTTGTAGCTTTCTTTATAGGTGCGGAAGTTTACTGTATGCCCCATATACTCCGGCTTGGATAGAATATCGGCAACTGTGCCGCCACGCCATGTGTACCGTTCAGCGGGGTTAAAATTAGACTGATGTTTCCCCACGCCGCGCTGTGCAAGATAATAGGACGGTCTTTCAACCTTTTCCAAAGCAAGGATACGGGCAATTTCATACGGGCCTTTGCTCTCCAACGCCATGCGGTAAATCCGGCGTACTACCTCGGCGGCTTCCTCGTCGATAATCCAGTGGTCTTTGTCATTAGGGTCTTTCTTATAGCCATAAATACAATGGCTGTTTGTATGCTTGCCGGACATTCCTCTTGCGTGGAGAACGCTTGTTATTTTTCGGCTGCTATCACGCACATACCATTCGTTCATAATATTCAAAAACGGGGCAAACTCGCTGCTTTCGCGCTTGTCGCTGTCAACTCCGTTTGCTATGGCAATAAAACGGACGCCCCGCTCCTTGAACATGACTTCTGTGTAAAATCCCACTTGCAGATAATCTCTGCCGACACGACTTAAATCCTTTACCAGTACATAGCCGATTTCGCCGCTTTCAATTCCCGCAATCATGCGTTTCCAGTTCGGACGCTCGAAGTTTGCCCCAGACCAGCCGTCATCGGTAAAGTGGACGCAATTCGTAAAGCCATGTTCCCTTGCATAATCTTCAAGCAGTTTCTTTTGATTGATTATGCTGTTGCTGTCGCCTGTGAGGTCGTCGTCGCGGGAAAGACGCTCGTATAGTGCGGTTATCTTGCCGTTGTCCGTTTTCTTTGCTTTCATTGAAAAACTCTCCTTTCTATGGGCGATTTCTTATCCCCCTTTCACAGCATATAGCTTCGGAGTAGGGCTTCGGCGGCTGGGTAAAATGCTCGGTGACGGAAACCTCCGCGCCGTCAAAAGTCTGCCCTTCGGTGAAGTCCGGGAGCGTGCCGCCGTCCCCGTCCGCAGGCTTTTCCTTCAGGAAGGCGCGGAAAATACGGTCGATCTCCCGCCAGCCTTCGGAAAGAATACGCTTGCCTTTCGCGGTGAAGGAATGGCCGCAGCAGTCGAAAGTTACCGTGACCGCCTCATACACATACGGCTCCGCCGATGCACACAGCAGCTTGCAGCAGACCAGCAGGAACAAATTGCGCTCGCCCAGAGGCAGAGCCTTGATATCTGCTTTTTCAATCTCCATTGTGGGGATAATGGCGTGGTGGTCGGACACCTCTTTGTCGGAGATCATGGCCTCCACCAGCGGGAAGAAGTTTGTGCAACCATCAAAGGGCGGCAGCTTTGCCGCCAGGTGGATCACACAGGAGACCGTTTCCACCATGTCGGAAGTCAGATACCGGCTGTCCGTGCGGGGATAGGTCAGCAGCTTCTTTTCGTAGAGGCTCTGTGCGTAGTCGAGGGTCTGCTTCGCCGTGTATCCGAACAGGCGGTTTGCCTCACGCTGCAAGGTGGTAAGGTCATAGAGCTTTGGCGGCTGTTCCTTCTTCTGCTCCTTCGTGACAGAGGTACAGGTGACGACCGCACCCTTGCACATGGCCGCTGCCTGTTCCGCCGCTGCCGAATCGGTAAATTTCTCCGACACCGCCTCGGCTCCATCCAGCACCAAGCGCAGCAGATGATACTTTTCCTTGTGAAACAGCGTGATCTTTGCGTCACGCTCCGCCAGCATTGCCAGCGTGGGCGTCTGAACACGGCCTACATTCAGGGTGCGGTGATAGAGGACGGAGAAAAGGCGCGTGGCATTGATCCCCACCAGCCAATCCGCTTTCTGGCGGCAGAGTGCGGATTGATACAGGGCTTCATAATCGGTGCCGGGGCGCAGATCAGAAAAGCCCTCCCGGATAGCGCTGTCCTCCATCGAGGAAATCCAGAGACGGAGGACCGGCTTGCGGCAGCCGGTCATTTCATACACCAGACGGAAGATCAGCTCACCTTCACGCCCGGCGTCTGTAGGATAGTTCTCGGAGGTGACTTTTCTGACATTGTTACTCGATGGCATCCAATGGGCCGATAAAGCGGTAGAAAATCTGGATTTTCTGGACGTATTCGCCATCGACCTTTTCCGCTTTGGATACCAGAATCTTGTCAATCAGCTGATGCAGAATCTTATAGTTCAGTTCGGTGATGCCAGCGTACTTGCTGACTTCATCAATAAAATCCTGAATCTTGTCCAGCTGATCGTGTTCAGCACGGCCTTCCCGCTCGTACTGCTCAATCTTTTCGGTCAGTTCAGCCTGTTCTTTGTCGTAGCGATCCGCAAGCATTTGAAAACGTTTCTCCGGGAGAAGTCCCTTTGATACGTCCTCATAAAGTTTTGCATACAGGTCTTCGATTTCTGCGATTCGTGCTTTACACTGCTTCAAATCCCGTTTGTGCTGCGCCCGGTCAGAGGACACCCGGAGGTGCATCTGATTTGCAATCTTCTTCACAAGGGCTTCCCGATTGCTCACAGCAGCCTTTGCGTGTGCCTGAATGTCTGCAAAGACAGCTTCATGCAGAACACGGGCTTCCAAATTGTGAGAGTCACAGGCTTTCGCACCATATTTCCGATAAGTGCTGCAACAATAAAAGGTCTGATCCAGAACACTGTTGCGTTTGCGCCTGTGCTCAACCTTGACTAACATCGTTCTGCCGCAGTCTGCACAGCGGATAATTCCCTTGAAAATATTGTCGTAGTCGGTCTTATCACACATAAAGCAGCCAGAACGGCTGTAAAGGATGCGCTGCACGTTCTCCCAACGGTCTTGTGGGATGATTGCTTCATGTGTATTCGGAACGATGGCACGTTCTTCAAACGGAATATAACGTCGCTTTTTGGATTTCATGGACACGGTGGGCTTGGCTTCGTAGATGATGTGTCCGGCGTAGACCGGGCTGTGCAGAACCTGACTGATATAGGCATTATCCCAATCATACATCTTTTCATCATCAATAAAGCGGCCAAACATCTCTTTCTTGTAGTAACACGGCTTCAGAACTTTTTCATCGTGGAGCCGCTTGGCGATGCGGTGAAGCCCCAGCCCTTCCTCTGCCATTGAATAGATGTACTCAACAACAGGGGCGGTGTTCGGGTCAATCACAAGGTGATTGTGGTCGGCAGGGTCTTTCTGGTAGCCAAACGGTGCGTTGCTGGAGATATACTTTCCGCTTTTCTTGCGTGTCCGAAGGGCACTCTTGATTTTTCGGGAAGTGTCTTTGGCGTACATTTCATTGATGATGTTTCTGAACGGAGCAATATCCATCTGGGATTGCTCGTTGGAATCATAACCATCGTTGATTGCAATATAGCGGACACCGTGCTCAGGAAAGAAGATTTCCATATACGTTCCGGTTTCGATGTGGTTGCGTCCAAGTCGGGACTGGTCTTTGGTAATGACTGTTGCCACCTTTCCTTCCCGGATATCATCCAGAAGTTCCTGAAAGGCAGGGCGGTCAGAGTTCGTACCGCTGTAACCATCATCGACATAGTACTGGCAATTCCCGAAACCGTTGCGTGTGGCATACTCCATAAGCATCGCCTTTTGAGTGCGGATGCTCAGGCTTTCGCTGTTTGAACCGTCATCTTTTGACAGCCGGCAGTATAAAGCAGTTACTTTTTTGTCCTTTTCCATGTGTACCTCCATAATGGAAAAGAGACCTCATCAATCACATTGTAGCGGATGCTGCGTGACGATGCAAGCCCTTTTCCGCAGTAAAACGTCCAATTAGCCAGCGGCGAGATACGATTCGGCAGTTTTACGAATTTCTTCTTCCACAAGCCGCTGAAAAAGCGTATTCATCGGCACATTGCCGATATAATGGCGTTCCACGATCAGGCGCACGGACTTCGGACTTCTCGGCGCACGTTTGCGTGTGGTGGGCTTCTTCTCAGATTTTTCTTTGTTCAAGGGCAGACCTCCTCATTCATGTGGTGCAAATACGGAAAGGAATGGATGGATTCTATTCGTTTTTCTCTTTTTGTTTTATTACGTTGGTTAGGTGAAAGTTTTCTTCGATACAGTCTTAAAGGCTGCTATACTGCATAGGAAAAATATCTTTTGCAGATGCCATTAAGAATCTGCATCACAGAATCGTGATTTTGGCGGTTCTTGAATCGTGAAAAACGCAGAACTATTCAACATTTGGAATTTTCACAAAGATGTGATTGGGCGAAGAAAACCGCGTTCGTCTGCGCTCGATCAATCCCGCAGCGTCCAATTCCTTAAGCGCACTGGAAACACTGACAGTGCTGCGCCCTAGCTGCTCAGCCAAAGAGCAAATCGTAAAAATGACAAACACGAAACCACGTTCATCTATCCAGAGATTTTTCTGCGAGAGCGTGGCACGGTCGAGCAGCAGCGCATAAGTCATTTTTGCAGTCTGGCTCAGGTCAAGTTCCAAAAGGAAGCGTGGGTATAGGAGAAACGGCGGCAGCGGAGTTTGCGTGGTAAGATATTCTGAAATGTTGATCACCTCCAGCTGAAGCAGAAATCAGAAACAAAGAGTATGTAACGAGAATTGGTGGGTTCCAATTCTCCAGTCGCAGAAAAGCACGAAACAAGTGCTCAACTGCGTTAATAAGTTAAGGTCTCCCATATTGGTCCTCGACTTCCCTAGGAGTGGGGAATCGTCCGGCGGCGGGCTTGCACCGCACCATTGGCATTTCAGCCACCCCGTCTTCGTTATGACCGGGCTGCGAGTTACAGAAGTACCTTTTGTGAAGTGCCGGACGATTGAACTATTCTGTTTTCAAAGAACGGAGTTTTATAGAAAATCTTCGGAATTTAAGGCTTCCGAAAAATTGTCCCTCTACTTACGAGCCATCGAAAACGGCCAAAAAATAGCCTGAAAAAGAAATTTGTTGAAAAGTTTTTGGAAAATATAGTTGAGGTGGCTGTTTGATTAAAATAACATTGACCCATGGGGCGACCGATGGAGGACGGAACTTTGCAACAATGGCAGTGCCTAAAGTTGAAAGTGGTCTTGAAAAAGATGCCCTACACTTGGTAGGCATCGAGAACGCCTGTTTCGTAGCACTGGTGAGAAACTTGTAATCGAATTGTAATTCTTGAGACCGAATCTCCGGCTTTGAAAAAGTCCTCTCAATAGGTAGCCGACGAAAAAGACCAAAAGACAACCATCTTTTTGAGAATTAACAAAAAAGTCACAAATGACTAGCCTTCAAAGAAGCGTTTCTACTATTAACAGAAAAAGTGGCCTAAAATGGGGGGTGTTGGAGAAAATTTCCACCTTAAAAATGCGCCTTTACTCACTAGCCAACGAGAATAGCCAAAAGCCAACAAAAACGAATTATGTATTTCTGCCACTGATTGCAACAGCATATCGGTGACAGAAAGATCGTTTAGAGCGATTCTTCGCGGTTTGGGGGAGTGGAAGTCGTTTTGTGGTGGGACTTTTTCTGCTGAAACTGCTCCAGCTTTTTCAGCACCGATTCCTTCTCCGGCAGCTTACCGCCCGGTGCGGAAAGCTGCTGCTTATTCAGCACCATGTCGATATACTTGCGGATATTTTTCAGTGCGGAGATGTCCGGCTGCAAGGTTTCCAGTTGGGTGCGCAGCTCTGCGCTGCCGGATTGCAGCGCAGAAAATTCGGCATTCAATGCCGAAAAATCCACCGCTGTGTTGCCGTTCAGCTTCATCAGGGTGCGGACAGCTTTATTAAAGGTGTCCAGCTCCTCTTTGTGCTGGGCGGCATAAGCGTCCTTGGTCAGCTTGAAGTTCTTCTTGATAAAGGTGTCGTGGATAGGTTTCAGCTTGGCATGGACGGCAGCAGCGTCCTTGATCTGAGCGATTGCCCGCATACGGTTTTCGTTCTGCTTCAACTGCCCGCGGAGAGGAGCAGCGGTCTGGTTTAAGCTGTCAATGGCTTGGTTCAAATCCTCAACGGTGTTCAGAGAATGAGCTTTCAGATAGTCCACCGCCCGTTTGACTTCCTCAAAGTCCCGGACAGTGCATTTCAGTTTTGCCTTGCCAGACCAATCGCTGCGCTGCTCATTGCGGAGATTGAAATAGTCCATCAGAAGGTCGGACAGCGTGGGTTCCTTTGCTTTTTCCAGAGCGTCCAGAAGAAGCTGCTTCTTTTCGTTCAGGTCTGCGATCCAGCGTTGCAGTCCACAGATGGCGCTGCGGATGGACTGCATCAAGCTGTTGGCGGCACGAATGTCCCGGTTCAGGTTGCCGAGAAAGGTTTCTATCCCACGTTTTTCCATCTGGTGAGCAGCGGGGCCGAGATGCACGGTCGGAATCTGCTGCAGGCCCTGACGCTCGAATGAGCGGAGATCAACACGTTCCGGTCTGCCAGCGGCTTCCAGATAGCGGTTGGTGATGGTTTCCCAGCCATGCCGCCAGACCTCGGCGTACTTCTGGTCGTTCCAGTCCACCGTGTTTTCCTTGTGACACTTCCAGTTCCCGGATGGAAGCCGGATGCGTTCGCCGTTCTCGTCAAGGTCGTATACCTTTCGGGCTTTCGGGAGCCACTTGCCGTGTTCATCCATTGCCCGGATGGTCAGCAGAATGTGGGCGTGTGGGTTGCCATCGCCCTTGTCGTGGATGGCGAAGTCGGCTATCATACCTTTGGAAACAAACTGCTCGTTGCAAAATTCTTTGAGCATGGGAAGATACTGTTCCTTCGGCACCTCCACCGGAAACGCCAGCACGATGCGCCGGGCAAGCTGCGAGTTCCATTGATTTTCAACGGATTCTACTGCGTTCCAGAGCGTTGCCCGGTCTGCATATCCGGACGGCGCATGGGGCGGCAGCATGATCTCAGCGTGGACAAGTTCTTTCTTCTTGTTGTAGAATTTCGTTTTCTGGTCGTACTCGCTGAACAGCCGTTCGCCGCTTTGGTAAGCTGCCCCGGCAACAGCGGACTGCCCTTGGCTGCGCTTGACGATGGTGATTTTGAAATGCGGACACGGAATAGGCATCACCCCCAAACAAAAAGACCGCCCAGCAAGATTGCTCTTGATGAACGGTCTGGAATCGTATTCGGTTGTGCTCACCGCCTTAGAACGGAGTGCTATGCGCTTCGATCTCAGGCGGGAGCCGCAAAAGGATAGCTGCGGTAGCAGCGCAAGGAAAATGCAGTTTTCCTTGGGATGGAATCGGGCTGGCGCACAAACGCCAGCTTCGATTTCATCGAGCCGTCTGCAAGACCGCAATTTCACCGGAACGGTGTATAATTGCGCCCTATTTCATAGGGGGTTCGGAACGTTCTGCTTTTCGTGAACGTCATGCACCATCTTTGCAAGAGCCAGCACGACTTCAGGCTGACGGAACGAGATTTTCAGCAGTTCCATCACCTGATCATCGGTCAGTTCTCCCGGACAGACCAGAAAGCTTTCCAGCATTCCGGCACGGGTGCAAAGACGATGCACACGCTCTCTCCGGTTCAGCTCTGACATCCGGCGTTCAAGAATCTTCTCCCGGTGCTGGCAAGAGCGCAGCTTCTGCTCTGCTTTGGCTTTTTCGCTGCGGAGGTAGGCTAGGTCGGTTTTCGGTTGGGTCAACGGCATCACGCTCCTTTACAAAATAAAGAGCCAAACAATCAGATCTGCTTTGCACTGATTGTTTGGCTAGGAAAAACGTGTATGATTTTTGCGGTTTACTCGAACTCTTTCAGAAAAAGTTTTATTTATGTTTTTGATAAGCTTTCTCGATTAAAAATCCAATTACATAGGATATGGCAATCGTCAATAACCATATCCATACTCCGGGGTGACTACGTAACTGTTCTATCTTTCCTGGAAGCATATCGGGGGATATTTTCGATTTGTTTGCCTCTACAATAAAGTCTCCGATGGTTTGTCCGACAATAATTCCTATAAAATTTCCAGTTGAAATACTTATCGATCTAATATGATGATCCAAAAAATCCATAAGTACTGGAATAATCCAAATATAGAGATAGTGATTTCGGCTCGTCCAATCAAAAAGGTAGATATTTCCAAGGAATCTAGTGGAAACGATGTATAGTATCAAAAAACTCCCTATATTAATAAAAAGAAAACAATACCTATTTTTCAATGCTATCACATCCAGTATTCCGTGGCAGAAAGCCATGCCGACCCGGAATTCAACTTGTAAAAACGTTTGATATTCTTATTCCATTCATCCATAATTTGAATGTAGAAATCTCCTGAATAATAATCTCTATACCCAAAAGCGAGAATCCAATGCCATGCGATAATACTATCAGCCAAAAGGAGATCGCATGGATGATCATAGTCCAGTGCATCTTTTAGCGTATCAAGAACGGCCACAGAAGAACAACTCAAGTTATATCCACAGCTGGAAAAATACTTCTCGACTTTTCCGGAAAGTTCAAATATTGGTCCGTTTCCAACAATATTATGTACAGCAATAAAGGTGTCACGAGCACTTCCTTTTTCAAGGTCAAAGTATCCCTGATTGGAAAAATACATTGCCAGATTTGTTGCTGCCGTTGCGCCACAGTGATCGTGAGCAATATCATTATAGTCATTCATCTGAACCCATTGAACACCACTTACCGGAAGCCTTTTCTCGCTATAACCACCAGAAGGCATATCATCCCACTCAATGAATCCATAATCCCCATCACCTGTTGGAAATGCCGGATAACGCTTTCTTATCTCACTACACTGCTCTAAAATAGCAGATGCAAGCGGCTCATTATCATCTTGCAACTCAGGATACTGCGAGTACAAATCCATCATTCCCTGAGATTCACTTGAAAAGACACTAAAATCAGAGTCATTAACAGAGAATGGACCACCATACACAATATGTGTCGTTGGAGATTCATTCAAGATTTTACGAATTAGAGGATTATCATCTTCGCCAAATTCAATTACAGTCGGATTCTTTATATTATTATTAACGATAGCGTATCCTCCGTTTTCCAACTTTCCATAATATGCGACAATGTTTCCAAACTCATCATACAGAGGGATAATTTCGGCAATCACGGATTCTTTTGGCCAAAGAATTGTACCGTTATCGGGTGCTGAAAGAAAATAGTGCATAGAAACCAAAACATCCAACGAATCCATACCCGGACTTTCCATTGCGTACGCTGAAGGCGCAATAGAAGCAAGAGCAGTTGTCAGAAATGTAGCATGAAGACCACTCATAAAACTTCTTCTAGATATTTTCATATTTGTATCCTCATAATTAAGATTAGATAAATGTCTTTATTTGAAGCTATCAAAAATTTTGCTGAATATACTTGTCTAATTGCTTTGCTGTATTATAAACAGTTATTAGATTGTTTAGCATTGAACTTGATGCCGCAAAAATTCTTGCTAAGTAATTTAAGACTCTGCTTATTTTTGTGATATTTGAAACGATGCTATCAATTGCTTCGATTTCAGTTCCGCCTTGAATTGTAAGTTCTTCTTCTGCTGTAATATATGAAAAATCAGCAGGAAACCGTATGGAACTTTCTGAATTCATGGTATCTCCTTTGTAGCCAATACTGTTACACTTACAACTTTGTGCACTGGAATCACTTCCTTTATCAATATTTTGTTGTCTGATATTATTCGTTGTTAAGAGATTCGGGAACATCCGGTTGGTATGCCGTAAATCCGCAAGTGCTGTTAACACTCAAGATAGCGAGTGCCATGGCCATCACACAAGTGAATTTACCAAAAATCAACATCCATTTTTTATTGTGCGTTTTCATGATTTTCACCTTCCCAAATTTTAATTTGTATAATCAAGGCAATCATCATAACATTATGAATGAAGCCCCTTTCGACAATTATATAGTACGAGCTGGTTTTATTTTTTGATAGAGTGGACCTACTGCAAATATAACTAGAACCCATTTGGAGAGATAATAACAAGTTACAATACGGTTATTTGGAAGCATATTTAGAAGCGTAATTATAAAATCCACTGCGGAGAGTGTCGATGCGATTATCTTATATTTCAGACGTTTCTTTTCGTTCAAAGGCTTGTTTTTCGCTTCAACGGGTGCGAAAAGAATCGAAATGCTCAAGAGAAGTGCTGTTGTCATAATGCGGAAAATATAAGTGACTACAATCAATTTGCTCAGCAAAACACAAATCAAAAACATCCCAGAGAACGCAAAATAGCAGCGTATGTGTGATGTCGCATGGTATCCACCAATATAGATCCGTTGGAGAACAAATCCAAGCAAAAAGGAAAGCGAATAACGAAAGTCACCACATATAATGGAAACAAGTACAACAATCAGGACGCTTATAACAGATGAAATAAGTAATTCATATCCATAGACATAAGCAGCTGCATCGCAGGTGTCAATTACATCTTGCTCACATAGCTTATTTACAATTTTCTGAGAAAGTGTCCGTTCCCACATTGTAATGTCACTCCCAGTTTGGAGATTTTCAGCTTCAATATACCATAGATTTTTTTGAAATCAAGACTTTTGGCAAAACTGGTCGTTTTGGCGGCAAAAGTGGTAAGCCGAGTTCTAATTAAAGCAGGCAGAGTAATAGCCATCCACTTGCAATTAATGCAGATGGATGGCTATTAGTTTTACTTTTGGGGAGCAAGCTTTCCGGTTTGATGAATCAAGATAGAACTAATACGAGATTCTATTTTTTCTTGTGACCTTTTATGCTCTTTATGACAATATACATTATTATGAGTACACAAATACTTCCGCTTGATAGGCAAAGAACCTTATCCACTGTTCGCAATGCTCCAACGGCACTCCTCATTTTCCAATAGTACAAATCATAGGATAAACTCATTATTGAAAATGTAAGAAGTCCATAGTACGCTTTTTTCATTAATTACTGATATCCTTATTGATTTATCCTTGTGTCATCAAAGATTTACGGCATCACATAATAATCTTCTGCATGCCACGTTGCGCTACCACCATATGGTTCCATAGGAACATAAGAACTTGTCCATGCAGAATATACTCTAGCATTCCCTGATCCAATATTTGTAAGATACTCAATCAATATTCCATTTTGACCATGATTGCTTGCAGTATCAACTTGGTTGAAATTGAGCCAGCTTAAAACAAATTTTGCACCATTTGCAATTTCAACAACGGCAGATGCAAGAAAGGCATATCCCCATTTTTCGGAAATGTATTTAACAATAGCACCCGTTCCCATTGAACTTATCTTGTCGATGATATAGCTTCGAATATCGGGAACCTGTTCTGAAATCCATATATTTACGTTATTTCTTGGCAAATAGGTCTGGTATACCACGCAGGTCAAAGATGTGATCCAACCGTTTTTAAGATCACTGTATGAGCCGCCTTTAGGCGCGTATCTCTGAGATGCTTTGGCTCCCGTTTGTTTGAGTACAGGGCTGCTTTGATAAATATCATAGGAGCCGTCTGTTTGCTGATATATAATAGCATCAGAGCTAATTACGCTTTTATATCCCTCTGGCAGTTCGGAATATGGGATTCTTTTACCTTTTGAGGCTATTCCATTTGATGCGAAAGCTGTCGATGAAAGAGCTGTAAACGCCAACGCAAACGAAAGCAAAATTGCAATGAATCTTTTTGTGAATGTCATTTTTTGCACCTCTTTCTACAGAAATTGTCCTTTTAATGTTATTGGATTCAATTAATGTTATGAGTTCTGCATTGGAAGCACCCTTTCTTGACTCTTGAAAGTTATGTTCAACATTGTAAAGACACATACAGATAATATAACTTGCAGCTTCAATGTACCATAGAATTTTTTGAAATCAAGACCTTTGGCAAAACTGGTCGTTTTAGCGGCAAAAGTGGTATGTCAAACCACTTGTCAGGCGCAAATGCACAGTTTATAATAGTGTCAGCAACATTACTTTGTGGAGGACAACAAAATGGCGAGGTATCGAATTGCAGTCTGCGATGATGAACCGTCAGAACTTGAAGATATTGTTGAGAGCGTCAAGCGATATGATGTCCATGTGGAAGCCCTCCGAAAAAATGAGCAAGAAAAACTCAGAGCGGAATTTAACGAGCAGCAATATCGCTTGCAGATGGAGTATTATCAGCAGCTAAAGGAACGGCAGGAAGAAACAAGAGCCCTTTGGCACGACATCAAAAAATATATTCTGGCAATGCAGGCAGTTGCGGAACGCGGGAATTCCGAAGAACTTCACAAAATTGTACGAGATGCAACGGATGCCTTTGAACGTTCCAAAAATATTTCTACGATTGGAAATCCAGTTGTGGACGCACTGCTGAATCAGTATTTACATACAGCAGAAGAAAACGGCATCAAAGTTACTCTGGACGTAACGATTCCAGAAGTTCTATCTATATCTCCGTTATCTTTAAGCATCCTGATTGGAAACACATTCGACAATGCAATTGAAGCTTGTTGTGGCTTGCCGCCAGAACAACGAAAGATCCATTTGCAGCTGCGCAAACAGTATCGAAGCCTTTTCTACCGCCTTGACAATCCATACAGTGATATCTCGCGCAGCCTTCGGGTTGGCAGCCACCATGGATATGGACTGAAAAATGTAAAACGTGTGGTGAAGGAAAGCGATGGCGATTTTTATGCCGAAAAGAAGAATGGAACTTTTACCGTGAAAGTTCGATTGAACTGCGAGAATTAAAAATATTTTTATTTATGATAACAACCCTTCATTTGTAGTTACTGCAAATGAAGGGTTGTTGTTCTATGTAACTTGTTTTTTATTTTAATCCTCTAGTCTACCATGGTCGCAACCAAGTGAGAGATAATGCTCAATCTCACCACCCAACACAAGCTGGGCATACTCCAAGGGCTTGTTGTAGAGCAGCCAATCCAGCTCTGCTTGCTGCGCAGGGGTGTTGCCGTATTCGTCCTCAATAGCGATGCAGTCGATGGAAAGAGTGGCTCCATCCTCAAACCGGACTTCCACCCGGTTGGTGTCCATGTTGTAGCGGCAGGAAAGCACTTTTTGAGAGCGATTATGGTCAAAATTCTGATTTCGTTTCATTTGAATGGCTCCTTTAATGATTTTAAGGTTTGATTTTCAACGAGATGAGGTCTCTTTTTTCTTTCTCTTAAGTCACCCAACCGCACTATCCTGCATCACAGGCATTGACGATGGTATCCACGTCGGGTCGGTCCATCAGGGCGCGTAGATTTTCAAAGGCGTCCTCCTTGCCCGGTGCAAGCACATAACGGAACGGCTCCGGCAGAATGGGAAGATCGTCATAGCGCCATTTCTTGAAACGCTCGTCATAGCCGCCCGCATCCATCGGGGATACCAGGTGCCCAACGCACCAGGATACAAGAAGGCCGCCGCCCTCATAAAAGCCATCGGCCCTGGATGAAGCACCCAGGGCCGATGCGATAGATTTTGCCACACTCGGTTTTTCTGCGATAATCAGTTTCAAAAGACTACCTCCTAAATTGTGATAGAAATGTTGATTTATCATTGTTGTGCAGTATAATTGTGGATATCAGAGAACGGAGGCGTTATTATGTTTGAACGGAAGTATGAAATAGTCCCCAATGCGCCAGCGCATATGTCCTGGGATGACTATTCTAAGATAAGTCTCAAAGAATATCGGAATCTTCTTGAAACAGCATCAGATGACGAAACTGCATTTCAACATTTTTTTGAGGAAAACCCCTCTTTTGTCCCAGGTGCTTTTGAACTCTTTGGCAGTTCTGGACACTACCCGTATACGCAATCTCTGATTACCCAGCCAAAACTTGATGGGGGTATTTTCAATCGCGTTCCAGATTTTATCTGGCTCGCACAAGATAGTTTATCATTTACTCCCGTTTTGATTGAAATAGAGAAGCCAAACAAGCGGACGTTTACAAATGCAGCGATACAGTCCTCAGATTTTACGCAAGCACTTGGGCAACTGCAAGAATGGATGTCGTTATTAAGCATACCTGAAAACATTCTGCAGTTTTACCGTTGTTTTGACATTCCTGAATGGATGAAAAAGAAGAAATTTGCCCCGCAATATGGGTTGATTTATGGTAGACGAGCTGAGTATGAAAATAATTCAATCTTACTTGGAAAACGGGCGCAGCTTGTTCCACCTAATGTAATGCTTGCGTCATTTGATAGACTACAGCCTGACCCCAAAGGACAAGATTTGTTATGTACTTCTTTATCTCACGGTCAGTATACGGTAAAAACAATCCCCCCAACCTTCAGGTACTCACCCATGACAGCGGATAATTTATCTGTAGTAAACGGTTTTGATCGTGCAATTACGAAAATGAACCATTGTTCTGATGAGCGAAAGAATTTTCTTATAAAACGATATCCTTATTGGGAGGAATATGGTAGTTTGGACAATAAAGGGGTTATGAATAGCTCCGATTGCGAATAAATAGTTGGCACCATATATTTTGTGGTGCCAACTATTTTTAACTTTAAACTATATCGTCCTCATTGACCATTTCTTCGTCCTCAAAATCGTAATCGTCGGGATCGGTGCTGACCTTCATGCCCTGCTTCGGCTTGATGAATTTCACATAAGCGAAGGCCCCACCGCCTGCCAGCGCCAGCAGCAGGACAATGACCAGCAGACCGCCGCTGCTCTTTTTCTCCGGCTGCTCTGCTTCAGGCTCCGGCTCTGCCACTACCTCCTTGCCGATGCACTCGGAGAGGTTATTCTTGCAGACAGGGCAATTCGTATTTACCGCGCCAGCCGCACACTTTTCCTTGCAATTGCAGACGGCGGGTACCTCCGCCGCAGGCGCATCGTCGCCCATGAGCGTCAGAAGGTCGGCTTCATCCACCTGGTTCAGAAAATGCACGGTTTCCTCACCCTCGTCGTCACGGTCAATAATGAGATAGAACACGTTGCCGTTTCTCGTTTCCACAGTGATAAACTGCTTGCCGCTCCGGGTGCTGCTGCCGATATCGTCGATCAGCGAAAGGTTCCCGTCCGGCGTCAGGGCGGCATCGCCGCTGCCGCCCATAAGCTGCTCAAACAGCTCGCTCAATTTGTCGGGATCAATGGACAGAGATAGGCCGCTGTCAGCCTCGCCGCCCGTATCGCTGAGCGTCATATAGCCGGAATAGACGTAGCCGATCTTTTCCGGCAGCCGGACCATATACCAGTCGCCATCCGTGCCCACGACCTCTACCACCGTTCCGTTCGGGAGCTGCGCGAAAGCGTAGTTATCCAGCCCAGCGCCCGTGCGGACATTCAGCTTGCCTCCATTCGTGGTGACGGTGCCGGTCTTACCGGATTTCTCTGCGCCGCCCAGCACAGAGCCAAACAGCGTGGAGAATAGTTCGGAGAGATCGTCCCCGGTGATATCCGCGCTGTCAGTCGGTTCCGTCTGTGCCTCAGAGGTAGGCACTGTATCCTCGCTGCTTGCAAAAGCGACCGTGGAAAAGGCCGTCATGCAGAGCATAACGGCCAGCAGCACCGCAAGTGTGCGGATCGTGTGCTTATTCTTCATCGTCGGTGCCCTCCATCATGTCGGAATCAGCGGCGGCCTCCATTTCCATCATTCCTTCCGGCAGGGAGATCATGCCGCTGGCGTAGGCACGCAGGAAGGCGGTCAGCTCCTTGTTGTCCATGTGGACAGCCTTTACCATACGGACGATCTCCAGATTTTCTTCCTCCGCAAGCTGCGCCTCCAGTGCGCGAAGCCGCTTCTGCTGCTCCGCGATCTTCTCCCGGACCTTTTCAATGTCACGACGGATCTTCTCAGTAGTTGCCATAGTCAGATAAACTCCTTTCCAAATCGTTCTCTCCATGAATAGTTGCGTCCAAGCCCCTGAACGGTTTTCAGGTTGGCCCGTGCGTTATCCTCCAATGCCAGCGCACGCCGGAACAAATCCGGGTAATGCTCCCGCAGGTCGATGATTTCCTCCGCCCGCATACTGGGACAGAAAAAACAGGAGGACTTTCCCGGCTGCGGCAGGCCCGCCGCCTCAATCGCCCGGATACACGCCTCCCGGTCCCAGCCCCATTCCATCAGGGGATACCATTTGCTGTACCTCGGGTCTGCCAGATCACGCAGAAGGACCTTATTGCTGCGGTAATGCTCGCCAGCATCATAGCCGATGAACTTGACTACCTTTTTCCCGCTGGACCAAACCTCACGGCTCAGAGGATAATTGTTGCAGAACTTTTCCTGCGGTCCGATCTTGTGTTTCAGAGAACACCGCTTGAATCCGTAGGCGATGGAGGGCAGCGTACCGCTTTTCAGACATTCATCCTCCAAGGTCAGCCGCCTGCCGTCCCTTGTGGTCTTATAGACCCGTGTGATCTCCGGCATACCGTGATCCTTCAGCCAGCGATCCATGATATCCAGATAGGCGTAGGTATGGGGATGCTCGCCGCCCGTATCCGCAAACAAGATCAGGTCAACGGGGATACGGTGCTGATGCAGTCCAACAAGAAGGGCGGTGCTGTTCGCACCGCCGCCATAGGAAACAATATTGATATACTCACCTCCATCAATCATACGGCGGTCTGCCGTAGGCGTAAAAGTGCTGCTGCCAGTAGCTTGTATTGAGCCTCGCGTACTGGATCGGGTCGCCACAATGCAGAAACATGGGGTTGCCTGCTTCGTCCAGTCCCACATAGAAGCCAACGTGGGAGATACCCGCGGTATCGTAGGTCCCAATGAAAAACACCAGGTCGCCCGGCTGCGGATCAGATACCCGTGTGGAAATGTTGTAAAGGCCCTGGGCTCCCAGCCGCCCGGTATTGCATAGACCGCTGTTGGTCAGAACATAGCTCACAAAGCCGCTGCAATCAAAGGAGGTGGACGGGCTGCTGCCGCCCCAAACGTAGGGATATCCCAGGTATTTTTCCGCCTCCGTAATAAGCGCCGCAAAGCGTTCATCGGAGAGGTATTCCGCAGGGATTTCATAGTCCTCCGGCGGGGTCGTGATGTACTTGTCCACATACCAAGAGGACGGGAACAGGTCGGATCGGTTCCCCAGCGTGGACATATACACGGCATACATGGAAAGCGTCTCCGTATCCATGATGTAAACAGGAACATGGCTCAGATCGAAGTTTTCAAGCTCCACGGTGCAGATGTAATACGTGTACGGGACTTCCACCTCATACTCGTTGCCCTCACTGTCCGTTCTCGTCTCTGTGCGGTAGCGGGTTTCCGTGGTGACCGTCTCGGTAAGGATATATTGTTTGTCGAACAGCATTTGAAGATCATCCTGTACCTGGTCAATGGTGAACTGGCCCTCATGGAGCGCCGACAGAATGGACAGCAGCACATAGGGATCGTGCTTGATCTCGTCCGGAGTAAAATGGTACTCGTCATAGTCGTGGGTCTGCTCATAGGTGTCCAGATACTCCCGCAATTCATCCTCCATTGCACAATAGGCGGACTCTGCCGCCAGCAGGTCAGAATCCTCGGAGAGATAGGAGGACGCAACAATGTTGGACACACCTCCGCCGAAGATAGAGGAACAGGATTGCAGCAGCCCCAGCAGCATGACCAGCAGCAGACCGATCCCGCCCACAAGCAGAAATGCCTTTTTGTGTTTAGAAACGAACTCTCCGGCCTTCTTTGCCGCGTCCGCGCTTTTCTTCGCGCCCTTCGATGCTGCCTGCGCCGCTGCCGCTGCGTCCCCAGCACGAAGCGCCGCCCGGTATGCGGCGGCATACTGCTTTTGCAGCTTCTTTTTCTGCCACATCCGGGAGATGGGATTGCTGTCTGCAAGCTGCGGATTCTCCCGCAAAGCCTTTTGGTACAGCGCCTCCGCGTTGGCCTGAACCGCCGCCTGCTCCGCACGGGATACCTCCCGCCAGGGTTTCAGCTTGCGGTCCGCCTGCCAGTTTTGGAGCTTGCGGTTCCCGTATCGGACAGCCTTTTCCATGCCGCGCTCCGTCAGATGCCCCGCCTCCACGCCGACATTTTCCTGCTCCACCTCATGCACCTTTGCATGGGCGGCGTGGCCGATCTCCTGTAACGGCCGCGCCAGCGGATTCACCGGCTGATGGAAAGAGGGCTGCTTTTCGGGAACGGCGGCTCTTGCCGCGTCCAGCTTATCCGCCGCCTTATCAGACTTGCGGATTGCCTTTTGCAGCTCCGGCGCGGCGCGTTCCTCGTCTGAAAACTGCAAACGGGAGGATGGACGGTCATTGACCGCCGTACCCTCCCGGTAGGACCTGCGCCGTTTCCGGCGCTTTTTCTTTTCGCTTTTATGGATACGCCGGTCATCTAATCGCTCCGCCGCGCTGTGAACAAACGCCGCGGAATCGCCGGAGGGAGAATAGTCCTGCTCCAGCGCACGGTCGGATACCCGGCTTGCCTCGCCTGTGACCATGTTGACGGAAATGGCTCCGTCGCGGGTCATCTTCTGCGCCTCCTTCTCGGAGGCCTTCCATTCCTTCATGCGTCACCACCTGCCTTTCCGTAGGGGCAAACGCTCACGCACTCGCCCGTCTCGATCATGGAGATATACTTGAAAATGGGATATGCCTGGGGCGGGCAGACCGCGTTGCCCAGGGTTTTCAGCCGTAGGGCGCGGTCCGCGGTGTTTTCGGTGATACGGGGGACTCCCTCTGGTTCGGCGGCCCAGAGGATACGTCCGTCCATTTCCGGGGGAAGCCCATGAGCCATTCCACCCAATCCGGGTTCAGCGCCGCCGTCTCGGATATCGGCCGCTCCTGCCGGATCACCTGGGATGACAGGTTGGCAGACGGAGCGCTGTTGCGAAACGCCGCCGGTTTCAGCGTGGAGCGGTAGCCCTCCGATGCTGCCGGGGTCAGATAGAATACCGCCGCCGACAGGCTGAGGCTCCAGATCGCGCCGCTCTTGTTCACCTTGCGGAATATTCCGCTGTCGGAGAGGTACACATCCAGGTTGGCCGCGTCCCTGCAGGTGTTCTTGTCTGAGGCAAGGGGCGTGGGAAACATCAGCCGCGACGATAAAAGTTCGCTGGCGCTCATGCCATGCGCCGACACCGCAAGCCGGAAATACGAATGGGAGAACAGCGTATCCCGCTTTTGCCAGGTCAAAGATCGTTTTGTCGAGCCCCATATTGATGAAGCCAGCAACATTTTCCCCAAGCACCCAACGGGGCCGCAGCTCGGTAATAACGCGGCACATTTCCGGCCACAGGTAGCGTTCATCCGCAAAGCCTCTCCGCTGTCCTGCGGTGGAGAAGGGCTGGCAGGGAAAGCCGCCGGAGAGGACGGTAACGGTTTTAAGTCTTGTTTTTTCAAAAAAAGCCTCCTTCGTAAAAGTAGTGATATCCCGGAATCTCGGCACCTCCGGCCAGTGCTTTTCCAGAACGGAATAGGGATAGTCCGCCCACTCGCATTGACAGACGGTGCGGAAGCCCGCCGCCTCCGCCGCCAGATCAAGCCCGCCGATGCCGGAAAACAGGCTCACATGGGTCAGTTGATTTGCTATTTTGTATTCACCTCCTGATTTTGGGCATAAGAAAACCCGCCTCTTGTTTGAGGCGGGCGTTGAACGATATATTCAATGCTTTACTATAATCAGCTTCACATTTCCTGCATTTTCAATATCCCGTCTAAACTCTTCCTCGTTTTGAATGACACCCAAATCATATACAACGAATAATTGACGTTCATATTGTTTTGCATAAGCAGTAATATCTGCACTTATTTCTTCAATTACTTTTGATTTTCTTCCATCTCTCAATAGCTTGACTTCAATGCAAAGCTGAAGTTTGGGGATTATAAAGTCTGGAATGTATTCTTTACCTGAAAACTCAAATTTTCCTGTTTCTCTGTCATAGTCGCTGCCTTTACTTAGGCCGCGACCTAACAGCAATGATTCAATAGCATTTTGCACCTCAACCTCCCTTTGAGGCTTTTCAAATATGACTGCACGCAGCCGCGATTGAATAAAGTTTTCAAGATTATCAAATTCATCGTCAACAAAGTCAATACTACCTTCCAAGCTGGAATACAACAGTTTGGCGCTTACCCACACTTGTTCAAGTATTTTCTTCTGTACAGGCCACACCGAATCTCCCCAACTGGGCATTTCGTCTACATTAAACGTGTAAAACATAGATGGTACCCGTAATAAAACTCGTGCGGTTTCAGCCAAATCATTGTATGTATGGGCCATATCTCTGAAGCTGGTGTATCGGCCAATTTCGGCGGTATCCTTGTTGTGAAGTATGTCCTGAATACTTTCACAGAAACCTCGTACTTGTGCAAGTAATACCTTTAATGCCCTTGTTTCATCTAATGAGTTTTTTGCCATAATATCACCCCATGAAAATTATACCACCTCTTTTTTCCAAAATAAAGTTTGTTTTCCACACATGGGTCAGCTCAGTCATAGTCGGCCTCGCTGCCGTCTGGGTCATACGGTGTCAGGTGCGTCCGACGAATAGTGCTTTCCAGCATATCGAAGCCCGTGACACCCGTGCTGTCCGGGATGCCCCACCTGCGGTACATTCTTCGGATGCTCGGATTCTCGCCGGAGAGACTCTTTTGCAGCCGCGCAAGCCGTTTTTCTGTTTTCACTTCTACAACACGGTTGCGGAGAAAGCTGTACTGCGCCAGCAGGTCAAAGATATCGGCTACCAGCAGACGAAAGGCGCCGCCGGAGATGATGTAGGCGGGATCGTGAGCGGCGGCACGCTGCTTTTCCCTAATTTTTGCGTCATGCTCTTTCAGTACGGCGGTCAGCGGCGTAAGCTCCGCCTCCTTCAGCTCGGCAAGGTCAGATTGGTCGCCAAACACCAGATAACGGCCGGGAATGAGCCAGTCATCAAACTTTTCTTCCGCGACCTCACCGTAATGCTTTGCCGTCTCGACCAAGTTTGCCATGTCATCCGCGTCCTTCACCTTCCCGGCGAGGAACGCGAGCTGATGCAGCAGGCCGTAAAGATGCACCTCGTCACGGATATGCTTTTCGTAGGTTTCACTGTCGATCACATGTTTCATATCTTGTCCCTTCCTTTCCTTATCCGCTTTCCCCGTCGTGGGCGACCTCGCCGGGCTTGGTCGTGAGAAGTTTGTATAGCTCCGTATCCTTCGGGAACTCGTCCCGGAAGGGCAGGATCACATTCTGGAAGAACAGAAGGCCGCTGCCGGGGTCCGCGTTGGTCACATAGGCAAGCTGCTCCGCGGAGATGTTCAGCCGCTCCGTCATCAGCTTTCGGTCGCCCGCGGACAGGTTCAGCAGGTAGATAAAATCGCTGTTTTCCAGAATGTTTTCGATCTCCGGCGAGGAAAGCAGGTCCTTCGGGTTCTGTGTCGCCCCAGTCGGGACGCCGCCCCACTTTCTGAAACGCTTCCAGACCTCAGCGTTATATGCTGCCGTCTGTTCCTCCTTCAAGAGCAGATGAAATTCGTCCACGAAATACCAGGTGGCCCGTCCAATGGAGCGGTTCACCGTGACGGTGTTCCACACCGCGTCCTGGACAATGAGCATCCCCGGCTTTTTCAGATTCTTGCCGAGGCCCTTGATATCGAAGCAGACAAGGCGGTTTCGGATATCCACGGTGGTACGGTGGTTGAAGAAGTTGAGCGAGCCGTTTACATACAGGTCAAGCGCCTGGGCCACACGCTCCGCCTCCGGGATGCCCTGCGCCATAAGCGCGTTCAGCAGATCGCCCAGCACGGGCATATTCTCCGGCCTCGGGTCTGCGAAGTACGGCTGATAGATCATCTGCACGGCCCGGTCAATAACGGTTTTCTCGATAGCCTCCAGCCCCGTCTTGCTGCCCATGATAAGCTCACAGAAGGACAGTACGAAATCACTTTTCAGCGCCAGCGGGTTTTCTTCCTCGCTGTAATTGAGGTTGATATCCAGCGGATTTACATAGTCGCGGCTGTTGGGCGAGAGCCGGATCACCTGGCCGCCCAGCCGGTTCACCAGCGGGGAATATTCATCCTCCGGGTCACAGATGATGACGTTATCCTTTGTGGTCAGCATGACATAGGTGATCTCCCGTTTGCAGCTCATGGATTTGCCGCTGCCCGGTGTGCCGAATACAAGGCCGTTGGGACAACGGGACTGCTTGCGGTCCAGCAGGATCATGTTGTTGGAGAGAGCGTTGAGGCCGTAATACATGGCGCCCCCGCCCATGAAAAGCTCCTGGGTGACGAAGGGGATAAATACCGCCAGTGCCGATGTGGTGAGGCTCCGTTCGATCTTGATACGGTTGAGGCCCAGCGGCAGCGAGGACATAAGCCCGTCCTCCTGCTGGAAGTCCAGCCGAGTCAGGATGCAGTTGTGCGTCTGGGCGACGCTGGCCGACTGCGAAACGGCGATCTCCAGCTTTTGCTTCGTGGGCGCCAGATGCAGCATGAGGAAGGTCATATTGAACATTCGCTCGTTTCGGCTCTGCAAATCCTGCAAGAGATTCTTCGCCGCGCCGCCGTAGGTGGAGAGGTCGGAGGGGAGGATATCCAGATCGTAGCCGCTGCGGGCGGCCTTCTTCTGCTCCTGTATCTTCATGGCGTCCAGATCGGTGATCTTGCGCTTGACCATCTTGATCGCCTCGTTCTGGTTGATGCCGCGGATGTGCATGGTGACGAGAAGGTTTCCCTCCACATCCATGAAATCCGTGAGGATACGGTCCTGAATCTCCGGGGCTAATATCTGCAAGAAGGACACCGCACCGTACATTTCACCTATGCGGAAACGCCGCGTCTCGCCAAACTCGAAGAAGGACGGTGAGATGAAGTCCTTGACGGACAGGCCGCTTGCCGGGAGCCAGTCCCATTCAAAGGCAAACTGTCCGCCCTCCGGATGGAGAAGGCCATGCAGCAGCGCCAGCCGCTCCTTGCCGTCCAGCACCCTTGCGCCTGCACCCATGACCTTGAAGCGGTTCAGGGTGTCTGCCTCGATCCGGGAAAAGCGTGCCCGCGCCGCCGGAAGATTTTCCGCCTCGATGGTCAGCGTGACATATTTGCGCTTTACAAAGCCGTTGTTGCCGCGCTCATACTGCATTTGCAGGATGCCGGACGCCTCCACGCGCATATCATCCAGCGCGTCGCCCTGGGCGTCCATGCCGAACAGGTTTCCGTTCTTGTCCTCATGGCGGCTGCTCAGGGTCATTTGCACGCCGATGGAGGGATCATAGCCGTTATAGAAATCGCAGAGGCGTTCAAAGATATCCCGCTGATCGTCCGGCCCCGCCAGACGGTAGTTGACGTCCTCGTAGGCTATGGTCTTGGAGAAAAGCCGGTCGTCCAGTCTGCACAGGCCGTCCGGGTACAGATTCCGAAACGGGATGCTGTCCTGCACGGTATGGGGCTTGCCGTCGCCCTTCGCCTGCCGGATGATGGCTTCAATTTGTTTTCGCTCCGCCCGCGTGAGCTTACGCTTTGCGGCGGGCTGCACTTTTTCCGGTTTTTCCGCTTTTTTCAGCAATCGCCTGTACCTCCTTTTCCAGTTTTGCCTGCCGCACCAGGGCGGAATAGGCGTTGTTGGTCTGATAGATGCGCCGCTTCGGACGGATGAACTTGCATTGGATCAGGTGCCCCAGGATCACTTCCAGCGTTTGTCCGTTTTTCTCATAGAGGGCAAACAGGAAGAACGGGAGCATGACAAGGATCATGCACAGCGCCGCCGAGGTCGTACCCATGCTGCCCTTGCTCAAAAAGAAAAGCGGCACTCCCGCAAGCGCCGCCGATCCGAAACACACAAGCTGCCGCTTCGTCAGGCCGAGCAGCATCTTGCTTTTGATTTTTGTCAGGTCCTTCGGGACCGTTACGTATGCCAAAATTGATACCTCCTTTAATGCGCTCCGAACAGGCTTTTTGCAAGGCTGCCGGTTTTGAACAGCGTGTAGCACAGCAGCACCGTGTAGCCCAGGCACTCCCAGATCGCCACGGTGATATCATCCCCCACGGCGATATTCTGCACCAGCACCGCGTAGATGCCGACGCAGACCATAATGAGAAACGCCTGAAAGCCCAGGGCCAGCAGGGACTTCAAATAGTTCTGCCCCGTCTGGCCCCACTCCCGGTTGGCCATCGTGGCAAAGGGGATCGGCCCCACGGATACGGTCAAATACACCTCGATCATTCTTCCATAGATCACAAGGAAGATGGCGATGGTGAGGATATGGGAGCAGAGGCCCACAAAAATGCTCTGAAACCACAGGCCCAGCAAAGAACCGATGCTCCAGTCCGCCAGGGTCGTTTCCAAATTGCCGACCACGCCGGAAATGTCGATCCCCGCGTCAGAGATGATGACGCCGGCGCTCTGGCTGACCACGCTCTGCGCCACGTCGAATACCGCCATGACGATGTTCCAGGTGTTGGTGACGATGAGCACCGCGCAGAAGGTCTTGAAAATCCACTTCCAGAAAAGCCAGGTGTCAAAATCGTGGAGATTATTCTTTTCCACGATGAGCTGGATCAGCTCATAGCACATGACGAAGGTGAGGATGATACCGGCGATGGGAACGATGACCGTTTCAGAGAGGCCGCGGATCATGTTGAAAATGCCGCCGTTCCAGCCGGCCGGCGTCATGCCCACCTCGCCGGCGATCTCGCCCACCTTCGTATTCACGGTGTCAAAGGTCCCGGAGAGGTTGGAGATGATGCCGTCAATCAGCAGCTCCTTGAACCACTCCTGGATCATTTCAATTATCACGGGTGGTCACACCTCCTTTCGGGGGCTCCCGCCGTGAAACGGGAGCCTCCGGGTGGGATGGTCCTGCCGCCGCTCAGCCAAGCAGGCCGGACAGGAGGGGGATCAGGGTCACGCCGATCAGGGCGACGCCGCCGCCCGCGACAAGCTGCTTGACGCCCTGCGATTTGGCCGCGGGGTTATCCTGGCCGTAGCCTTCCAGAAGGTTGATGCCGCCCCACACGCAAAGGCCGCCGCCCAAGGCGATGACCAGGGTCTGCAATACGTCGATGGCACTGTTGAAGAACTCCATAAATCATGTTTCCTTTCGTTTTGTAGAATTGTTGTCGGGTTCGTCTGTCAGGTCTTTTGCGCTCAATTCGTACATATCGAAAGGCTCGTCCGGCTTCACGATGGCCGGTCTGCGCTTCATGTACCGTTCTACGTCAAAGACGTTCTTCTTGTCGGCGTCGGACAGGTATTTGTAGCGGGGGTGCTTCGTCAGGTCGTACTTGTCGCTGAAAAACGGGCGCACGCCCCGAAGCTGCAAGATACACTTGCCGCCGTCCATGACCGCAATCTCGTCCTGGGTCATCAACTCCTTTCCCAATTTCTGATAGCTGAGGCCGTGAGAGGTCTGTGCGCCGCGATTTTCGGACTGGCTCAGGCTGTCGATGGTCTCCTTGCCCAGCAGCTCCGAGATCTCTTTCAGCGTGGACTTCTCCTTGCCTCCCAAAAACAAGGTGACGTCGCAGTTGCCGACAATGGTATCTGCCGCGTCCTTGTAGATGGTCTTTAACTGGCTTTGCGACTGCAAAATAATAGAAGCCGATATCTCACGGCTTCGGATGGTGGCGATCAGCTTGTCAAAGTTTGGTATCTGGCCGATATTGGCAAACTCGTCCAAGAGGCACCGCACATGGACAGGCAGCCGCCCGTTATAAAAATCGTCCGCCTTGTCGCAGAGCAGGTTGAAAAGCTGGCTTTGCAGCATGGCAATGACGAAATTGAAGGTGGTATCGGTATCGCTCATAATGAGGAACAGCGCCGTTTTTCGGTCGCCCATCGTGTCCAGCTCCAATTCGTCCTCCGTCATAATGTCCCGCAGCTCCTTGATATCGAAGGGGGCGAGGCGGGCGCCGCAGCTCACCAAAATGCTTTTGAGTGTTTTGCCCGCCGCCATTTTGAATTTGATATATTGCTTGACAGCGAAGTGATCCGGCTGCTTTTTCGCCAGATCGTCAAAGAGGATATCCACAGGGCTTTTATAAGTCTCGTCGTCCTCTCTGGCTTCGCAGGCGTTCAGCAGGTCCAGAAGCGTGATGAAGTTCCGTTCCTCCGGCTCCGCTTCATACCAGATGTAACCGATCAGGGCGCAGTATAAAAGCCGCTCGGCTTTGACCCAAAAATCTTCGGAGGATTTTTCGCCGTCGCCCTTCGTGTTGGCAATGATGACATTGACCAGCTTCAAGATATCCTTCTCGGAGCGCACATAGGCCAGCGGGTTATATTTCATACTCTTGGAAAAGTTGATGGTATTCAGGACCTTGATGCGGTAGGGCTCATAGATGATCTTGCCGCGGCCGTCCCGCACCGGCTTTCCGTTCTCGTCCAGCTTCGGCGCGCCGTGCAGGAGCATTTTTCCTGTTTCCGTCAAAAGCTGCCCCTTTGGATCGGTGATGACGTAGGAGCTGTGCATCTGCATAATCGACGGTTTGACAAAGAACCGCGTCTTGCCGCTACCGGAGCCGCCGATGACGAGGATATTTTTGTTTCTCGCATACTTTGGCTGCTTCGGCCGGCTAGTCATGGTGAGGCCTTCTGTCCGGGTCAGGGGGATGTTCCAATCGGGAACAGGGTCTATGTAGGGAGCGATATCCGCCGTCGTGCCCCAGCGGGCAGAGCCGTATTCAATGCCCTTGCGGTACTTCTTCGCGTTCTTGCCCTTGACATACACCGCCAGCCGGACAAGGACCGCACCGAGAATACCGATGCAGATATCCAGCACATGAAAGCTGGGCGCGGAGCTGGCAAAGGCGGTCTGGAAGCCCTGCCCGATGTGCAGCAGCTTTTCCGAGGCGTCAGGCCCCGGCGCCAACCGTACCGCCTGGCAGAGCTTATCAAAGAGATACACAAAGAACAGATACGGCAGGTTTGGCAGAAGATATTTTTTGAGTTTGTCCTTCATCGCTCCACGCTCCGTTCTCTGGTCTTGACCTTTTCGCCGCGCTCCTGCTCCTTGTGCTGCGTTTTGGACTGCTCCTGCGCCTTTTCCAGCTTGCGGCGGATGGAAGGATCTTTCTCGCGGCTCAGGTTTTTAGCGGAAAACTCCCGGAAGGCCGCCGTAATCACATCGGCGTCTCGCCCCTTGAAGAACACCAGGTAACGGGTATGCTCGCCGGAAATGTCCTTCTTCAAAGCAAAATCCAGGCCGTACTTCTTCGCCGTGGAAGAAAAGGCCCGGATATTCTGATCCGTGATCTCGATGTTGGAAACGCCGGTGTTGTGCTTCATAAGCTGCCGGAGCGTCTGCTTGCCGTGCCGGAGCTGGGGATTTTTCTTGTGCTTCTCCATGTCTGCCAGCACCTTCTTCATGGCCTGCTGCAAGAGCTGGGCGGTCATTTTGCTGGCCTCCACACAAAGCGCAAGGGTTTTCTGCGTGATTTCTTCCTGCAAGGCGTTCACCTCCGATCTCCGCTGCCGTACAGGTCATGGCTGACAAGGGATGTGTAATAGCTGTCCATCGTGACCGGGGCGTTATACAGCGCCGCCAGCAGATATTTCTTGATGTTGCGGACATAGGTGGTGTTCTCCCGCATCCGGTCAAGGACATACTCGATGTGCGAGGCGTTCAGCTTCAGGAACCGTGACCGGACGACCTCAGCCGGGTAGTCGTCCCCGGCGACACGGATCATCTCCCGGTTGGAGCAGACGGTATCCACCATGAGCTCCACCAGCTCGTCCAGCCGGTCTTTATCCAACTGCACGTTCTGCGAAAGAACGTCATATTCGATGTTCTCCAAGATCAATGCCCGATAGCTTTCCCGCTTTCGCATCCCGTCCTGCCCGCTCCGCTCCCTGGGGACTGGGGGACTTGATAGGATAGGACTTGATTCTTGCGTAATTGATAAATCTGTCTTTGATGGATAGTTACTTGATTCTTCTTTATTTAATTGGGCGGGGTTCTCCTGAATTGGAGCGTCCAACATTGGATTTGCCTGTACGGGATTTTCCCGTATAGGTTTTTCCTGTGTAGGTGACGGCGCTTTAGGCTGTTCCAGAATGGTGTATTCGATAGAGCCGAGCTGCCCGTTTGCGCTGCGGACACGCGAACGGATCAGATAGCCGTGCGCTTCCAGCTCCCGGATGCCGCCGCTGATGCTGTCAATGCCATCCTTGCAGATACGGGCAAGGCCCTTCATGGTGTAGTCCCAATTCTCCGGCAGGGACAGCATGAGAGATAAAAGCCCTTTCGCTTTCAGCGACAGCGACATATCCCGCAGATGGTAGTTGGACATGACCGTGTAATCTCTGGTCTTTTCGATACGGAATACAGCCATCTTCGCACCTCCTTCCTCTGAAAATGAAAAGTGTTGATTTCGATGAAAAAAGCCTCCGGTTTGCCTCTCGGATGTGATCCATAGGAAAACATCCATGCCCGCCTGCTTGCGGCGGTCAGAGAGAAAAAAACAGAGGCTTTCGCACCCTGATCACAACACTTGAATTTAGGTATAGAAAAAGGGCGGCTGTCTTAAAAACAGTCGCCCGAAAAGGGGATATATACAAGTTATTTGCTACTCGTCCGCCTTGAAAACCGTTGATATTACTGGCTTTTTCAAAAAGTTCTGTATCACCACTCGCACCAAACAAGAAAGATCCGAACCTTTTCTCGAAAGAGAAGGTTCGGATTTTTTGTTTTTGGCGGCGTGCCCCGCCGCACAACAAAAGCATCCGCAGCGCATGGCCGGGCTGTTTCAGCTCAGGCGCAGTGCGCTGCGGATGCTTATTTTTTAGGCCGCGCCCCCTCCCCCAAAGGGAGAGGTCACACTGCGCCTAGGTTTTGGTTTTCGCAAAACCTTATCAAAAGGCCGCTATGAGCTCCCCCTTCGGGGGAGCTGGCATTGCGGAGCAATGACTGAGAGGGTTATCCTGAGAAATTACCCCACCAGCTGCTGATAGGCATTCAAGGTCTTGTAGGCCGGGTCGGAGTTGTCGGGGGCAAAGCGGCCGCCCAGCTTCCGGTCCATCAGGCCGTACTCCACGCACCACTGCGCCGCCTTGGCGGTGTCCGGGTCTGCAACGTCCTTGAAGGCCGGGGCTTCGGCAGGCTCAGGACGGCCTGCGGTGTTCCACAGCAGCAGGGCAGTCTGGGCACGGTTCTCCGGCATGGCCACACCCTCCGGCAGCAGGGCTTTCAGCCGCTGTGTGACAATGCCTGAACCCGCAGCACAGCCAAAAAGGGGGAACTTTGATGCACTTTTTTGCCCGGCACCGTGAGAATATCCGCCAGAGCTCCATGAGTTCCCGGCTGCTGTGGCCCTGCCTGCTGCTGGCTGCGCTGCTGCTGTTGACCTTTGGCGCGGCGCTGTTCCTGTTTGCCAGCCTGCACAACACCAAAAAGGACACCACCCGCAGCCTGGAGATCCAGTATTCGGTGTTCCAGAACGATCTGGAGCGCTATTTTGACCAGCTGGCGGTCATGGGCGTGAACCTCTCTGAGGATATGGGCGCTCTGGTGGATCAGCAGCTTGCCAGCCGGGAGATGACCTTTGACCAGCTGAACGATTCCCCCGAGGTGCTGAACGCGCTGGAGGAGGAGATGATCGAGCCGCTCTGCCGCAGCCTGCGCCGGACCAGCTGCTCCGGTGCCTTTGTGCTGCTGGATGCCACCGTCAACACCCGCATGGAGGGGGCCGGGTACTCCCGCGCCGGGCTCTATGTGCAGAAAGGCGGTGCCGACACCCCCACCGTGCCCCTGCTGCTCTACCGCGGCAGCGCCGATGTGGGCAAGACCCACAGCGTGATGCCCCACCGCAAATGGCGCATGGAATTCCAGACCGACCAGTTCCCGGACTACGACCGCTGGATGACCCCCAGCAGCACCCCGCTGTACCAGGCTTATACGCTGACGGAGCGGTTCAGCCTCCCCGGCACCTCGGAGGAGGTACAGCTGTTTTTGCTGCCCCTGCGGGGTCGCGACGGCACCCTGTACGGGCTGTGCGGTTTTGAGATCAGCCAGAGCTTTTTCAAGCAGAACTTTGCCCAGCCCACCGGTTTTGACCACCTGATCTGCCTGCTTGCCCCGGCAGATAGCGGGCTGAACGCCAGCGCCGCCCTCAGCAGCGGCACCACCGGCGGCTACTTCCACGCCCCCCAGGACGTGCTGGTGCTGCGCAGCATGGGCGGCAGACTGACCCAATTGATCGGCTCCGACAGCGCCTATGCAGGCATCTCGGAGCTTTGCCGCCTGAGCGAGAACCAGTCCTACCGGCTGGCCGTCTGCATCCCCATGACGGACTACCGCAGGCTGATCTTTTCCGGCAACCTGCAAATGCTGCTGATCGGCCTGTTCATCCTCTTTTTTGTGGTGTTCTGCTGCATGTACTTTCACCAGCACATCCTCTCGCCTGCGTTCCGGCAGTTTGAGGAGGACCGGCGGGAGTCCCGGCGGCGGATGGATGAGCTGCAGATGGAGCGCCAGCAGATGCAGACAGAGCTTTCCCGGCTGGCGGACGTGTGCCGCAACGAATCCGTCCCCGATGCCTTCCAGACCTTTCTGGAGGGCATCCCCAACCTGACAAAGACCGAGCGCCGCATCTTTGACGGCTATGTGGCCGGGCTGCGCTCCCGGGAGATCGTGGAGCAGCTGGACATCAAGGACAGCACCCTGCGCTTCCACAACAAGAACATCTACGAAAAGCTGGGGGTCAGCTCCCTCAAGCAGCTGCAGCAGTTTGCCGCGATCCTGAATTCCGGCGGCAACAGCGCCCCCGACTCCGCCCCGGATGAAAGCGGCCCCAAGAAGGCCCGCTGAACCGCGCTCCCGCGCCCCAGCTTTCGCTGAAAAGATGCAAAAAGAGCCGCCGCACCTCACACAGGTGCAGCGGCTCTTTTACATTGATTCTGGGTTCCGGACGCTCCGGAAACAATTCCGGCAGCTTAGTACAGCTTTGTGCCGGCAGGGATGTGGGGATCAACCATCAGCAGGTGGAGGCCCTCATGGCCGTTCTCCCTGCATGGCTTTCCTGCCCCCTTCCGGCGGCGTTTTCCGGCTCGCTCTTGCGGGGTCATGGCCGGGTATCCCATGCAGACGGTCATGCGGTTTTCAAGGTGCGGTGCTGGATCTGGCAATAAAAAATCGCCACACAACAACCTAAACCTGACCATCCCTTCCGGGATGGCCTTGGTTCGGGTTTGCTATGTAGCGATAAGAAAGTTAAAAACTTGCTCCGGCTCCTTCGGGAGCCGAGCTGGAACTCTAAGTAAATATGTTATATTAAATAGAATCAGGCAAAAGGATAAAGTGTCGGCAGGAAAAATACGGACACGACAATGAGGATGAGCGCCAGCGGGGTACCACACTTGAGATAATCCTTCAAGGTGTATCCGCCCGGCTCGATGATCATGATCTGGCAGGGAGCTGCCATGGGGGTCATGATGGACACACAGCTGGCTGTGATCACGCCGACCACGGCAGCACGGGGGTCTACGCCCATGCGGATACAGGCGGAAGTGACCAGAGGGATGAAGATGGTCAGGGTAGCCAGATTGGACATGACCTGTGTCAGAATGAAGGGAACAAGGAAGAACACCAGCATAATGATGTACGGATTGGTGGTATCGCCCAGCAGGCGGATCATCCAGTCTGCTACCACATCGCCTGCACCGGTGGTCTGGATAGCGTCCGACAGAGCCAGCACACCGGCAAACAGGAAAATGGTCGGCTGGTGGATGGAGTTGAGGGCTTCCCTCTCGGTCAGCACACCCGTCAGCACCAGAGCGGCAGCGCCGATGCAGGAAGTGAGATACATCTTGACACCAATGACATTTTCCAGCAGCATCATTGCAATGGAGACCAGAACGATCAGGACAGCCAGTTTGCGCTTGAAGGGGCTGAGTTTTTCGCTCTCAGAAGCCGTATGGGCTGCATCTGAAAACTGCTCGTTGGGAATATCCGGCATCAGCTTATAGCCAACAAAGGTCATGTACAGGATGGCAATGGTCAGCATCGGGATGCGCGCAATGGTGAAATCCCAGATGTGCAGCGGTGTCGGTGCGCCGGCCTGCATCATGACATCGTTCCATGCCATGTTGGAAGCACCCTGACCGAGAAAGGTCATCTGGGTGGCAATGTTGGCACAGGCCATAGAAGGATACAGCAGCTTGCTGCGGCTCACGCCGATGTCGTTCGCAATGCCTACCAGCAGCGGGATCATGATAGCTGCAGTTGCGGTGGCACTGGTGATGGCGCCCAGAAACGCACCTGCCACACAGGAAAGAAAAATCAGCATCCGCATATTGTCCTTGTAGCGGATGACCAGGCTCTGGGCTTTGTCAATCAGGGGCGTTTTGGTCAGCCCTGCACCGATGACGAACATGGCTACGAACATGACCACGTTCGTGTTGATGAAGCCGCCAAAGGCCTCGGCAGGGGTCTTGATGCCGGTGAGGATCAGCGCCAGAATGATGCCGGTAGAAATGACCGAGAACGGGACTTTACCGGATACAAAGGCGATGATCGTCACAAGCAGGATGAGAAGTGTGATTTCCAATGGGTTCATGGAAGTTTCCTCCTGTGGATGATTCCGTTTGGATGAACCAATAATGCCCCGGACACCTTTACGCGGAAAAGGGTTCCGGGGCAAATTGCGGAGAACAAATACGTGGCAAATTAAGCTGAGCAAGAAACTTAGGGTAAGAAAAACGATTTAGGAGAATCGTATGAAAGGAAATAATGAGTGAAGTCTGTCCCCCGCTGAGAGGATATCCGGATTACTTAATAAAGCCGACGTGCTTGCAGATCTCTTCGATGGCCTTTTCCTTGCGCTCATTGAAGATGACCTTGTTCTCTTCGAACAGGTTGCGGCCCTCAGCGTCGATGGAAACGATCAGGGGGCCAAACTCTTTAACGTGGCAGTGCCACAGAGTTTCCGGCATACCGAGGTCACGCCACTGGGCCTCGACGATCTCCTCCACTTCGGTGGCAGCCACAACGGCGTTACCGGCAGGGAAAACACAGTGGATGGCACCGAACTCCTTGCAGGCGCGCTCGGTGTTGGGACCCATGCCGCCCTTGCCCACGATGACGCGGACACCGGACTTCTGCACGAACTCATACTCGAACTTTTCCATACGCATGGAGGTGGTGGGGCCCACAGACACCATCTCGAACTTGTCGTCCGCCAGAGGGCGAATGATGGGGCCGGCGTGGAAAATGGCAGCGTCCTTCACGTCCACAGGCAGCGGGCGGCCCTCTTCCACGAGGCGGCGGTGCGCCACGTCACGGCAGGTGGTCAGGTCGCCGTTCAGGTAAACGACATCACCGATATGGATGTCCTTCAGGTCTTCTGCGGAGACCGGAGTAGTAAGGATCTTCTTTCCGTCTTTAATGGTCAGCATTACAAAGTCACCCCCGAATGAGTATCAATGGTGTAGTTCAGGTCTTTATCAAAAATGATGTGGCCGCGGCGATGGCTCCAGCAGCCCACATTGACGGCAACGCCGATGGCAGAAGGATGGCGGGCAGTGTTCTCAATGTGCACGCCCATGACGGAGTACTTGCCGCCCATGCCCTGAGGGCCAAGGCCGATGGAGTTGATGCCGTCTTCCAGCAGCTTCTCCATATAGGCTGCGCGCTCGTTCTCGTTGTGGCTGCCCAGAGGACGCATCAGAGCCTTCTTGGACAGCAGAGCAGCGGTCTCAACAGAGGTGGCAACGCCCACGCCCACCAGCAGCGGAGGGCAGGCGTTGATGCCGTAGCTGGTCATGACATCCATGACGAACTTGGTCACGCCTTCGTAGCCTGCACCGGGCATCAGAACCATAGCCTTGCCCGGCAGGGTGCAGCCGCCGCCTGCCATGTAGGCGTAGATCTCGCACTTGTCGCTGTTCGGGATGATATCCCACCACACGGTGGGAGTGCCCTTGCCGACATTGCGGCCGGTGTTGAACTCATCGAAGGTCTCAACACTGTTGTGGCGCAGGGGCGCTTCGAAGGTGGACTTGACCACAGCCTCCTTCAGCAGACCCTCCACCTCACCGATGAGGGGGAAGTCCACGCCGCACTTTACCCAGAACTGCAGCACACCAGTATCCTGGCAGCTGGGGCGGTTCAGCTCCTTGGCCAGCTTCTGGTTCCGCTTCATGGTCTCGTAGATGACCTTGGACAGAGGAGCATCCTCCTGTGCGCCCAGCTCATCGAGCTTGGCAATGATGTCGTCCGGCAGCACCTTGGCGATATGGCTCACAAAGTTGGCCATATAGGTCGTCATCTGCTGCACCTGTTCCTGTTTGTTCATTCCAATGCCTCCTTAGATTTGGTACATTTTGCGCGTTGGTTCACTCATATTCAACGTTCCTGTCCGCTTTACTGCGGGAAGAACGGGAATGCGATGGGAAGGATCACCATGCTGACAACCGTTGCGATGAGGATGAGGGGCAGGCCAGCCTTGGCATAATCCTTGAAGGTGTACCCGCCGGCGGAAACCACCATTGTGTTGGCGGGCATACCGATGGGCGTTGCGTAAGCGCAGGAGCCGCCGATGACACAAGCCATCAGGACTGCGCGGGGGTCGGCCCCCATGCCCTGTGCGATGCTCAGGCAGATGGGAACCATCAGAGCGGTGGTTGCGGTGTTGGACATGAAGTTGGTCATGACGCAGCAGAGCAGGAAAACCACCAGAGTCAGGACGTAGGGAGAGGGATTCTCGCCCAGAGCACCAATGACGATGTTTGCAATCTCTGCGCCTGCCCCGGTCTTATCCAGTGCAGAGGCCAGAGACAGCGTACCACCGAAGAGGAAGATGGTCTTGAGGTCGATGGACTTCAGGGCGTCTTTCTCGGAGATGACACCGGTGAGGATCAGAGCCAGCGCACCGATACAGCCGATGATGTTGAGCTTGATGCCGATCTGCTTTTCAAAGATCATGCCCAGCAGGGTGAGCACGAGGATGACAAGGGAGAGCACCTGTTTCCACTTGGGAACATTGCTGAAGTCCTGCTCACCGCTGAAGGAGTCATCATCGGAGACGGGGCGGTTGGGCAGTAGCTTCATGCCAAGGGTGGCGTAGAAGAGGATGCCGACGGCGAGGATGGGCAGGCCCACGATGGCGTACTCGAAGAAGCCGAAGGACATCCCGATCTCACCCAGAGCGCTCTGGGCGATAAGGTTGCCCGGTGCGCCGATGAGGGAAAGGTTGCCGCCCATGGCCGCTGCAAACACCAGCGGCATCAGCAGCTTGGAGCGGGCATAGCCGGACTTTGCCGCAATGCCGATGACCACGGGGATCAGGACGGCGGCGGTGCCGGTGTTGGAGAGCACACCGCTCATCAGGCCAACGATAGCCATGATGGCCACGATGAGGCTGCGCTCGGATTTGGCAAAGTGGGTAACAATGCCGCCGATCTTGTTGGCCATGCCTGTTTCAAACAGTGCACCGCCGACAATGAACATGGCGACGAACAGGATGACGTTGCTGTCGATGAAGCCCGCAAAAGCGGTCTTGACATCCAGCACGCCGGTAACGACCAGACCGACACAGACGATCATGGACGTTACGCCGAGGGGGATCTTCTCAAACACGAACATGACGACCGCGAAGAGAAGAAAGAGTAGGGTGATAGTTGCTGCTGACATACCGGGGGGTCCTCCTTTAATGAAATATAATGTATCCATTTCATCAGAGCAAAACAGCCCTGACTTTCGGAACGCCCCAGCTGCACCTCGTTGTGCAGAGTCTTTGCCGCCATGCTGTGCCCTCACAGCCCTTCTTTGTTCTGGAAGGATCTGCCCGGAACCTTAGAATTCCGGGAATCTCGGCAGCGTCTTTTTTAAATTTTTGTATTTAATCTGTGATAATGTATCCACTTGACGACACGAGAATACACCCGAAACAGAGATTTGTCAATCCCTTTTTTCGAGTTTTGTCGCATTGCACGGATTATGTACCAATTTTTGTGCACGCCAGACAAACAGTAGGATACAAGAAGACCTCGCGCTACCGCTTTCTGCAAAAAAACGTGCGTTCTCCATCTGCTTTGGAGAACGCACGTTTTATCCTTCTTTTATTCCAGCCGCTTTTTGAAATACCCCTCGGCACAGTAAATGGCACCGCAGGGATTATGCGCCAGAACGCGATCCTTGGCCACCAGCGTTGTGACCATGGCGTCCGAGTACTTATAAAACATCGAGTCGTGTCCCACACAAAGTCCGACCTCAATGTTGAACTCGGTGTGCTGCTCGTTCAGAAGCTTTGCCTGTGCGATGGGGTTGCACATGGCCTCAAATTCGCCGGGGTGGATCTTGACCTCTTCCGGGATGCCCACTTCTTCTTTGGAGATGCCGCCGGTCTTGCAGATGACCGACACCACCTCAAACCCCTGCGCACGGAGTAAGTCGGCCACGATGCGGGCTTCTTTCCGCAGACCTTTGCAGAATGCAAGACCCAGCTTGTGGTAGCCCATCCGCTTGCAGAACTCCACCGTCTCCTTCAGGCGGGGCCATTGACAGTAGCCAAGCCCCTCAATGGCCGAGCAGTTGACGTAGAAATCGTGATTCTCGGGCAGATCGTAGCCGGCGCGGGCGGCCTCCATCACCGAAGCATTCCGCATGGGGCAGTTTTTGGGCATCTTTTCCGGCGCGTTGTTGGCGCAGGCCAGAACCGTACAGTTCGCACAGGTATACACTGTCTTGTCCTCCCTGATTTTATAAATAATAGGTCAGCGCATCGTCCATACTGCGGTAGATGTGTTTTTCCATTTCAGCCCGTGCGGCCAGCGCATCCCGTGCTTCCAACGCTGCATAGATCTTTTTATGCTCGCTCTGGGAGTTGAGGGCATAGTCCAACTCGCTCATCTCCACGCCAATGGACAGGCCGTTCCACAGCTCCGAGAGAAGATTGCGCATTTTTTCATTGCCGGAAGCTTCCCAGATCTCAAAATGGAAGGACTGGTTGTAGTCAGTATAATTTCCGGCCTGCTGATGAGAAAGAGCCTCCTCTGCAGTATCCACGCAGTTTTTGATCTTGGACAGGTCGGCATTGTTCTGGCAGCAGAGCATACAGGCAGTGCCTTCCAGAGCAGCGCGCAGCTGGTAGTGCTCCCGGATGGTCCTTTCCGTTACGCCCAGCACAATGGCGCACCTGTTCTGCTTGACTTCCAGCAGACCGTCACGGGCAAGGATCTGAAAGGCCTCCCGCACCGGCGTGACCGACACGCCCAGTTCCTGTGCGGTGTTTTCCAGCGTGAGTTCTGCGCCCTCCGGGATGCTTTTTGAGATAATGGCTTTCCGCAAAGCGGAAGCTACCCGCTCGCGGGCAGGCAGCAGCTTAATGGGTTTCAGTCCCAGCATATTGACTCCTTATCGTTAAAATCAGATGCAGCAGTTCTTCTTCATAGGCGTTCCATGCATCCGGCACATCAGGGGAGCCCTGACGGTCCAGCATCAGCAGGCGGGCAAGCCGGTCGTTCACCGGCGTAGGACGTGCGCTCACGGCAAAGGCAATGTAGGTCTCCTGAATGCTTTCCAGCAGCTTGCGATGCAGCGGATATGGCAGGACGGTTCGCAGGGTACGGTGCTGCAGCATCTCGCCTCCTGCCAACATCGCATCCTGCGGCAGCGCACGCATCGCCTGCCGTTCCAGTTGTGCACCTAACGCCAAAATCTGCCGCAATGCATCTTCGTTCAAATCAGCAGCTTTTACATGGTTGTTGGGCAGGCGGATGATAAGACCCTGATATTCAAGGATCATCAAGGCCTCCCGCACCGGCATCCGAGAGACACCGAGACTCTCTGCCAGTTCGTTCTGGGTCATTTCAGTGCCCGCCGGGATCTGCCCAGATAAAATGGCCTGCTGCAGGGCTTCCACCACACCGCCGTTTTTCTTCTGGATGCCAATATATTCCATAGAGCCCTCCGTGCAAATGTCTTTTTTATATTGTATCCAATTTTACAATAAAAAGCAAGACTTCCTTTATGACAAACAAAAATACCCGGCAGATTCTTTATGAAAAATCTGCCGGATATAGACCGGATGCCCTTGGGACGTTCCATTCTGAAAAATTGCAGGGCAAATGCAAGCTGTGTTAACTGTTATGTAACCTTGTCAATCAATCTTCCATTCTTCCATGGTCACAACCAAGCGAGAGATAATGCTCAATCTCCCCTGTCAGCACCATCTGTGCATACTCCAAGGGCTTGTTGTAGAGCAGCCAGTCAAGTTCTGCCCGTTGTTTCGGGGTGTTGCCGTATTCGTCCTCCACGGCGATGCAGTCGATGGCAAGGGTAGTGCCATCCTCGAACCGGGCTTCCACCCGGTTGGTGTCCATGTTGTAGCGGCAGGAAAGCAGTTTGTTCATAAGGAAACCTCCATGTTTTTCACATTTACTTCTTCTGCGGTGGAAAGTTTCAGCTGTCCGTTTGCAAATATATAAGGCCACTTCCTGATGCAGCCCTTTACAGTTCTACACTCATCCACCACACAGCCGTTTCTACTGCCAAACCCGAACAACGCTCTTTTTGCTCTGCACAAAATCCTGCATCGTTTGGCGTAAAATTGGCGTATGGCGTAGTTTTCGCTGGAAATCCATCAAAAGAAAAAGCCTGAAACTTCTCGGTACATCAAGAAGTTTCAGGCTTTTCTAATTGCAAATTGGAAATTTACTGCTCAATCGGCTTCATCGTCGGGAACAGCAGAACATCGCGGATGGAGGCGCTGTCGGTGAGCAGCATGACCAGGCGGTCCACGCCAAAGCCCAGGCCGCCCGTGGGGGGCAGACCGTACTCCAGAGCGTTGACGTAATCGTAATCCACCTGAGCCTTGCAATCGGGCTCAATGGCCTTGCGCTCGGCGACCTGACGCTCAAAGCGGCCCTTCTGGTCGATGGGGTCGTTCAGCTCGCTGAAGGCGTTGCCGTACTCGGTGCAGTCGATGAAGTACTCAAAGCGCTCGGTAAAGGCGGGATCATCCGGCTTGCGCTTGGCCAGCGGGCTGATCTCGACAGGGTAATCATAGATGAAGGTGGGCTGGATCAGCTTGTCCTCAACAAAGGCATCGAAGAACTCGGCCAGAATGGCACCCTTGGTGGGAACCTCGGGCAGCTCCACATGATGCTCCTTGGCAGAGGCAATGGCATCCTCGTCGGACTTCCAATCGTTGAAGTCCACGCCGGAATACTTCTTGACAGCCTCGACCATGGTCAGGCGCTCCCAGTGGCCCATATCGATCTGCTTGCCCTGATAGGGAATGACCATGCTGCCGCAGATCTTGAGGGCAAGGCGCTTGTACAGCTCCTCCACCAGATCCATCATGCCGTGGAAATCGGTAAAGGCCTGATACAGCTCGATGCTGGTAAATTCGGGGTTGTGCTTGGGGTCCATGCCCTCGTTGCGGAAGATGCGGCCAACCTCGTACACGCGGTCCATGCCGCCCACGATCAGGCGCTTGAGGTACAGCTCGGTCTCAATGCGCAGCACCATGTCCATGTTCAGGCTGTTGTGGTGGGTGTAGAAGGGGCGGGCGGAGGCACCGATCTCAAAGGGGGTCAGGATGGGGGTATCCACCTCCAGGAAGCCCTTCTCGTCCAGATAGGCGCGGATCTCCTTCAGGATCTGGCTGCGCTTGACGAAGGTATCCTTCACCTCCGGGTTGGCGATCAGGTCCACATAGCGCTGACGGTAACGCATTTCGGTATCGGTCAGGCCGTGGAACTTCTCGGGCAGGGGGCGCAGGCTCTTGGCCAGCAGGGTCAGCTCGGTGGCACGAACACTCAGCTCGCCGGTCTTGGTGCGGAACACCTCGCCCTTGACACCGATGATATCGCCCACATCCAGCTTCTTGAAGGCGGCGTAAGCCTCCTCGCCCAGCTCGTCGCGGCGGACATACAGCTGGATATCGCCCTTATCATCGCGCAGGTGGGCAAAGCTTGCCTTGCCCATCACGCGCTTGGACATCATACGGCCGGCCAGCGCGACCTGCTTGCCGCTGTCGGTCTCGTTGGGCAGATCCTTGAACTCTTTCTTCAGGTCGGCAGAGTATGCGTCCTGCGGGAACTTGGTCAGGGTGAAGGGGTCGTTTCCGGCAGCCTGCAGGTCGGCCAGCTTCTGGCGGCGCACCTGCACCTGCTCGCTCTCAGACAGGCCCTGAGCGGGGTTTCTCTTTTGCTCTTCCATGGTTTCCTCCCGTTCAGGCTCAGTTTGCGGCGTGGGTGATGGCCAGCACTTCGTACTCGACGGTCTGGCCGGAGGGCAGCAGGACCTCAGCCTTCTCGCCCACGGCCTTGCCCAGCAGAGCGTGGCCCACGGGGCTCTCGTCGCTGATCTTGCCGTTGATGGGGTCAGCCTCGGTGCGGCCAACGATATCGTACTCCTCAGCCTCATCATCGCCGATCATCTTGATGGAAACGTGGGTACCAACAGCAACGCTGTCCACGCTCAGCTCGCTCTCGTCGATGATCACAGCGTTCTTGACCATCTGCTCCAGCTCGGTGATGCGGTTCTCCACCAGACCCTGGGTGTTCTTGGCTTCATCGTACTCGCTGTTCTCAGAAAGGTCGCCGTGGCTGCGGGCTTCCTTGATCTCCTCGGCCAGCTCTTTGCGGCGGACCGTCTTGAGGTATTCCAGTTCGTCCTGCATCGCCTTCAGGCCGGAAGCGGACATCTTGATTTCTTGTGCCATTTTGGATCTTCTCCTTGTCTATTGGATTGACGCAGCCGCAAAGCCGCGCACGAATGCTATTATGACTGTTCTATTATAATAGCAAGCCGGGAGCTTGTCAATAAAAACCACGGCGCTAGAGCGGAAAAAGCGGCGGTTTCGGCTCCCGCCCCTATGCAGAAGCGCCCCACCGGTTCCCCGGCAGGGCGCTTCCACAGGTTATTTGGGAATAGAGAATGGTTCGGTTGTGGGGGCAAGCCCCCGGTCGCTTTCAGCGACAGCCCCCGCTAATAGGGGGGCCTTGGCATGGCGGAAAGCTTTGCAGTGCCATGGAAAAATCAGTGAACGCTTTTTTTCAGTTCCTGCGCTTTTTTCCATGCACGGATAGAATCAGAGAAAGTCACAGGTACAAATGGATCAAAGTGGTCGGGATGTTCCTCCGCATCCAGCTGCTCCATCAGGTCGTTCTCCACAGCCCAGCGGGCAGCCTGTTGAATGGCGCTGTCCTCATCGCTTATATCGCTGTAGAGAGTGGTGCTGACAGGTTCCGGATTTTCGGCATCCTGCCACAGCAGCACTGCCAGCTCCGCACGGTTCTGCGGGATAACGGCCCCGTGGGGCAGCAGATACCGCAGGTACAACTCAGTACCCAGCATGTGGCCCTGGTACAACAGCGCTGCACTGCCAACAACTACCGTGCCGGCAAGAGCGCCCTTTTCCACCAGATTCGGCTCCTCGCCGATGCTTTCTTCCAGATAGACCACGCTGAGCTTCACTCCATCCGGATTGTCCGGCATGGTAAAGATCAGGTCTTTTTCTGTGTAAGGAACATCGGGGTCGCTCAGAAGTGTCTTATCACTGATGCTCCATTCACCAAACTTCATGCCCTCTGGAGCATCCTTTGCGGTGATGGTCACCTCGGCACCTACAGGGATCTCATACTTCCCATCCGAATCCTTGGTAATGGTATCGGTAATATCCTTCAGATTGCCGTTCTCATCCTTCACCGTCACACTGGTCAGGGTACCATCGGCAATCTCCAGCTTACGCTTCGGTGTCTCTTGCTCCGGCTTCGTGCTGCCGCTACCGGGGTTTCCACCGGGATTCTCGCCCGGGTTCTCACCGCCGCCAGTGCTGCCGCCGCCGGGAGTAACAGGCTCTTCCTTCTTGGTCACAGTAAAGCTTGCATCTTTCCTGGCGACTTCCGTGCCATCTGCTTTCTTTGCAATAACGGTCACAGTTACAGTGCCATTTGCTGCATCGGCGGCAGGCACAACACGGAACTTCCTTCCGGTCAGGTCGCTGCAATCCACATCACCAGACACAGTTGTCCAAGTGTTGCCGCCATCATTGCTCCACTGCACCTCGCCGCTGGTCGTGCCAAAGGTCACCTTGTCAATGGTATCGTCATTGGGGGTAACATTTACGGTAAAGTCTTTTGCTTCACCGGCTTTCACAGTAGTACCATCAAGGCCGTCAATGGTAACTTTAGCGTGCTCATACTCACTTACGGTATAAGTTGCAGTGTCCATTGCACCATTGCTCAGCGCTGCTTTCAGGCTCTTGCTGCCAGTTTCGCTCGGGATCAAGGTAAAGTTCAGGGTCTCACTCTGATTTTTGGTCAGCGTAACCGTCACACCTGCATCCGTCACAGTAGCATTGTTATAGGTCAGCCCTGCAACATTGTTAAACCTGAGTGTGGTTTCTCCGCTGTCATCATGGGCGGTCACAGTCACAGTAAAGGTATATGCCTTGTTCTGCTTAATGGTTTTGCCGTTCAGCTCGTTGATCTTAACGGTTGCGTGCTCACGGGCGGTCACAGTAAAGCTTGCATCTTTCCTGGCGACTTCCGTGTCATCTGCTTTCTTTGCAATAACGGTCACAGTTACAGTGCCATTTGCTGCATCGGCGGCAGGCACAACACGGAACTTCCTTCCGGTCAGGTCGCTGCAATCCACATCACCAGACACAGTTGTCCAAGTGTTGCCGCCATCATTGCTCCACTGCACCTCGCCGCTGGTCGTGCCAAAGGTCACCTTGTCAATGGTATCGTCATTGGGGGTAACACTTACGGTAAATTCTTTTGCTTCACCGGCTTTCACAGTAGTACCATCAAGGTCGGTAATGGTAACCTCGGCATTCTGGCGGTCACGCACACTGTAAGTTATGTCACTGGTAACAGGTCCATATTCCTCCTCTTTATATTTGAGTCCATCCAGAGATGCAGTCAGGGTCTTGTTCTGGCCCACTTCGTTCGGGGTAAAGGTAAAAGTCAGGGTTTTCTCACCACCATCGGGCAAGGTAACTTCTAGACCTTCTGCACCTACAGTCTTACCGTTTTTGTCTTTAATCGTGCCCGCAACATCACCAAAAGTCAGTTTTTTGGTGGGGCTACCGCTATCTGCCGAATAGGCCTTAATGGTAACGGTAAACTCGTAACCGTTGCCCTTTACAAGCTCATTACCATTATTCAGCTGGCCAAGAGTAACTGTATTACCTATGTAATCGGCGTAAAAAGTCATGCTATCCTTAATTACCACATCTTCCAGGTTATCTGTACGCTCTGTATAGAAGCCAATATATTTCCAGCCATAAAAGGCCTTTTGGGCATTTTTGGGCACTCCAATTGCCTCGACTTGCTCCTGCGTCAATTTCTCTTTTGACCAGACTTTTTTCACCACCTTAGTTTTAGTGCCGTCACTAAAACTGCCTCCGTTGGCATCAATGGTTACATCACAGTAATAGCGAACATCATCCAGCCCGCGAAAATTACTGATTTTACTCTTTTGCACATCCCATGCACTCTTATAACCCGGATAGTAGTACGTTGCATTATAACCCAATTCGTCATCGACCGTAATGTGATCCGACAGCACGGTTGGCCAATATACTTTCAGTGAACCAACCGACAGATAAAAAGCATGTTTGCCAATTGACTGCACACTACTCGGAATCGTAATACTCGTCAGATTGTAGCAATTTTCAAAAGCAAAGGCACCAATCGATTGCAGCTTAGAATTCGAATCATCTGGCATTGTGATCTTTTGCAGATTCATACAGTCAAAAAAAGCACCATTTCCAATCGAAATCACACTGTTCGGAATTGTAATACTCGTCAAACGAGTGCACCGATAGAAAGAGTAGTTTCCAATTGTGGTTATATCTCCTTCAAAAACGACCTGCGTAATCGCACTCGCCACATTAGCCCATGGCGAATTACCAAAGTTATAATCACTATAATTATTCATTTCCCCATTACCACTGATCGTCAGTGTATAGGTTTTGTCTGCATCATCGTCATTGTTCTGGGTCAGATTGTAGGTAACATTGTTGCCACAATTTCCACTTTGAATAATTTTTCCATTTTCCGCCCACGCCGTTATGGCATTTACTGGCAGAATGGTCAGCATCATACCGAGGGCCAGTATCATGCTGAGCAATCGTTTTTTCATAAAAATCCTCCTTTTTGCAAAAACCCAAAAATACTCTTCTCTGCACCCACCGCAAACACAAAAAGCGCCGCACCGGCTGAAAGGCTGGTGTGACGCTCTGAGAAAACTTCTGAGAAGTGCAGCTGGCTGCCATATTACAGGCCCTGTAGCTTTGCGTCGCAGCCTTTCAACTGGTTTGCCGATTCTTCTGTTTTTATGTGGCAACTTACACAAAAATCATAAAACTTTTTTTTTTTTTTTGTCAACAACCCCAAAGCATCTTTGGCAAGTTGCACAAAAGCGGCAGTGTTTATATAACATTTTCGGATAGCAGCATCTCCCCGGGGAGAAGTGTTCCGTTTGGGGAATGATGGCGTGTTTCCTCGCTTTTTCGTTGAAATATGCCAAGTTTTATGATATAGTAGTAGTCGTTTTTACGTTTCACTCCCCTATTCTCCCTGCGGAAAGGAAGCATCCATGAACCTGACAAAGCAGTTCTTCAAGTATGTATCGCAGAATATTTTCGGTCTGATCGGCACATCGTGCTATATTCTGGCCGACACCTATTTCATCGCCCAGGCGGCGGGCACCGACGGCGTGACCCTGCTGAACCTCTGCCTGCCCATGTACAACCTGATCTTTGCCTTCGGCTCGATGATCGGCCTGGGTGCGGCCACCCGGTACGCCATCCTGCAGGCGCAGGGCGAGGCGCGGGCGCAGCGGTTTTTTTCCAACGCCATCCTCTGCGCCTGCCTGATCGCCATCCCGTTCATGCTGGCGGGTGCGTTCTGCCCGGGCACGCTTCTGCAGCTCATGGGCGGCGATGCGGACATCGTGGCGCTGGGCCTGAACTACACCCGCATCTTCCTGCTGTTCACGCCCTTCTTCATGTGCAACTACATCTTCTCGGCCTTCGTCCGCAACGACGGCGACCCGTCCCTTGCCATGGTGGCCACACTGAGCGGCAGCCTGTTCAATGTGGTGTTCGATTACATCTTCATCTTCCCCATGGGGCTGGGCCTGCCCGGCGCGGCGCTGGCAACCGCCATCTCGCCGGTGCTCAGCATCGCCATCTGCAGCCGCCACTTTTTTCAAAAGAGCAACACGCTCACCTTTGTCCGGCAGGCCCCCTCGGCCCGGCTGCTGGTGCAGAGCTGCCAGCTGGGCATCTCCGGCTTTGTTGGGGAGCTCTCCTCTGCCGTGACCACCACCGTGTTCAACTTCCTGCTGCTCCGGCTGGCGGGCAACGTGGGCGTGGCCGCTTACGGCGTAGTGGCAAACTTTGCGCTGGTGGCAACAGCCATCTTCAACGGCGTGGCCCAGGGTGCCCAGCCGCTGATCAGCCAGTGCTACGGCAAAAACGAGATGGCCGGGGCAAAAAGGCTGCTTCTGCTGGGCTGCGGTACCGCGCTGGCGCTGGCGGCGGTGTTGTACGGTGCCGTGTTTGGCTTTACCGATACCTTTGTTGCCCTCTTCAACAGCGAGAGCTCTGCTTTGATGGCCGAATATGCCCACAGCGGTATGCGCATCTACTTCCTGGGCTATTTCTTTGCAGGCTGCAATATTGTTGCGGCGGGCTATCTGGGTGCGGTCAACCGCCCCACCGAGGCCACCATCACCTCGGTCAGCCGGGGCGTGGCCGCCATCGTCACCTGCTCGCTGATCCTGAGCGCCCTGTTCGGCATGAACGGCGTGTGGTCGGCCTTCCCCGCCGCCGAGGCCATCACGCTGGCCCTGACGGTGTTCCTGCTCAAGCGTCCGCAGTCTGTGCGCGGCTGAACGCCTCCACGGAAAAGAGCCGGGTGCTGCCCCGGCTCCTGGACATTTTAAATATACAGTGCCTGCTCCCGCTGGCTTTCCGCCGGGCTGAGGGGCCGCGCTGTCTGACCGGCCAAGGCCCGCCACTGTGCGGGGGATTGGCCGGTCTCTTTTTTGAACACCCGGCACAGGTAGTTGGCCCCTGAGAAACCGCACAGGCTGGCAATGACATCCAGCGTGTATTCCCGGTGCAGGAGCAGCCGCATGGCAGCTTCCACCCGCACGGTGGTCAGGTAGCGCCCCGGGGGCACCCCCACGGCGGCGGTAAAGGTGCGGACAAGGTGGCTCTTGGAGACTCCCAGCCGCTCACTGAGCTCCTCCACGCCGTACAGGCCAGCGTAGTTCTGGCGGATATCCTCAATGGCGGCCTCTACCAGCGGCGGCAGGGGCGGGGCGGCGCTGTCGGCCCCCGCAAGCTCACAGAGCAGGGCAAAGGCCAGCTGGCTGGCAGCCCGGCTGCGGGGTGTATCTGCCTCGGCGGCAAGGCGGCCCAGCAGCTCTGCGGCGGCGGGGCAGGTCTCACCCCGGGCCAGGAACGGCAGCTCCGTCAGCCCGGCAAGGAACTGCACCGCCGCCTGCCCGGTCAGCTGGATGCAGAGCAGGTGGCTCTCCCCTTCCGGGGTCAGGGTCAACGGGGCGCGGCTCAGCACCAGATGGCCCGCCGCCGCGCTCTGGGGCGGCAGGATCAGTGCGCTGCCCGCCGGGGAGGGCGAGGCATCGGTCAGGCTGGCAGTGCATCTGCCGCTGGAGATCAGGCAGACCCACAGCCCCTCGCCGGTCAGGGTCAGGGGTTCTTTGGGCTGGATATCCCGCACCACGCCAAGGGCTGCGGTGCTTGTCCAATCATAAAGCAATATCTGACACCTCAAATCAATAAAATGCTATTTTATATCACAAAGTTATCTGTTATTATAATACCAACGAGAGCGTGCACCGTCAAGGTGCCGTAACATAGAAAAATTTTAATGGAGGCAATGACCTATGGCTTCGATTAGCTGCCAGCACATCTACAAGATCTATCCGGGCGCTACTGCTCCTGCTGTTACCGACTTCAACCTGGAGATCCAGGATAAGGAATTCATCATCTTCGTCGGCCCCTCTGGCTGCGGCAAGTCCACCACCCTGCGCATGATCGCCGGTCTGGAGGAGATCTCCAAGGGCGAAATGTACATCGGCGGCCGCCTGATCAACGACGTTCCTCCCAAGGATCGTGATATCGCCATGGTGTTCCAGAGCTACGCTCTGTACCCCCACATGACCGTTTACAAGAACATCGCTTTCGGTCTGGAGCTGCGCAAGACCCCGAAGGACGAGATCGACCGCCGCGTTCACGAGGCTGCCAAGATCCTGGAGATCGAGCACCTGCTGGACCGCAAGCCCAAGGCTCTGTCCGGCGGCCAGCGCCAGCGTGTTGCCCTGGGCCGTGCAATGGTTCGTAACCCGGCAGTCTTCCTGCTGGACGAGCCCCTGTCCAACCTGGATGCAAAGCTGCGTACCAGCATGCGCACCGAGATCATCAAGCTGCACAAGAAGCTGGCTACCACCTTCATCTACGTTACCCATGACCAGACCGAGGCTATGACCATGGGCGACCGCATCGTTGTTATGAAGGACGGCGTCATCCAGCAGGTCGATACCCCGCAGAACCTGTACGATATGCCCTGCAACATGTTCGTTGCCGGCTTCATCGGCAGCCCCCAGATGAACTTCCTGGACGGCACCGTGACCAAGAACGGCGATCAGTACGCCATTGACCTGGGCGGCGACACCATCCCCCTGCCCAAGGAAAAGACCGCTGACGGCAAGCTGGATTCCTATGTTGGCAAGAAGGTCAAGATGGGCATCCGTCCTGAGGATATCGACGACGAGCCCGAGTTTATGGCAAAGCACCCCGACTGCCACCTGGAGGCTCAGGTCGATGTGTCCGAAATGATGGGCGCTGAGATCTACCTGTACCTGGAGTACAAGGGCAACAAGATGACCGCCCGTGTCGCTCCCACCTCCAAGGCACGCAACGGAGACACCGTCCGCGTTGCATTCGATCCGCACAAGGTCCACCTCTTTGATGTCGAGACCGAGCAGACCATCCTGAACTAAGTTCTCCAGGGATCATCTTTTGATCCTCCTAATAAGCAAAAGCCGCCGGGAAGCGATTTCCGGCGGCTTTTGTCTAAAAGAACACACATTGGAACATTATAAGGGAGATTTCACCATGGAACACATGATGCTTCTGGTCACCTACCGTATGCTCCCCGGCCAGCGGGACGCTTTTCTGCAGGAGGTTGCCGCTGCCGGCATTCTGGCAAAGGTCCAGCAGGAGGACGGTTTTGAGCGCTACGATTACTACCTGAGCGCCGCCGACCCGGACGAGCTGCTCATCGTTGAGGAGTGGGACTCCGAAGCCCAGCAGCAGGCCCACGTAAACACCGACCACATGGCCCAGCTCCGCGCCATCAAGGAGAAGCATGTTGCTTCCACTGCGATGCAGCGCATTGCCAAAGCCGACTGAGCACGAGAGGATAGAAAAGCACCCGCAGCCTGCTGGCTGCGGGTGCTTTTTTCAAAGGAGAGAAGGGAATGCTCAGCCCTTGACACCGCCCAGTGCAACACCACGGACGATGAACTTGGACAGCAGCAGATAAACGATGATCACAGGCAGGATGGCAATGGCCACCAGCATATAGACCTTGCCCATATCGAACTTGAGGAAGTCGGCACTGCGGAGCTGTGCAATGAGGATGGGCAGGGTCTTTTTGTCTGCCGTATCCAGCACCAGTGCGGGGATGAAGTAGTTGTTCCAGCTGGACACAAAGGAGAAGATGGCCTGCACCGCCAGAGCGGGCTTCATAATGGGAAGCACGATATGGTTGAAGGTGTAGAACTCCCCTGCGCCATCAATGCGGGCGGCTTCTACGATCTCCATGGGCAGGCTGGCATCCAGATACTGCTTCATAAAGAAGAACACCGCCGGGGCCGCAATGCTGGGGATGATGAGGGGAATGAAGCTGTTCTTCAGGCCCATCTTCGTGATGAGCTGCAGGAAACCCAGCGCCGAGACCTGGGTCGGCATGGTCATAATGAGCAGGATGATGGCAAACGCCGCCTTTTTGAACCGGAAGTTATAGGCGTAGATGCCGTAGGCTGTCAGGGCCGAAAAATAGACACTGAGGGCAGCCGAGCAGCCGGACACGATCAGGCTGTTCCGCACACCGGTCAGCACCGGGATGTTGGCATCCGACAGCACGTTTTTCAGGTTGGTCATCAGGGATTTTCCCGGCAGAAGGGAAAATCCCTTCTGGATCTCAAAATGGGTGCGGGTGGAATTGATGACCAGCACATAGAAGAAGAACAGGCATAAAAAGCTCAGCAGCACCAGCGCCGCATAGCACACCGTGCGGCGGGCCGCAAGGGTCGCTTTTTCGGATCTTGTCTTGACTGCGTGTGACATTATGCTTTTCCTCCCTTCACCTGTTTGGCCGCCTGCCTGCGGGCCTTGCGCTCGGCCTTGCTCAGGCCGTCGTCCTCCTTGGTCAGGGCCATGTAAACGATCACGCAGAGCACTGCGCACACCAGGAACAGCACCACCGAGACCGCGCCGGCCATGCCGTAGTTCTTGCTGAACAGGTGGTTGTTCAGGTACATGATCATGGTGGTGGAGGTGCGGTCGGGGCCGCCCTTGCCGTTGGTCAGGATCTGCGGCACATCGAACATCTGCAGGCCGCCGATCATCGAAGTGATCATCACATAGACCAGGATCGGCCGAATGAGCGGGATGGTGATCTTCCAGAACATCTGGTTCGGGGTGCAGCCGTCCAGCTCCGCTGCCTCATACAGGGTGGGGTCCACGCCCATGATGGCCGCCATCAGCATGATGGTCGTATTGCCGAACCACATCAGGAAGTTCATCAGGCCGATGAGGCCGCGGTTGCCCCAGACACTATTCAGGAAGCTGAAGGGCTCCTTGAGGATGCCCATGCCCACCAGTGCAGCGTTCACAGGGCCGTTATCCGAGAACAGGGCAAAGAACAGCATGGCAAATGCCGAAGCCATAATGAGGTTGGGCATGTAGATGACTGTCTTGAAGAAGGTCTGGCCCTTCAGCTTCAGGCGCAGGTCGGTGAACCAGGCCGCCAGCAGCAGCGAGATGGCGATCTGCGGGATGAAACCGATGATCCAGAGCAGCAGCGTGTTGCCAAAGTATTTGGGCAGGTCGGTTGCAAACAGGGTGATGTAGTTCTTCAGGCCCACAAAGGTGGGGCCGATGATCTTCAGGCCGCTGCGGTAATATTCAAAAAAGCTGTAATAGATCGTAGACCCCAGTGGAATGAGCTGGAACAGCGCAAAGATGAGGAAGAACGGTGCAATGAAGATATAGCCCCACTTTGCATAGCTGATCGAGCCGTTCTTCTTTGGTTTTGCTCCCATAGTAACTGCCCTCCTGACGTACACTGCCCAAAGCAAAACGGGGCGGGCGGGATCAGCGTCCGGCCCGCCCCATTCAGATTCGGTTCAAAAGGTTTTCAGGTTCCGGCTGCGCTTATGCGGGCCAGACCACATCGGTCAGCTCGGGGTACTTTTCCTTGATGGCGGTCTCGAAGTTTGCCTTTGCGGTATCCTCGTCCACCGTGCCGGTAAAGTAATCCTTGAAGGCATTCTGGAGGCTCTCGTTCAGGCCCTGATCGTACGGGCCTGCGTTGGACATATCGATCTTCTTTGCAGCTTCTGCAAACAGGGCGATATGGTTCTGGCCGCCCAGGAAGTCGGAGGCATAATCGCTGTTTGCGATCTCTTCCATGGCCTTCTCGTTGTTGGTGTAATCCTGCGTATCCAGGGTGATCTGCTTCATAATGGCTTCGTCGCAGGTCAGCTTCTGCATCACGTCGCGGATGATATCGGTATTATCGGTACCGGCTGCCGCGCAGATCCAGGTGCCGCCCCAGTAATAGGGCTGAGGACCTTCGCAGACTGCGTAATCGCCGTAGATGCCGTTGCCCACTTCTTCCTTGCCGCCCTCGGCCACAGGAGTCTCCAGAGAGTTGCCCAGCAGGGTGAAATTGATGCCCCAGGTGGAATAGAAGAAGCCAAACACCTTGCCGCTCGGGCCCTGATCGGCTGCCCACTGGCTGTCCCACAGGCTGGACTTATTGTTGTAGCCCTTATCGGTGTATTCCTTGGTCTGATCGACCCACTTCATAATGTTGGGGTCTACCTTGACGGTCGTGCCGTCCACCCAGGGAGCGTCCACGTTGTTGGAGAAGGTGCGGTAAGCATCATCAAAGCCGGACAGCATCTTGTAGCCCTTGGCATAGGCCTGTGCAGCCACCTCGTTGAACTTATCCCAATCGGACAGATGGCTCTGCACCTCGGTGGGATCATCGGTGCCCAGCACTTCCTTGGCAATGCTGCGGCGGTATGCGAACAGACCGGGGGTCGCCTGCCAGGTGGTGCCGCGCTGGCTGCCGTCCACGCTGACAATATCCTTGGTGTACTGGTACTGACCGGCCAGATCGGCATCGGTCAGGCCGATGTCTGCCTTGACATCCAGCGCGTAATCGGAATCCACATACTTCAGTGCGTAGTCAGCCTCGATCAGGAAGATATCTACCTTGTCATCATCGGCGGCGGAGTCCTGATTCAGCAGGGCCTCATCCAGCTTGTTCTGGTAGTTGTTGTTCTCGTTGGCGTTGATGGTCCACTTGACAACGGTACCATCTTTCAGGGTGGTGGTGGATTTGTCCTCAGCGATGGAGGCGACCTCGGGGTAATAGTTATTGAAGCGGCCCTGGAACTCGTCGTTCCAGCACCAGATATTCAGCACCTTGCCCTGAGCTGCCGGAGCATCGGAAGCGGCGGAAGAAGCTGCGGCAGAGGATGCCGCGCCGGTAGAAGAAGAGGAGCCGCCGCATGCGCTCAGCGCTGCACTGATGGTAACTGCACCGGAAGCCAGCAGGAAATTACGACGCGAAATCTTTCTCATAATGAAAAACCTCCTTCAATGGTTTTCGTGAAAAAGCGTTTCAAATTCAAGGCTCCGGTTCGCCCGGAACCAAATCCAACCCATTCATTCGATGCTGCGCACCGAGCCGCCCTCCAGCAGTTTTCCTGTCACCGGGATCTGCTCAGCCAGCGTCACACGGGGGTGCTCGATCATCTGCACCAGCTTATCCGCTGCCATCCGGCCCAGCATTCTGGTGTTCTGCTGCCAGGTCACCAGCTGGGGTTTCATCACGCGGGAGAGGTAAATGCCGTCATATCCCATCACGGAAATATCCTCCGGGATGCTCAGGCCCGCTTCCTGCAGAGCGATGCAGCCGCCCATGGCCGAGAAATCATCGGGAAAAAGGATGCAGGTGGGCCGCTGGGGCAGTGCCAGCAGGGCCCGGGTCTCCTCGGCACAGCGGTCGGGATCGTGATACACACCGCTGCGCACATATTCTTCGGGGACCTGCAGCCCCAGCTCCGCGCAGCTCTTGTAGAAGCCCGCCAGCCGGTTCTCCGTCACCGCCGTTCGCTCGCCATGGATAAAGGCGATGCGGCGGTGGCCGTTGGCGTAGGCGTACCGCACCAGCGCCGAAAGCCCGTTGACATTATCGGAAAGGACTGCCATCCGGTTGTTGAACACATGGTCGATGGTCACCACCGGCACATCACTGTTGACCAGCTCCACCACCTGCGGATCGTTGAAATCCACGCAGGCGATCACCGCTCCGTCCACGCCCCGGTAGTGACAGTGCTCCAGATAGGTCATTGTTCTGCCGCCGAGGTTCCGGTTGACAAAGGTGATATCATAGCCCAGCTTTTCCACCTGCACCTTGAAGCTGTCCAGCACCGCCGAGAAATACTCGTGGGCCAGGCCGCTCTGCCGCTCGTCTACAAACAGAACGCCAAGGTTGTAGGTACGGTTGGTCTTCATTGCGCGGGCCGCCATATTGGGCACATAGCCCATCCGGCGGGCCGCCTCGCGGACACGGTCGCGGGTCGCAGCAGAGATGTCCGACTGGCCATTGAGCGCTTTGCTCACCGTTGCCACCGAGACACCGCATTCACGCGCCAGATCTTTTAAGGATGACATTTCGCCGCCCTCCCTCACAGGGACCCGCTCAGGGCTCCCGAGCGAATCCTAAATCGTTTTCGCAATTTCAATATAGCGCACTTTGCACTAAAAATCAAGCAGAAGAAGAAAAGTTTTATCCTAAAAGTCTGCATTTCAGCAGGTTGCGAAATTTCATTTCCTCAGAATTATGCAGTCTGTATCGTTTTCGTTACATTTCGTTACCGTTCGATAATTTTTTCGTTCCCATGCCGGTTTCCACCCCTGAACCAGCCCGCTGCACCCTTGTTGTATATTTCAGGTCCGCTCTTGATTTTTCCCGCAGGATAGACTATTCTTAGGGTGACAAGTGCCTTTCCCACCCTTGGGCCGCAAATTCTAAATCGTTTTCGCCATCAAATGATTTCAGCATTTCCGGTTTACCCTATAAGGAGGAACAAGGCTATGAGATTCGGACATTTTGATGATGCGCGCCGGGAATATGTGATCGACACGCCCCGCACTCCCCTGCCCTGGATCAACTATCTGGGCAGCGAGGACTTTTTCAGTCTGGTGTCCAACACCGGCGGCGGTTACAGCTTTTACCGGGATGCCCGGCTGCGGCGGCTGACCCGCTACCGCTACAACAATTCCCCGCTGGACATGGACGGCCACCGCATCTACATCAACGATGGCGGCACCATCTGGAACCCGGGCTGGCAGCCCGCCAAGACGGAACTGGACAGTTACACCTGCCGCCACGGTCTGGGCTACACGATCCTGCAGGGCGAAAAAAACGGCATTGCGGCCGCTCAGGAGTTGTTCGTGCCCCGGGGCGATGCCTGTGAGATCGACCGGCTGACGCTGGAAAACAAGACCGCTGCCCCCCGCACGCTGGACGTGTTCAGCTATGTGGAGTTCTGCCTGTGGGATGCCATGGACGACAGCTCCAATTTCCAGCGCAACTTTTCCACCGGCGAGGTGGAAGTGGTGGAAAGTGCCATCTATCATAAGACAGAGTACCGGGAGCGCCGGGATCACTACGCCGTGTTCTGGGCCAACGCCCCTGTTACCAGCTTCGACACCAGCCGGGATGCCTTCTGCGGCGTGTACGGCGGCCCCGCCGCACCGGAAGCGGTCAAAGCCGGTCACTGTTCGAACAGCATTGCCCACGGCTGGGCTCCGGTGGGTGCCCACCATTTCCATCTCACGCTGGCACCGGGTGAGAAAAAGAGCATCATCTTCGGGCTGGGCTACATTGAAAACCCGGTCGGGGAAAAATTCAGTGCTCCCGGCATCATCAACAAAGCCCGGGCCGAGGCCATGATGGCCCGCTATGCCACCGACGCGCAGGTGGATGCCGCCCGCAGGGCACTGGCCGACTACTGGCAGGAGCTGCTCTCGGGCTGGCAGCTGACCTCCGGCGAGGAAAAGCTGGACCGGATGGTGAGCCTGTGGAACCAGTATCAGTGCATGGTCACCTTCAACATGAGCCGCAGTGCCAGCTATTACGAGAGCGGCATCGGCCGCGGCATGGGGTTCCGGGATTCCTGTCAGGATCTGCTGGGCTTCGTCCACATGATCCCTTCCCGTGCACGGGAGCGCATTCTGGACATTGCTGCCACCCAGTTTGAGGACGGCAGTGCCTACCACCAGTACCAGCCCCTGACCAAAAAGGGCAACAGCGACGTGGGCAGCGGCTTCAACGATGACCCGCTCTGGCTCATTGCGTGCACCGCCGCCTATCTGCGGGAGACCGGTGACTGGTCGATCCTGGACGAGCCGGTGGCCTTTGACAACGACGTGACCCGAGCACAGCCCCTGATGGAGCATCTGCGCCGGAGCTTCCGCTACACCCATACCCATCTGGGCCCCCACGGCCTGCCCCTGATCGGCCGGGCCGACTGGAACGACTGCCTGAACCTGAACTGCTTCTCGGAGCACCCGGGCGAGAGCTTCCAGATCACCGGCCCCAGCGAGGGCCCCGTGGCTGAGAGCGTGTTCATTGCGGGCATGTTCGTGAAATACGGCCGCGAGTACGCCGAACTCTGTGACCACCTGCACCTCACCGAGGAGGCCGCCAGTGCCCGCACTGCCATTGACGCAGTAGAACAGGCCACCCTGACCGCCGGCTGGGATGGCGCATGGTTCCGCCGTGCCTACGATGCCTTTGGTGCCCCCGTAGGCAGCAGGGAATGCGACGAGGGGCAGATCTTCATCGAACCCCAGGGCATGTGCGTGATGGCCGGGATCGGCCGGGAGACCGGTCAGGCCGAAGCCGCACTGAAGAGCGTGGAGGAGCGGCTGGACACCCCGTACGGTGTGGTACTGCTCCAGCCCGCCTACACCACCTACCGGCTCAATCTGGGCGAGATCTCCAGCTATCCCCCGGGCTACAAGGAGAATGCCGGTATCTTCTGCCACAACAACCCATGGATCAGCTGTGCTGAGACCGTGCTGGGCCACGGTGACCGGGCCTTTGCTGTCTACAAAAAGACCTGCCCGGCCTATATCGAGGACATCAGCGAGATCCACCGCACCGAGCCCTACGTTTACAGCCAGATGGTGGCAGGCCGCGATGCCCCCACCTTCGGCGAGGCCAAGAACAGCTGGCTGACCGGCACGGCGGCATGGACCTTCGTGAACGTGAGCCAGTACATTCTGGGCATCCAGCCCACTCTGGACGGCCTGCGCGTTGACCCCTGCATCCCCCACACGCTGGCAGGCTACACCGTCACCCGCCGTTACCGGGGTGCCGTGTACCACATCCGGGTGGAGAACCCCCACGCCGTGCAGAAGGGCGTGCAGAGCGTCACCGTGAACGGCGCTCCTATTGCGGGCACCCTCCTGCCGCTGGCAAAGCCCGGTGAAAGTGTAGAGGTCTCTGTCATTCTTGGATAACCTCCCTCACAGCAAAAAGACCGCCAAAGCAAGTAGAAACGCTTGCTCTGGCGGTCTTTTCAATACAGTTTTTTCAGTTCCAATTACAGCATCCTGGAAAGGAAAGCCTTCAGACGAGGATGCTTGGGGTTCGAGAAGAGCTCCTGCGGGGGCTCATCTTCCTGGATCCTGCCCTCATCGATGAAGATGACGCGGTTGGACACCTCGCGGGCGAAGCCCATCTCGTGGGTGACCACCAGCATGGTGATGCCGGTGTGGGCTAGCTCCTTCATCAGCTCCAGCACCTCGCCGACCATCTCAGGGTCAAGGGCGGAGGTGGGCTCGTCGAACAGGATGACATCCGGGTCCATGGCCAGAGCGCGGGCAATGGCAATGCGCTGCTGCTGGCCGCCGGAAAGGCTCTTGGGGAACACATTGGCTTTATCGGACAGGCCGACACGGGCCAGCAGCTCCTCGGCACGCTTGGAAGCCTCCTCCTTGCTCTTGAGCTTGAGCAGCTCCGGGGCCAGGCAGAGGTTCTGCTTGACGGTCAGGTGGGGGAAGAGGTTGAAGTGCTGGAACACCATGCCCATCTTCTGGCGCACGGCATCGATGTGGGCATCATCCACCTCGATGCCCTCAAACTTGATGGAGCCGCCGGTGGGGATCTCCAGCCGGTTCAGGCAGCGCAGGAAGGTGGACTTGCCGCAGCCGGAGGGGCCGATCAGGCAGACCACATCGCCGCGGTAGATGTCGATGTCGATGCCCTTCAGGACATCCAGGGTGGGGGTGGGCTGCTTTGCGCCCTTTTTGGCCTCACCGCCGTAGGTCTTGGTCAGACCACGGACTTCCAGGATCTTTTCAGCATGATTAGCGGTCACCTTGCGCCATCCTCCTCTCAAACTTCGACAGCAGCCATGTAAAGAGCATGACTAAGACCAGATAGACCACTGCAACGCCCAACAGGGGGAACATGGCCTCGTAGGTACGGTTCATAATGCCCTGCGCCGCATACAGCAACTCCTTGCCGCCGATAACGGTGATGAGCGAGGTATCCTTGAGCAGGACGATGAACTCGTTACCCAGTGCAGGCAGCACCGCGCGGATGGCCTGCGGAATGACAATGACCACCATGGTGGTCATGTAGTTCAGGCCCAGGCTGCGGCCGGCTTCCATCTGGCCGGGGTCCACCGCCATCAGGCCGCCGCGGATGATCTCCGAGACGTAAGCGCCCGAGTTGATGCCCAGTGCCAGCGCACCGACCATGGTAAAGTTGCGGCTGTTGGAAAAGATGACCATGCTCATAATGAGCAGCTGGACCATCATGGGGGTGCCGCGGATGATGGTGGTGTACACCTGACAGACGGCATTGAAGAAGCCCAGCACCGGGTTCCTGCGGCCGGGACGCTGCTGGTCGTGCGCAACACGCACCAGTGCCACCACACTGCCCAGCACCACGCCCAGTGCCAGCGCAATGGCGGTGACCAGCAGCGTAGTGCCCACGCCCTGGATGTACTGCACCCAGCGGTCGTTCAGGATGAACGCCTGATAGAATTTGAAGAACATTTCCTGCCCGAAGTCCAGCTTCGTGCCGCTGTTGAGCAGCTCTTTCAGCAGTTCGTATTGTGCGGCCATTCGCATCCTCGCTTTCTAAAATTGTTAGAATTTTGTAACCTGTTCTTTCCAAAAAAGGGGAGGTGCCCCAGATGGGGCCGCCTCCCCGTGATACAAGGTACAGCTGAATTATTCAGCGGTGATGTACTTGTCCACGATGGACTGCAGGGTGCCGTCAGCCTTCAGCTCTTCCAGAGCGGCATTGACAGCATCCTCCAGAGCGGAACCCTTTGCCAGACCGATGGCGTAATCCTCCTCGGCGTAGCTGGTGTCCAGAATGACCAGACCGGGGTTGGCAGCAACGAACTCCTTTGCAGGGGCATTGTCGATGACAACTGCATCGACCTGGCCATTGTTCAGAGCCTGCACAGCGGTCAGGCCGTCGTCGTATGCGACCACAGCGTCATCGCCGAAGTCATCAGAGCAGTAGATGTAGCCGGTGGTGCCGCGCTGGGTGCCGATCTTCTTGCCTGCCAGATCATCGGGAGAGGTGATATCAGAGCCCTCGGGAACGATGATGGACTGGATGCCGGTAGCGTAGCTGTCGGAGAAGTCCATCACAGCCTTGCGCTCGTCGGTCACGGTAACGCCAGCCATGACGATATCGGCCTTGCCCTGCTGCACGCTCAGCAGTGCTGCGTCGAAGTCCATATCATCGATCTGCAGCTCCAGGCCCAGCTTCTCAGCAATGGCCTTGGCGGTGTCGATATCGATGCCCTCAAACTCACCGGCATCGGTGGTCATCTCGTACGGAGGGAAGGCAGCGTTGGTGGCCATGGTCAGCTTGCCAGCCTCAACGGTGGTCAGCTCAGCGGCAGCGCTGGTGGAAGCAGCCTCGGAAGAAGCTGCACTGCTTGCAGTGGAAGAAGCGGTGCTGGAGGCGGAACCGCCGCAGGCAGTCAGAGCCAGAGCGGCAGCGGTCAGACCAGCGGCAGCCAGAAAGCTGCGGCGATTGATCTTTTTCATATTCAAACACTCCTCTGTTGATTGTATAATTTTTCACTTTCCCGGCACGATGCGCTTCATCGTGTCATCAAGGAACAGGATTAGTATATGTTGTACAAATAAAAAAGTCAAGTGTTGTGCAAAAAATCGGAACAAATGAAACCCTTTTGAAAACATTTATACAGGTTACATCCCATTCTCAGTGTATATATTCATTTTACTCCTGTGTTTCTGTCATTCCGTTGTATTCTGCTAGTGAATCTTCCCACGGGACTTAAACCCGGACATTGACACCTTTTCCTTCTAATTGGTATAATCAGGCTGGAAGCATGGTAAAAGCAGCCAAGCTCAAACCGCGCTGCCCCGCCGGGATGCGGGGAGAAAGGATCCTTCTATGAAAAATCGTATACTGAAAGCCCTGGCCTCCTTTGGTCTGTCCGTCTGTGTGCTGGCAGGCAGTTCTGTGGTCAGCATGGCCGAAGAGACCCCGGGCAAAACCGAGTGCAAGGAACACACCTGGAAGACCACGACAGAGTATAAGACTGAGTGTGTGGAGACCACCTTCCAGCATAAGCTCCCCGATGGCACCACCGAGACCCTTACACTTTGCCCCGAATGCGGCAAAGTAAAGAACAACACCCAGCTGACCAAGGTAAACGGTGTCTTCTCCAACTTTTCCAACCTGACTGTTCACACCGGGACTCTGAAAAACGGTGAGCAGGTAATGACAGCAGCATTCTACTATCCCACTGTTATTGAACGGGTCATCTGCGAAAAGTGCGGCACCGTAAAGAGCGAGGAGGTCACCCCTGCCCGTGTGATGGCTCAGCCGGTCATTGCCAGCATCGAGGTACCCGCCAATACCGTTTCCGGCTACAGCCTGATGCAAATCAATGCCGACGGTACCGAAACACCGGTCAGTGTTTCCTACAACACCGAGCTGAACAAGGCATATTTCCGTCTGGATGTCACCACCGGGGCCCAGCTGCTGCGGATGGTTCCCACCACCTGATTTTCCCGCATAACCAACGAGACCGCCCGGTGGGCGGTCTCGTTTTTGTTTTATCGGCGTTTCTGTGGCAGGGGGATGCCCAGCACCAGGGCAATGCCCACGGCCAGCGCCACGGCGATCTTGAAGGTGGAGATGCCGTTTGCCAGCGCCAGCGCGTTGTCACCCTGAATGAAGTAGTAGGCGCTGTAATAGATGCCCGCACCGGGCACCAGCGGAAAGATGCCGGTGAGCAGGAACACCGTCACCGGTGCTCTGAGGGTTATCGCAAGGATGCGGGCCAGCAGCGTCAGCGGAATGACCGCCAGCAGCGAGGCTGCAAAGGCTTCCATCCCGAACAGCTCCGCGATCTCATATACCAGCCACCCCACTGCGCCCACCAGCCCGCAGTAGGGCAGGGTGCGCCTGGGGCAGGCAAAGAGGATGGCAAAACTCAGGGTGCCCGCCCCGGCCAGCAGGAACTGCAGGGCCAGACGGCCCAGCTGCTCCCCGGTGAAAAGAATCTCTGTCATACCACGGCCACCCCCTTCAAAAAGGCATAGAGACTCAGCACAAGGCCGGCACCGATGGCGATGCTGGCCGCAATGAGCAGCGCGTCGATCATCCGGATGGTGCCGGACAGGTAATCTCCCTGCACAAAGTCCCGGATGCCCATGGTAAAGGCGATGCCGGGGGTCAGGATCATCAGGGTGCCGATGATGGCGTGACTGGCTTCAGTGCCCAGCAGGCTGCAGCCCAGAATACAGCACAGGGTGATGAGGGCGGCGGTGGAGATGGTTCGGAACCCGCCCCCCACGCCGTGCCGCCCGCAGAACAGCAGGTAGGCGTTGGCCGCAACACCGGCCGCAGCGGCGGCAAACCCGGCTTTCAGATCGCCGCCAAAGATCAGCGCAAAGCAGAACGCGCCGCCCATGCCCGCCGCAAGCTGCACCCGGTCCTTCGGAAAAGGGATGCACCTGGCCTGAGCCAGCCGGGTCTCGGCCTCATCGATGGTGTCCACTTCCCCGGACGCGATCTGGCGGGAAAGCTGATTCACCGCCGCCACCCGCCCCAAGTGGGTGGTACGGGTGGGCACGTTGCGCACCTCGCTCATCTCCGCCGTGCCTGCGCTGGCAAAAATGCCGTTGGTCAGCACATAGACATGGAACTCCCGCAGGTGGAAGCTGGCCGCCATGATCTCCATGGTCTGCTCCACCCGGAACACCTCTGCCCCGTTCTCCAAAAGGGTCTGACCGGCCGCCATAATAAAATCCATGATGCGGCGGCGCTGTTCCCCGTCCGGATACAATCCCCTCTCTGCCATGCTGTGGTCTCCTTAAAATTGGCATAAAAAATGACCGCCTCAACGTTTCAGTGCCTGAGCGGTCATTTTTCTTGACGAATCTATTTGTAGTATAGTCAATCTCCGGCGGCTTGTCAAGCAGACACGCCGTTTTTTCAGAACTTGAACAGGTTCACGATCCGCTGCCACAGGCGGGTGAAGAAGTTGCCTTCCTGCACATCGGCGGTGGTCTCGGCGGTAACATCCGCAGCGGCGACCGTCTCACCGGTCTTATAGATGAACTTCACGCTGCCGGAAGCATCCTCGGACTTACCGGCAAAGCTGGTGTAGTCCTCCAGACGGCTGGTCATCTCGTCCAGCACGGTCTTCAGGCCGTGGATCTGCTCCTCGTCCAGAGCGCCGGTCAGCTTGGAGATGCCCTCCTCATTGAACTGGTTCAGGCCATCGTTCAGCCGGACCGTGCCATCGCTGAGCTGGCCTGCGCCATCATTCAGGGTGGTCACGCCGTCATACAGGGTCTTGGTGCCATCGGCCAGCTGGGCGGCACCGTCCTTTGCGGAGTGGGCACCGTCAGCAGCGGTGGCAACACCGTTGGTGTACTGGTTGACACTGGACACGAAATACTGGATCTGCGCCAGGCTGTTCTTCAGGGCACGGACATCGGCGATATCCTGGCTGTTCTCAGCCTGATACTTCAGCTCGTCATGCACGGTCTGCTTGGCGCTGGCAGTGCTCAGATCAAGCATGGCGCTGAACATGGAGGGGTCGTAGCTCTGCATCAGCCGCAGAGCAGCTTCCAGGTCATGGTTGGTCTTGGTTGCGGAGAGATACAGGGCAATGTCCAGCTGGCTGTCCTTGAAGCTAGGCTCCTGCTCCCAGACGGTGCGCACCATCTTCTTGCGGGCAGCGGCCAGTGTCTTTTCGTTCATGGTCAGCACTTCGTCAATGACGGAAGCGTAGTTGTCCCAGGTCATGGGGGTGTCGATCAGGCCGCCCTCCATCAGGGTGCTGTTGGCAGAGGCCAGAACACCATCGGCTACCTGCTGGGCACCGGCCTGCAGGGCGGCGTTATTGGAGCTCAGGGTATCCAGACCGTTGGTCAGCTGGCCCAGACCATCGTCCAGGGCAGAAGCACCGCTGTTCAGCTGAGAAGCGCCGTCCAGCAGGGCCAGGGTACCGTTGGCCAGCTGGGAAGCACCGTCCACCAGTTGGGCGGCACCATCCATCAGCTGGTTCATGGCATCGTTCAGCTGGCTGATGCCATCGGTCAGCTCGTTGAGGCTGCTCAGGTCAAAGGCATTGGTGCCCAGCGCATCGGCGTTGGTGGCACAGGCCAGCATGACCTGCGGCGCGGTCAGGTTCTCAACATCGGCTTCCACGGTGACGCTGTCCTGCAGATAATCCTCCACAGTAGACAGGTCATCGGGCAGCAGGCCGTCCAGAGAGTCCTTCACGCCGGGCAGGCAGACGAAAGCGGCCACGCTGCTCTTGGCGGCAGATTCCAGCATTCCGTGCTCGGCGCTCAGGTTGGTGGCATCCTGACCAAAGATCACGCCCACAGCAGTGATGAGCGGGGTGACGACGGTACGCTCCTTGCCGTTGACGGTCACGGTGCCGGTCTCGTTGTTGGTCAGGTCGACGGTCACGGTCAGGTGGCCGCTCTTGCCGATCAGGTTCTCAAGGCTGTCGGTCACGCCGTCCAGCGTATAGGTGACATTTGCGGTGATGGGCAGGGCCTTGTCGGTATTGCCCTTATAGTACACGTCGGTGTCGTCGGTGTTCCAGACCAGCTTTTCGCCGTCCTGGGTGAACGCGGCATCGCTCTCGGTGTTCTGGATATCGGTCAGGGTGCTCTCATCGGTGACATTGGACAGGCCGGAAGCGCTGTACAGGTGCTCGCTGACGGTGGTGGACTTGATGGAGCCGTCGGCGTTCATCACGGCGTAGACCGTCTCATCCTTGGAATAATCGGCCTTGGCGGCTGCAAAGGCGGGCAGGGTCATGCCTGCGGCGAGAGTCAGCGCCAGCGCCGCACTGGCGAAACGAAGCGATTTTTTCATGGTAATTACTCCTTATCAGACTTCTTGGCGTTGGAAGATTCAGGGACCAGCCAGTGCATGGTGGTGTGGCGGATGACCCAGTCCAGCAGCATCAGGGCAGCGGGCAGAACGACCAGAATGACAGCCATACTGATCAGTGCGCCGCGGGAGATGAGCCGGCAGATGCTCTGCAGCAGTTCCATCTTACTGATGGCGGCCACGCCGACGGTTGCGGCAAAGAAGGTCAGGCCGCTGGTCAGGATGGACTGGCTGCAGTGCTCCAGCGACTGCTGGGCAGCTTCCTGCGGGGTGCGGCCATAGCTGCGCTCCTCGTGATAACGGGTGGTCATCAGGATGGAGTAGTCCACAGTCGCGCCCAGCTGGATGGTGCCGATGACGATGCTGGCGATGAAGGGCAGCTGGGTACCGGTGAAGTACGGGATGCCCATATTGATGGAGATGGCGGCCTCGATGCTGGCAACCAGCAGCACAGGGATGGACAGGCTCCGGAAGGAGATCAGGATGATGGCAGCGACTGCCATGATCGACCAGACGTTGACGTTCTTGAAATCCACGTCCGCAACCTCGATCAGGTCCTTGGTCATGGCACCCTCGCCGGTGATGACACCGTTGGGGTCAACCGCCTTGATAAGGTCGTTCATCTCGGTCAGCTGGTTGTTGATGGCATTGGTACCGGTCTTATAGGAACTGTTGGCCAGAATGAGCTTGTAGCCGCCGGACTGCAGGATCTCGGTCACGCTGTCGGGCAGCAGTTCGGTCTGGAAGCCCGGACCGGTGATGGAATCCAGGCTCACCACCTGAGTGATGCCGTCCACATCCTTGAGCTCATCGCAGAGGTCAGACACCTGCGTTGCGGTCAGGTCCTCATCCACCAGAATAAAGTGGGAGGTGGTCATGCCGAAGTCCTCGCCCAGCTTGTTGGTGCCAACGATGCCGGTCAGATCCTGGGGCAGCGAATCGAACAGGGTGTAGTAGACCTCAGTCTTTTGCTGGGCCACCACAAAGGGCACCAGCAGCACAAGAAAGACGACCACGATGGGCATTGCGTGCTTGGAAACAAAGTAGCTGAGCTTGGTCAGCTTGGGCACGATGGTGCGGTGCTTGTACTTTTCGACCTGCTGATCAAAGGTCAGGATCAAAGCAGGCAGGATGACGATGGTGCAGATGACACCCAGCGCCACACCTTTTGCCATAACAACACCGATATCGCGGCCCAGCGTCAGGCGCATGGCGCACAGTGCCAGGAAGCCCGCAATGGTGGTCAGGGAGGAAGCAGTGATGGAGGTCATGGTCTTGCAGATGGCGGTCACCATGGCTTCCTCGTTGGAGGAGCGGAGTTCCTTTTCCTCCTGATAACGGTGGAGCAGGAAGATGGAGAAGTCCATCGTCACGCCCAACTGCAGCACCGTGGAAAGCGCCTGGGTGATGTAGCTGATCTGACCCAGGAAGATGTTGGTGCCAAAGTTGTACGCAATGGGGAACAGCAGGCCCAGCATGAACAGTACGGGCGTGATGGTGCTCTCCAGCGAGAGGAACAGCACCAGCATACTGGCACCCACAGCGCACAGGATGTACAGCGGCATCTCTTTATTGATCAGTGCCTTGGTATCCTGCAAGATGACGCTCATGCCGCCAAAGTAGCAGTCGTGCCGCAGCACCTGTTTGATCTGCTGGACGGCGTTCATCGTCTCGTCGCTGGCGCTGGGCGCATCAAACCGGACGATGAGCATGGTGGAATCGTTTTTGCCGAACATGAACTGCTGGACATCCGCGGGCAGCATCTCGGTGGGGATGCTGGGGTCGATGACATCGCTGAGCCAGAAGGTCTGTGTGACACCGGGCACCGCATCAATGTCCTTCTTCATGGCGATCAGTTCATTGGTAGGCAGGCCTTCCACCGTGATCATACCGGTGGAGGCCAGATGGAAGTCGTCCTCAAGCGCTACCTCGCCGATCATGGAGTCGAGCTCCTGCGGCAGATAGGTCAGGACATCATAATTGATGCGGGTAGCAACCGCGCCGATTGCGGAAGGGATCAACAGCAGGACCGCTACTGTTAAGATCAGCTTGCGCAGACGCACGATGCTCTGTGCGATCTTTTTCATGGGAACCCTCCATACGAAAGTTGATTGGATCTGCCCTAAAAATGACCCGTGGTCATTTCTGAGCAAGCACTATTATAACCAATCGACGCAAGGTGTCAAGATAAAAAATGACCAAAAGTCAGTTTTCTTATCACAAAGCAAAAATTGTATAGCTTGTCCGGGGGCTTTTGCTCTTGCGCTCTTCCCTTCTCCCTGCTAAAATATTGTTTACACGACAAAACAACGTCAGAAAAGAGGATGCAACAAGCTATGAGCACCGTGGAAGGAAAGAAACAGGAAAAGCGCCGCGCGCTTCTGGATGCAGCTTACGAGCTGTTTCTGGAGCGGGGCACTTCCAAGACCAGCGTGGAGGATATCACCTCCCGCGCCAAGGTGGGCAAGGGCACGTTCTACCTCTATTTTGCCGATAAGGGTTCGGTCACGCAGGCCCTGTTGGCCCGGGTGAGCTACCAGCTGCTGGACAACGCCTGTGCCGCTGCCGAACAGCACGCCGCCGAGCTTACCAGCTTCCCCGACCAGATGATCTTTGTCATTGACCATATCATCGAAGCCCTGCGCGCGGACACCCTGATGCTCCGCTTCCTGGAGCGCAGCTTTGTCTGGCCCGGGCTGGATCAGATCGAAGCCAGCGGCGAGGCCGAGCCGCTGATGCGCAAGGTCCTCCAGATCGTGATGTGCAGCCCCGAGATGGCGGGCCGCACCGAGCGGGAGATCTACCAGCGCATCACCGCCCTGGGCAGCATGTGCATATCGGTGTGCTATACCTCCGTGTTGGAGGGCAAGCCCGACAACATCGACAACATGAAGCCCATCCTCTACGACATCATCCGCCGGGCGCTCTGAGCGCACCTCTCCCCTGCAGCCCCCGCAAAGGGGCCTTTGCGCCAATCCTCCGGGGCAAAAAACGGAAAAGGCAGACTTTTTTCAAAAAAGCCCTTGCAATTGCGCAAAAAATGTGGTATCATACTCAAGTCGATACGACATCTGGACGGTTAGCTCAGCTGGTAGAGCATCTGCTTGACGTGCAGGAGGTCACAGGTTCGAGTCCTGTACCGTCCACCATACAGTTCGTACTCGAACCCGATTCTTTACGAAAAAGGGTTCGGGTACGTTTTTTGTTTATCGGAAGTTCTGCGGAAGGACTACTCGGAACGGTAAACGAGCAAAGGCAGGGTATCACTATGATAGTGGTATCCTGCCTTTTGCTTTGCGGAATCAAGTTCGCTTTGTGCGAACTTGGTCGTCCCCCTATATGGCGCGTTTGGGAGTAGTCGCTGCGTACGTGCGTACCGGGAGCCTGTACACCTCTGACAAGGTGTAACACACTAGACTTTGTGCCAAAGTCTGTGTGCCAAGGGGTCAAGCCCCTTAGAATCCCTGCGGAGCGTGTACGCACGTACGCAGAAAAATGGCAAAATTTCACTATATCGGGGTGTTCTTTCATGGTGGAGTGTGGTATACTCGGCTTAGCCCAGTAAATCGGAGTTTGACGAGGTAAAAGAATATGAATGGAAAACATCTATTTCTTACATCTGCAGGGTT
>OBYZ01000200.1_pt1 | contig 74917 bp, 72 predicted proteins | sample 1501501 | NCBI WGS metagenome assembly OBYZ01 (sample SAMEA2580213, study PRJEB22360) | human gut metagenome | biome: human gut; feature: human-associated habitat; material: faeces | place: Denmark | collected 2008/2010
GAGCAGAGTTTTACACCTAATTGGGGATAAAACAGCTCATGGCTGGCGGCGGTGTTGCCCTGATTGGCATCACTCTGATCCCCCTGCTGAGTGGTCTGTTCGGCTGATCTTTTCCGGGCGGCGTTTGCCGCCCCGTACATATTTACTTGCAAGCATTTCCAGCCCCTCCGTGGCAAACGGATTCTTATTATAAAGAGGAAACGCATTGCAAATCGAATATTCACCTTTATTTTGAAAGGATGGTGCTATTATGCAGATTCTGACTCACCTTATTTTTCTGCTCAACCTGCTCAAGACCCTTATCAACCATTTTTCTTGATGGGTGGTGGCGCTGAGTGGAAACTGTTCTCAAAGCAATCTCCGATTGGATCAAGTCACTGCTGACAGCGGCGATCATGTCCAATCTCTCCGGCTTGTTTGATGACGTCAACACCCAAGTGGGCAACATCGCACAGCAGGTCGGCACCAAACCATCCAATTTTGAACCGCGCGTTTTCGCTATGATCGAGGCGTTGTCCCGGAACGTAGTGCTTCCCATTGCAGGCGTGATTCTGACCTTCATCGCCTGTTATGAGTTGATCGAGATGATCACACAGCACAACAACATGGCACAATTTGAGCCTGCGCTGCTGATGAAATGGATCTTCAAAACTTCCATTTCGGTCTGGATGATCTCCAACACTTTCGATATCATCATGGCGGTGTTCGACGTGACGCAGCAGGTGGTGGCAAATTCCAGCGGCATTATTTCCGGCAACACAAGGGTCAACGACATCGGGCTTTCCATGCTGCAATCCAGCATGATGCAGATGGACGTAGGCCCACTGTTCGGGCTGTTCTTGCAGTCCTTCTTCATCGGCATCACTATGCGCATCCTGTCCATCGTGATTTTCGTCATCGTCTACGGAAGAATGATTGAGATCTACATGATGGTCAGTCTAGCTCCGGTGCCCATGGCAACATGGGGCAACCACGAGCAATCCCATGTGGGACAGAACTATCTTCGTTCTCTGTTCGCGCTGGGATTTCAGGGTTTCCTGATTCTGATCTGCGTGGCGATCTACGCTGTTCTGCTCCAGAATGTTGCAATATCCGGGGATGCCATCAACTCGATCTGGAGCATCGTGGGGTACACGGTGCTGCTCTGCTTCTCGCTGTTCAAGACCAGCTCTGTCGCCAAAACTCTGCTGGGTGCCCATTGATTCGGAGGTGAAATTTTGGCAGCTTATATTTCCGTGCCGCGCGATTTCAGCAAGGTGAAGTCCAAAGTAGCCTTCAACCTGACCGCCCGGCAGCTTATCTGTTTTGGTGCAGCGGCAGTCGTAGGGGTGCCGCTGTTTTTTGTTCTGCGGGACACCGCTGGCAATTCCGGTGCTACCCTCGGCATGATGGCGGTCATGCTGCCCATGTTCTTTCTGGCCATGTATCAGAAGAACGGTCAGCCGGCTGAAAAGATCCTGCGGTACTACTTTCAGGCGCGCTTTGTTCGCCCGAAGGTGCGTCCGTACCAGACCCGCAATTACTATGCACTGCTTGTGAAGGGAGATGACGCCCATGATTCCGTTTCTGAAAAAGAATAAGGACGGCAGGAAGCCGCCCAAGTCCACGGTGCCCCGCACGGCACAGGAGAGCATTCCGTTCCAGCGGATGTTTGAAGACGGTACCTGCCGTGTCCGTCCCGGCTACTACACCCGCACCATCCAGTATCAGGATATCAACTATCAGTTGGCGCAGCAGGAGGACAAGACCGCCATCTTTGAGGAATGGTGCTCTTTTCTCAACTTTTTCGACAGCTCTATCCACTTTGAACTGTCTTTCGTGAATACCGCCACCGATTCGGCAGACTTCGAGAAGTCCATCCGCATCCCGTACCAGCAGGATGGCTTTGATGATGTGCGAGCCGAGTACAGCCAGATGTTGCGGCAGCAGCTTTCCAAGGGCAACAACGGTCTGACCAAAACGAAGTTTCTGACCTACGGCATCGAGGGCGACAGCATGGCGCAGGTCAAACCTCGGCTGGAGCACATCCAGAACGACCTGATGAACAATTTCCACCGGCTTGGCGTTCTGGCAAAGCCGCTGGACGGTACGGAACGTCTGCGGCTGATGCACGGGATGTTGAACATGGATGGAGCCAACAAGTTCCACTTCAACTGGAAAGACCTTGTGCCCAGTGGTCTGTCCGTAAAGGATGCCATTGCCCCCACTGCGCTGGCGTTTAAGAACAGCCGCACCTTTCAGATGGGCGGCATCTTCGGAGCGGTCAGCTTTCTGAATATCACGGCTTCTGACTTGAGCGACCAGTTGCTGAAGGATTTTCTGGACATGGATTCCAGCCAAATCGTTACCATGCACATCCAGTCCGTTGACCAGAACAAGGCCATCAAAACCATCAAGCACACCATTACCGAACTCGACCGCAGCAAAATCGAAGAGCAGAAGAAAGCCGTCCGCGCCGGATATGATATGGACGTGTTGCCGTCAGACTTGGCGACTTATGGGCGGGATGCAAAAGCCCTGCTGAAAGAATTGCAGTCGCAAAACGAGCGTATGTTCCTTGTTACTTTTCTGGTGCTGAACACCGGGAAAACCGAGCAGGAACTGGAAACCAACGTGTTTCAGGCGGTCAGCATTGCCCAGAAGCACAACTGCGAACTGTGCCGCCTTGATTTTCAGCAGGAGCAGGGGCTTATGTCCTCGTTGCCGCTGGCAGACTGCCAAATCGAGATCCAGCGCGGTCTGACCACCAGCAGCACGGCAATTTTTGTGCCGTTTACTACGCAGGAGCTGTTCGACAATGGCAAAGAAGCCCTCTATTATGGCTTGAACGCCCTGTCCAACAACCTGATTATGGTTGACCGCAAAAAGCTGAAGAACCCCAACGGTCTGATTTTGGGCACTCCCGGTTCCGGTAAATCCTTCAGCGCAAAGCGTGAGATCTGCAACGCATTCCTCGTGACAGACGATGATATTATCATCTGCGACCCGGAGGCAGAATATGCTCCGCTGGTGGAGCGTCTGCATGGGCAGGTCATCCACATCAGCCCTGCCAGCACCCAATATATCAACCCGATGGACATCAACAGCAACTACTCGGAAGAGGATAACCCTCTGGCTTTGAAAGCCGACTTTGTGCTGTCCCTGTGCGAACTGGTGGTGGGCGGCAAAGAGGGCTTGCAGCCGGTGGAAAAGACGGTCATTGACCGCTGCGTCCATGTGATCTATCGCAAGTATTTCGAGAACCCCACCCCGGAAAATATGCCGCTGCTGGAAGACCTCTACAATGCACTGTTGACGCAAGACGAACCGGAAGCCCGCCATGTGGCGGCTGCGCTGGAAATCTACGTCAAGGGCAGTTTGAACATTTTTAACCACCACACCAACGTGGATATCAATAACCGCATTGTCTGTTTTGACATCAAGCAGCTTGGCAAGCAGTTGAAGAAACTCGGTATGCTTATCGTACAGGATGCCGTGTGGGGGCGCGTGACCGCCAACCGCAGTGCTGGAAAATCCACCCGGTACTATGCAGACGAGTTCCATTTGCTCTTGAAGGAAGAGCAGACTGCTGCTTATTCCGTGGAGATTTGGAAGCGTTTCCGTAAGTGGGGCGGCATTCCGACAGCCCTAACGCAGAACGTCAAAGACCTGTTGGCAAGCCCTGAAGTATCGAACATTTTCGAGAACTCGGACTTTGTGTATATGCTCAATCAAGCCAACGGAGACCGACAGATTCTCGCAAAGCAGCTCAACATCTCGCCCCATCAGCTTTCCTATGTGACTCACTCCGGCGAAGGTGAGGGGCTGCTGTTTTTCGGTAACGTGATCCTGCCCTTTGTTGACCACTTCCCGAAAGACCTTGAACTCTACCGCATCCTTACGACCCGCCTTTCCGAAGTTGCGGAGGCGCAAAAGCATGAGTGAGAAACAGCCGAAGCTGAAATTCGAGGAGGAAAAGGAGCGCACGGCTACGCGCTCCCCTCCGAAAAAGTCTAAAGTGGAGCAGTCGGTGCCCAAAAAGCAGAAACTGAAACAGGATGCAGACAAAGCTGCGGAGAAATCCCAGCATTTGCGTTTTGGCAAAGCCGAGATAACCCCGGATGAAGCATCCCGCATGACAAAGCAGCAGAAACGTGCTATGTATGCCGCTGCTGCCGCCCGGTCTGCGGCACATCGAGAGATTGATCAGTACGAGGACGACAATGTGGGCACGCAGGCTTTAAGCGAGGGCGAAAAAGCTGCCGAGACTACCCACGATATTTCCAAGAGCCGTTACGCCAGAAAGCTGAAAAAGAAAGCCAAGATGCAGGGCAAGAAAAGGGCCCGAACCGCAAAATCTTCCGTGCAGAAGCCGCCTGCGGCACAAGATGCAGGCGCATTCGGCACCGGCGAGGGCAGTTCCAACTGGCTTTCACGCTGGAAACAGCGGCAAGAAATCCGTAAAAGTCACTATGCCACCGCCCATTCGGGTACAGCGGCACAGACCGCAGGCGGCAAAGCGGTATCCAATGGCACCACTGCTGCGAAGTCTGGCATGGAACAGGTCATCGACAAAGGAAAATCGGTGGTCAGTACCGCAGTCAACGGCATTGCCAATTTTGCAAAAAGTAACGCGCACGTTCTTTTGATCGTGGGCGTTTTTCTTTTGCTCTTGCTGCTGGTCATGTCGGCATTTTCGTCCTGTTCCATTCTGTTTTCAGGCACCACGCAGGTATCCGGTCAGACCATTTACACCGCAGAGGACCGGGACATCCGGGGAGCCGAAACCGACTACAAGAAGCTGGAAAAGGAGCTGGACAAAAAGATCAAGCGCACCCCCACCGACCACCCCGGCTACAACGAGTACCAGTATCACCTTGACCCCATCGAGCATGACCCATGGCAGTTGACCTCTTTTCTCACGACTCTCTATGACGATTACACCCGGTCAGAGGTGCAGGGCAAGTTGAAGGAGACCTTCAAAAAGCAGTACAAGCTGACCACATGGGTGGAGGTGCAGATACGGTATAAGACCGTGTGGGTCATCAGCCCGGCAGGAATCCCAATTCCTACGCAGGTGCCCTATGAGTACTGCATCTTCCACACCAAGCTGGTGAACCGTGGCTTGGAGGTAGTCATCCGGGAGGAACTGGACAACGACCAGTGGAAACGGTACGAGATCTTTCAGGATACCTTGGGTGGCAGACCCTACCTGTTCAACGGCGGTCTGCCGCCCGGTGGCTCCGATGGCTCCGGCACACCCGGCATCGACTATACTGTGCCTGCCGAAGCCCTGACGGATGAGGAATTTGCCGCCATCTACAAGGAAGCCCAAAAGTATGTGGGTACGCCCTATGTGTGGGGCGGCTCTACCCCGGAAACTGGCTTTGACTGTTCAGGCTACGTTTGTTGGGTCTACAACCAGAACGGCTACGATGTGGGACGCACCACCGCCAACGGCCTGTGGAACAAGAGCCAGCACATCAGCGAAGCCGAAGCAAAGCCCGGTGACCTTGTTTTCTTCGAGGGAACGTATGATACTCCGGGAAAAAGTCATGTGGGCATCTACCTTGGAAACGGGATGATGGTGTCCGCCGGCGACCCCATCAAGTACGCAAACATTCACTCGTCCTACTGGCAGAAATATCTGTCCGGTTTCGGGCGGCTCTCAAAATGATTGGAGGAAAACATGAGCGAAAAACTCGATAAGCTGCGCGCTTCTCTGGAAAAGGAAAGGGAGCGTCGCATTAAGATCAACACTCGCATTGAAAGCCTTGAACGACGGATTCAGGAAGCAGAAGCTGCCGAGGTGAATGAGATGGTGCGCACCGCCAAGGTTACGCCGGAACAGCTTGCCGCCCTGCTGCGCCAGTCTGCAACTTCCACTCCGACCCCGGCTGCGTTGTCCGCAGTCGGTGCTACGTTCAACAAGGAGGAATCTGATAATGAAGATGATGAATAAGTTCTGTGCCCTGATGTTGTCGGTGGCACTGTGCGCTGGCATGGCGGCTCCTGCTTTTGCCTATGGCGGTGAGCCTACGGAGGAAGTGGAACAGCCTGTCCTGACTTCTACCACCGATGAAGAAGATGTAGTCACCGTGACCGATGAGGAAACCGGTGCTCTGACCCCGGAGGGCAACCTGACACTGGTGGACGATTACCACACCAATTATTCCGATGGCAGTGGTCAGCAGTTCATTACGCTGGTGTCGAAGTCCGGCAACACATTCTATCTGGTCATTGACAGGAATAGTAAAGGGGCGCAGACCGTCCATTTTATGAACCTTGTGGATGAAGCCGACCTGTTGGCTCTGATGGAGGAAGAAGATGCGGACGCTTATACCGCCGAAAAGGAAGCGGCGGCACAGGCGGAACAGGACAAACTGAAAGCCGAGGAAGAAGCCAAGAAAGCCGCAGAAGAAGCGGCGGCATCCGGCACGGAACAGCTCAAGGAAAACAAGGTCACAAAGATCGCATCCGGCTTTCTGGGTGTGGTCGTGCTGATTGCACTGGCGGCAGGCGGCGGTTATCTCTATATCAAGATGAAGGGCGTAAAGCCTGCGTCCAAGAAAAATCAGCCGGACCCGGATGCGGATTATCACGATGAGGATGAAGATACGCTCCAGCTGCCGGAGGATGATGGTGACGAGGACGAAGAAGTGGATGTCAACGAGGATTATGAAGCGGAATCGGACGATGAACCTGTCTGATTAACGCAGCGTTGACCGGTGGGGCGGCTGAAAAGCCGTCCCCTTTACATAGCCAAATGGTTGGTGGGTGAACTGTTTTGAGCTATGAAGCTATGGACTCTGTAGGCGATATCTGATAAAATAGAAAGTAAGAACAGCTCAACAACTCGGAATTTTACCATCCAGCATCTCTCAAAAATAATAGGCATATTTTCATATAGTGTTGATTAAATGTCTATAAGTGCTCATATTCTGCGCATTTTGATCTGCATTTATTCATATCTATAAATCATCAAATACGTATTTATATTGGTATCTGGATTTTCGCCCTTCACACCCGTTCTCGTACGATCATGAGTGCATACCCCAGCAGGTTCGTTCCGTGCCACTTTTTCACGTCGAGTCGATCTGGGTCCTTCATCGATAAGCCGATGCCCCAGATGTGGTCCTTGACGGCGCACTCTGCGAGGATGGCGTCGCCGGTGGATTTGAGCTGAGCCTTCAGGTCTTCGTTCTGCTCAAACTTTGCGAGGAGGCCTTCGTAGACGAGGATCTGGCGCATGCCGTTCCATCTGCTTTCATCATAGTTTGAAACCTGGCGGCCCAGTTCCTTGATGCGGCCGACGTCATCGGTTTTCAGGATTTCTGCGGCGACCTTCTCGTCCCGAAAGCAGCGCGCCTTCTGGTACATCATGTACTGCTCCATGGATGAAAACCGGATGCCGTCCTTTTCGAAATCCGACCGATACCAGTTACTCAAATATCCGTATTCCTCATCCGGGTTGTGAAAGCCGATGATCTGCTTTGTATTCATAATCCGTTCCTCCTGTCTATATGCTGCAGATGGTTTTCTGCACTATGATCATAGCACTGTTCTACGACAAAATTTTTCACATCATACGCCTGATTTCGGCTGTCTTTATATAAATCCGTACTTTTTTCCCAGGTTCTCGGCTACCTGGGCGCCGGTTTTGCACTTTCCATCTGCGATATCCTGTCTCGCCTCCGAAAGCTGACTCAGCATCTCCTATTTACGGATGTTCTGGTAGTACCGGACCGGTTTCCCGTGCTCTTCGGCGTACTGGATTTCCGAGCGGGTGCTGTCACCGATGTAGCCGCCGACGTTGATGACGTAGATTTCGTCAGCCATGTCGATTTTCCGTTTGTGCATGTCGTCGAGCATTTCCTTCGTTTTCGAGAGGGTTCCTTCGTCCATGCCGTCCCAGACTTCCTGATCGCCGGCGTGGCCGAAGAGCCCGACGCTGATGACGATATAACCCGCAAGCGTCAGCCGCTTCTGGGCATCCATGAACTGCTCTTTGAAGCGGGTGCTGCCACAGAGCGTGACTACTTTATATTTTCCTACCATCTATCTTTCTCCATACTTCGCTCAGCAGTTCTTCCACTGCCTGTTCAACACGTTCATCTGTATCGTCTTTTAATGTCAGAGCCAGCGAGAGCGCGTCAACGCTATGTCCAGTAGCTAAAATCCGAGGATCGTATCTCCACATTTCTACCGCCACCTGAGTCTTCGAATCCTGAAGTCTGTTTGTCATAACGTTTTTCCATTGAGATATTTTATCTGTCGCATAGCACTCGACGGCTGGTGCGCTCAGCATCGAATATTCTGCCAGTGCCGAATATCCGCTTACCAGCATATCCGCCCCAATATACTCCTTCGGAACATAGACCGTTCGCTTTACCGGATTCAACAGAGTCTCTTCCGCTTTCTGAAACAGCACTTCCGGCGGATCTTCGGACAGCAGAATTTTCTGCACACCAGCTTTCTTTATCTGCAACAGCCCCATCTCCTCCAGCTGTCTCGATGCTCTCGATATAGACGTAGCTGTCAGCTTTAAATCCTTCGCTGCCTGGCTCGACGGCAGTTCTTTCGTGCCGCCGTAAATAAAATGCAATAAAAGCAGCTGCGCCGACGGAAGCAGATCTTCTCTTGGCTGCTTCTCCGCATCGCACCGCTCCTGCAAATACACGCTCATAAACGGCAGATAGATTTGTTTTCCATCTACGATAAACGGGATCTTTTCACGAAGCAGATATTCCTTTTGACGATAACTGAGTTCGTTTAGCACCAGCACGACAGGCAGGTTCTCTTTTTTCTGTATACGGGCAATATGCTTTTTCAGCACTTCGATCTGCTCCAACTCTGTCTTTGGATAAAGAAAAATCACTTTCTGTCCATCCATGGATACCTTCTGTAAACGATACCTTACAGCTATATAATTGGGCAGATGGTCAAACTCTGCGCGCTGAACTGTCGCTTTAATTCCCAGAACTTTATAGAGATATTCCATATGTTCTCCTTCTATTTAACTCTATTTTTGTATTATAACTTGTTTTAAGTTAAGTTTCGATATTAAAGTTAAGATAATTCAAAAAAATCATCAGGAAGCGGAAATATCATAAGAATAATTTAACACCATGGCACCTTCTTTTTCCTCTCAGATTTCCGTGCTCTGCCACTTTTATGAGCGTTCTTTTCAGTATTTTGCCACTTTCATGAGGGAATAATCCGTGCTTCATTACACTTTCATGAGCGAATTTATGCTGTAATATGACATTTTCATGAGGGAATTGGTGCTTCGATGCGACGTGAGGAGGTAGTGGGCGGAGGCATGGGCGCGATAAAGGCAACGAGTGCGAATGGGTGGACGCGACGTGAGAAGGTGGAGGGTGCGGACGCGTGGGCGCGGAGTGAGCAGGCGGAGGGCCGAGACATTGGCCCGGGAAAAGTGAGCAGAAATATACGAGTGTCAACGGGAGGGTTTTATGGTACAACTAGAAGTAGTTTTTTGATGGAGGTGCCTATGGAGCCGAAGGTCAGTATCATCGTGCCGGTGTATAACGCGGAGAAGAGTCTCGCGCGCTGTGTGGACAGTATTCTGAATCAGGAGTTTCGGGATTTCGAGCTGATCCTCATGGATGATGGAAGTAAGGATCGGTCCGGGGAGATCTGCGACGGATATGCGCGGGCGGATGCGCGCGTGGTGGTCGTGCATAAGGAGAATACGGGGGTGTCGGATACGCGAAACCAGGCGATCGCGCGGGCGCGGGGTACGTTTCTGCAGTTCGTGGACAGTGATGACTGGCTGACGGCGGATGCGACGAAGCTGATGGTGCGGGCGGCCGAGGAGACGGGCTGCGACATGGTGATCGCGGATTTCTATCGTGTCGTCGGAGAGATGGTGTCGCGGAAGGGGGATATCGACGCGGACCGGGTGATCGGGCGTGAAGCGTTCGTTGGCTTCATGATGGAGAACCCGGCGGACTACTACTATGGGGTGCTGTGGAATAAGCTGTACCGGCGCTCGCTTGTGGAGGCGCACGGGATCCGGATGGATGCGAAGCTCAGCTGGTGCGAGGATTTTCTGTTTAATCTCGAGTATGTTCGCTATGCGACGACGTTCTATGCGCTGCGGACGCCGGTCTACTATTATGTGAAGACGAAGGGTTCGCTGGTGAATCAGAAGATCAGCTTCGCGCGGACGGTGGAGATGAAACTCGCGATGTTCGAGTGCTACAACGACTTCTTCAAGCATGTGCTGGATGAGGATGCGTATGAGCGGAAGCGGCTGCAGGTCTATCATTTTCTAGTGGATGCGGCGAAGGATGGTTTCGTGTTCCCGGCGACGATTCCGGGGACGCAGAAGCTCGGTGAGGAGCGGAGCCAGGCGCTGCAGGAGGTGATTTCGGAGGATGGGATCATCGTGGAGAAGTACCGCGACCGGAAGCTGCTCGAGCGCCATCTCGAGTCGGTGGCGCTGAAGTATGATATGACGCTGGCGGAGCTGTCGCTGCTGCTGTATCGGAAGGACGCGGGAAAGGCGCTCACTCGAGGGGCTGAAGCGCAGATGCCTGCGCGGGAAGATGCCGTGGAGGCGACTGATCGAAAGGATGCCGGAAAGGCGCTGAGCCGGAAGGATCTCGCGGAGCTGATGCATATGAGCCGCGGGGATCTGCGCGCCGCGCTGCAGAAGCTGGTCTCACGCGGGATGCTCGAAGTGGTCGACGTGCCGAGGAAACGACGTGAAGCGGCGGAAATAGCCGAGGCGACCGGTCTTTTCGGAAAGCGTGGCGAGGCACAGGATGCAGACGCGAACGGAATGACGAAGAAAAAACGCGAGCCGCGGAAGATTCGTCTCGAGCTGCTGCCGGCGTCGGATGCGGTGCTGCAGGATATCGCGGCCGCGGAGCGTGACTACGAGCAGGCGAAGTTCCGGGGATTTACCGAGGACGAGCTCCGGCAGTATACAGCGCTCGAGCGGCGTGTGCAGGAGAACGAAAAGCAGATACTGCAGAAGTGAGGATGGGCAGACGAACACCATCAGCGATGCCTGGCGATGAGTCAGCGAGGGGCAGAATGCGTTGCGGCGAGGCACAACGCATGCGCGGAGTGATGATGTGGAGGGCCGAAACATGGGCACAAGCGAGTAGGAGGCGGTGACTAGCCGCCGTCCTCTCACACCACCGTGCGTACCGTTCGGTACACGGCGGTTTCAACAGTTGACGTGCATAGACTGATAAGCTGTGGCAAGATCATAAAAGCCCCAGTTTGTAGACCTAAAACAGAATACCGTTCCTTACATAGCAGTCATGCGCTTCGGTGCCTGGCTGCTAATTTTTTTGCGAAAGGAGCAGTATCGAATGAAGCTTGTATTAGCGGAAAAGCCCTCGGTTGCCATGAGTCTCTCGAAAGTGATCGGGGCAGATCAGCGCGGGGACGGTTATATGGAGGGCAATGGCTACCTTGTCAGTTGGTGTGTGGGGCATCTGGTGGAACTTTCCCAGCCGGAAGCCTATGATGAAAAGTACGCAAAGTGGAAGTATGATGATCTTCCGATTTTGCCGGAACATTGGCAGTATCAGGTGTCCGCCAGCACGAAAAAGCAGTTCGGAATCCTGAAAAAGCTCATGCAGCGGAAAGATGTGGAGAGTCTGATCTGTGCAACCGATGCAGGGTAGTGCGGTTAGGTGACTCAAGAGAAAGAAAAAAGAGACCTCATCTCGTCAAAAATCAAATTTCAAAATCATTAAAGGAGCTATTCAAATGAAACGAAATCAGAATTTCGACCATAATCACTCTCAAAAACTGCTTTCCTTCCGCTACAACATAGACACCAACCGAGTGGAAGCCCGGTTCACGGATGGCTCTGCCGTCGCCAACAGGATGCCCAACTGCCTCAGAACATCCTCAACCCGCTACTTTACAGTGGGGTTGACACGGAGGATTGAGTGTCATCGTTTTTTCATGGCTACCGCCGAAAATCATTGTAACGTATTTTGTGTTACAAATTGGTCAAGCGAATGATTATGATTAAAATTCTCTTACTCGCACAATAAGTCATTTGATAAACTGGTTAAAATGCCAAATAATTTCAAATCATAGTCCAACACACAACAAATGTGGTATAATAACAATATATTTAATGCTTTAACTGTGTTTGCAAAAAGGAAAAGAAGATAAGTATGGAGATTACATGGTTGAAAAATGAAGATAATGCCATTCAATACGTCTATGCCTCTGCTGTTCCCCAAAAAATACCATTAGACATTTTTAAAGAAATTGTTCAGAGCAGTAAAGAAAACTGTCTACCTGAATTTTATGTGATATCTGAACAGGGAAAGTATATCGGATATATTTTATTATTGGCCGATAAAAAAGAAGACATCCCTAAACCTTTTACATTTCTTGCATGTCATAATGGCGATACTCTGCCAAAAGAAACTCACAAAAAAATATTGGAATTTATCGGCAAACGGTGTCGTGTAAACAACTGGAATAAACTCGCTTGGTTGGCCGAACAAGAAATCCAGCAATTGTGATATCATCGTTTTTTAAGCTATCTCTCTATAAAAACTCCTTAAAGACATAAAGGCAAACTTGAATAAATAAATTTATCTAAAAGCCCCACCTACAATAGATATTCCAAATCGAAGAATCTACTGCAGGTGGGGCTTGTTCTATGTGATAAGCTATTTTGTAAAAATCAAATACGTAGATTATATGGCAGAATCATTTGGTGACACTGAAAGCTAATGTTGCGCCATCAACGACACTATACATATCGCCGTTAGCCGCAGTAGCAATTCCAGTAAACTCAACCTCCCATTTTCCTTTAGAGAGTCCATATTTTACATCTTCCGTACCGATTGTGCCGTATGCAGAAATGGCATGATCAAAGGTTCCAAAGGGTGTACCAAGTTTATTGAAATGCAGGTTACCTTCAAAGGAAACAATTACTGCACCCGGAACGGTAATCGTCCATTGGATATACCCTTCAGACAGATAATCAAGTGTACATGAACCAGCATCGCCCCAGAAGGTTTCGCGAGAAATTGGGACAAGTTTGAATGTTGCAGAGTTTACAGTTGTTCCTTTATCAATTTCGATACTAGATTTTTTGGAAGAAAGTGCTACAACGCCTGGTTCAACTGCAACAGCAGCAGGCATCAAAACTGTGTTGAAAACAACCAACGCAGCACTCGTTCCAGCCATTTTAAGGAATTCATTTCGGGTCATCTTTTTCATGTCGATTTGCTCCTTATATTTTATTGACTGTTACAAGTCACCCAGCTACAATTTGGATTCTTTTTCGCTTAATTCTGCACTGGAATCACCTCTTACAAAATTTTAGTATATTGGCATCATCGTGATCAAAAGCAATATCACTAACAGCCACCTCATCACACTATAAAGCCGCAAATTTTCAACTCAGGTGTATGCTCATCGGCAAATAAATGTGAACCATACGAATGCCGCTGTTAAACAACCTGCCAAAACCACTAAAATACAACTTGCCAACTTTGGCTCAATAGCAACTTTTTGATTTTCGCACAGCGCAAATTTCTGAAGTTCCTGAAATGTTGTTTGATTGACATTGCCGTGTATTGCTTTCCATGCAACGAAATGATTTGTAATCAGAAGATAATCTGAAACGATTCCTACAAAAACAATGGCAAAAAATGCTGCGGAAAAGAACCACATTCCATCGCATTGATTCACCGTCAGGATATCCTGAAGGCTTGCTGGCTTCAATGCCCATAAAGCTACAACATATAGCAATACTTCGCAGAAATCTCTTTGGAGTGGCCCTTTTTGCTTAAAGAATCCCATTACATGTTCTCCCTGTTCTTTGAAGTCACTATCAGCCACCAATGGCCTGATAATAATCCGTTTTAGACCGAATCAAAGAGCCATTTGACTTATATTCCTTGACAGTTTGATGATAGCAATGTGTATAGTAGCTATTGTCATAGGAAAATAGGACTTCATACGTAATAGAAGATATTGTCACTTTATAGCAGTCCGAGGACATACTCTGAAGCATCTGATCGAAAATAAACGATGCTGTAGAAGAAATAACTGCTGCTGGTGTGCTTCCCCATGCAGTTGCTAAAATACTGGCTACATCAGATGCTTTTTTGCATTTACGCAAATCACTAGCATAAACCGTATCGGTTGCACTTGTGCCAACATAGCGGTGCTTGAACTGCGACCCTGTCACCTCGCTTCCAGTGAGTGCAGGAATTTGTGCCAGCTGTCCGTTTTTGTAATTTTGCTGATCTTGATAAATTTCATAGAACAAGCTATAGTCACTTCTTGCAGTTGATGTTGTTGATTCACCAGATGCACCTACAACAACAATGTCCATCACATCATTAGGATGCACCGTACGCGTAATTCGTGTGATACCTCCATCACGAATTGTAAGCTGTTCAACAACATCTTTTCCATTCATCGAGTACGAAACAGAATAATTTGATCCTGTCAAAAGAGATTCGCTATTGCCATGATTTGTTGAATCTGCAAAGGCAATGGGCATAATGGAAGCAACACAAAGCAGCACCGCTAACACGCAGGAAATATAACGCAAATATGTTTTTGTTTTCATTTTGTTTTTTCCTTTCATGCATTCCTATAGAACAACGGACTCTCATCTGTGCATCGGAAACACCTCCGAAGTACATTGATTATCGATGCTCTCACTTTTTCAAGAGATATTTTCCAAATGCAAGGACGCCTAGAATATAGAAAAGCTGACGAACAATCAACATAATGAATGAAAGCAGCTCCAACATAATCGAACAGTTCCTTTTAGAAAATTATCAAGAAATATATCCCGTAAGAGTATCGCTATCTTACCTTTCATATGAATTTCAGTCATGCTCAAGCGATTCCGGGACATCCGGCTGATATGCCGTAAAGCCACAGGTGCTGTTCACGCTCAAGACTGCGAGAGCCATTGCCATAATGCAAGTGACCTTGCTCAAGAGCAACATAATCTTTTTCATTTCTGTTACCTCCGTTTGATATTTTTTAGAGCATTCATCTTCTGAAAACACATGAACGCCCTCGTACCTTAGGATATCTTCGCTTGTTTCTGAAAAAACGGAATGATTGCAAAAATCACTAAAACCCATTTTGAAATGTAGTATACCGTTATACTGCGGGTGTCCGGAAGCACATTAAAAATGGCAAGCAGGAAATCTATTGACGAAAGAACAGATGCGACCATCTTGTAACTTGATCGCTTCTTTTCGCTCAAAGGCTTATTCTTTGCTTCGATAGGAGAGAGAATGATAGAGATGCCCAAAAGAGCTGCTGTTGTCAGGATACGAAAAAGGTGATTTGCCACAATTGTCTTACTTAACAAAATGCAGATAAGTTCCAGTCCGGAGAATGCCAAATAGCATTTGGTGTGCGATGTTGCATGGTATCCACCAATGTAGATTCGCTGTGGGATAAAACCAATTAAAAATGAAAGCGAGTATCGCACATCACCACACACAGCAGCGATGAGAATAACAAGCAGAATGCTCACGATAGATGATATAAGCAACTCGTACCCATAAACATACGCATCCGTTTTTGCTTCATCTATCACTTTTTGCTCGCAGAAAAGACGGACTAATTTCTGAGACAGCGTGCGTTCCCACATTGCAGTTGCGCCACCTTATCTTCTGATTTTCGCTTCACTGTATCATAAATTTCAGCAAAATCAAGAGGTTTGGCAAAACTGGTCGTTCTGGTGACAAAAGTGGTAGGTCAGGCTACTTGTAAGGAGCCTTTGCACAGTCTATAATAGTAGCAGGACATTATTTTGTGGAGGTTGTCGAAATGCTGAAGTACCACGTTGCAGTCTGCGATGATGAGAAATCAGACCTTGATGGCATTGTTCAAAGCGTCCAGCAGTACGATGTGCAAGGCTGCTTTGACATTGAAACTTACATGGATGGAAACGAACTTCTGAGCGAATTGCAAATGCAGAAGAAATCCTTTGATCTGCTTCTTCTCGATATCGAGATGCCATCCAACGGTTTTCAGCTGGCGCAGTCTTTGATTCAGATGGAGAAGCATCCTTTGGTGGTATTTGTCACGAAGCGGCATGAGTACGCTGTGCAGGGATATGGCATTGCATTCCGCTACCTTGTCAAACCTTTGGATCAGACGCTGTTCGCTGCGGCAATGGATGCCGTCCTTCAGGAACTGAACTCCAAACATTTCACGATCGAATACGATGGTGTTACCATGTCCTTGGAAACATCGGACATTTACTTTCTGGAAAGCCACGGACATAAAGTTCTGATTCACTGCAAGGAGCAAGACCTTACATTGCGAATGAGCATTCCTGAAGCCTTGGAGCAGCTTCCCAAACGGTGCTTTGTGTCACCACACAAAAGTTATCTCGTCAACATGGAACACATTGTTTACGCTACGGGAACCGCTGTTTTTCTTTCCAGCGGACATCAGCTGCCGATCAGCAGGAGGAAGCGTCAGGAGTTCAATCAGATCTTCAACGCTTATTTGGGAAGATGATGCTTTATTATTTCGTTGAGTTTGCAGGGAGCTTTGCCAACATTGCCCTGTTGCTGCTTTTTATCGGTCGGCTGTTTCCCAAAAAGGAGCCCGTCTCAAGGTGGTTCTATGCCTATGTTGCACTCTTGATTGCTGGGCAGTGTGCTTTGAGTTTATTCCCGGATTGGGTGACGCAGCGCACGATCTATCTTTTAGTTGGCGGATTTTTCCTTGCATTGCTGTTCTATGAGGTTCGACCGTGGCAGGCGGTTTTTGCAAGCGGAGCTTTCTTCACACTGATTGCTTTGGTGGAAGTGCTTGCAATGCTTCTGATTGGGCTGCGTATCCCGGATACCGACATTCTAATGCAGGCTGGGGCAGCACGGTTGGTCTATGTTGTTTTTTCAAACCTGATTCAAATTCCACTCGTAGTCCTGATCTCACATTTTTTCAGCCGAAAAGGAAATGCTCTGCGTATCCTATGGCTGCTGCCGATCATTGCGATTCAAATCGCAAGTATTGCTGTCTGTTATGTGGCACAGTATCATGCTGTGGATGAGTATTTCCCGGATTATATGGTCGGTCTTATGGCGGTGCTTCTCCTTATAAACATCCTGATCGTGTTCTATGTGGAAGCTCTCCGGGAAAATGAACTGGAAAAATTCAAAGTTAAGTTCAACGAACAGCAGTACAATCTTCAAATGGAATACTACCAGCAGCTCAAAGAACGCCAGGAAGAAGTCCGTTCTCTGCGGCATGATGTGAAGAAATACATCCTGGCGATGCAGGCAGTTGCAGAACACGGTGATACCGAAGAACTTCACAAGATTGCGCAGGCTGCCACGGATGTTTTCGAGCGTTCCACAAATATTTCTGCGGTCGGAAATCCTGTTGTTGATGCTCTTTTGAATTATTACTTACGAATTGCGGAAAGGAATAACATCAACGTCAAACTGGATGTGACGATTCCTGAAGTCCTGACGATCTCATCGTTGTCTTTGAGCATCATTATCGGAAACACATTTGACAATGCCATCGAAGCCTGTTGCGACCTGCCAGCGGAACAGAGAATCATTCATCTACAGCTGCGCAAGCAGTATCGAAGCCTCTTCTATCGGCTGGAAAACCCATACAGTGATACTTCTCGCGGAATCCGCATCGGAGAGTATCACGGTTACGGACTAAAAAATATAAATCGTATCGTTCAGGAGAACCATGGTGACTTCTATACGAAAAAGAAAGACGGTGTATTTACGGTTCAAGTTCGCTTGAACTGCGAAAATTAAATATGTTTCCACAGCCAAATGATCAGCCTTTATACTGATTGTTTGGCTCTTTATTTTGTAAAGGAGCGTGATGCTATGACCCAGCCCAAATCCGACCTTGCCTATCTCCGCAGCGAAAAAGCCAAAGCGGAGCAGCAGCTACGCTACTACAAGCACCGTGAGAAAATTCTGGAACATCAGATACCGGAGCTGACCCGCAAAGCCCGTGTGCATCGTCTGTGTACCCGTGCCGGAATGCTGGAAAGTTTTCTGATTGCGCCGGAAGAACTCACCAACGATCAGGTGATGGAGCTGCTGAAAATTGCGTTCCGTCAACCAGAAGTTGCGCTGGCACTTGCAAAGATGATTCACGACTTGCAGGAACGCCGCAGCGTTTCAAACCCTTTAGAATAAAGGGCGCAATTATACACCGTTCCGGTGAAATTGCGGTCTTGCAGACGGCTCGATGAAATCGAAGCTGGCGTTTGTGCGCCAGCCCGATTCCATCCCAAGGAAAACTGCATTTTCCTTGCGCTGCTACCGCAGCTATCCTTTTGCGGCTCCCGCCTGAGATCGAAGCGCATAGCACTCCGTTCTAAGGCGGTGAGCACAACCGAATACGATTCCAGACCGTTCATCAAGAGCAATCTTGCTGGGCGGTCTTTTTGTTTGGGGGTGATGCCTATTCCGTGTCCGCATTTCAAAATCACCATCGTCAAGCGCAGCCAAGGGCAGTCCGCTGTTGCCGGGGCAGCTTACCAAAGCGGCGAACGGCTGTTCAGCGAGTACGACCAGAAAACGAAATTCTACAACAAGAAGAAAGAACTTGTCCACGCTGAGATCATGCTGCCGCCCCATGCGCCGTCCGGATATGCAGACCGGGCAACGCTCTGGAACGCAGTAGAATCCGTTGAAAATCAATGGAACTCGCAGCTTGCCCGCCGCATCGTGCTGGCACTTCCGAGAGAAGTTCCGAAAGACCAGTATCTTCCCATGCTCAAAGAATTTTGCAAAGAGCAGTTCGTTTCCAAGGGCATGATTGCTGACTTCGCCATCCATGACAAAGGCGATGGGAACCCACACGCCCACATTCTGCTGACCATCCGGGCAATGGACGAACACGGCAAGTGGTTGCCGAAAGCCCGCAAGGTTTACGACCTTGACGAAAACAGCGAGCGCATCCAGCTCCCATCCGGCAACTGGAAATGCCACAAGGAGAACACGGTGGACTGGAACGACCAGAAGTATGCCGAGGTCTGGCGGCACAGTTGGGAAGTTGTTACAAACCACTATCTTGAAGCCGCTGGCAGACCGGAACGTGTTGACCTCCGCTCATTCGAGCGTCAGGGAGTGCAGCAGATTCCGACCGTCCATCTCGGCCCCGCTGCTCACCAGATGGAAAAGCGAGGAATCGAAACCTTTCTCGGAAATCTCAACCGGGATATTCGCGCGGCCAACAGCCTGATGCAGTCCATTCGCAGCACTATCCGAGGTCTGCAACGCTGGATCGCAGACCTGACCGAAAAGAAGCAGATTCTTCTGGACGCACTGGAACAGGCCAAGGAGCCAACGCTGTCCGATCTTCTGGTGGACTATTTCAATCTCCGCAATGAGCAGCGCAGCGATTGGTCGAGCAAGGCGCAACTGAAATGTTCTGCCCGTGACCTCAACGAAGTCATGCAGGCTGTTGATTATCTGAAAGCCCACTCGCTGAACACGGTCGAGGACTTGAACGCTGCAATCAAAGACCTGAGCCAGACCGCCGCCCCGTTGCGTAAGCAGTTGAAGCAGAACGAGAACCGGATGCGGGCAATCGCCCAGATCAAGGACGCTGCTGCCATCCATGCCAAGCTGAAGCCCATCCACGATACCTTTCTAAAGAAGAACTTCAAGCTGACAAAGGATGCCTATGCAGCCCAGCACAAAGAAGAACTGGACGCTTTCAATAAAGCTGTCCGCACTCTGATGAAGCTGAACGGCGGCACGACCGTGGATTTTTCGGCATTGGATGCCGAATTTTCTGCGCTGCAATCGGGCAGCGCAGAGCTGCGCAGCCAGCTGGAAACTTTGCAGCCTGACCTGACCGCACTGAAAAATGTGCGCAAGTATATCGACCTTGTGCTGAATAAGCAGCAGCTTTCCGCACCGGGCGGCAAGACCCCAGAGAAAGAATCTGTGCTGAAGCAGTTGGAGCAGCTTCAGCAAGAAAAATCAAAACACAAAGCGATTACCGCCATGAACCGCGAAGAATCGCTCTAAATCATATTTCTGCCACTGATGTGTCATTGCAGTCTGTGGCAGGAATACATAGATTTTTTTACATTGTAAAACAATCCAAATGTGACTTTTTTGTTAATTCTCAAAATTATGGGTGTCTAAAGGTCTTTCTCGATGCCTACCAAGTGAGAGAAGAATTTCAAGGTGAGCATTTCTAAATGCAACAATTTGATTACAATCCTGCTTCGGATGCTACGAAACCGCTGTTCTCGTCGGCTACCTATTGAGCGATCTTTTTTTATTTCCGGCGTATGCAACGTCCCGGTTTCAGAAAACTCACGGCTAAGACCACTTATGAACTTTTTGTGAATTCTTAAAAGCGAGGGTGTCTTTTAGCTCCTCTCGATGGCTCGTATATAGAAGCTGATTTTTTGGAAACCCAACTTCCGCAGATTTTCCATACGTTCTTTGACAACAGAATAGTTCAATCGTCCGGTACGTCACAAAAGGTACTTCTGTAACTCGCAGCCCGGTCATGACGAAGACGGGGTGGCTGAAATGCCAATGATGCGGTAAAAATCCGCTGCCGGACGATTCCCCACTCCTAGGGAGCCGAGGGCGAATATGGGAGACCTATATCATATTAACGCAGACGAGTTTGTTCAAGCCCGCCTGCGATGGGGAGCTGGAGGAGATGCCGGCTCTCGTTACATCCGCTTCCTCAACGGAACCTTCCGCCCAATCAGCGGGGGTAAAACAAGAGGAGAAAGACGATTGGAGTCCATTCCTTTCCGCACTTGCAGCACATGAACAGGAGGTTTGCCCTTGAACAAAGAAAAATCCGAGAAGAAGTCTGCTGAACGCAGCCGTGCGCCGAGAAGTCCGAAGTCCGTGCGTCTGATCGTAGAACGCCACTATATTGGCAATGTGCCGATGAACACGCTTTTTCAACGGCTTGCAGAGGAAGAAATTCGGAAAACTGCCGAATCGTATCTTGCAGCTGGCTAATTGGACGTTTTACTGCGGAAAAGAGCTTGCATCATCGCACAGGTTTCGATACAATGTGATTGATGAGGTCTCTTTTCCATTATGGAGGTACACATGGAAAAGGACAAAAAAGTAACCGCTTTATACTGCCGCCTGTCAAAAGATGACGGGTCAGCCCATGAAAGCCTGAGCATCCGCACACAAAAGGCGATGCTTATGGAGTATGCCACACGCAACGGTTTCGGAAATTGCCAGTACTATGTCGATGATGGTTACAGTGGAACGAACTCTGACCGTCCTGCCTTTCAAGAACTGCTGGATGATATCCGGGATGGAAAGGTAGCGACCGTCATTACCAAAGACCAATCCAGACTTGGACGCAACCACATCGAAACCGGAACGTATATGGAAATCTTTTTTCCGGAACACGGTGTCCGCTATATTGCAATCAACGATGGTTACGATTCCAACGAGCAATCCCAGATGGATATTGCTCCGTTCAGAAACATCATCAATGAAATGTATGCCAAGGATACTTCCCGTAAAATCAAGAGTGCTCTTCGGACACGCAAGAAAAGTGGGAAGTATATCTCCAGCGGCGCACCGTTTGGCTATCAGAAAGACCCTGCCGACCACAACCACCTTGTGATCGACCCGAATACCGCCCCTGTTGTTGAGTATCTCTATTCATTGGCGGAGGAAGGACTTGGGCTTCACCGTATCGCCAAACGGCTTCACGATGAGAAAATCCTGAAGCCGTGCTACTACAAAAAAGAGATGTTTGGTCGCTTTGTCGATGATGAAAAGATGTATGATTGGGATTCTGCCTATGTCAGTCAAATTCTGCACAGCCCGGTCTACGCCGGACACATCATCTATGAAGCAAAACCTACTGTGTCCATGAAATCCAAGAAGCGACGTTATATCCCTTTTGAAGAACGTGCTATTGTTCCGAACACGCATGAAGCAATCATCCCACAAGACCGTTGGGAGAATGTGCAGCGAATCCTTTATAGCCGTTCCGGTAGTTTTATGTGCGATAAGACCGAATACGACAACATCTTCAAAGGAATCGTTCGCTGCGCAGATTGTGGCAGAACAATGTTGGTCAAAGTTGAAGCCCGCCGCAAACGCAATAACATTTTGGATCAGACATTTTATTGTTGCAGCACTTATCGGAAGTATGGTGCGAAAGCCTGCGCCTCTCACAACTTGGAAGCCCGTGTTTTGCATGAAGCTGTCCTTGCTGACATTCAGGCACACGCAAAGGCCGCTGTGGGCAACCGAGACGCCCTTGTGCGAAAAATTGCAGACCAGATGCACCTTCGGGTATCTTCTGACCGGGCGCAGCACAAGCGGGAATTGAAACAGTGTAAAGCAAGAATCGCAGAAATCGAAGATTTGTACGCAAAACTTTATGAGGATGTGTCAAAGGGGCTTCTCCCGGAGAAACGTTTTCAAATGCTTGCAGATCGCTATGACAAGGAACAGGCTGAACTGACCGAAAAAATCGAGCAGTACGAACAGGAAGGTCGTGCTGAACACGATCAGATGGATAAGATTCAGGATTTTATTGATGAAGTCAGCAAGTATGCTGGCATCACCGAACTGAACTATAAGATTCTGCACCAGCTGATCGACAAGATTCTGGTATCCAAAGCGGAAAAGGTCGATGGCGAATACGTCCAGAAAATCCAGATTTTCTACCGCTTTATCGGCCCATTGGATGCCATTGAGTAACAACGTCAGAAAAGTCACCTCCGAGAACTATCCAACAGATGCAGGGCGTGAGGGCGAACTGATTTTCCGACTGGTTTACCATCAGTGCGGCTGCAAAAAGCCGGTGGAACGGCTTTGGATTTCATCAATGGAGGACAGTGCTATCCGGGCGGGCTTTGCCCATCTCAAACCGTCAACTGAATACGATGCGCTGTACAACGCAGCTCTGTGCCGGGAACGTGCCGACTGGATGGTCGGCATCAATGCGTCCCGGCTTTTTTCGTGTCTGTATGGTCAACCGCTGGCGGTGGGGCGTGTTATGACCCCGGTGCTTGCTATGACGGTGGTGCGGGAAGCCGCCATTGCCGCCTTTGTGCCGGAGAAATTCTACACGGTCGCCCTGACCCTTGCAGACGGCGGCATCGCATCCAGCAAGCGGTTTGCGCAGAAAGCGGATGCCGAGCTTTTGCTATCCAAATGCCGAAAGGAGGAGCGATTCACGGTGCAGAAGATGGAGCGCAAGGAAAAGTCCGAAAGTCCGCCGCCGCTCTATGACCTTACCGCATTGCAGCGGGATGCCAACCGCCTGCTGGGATTTACGGCACAGCAGACCTTGGATTATGCCCAAAGCCTTTACGAAAAACGGCTCATCACCTATCCCCGAACGGACAGCCGCTTTTTGACGGAGGATATGGCGGCATCCCTGCCGGGGCTGGTGACGGACACGGGCAGGGCGTTTGCTGTGGAAGAGTCGTTTCCCATCCATGTGCAGCAGGTCATCAATGGCAGCAAAGTCACCGACCACCATGCACTGCTGCCCACGAAAAGCATGGCAAACGCAGACCTTGCCGCACTCCCTGCCGGGGAGCGGAATATCCTACGGCTGATTGCTGCACGGCTGCTCTGCGCCGTGGGTGAGCCGCACCGATATGCCGAAACCACCATGACAACCATCTGTGCAGACGAGGAATTTACGGCGAAGGGAAAAGTTGTGCTGTCGGATGGCTGGAAAGGCATCGAGCGTAAAATGCTGGGCGATTTGCTGGGCAAGAAAAAAGAACCTGCTGTTCTGCCGGATGTGCAGGAGCAGAGTGAGTGCGGCATTATCGGGGCCGAGCTGAAAGAGGGTCAGACCTCAGCTCCAAAGCATTTTACGGAAGATTTACTGTTACACTCGATGGAAACCGCTAGTGCAGACAGTATGCCGGAGGACGTGGAACGTCAAGGAATCGGCACCCCGGCAACCCGCGCCGCCACCATCGAAAAGCTGGTGCAGAAGGGCTTTCTGGAACGGAAAGACACCAAGAAAACCAAGGTGCTGCTGCCCACCGACAAGGGCAAAGCCCTCATCACCGTGATGCCCGAAGAAATTCAATCCCCGGAAATGACCGCCGATTGGGAAACAAAGCTGCTGCAAATCGAACATGGCGAAATGGAGCCGAGCGAATTTATGACCGAGATCAATACGATGATTACCGAACTGGTAAAGAACACGGAAATGAAAAAAGGAGCGAATGCACTTATGAAAAGCAAGATTATTGGTGTCTGTCCGAACTGTGGGAAGCCTGTCGTGGAGCGCGAAAAGGGCTGGTTCTGTGAGAACAGGGAGTGCCGTTTTGTCCTGTGGAAGGACAATGCGTTCTTCAAGCGTCTGGGCAAGCGGCTGGACGCTCATGTGGCAGACAAGCTGCTGCGGGATGGTCGTGTCCGCTTGAAGGACTGCAAGAGTGCCAAGGGCAAGACCTACAATGCCACCGTGCTGCTGTCCTGTGAAGCCGATGGCCGCAGCAAGTTTTCGCTGGAATTTGAAGGTGGATGCTGATGGAGCAGATAAAAGAAGCGGTCTACCTTATCAACGATGAACGCTATCTGCATCTCCGGGAAAACGGTGCAGGGGTCGGCTTTGCCACTTATAACAAGGTAACTGGCGAGCCGCTGGAAAGCGGGCAGATCTCGGAAAAGAATCTGCCGCCAGATGGACAAAACACCATCCCTGCCGCCCGGAACTGGTATCTGTTTGAACTTTCGGACGATGACCGCAAGGCCATCCAACAGGAAAGCGTAAAGATCCTCGAAAACATCCCGCAAGCTGGTATCGTCAGACGGCGCATCTGGGAGCCTGAAACGCTGCCGAAGGATATTCGTCTCATCAACAGCCACTATGATGACCTCTATCGCATTCCAGATGGCGGCGTGATTCAGGTGGATTACCCGGATGGGCGCAGTTTTACAGCACGGGTGGAACATCTGGATGATTACCACTTTGACATGGGCGGTTTGGGCAATGTATTCCACATCTGCCAGTTTGCCGAGGTCATGGAGCGGAACCATGCCGACTTCTACCCGGAGATTCAGACACAGGACGAGCAGGCGGCGTGGGAACTGGGCGGCAAAGGCTACCTTGCAATCCAGTCCTGTGAGGATGGATGGGACTACACCCTCTACCACAGCGATTATTCTGTGATGGACGGTGGGCAGCTGGATGCCCCGGAACTGACTATTCAGGAAGCCCGTGAGCAGATTCTGGAAACTCACCACATGGAAAAGGGGCGACGGCTGTTGCAGGACTACGATGCAGTCATGGATAAAGTTGCAGAAGCCGAGGAACTGAGTGCAGACCATCGCCCTTCCACACTGGAAAAGCTGGCAGAACTGGCAAGTGATACGTCTGCGCCAAAATCCTCTGCACGTTCTGCACCGGAACTGTGAGGTGGACGATGCAGCAAAAATGGAACCAGAATTTTGACGGTGAACCCATGACAGACATCCCGCAGAAGTTTCTGAACGCAGGGTGCGATGTTTATATGGTGATGCAGTTGCGGCATGACGAAAAAATCCTCGATGAAAGATTTGCTTCCATGCGGGAACTGCATCGTCGTGGCAAAACGCCAGACCCGGAGCATTATGAGGTCACCTACTATGCTGATTTGCCCGCCATGTGGCAGGATGTGCCGAACAACGAGATTTTGGAAGAACTATTTCAGATGTTCAACCTCTCCCGTCCGCAGGATTTTGAGGGGCACAGCCTGTCGGTCAGCGATGTGATCGCACTCAAACGCAATGGCGAGGTGTCTGTGCATTATGTGGACAGCATCGGCTTCAAAGATTTACAGGGGTTTCTGGACAAGCAGCCGGAACGCCATTCGGTACTGATGAATCTCAAGGAAAAGTGCGATGCCCCGGAGTGCAATCCCACTGTCTGCCGGAAAGCGAGGGATGGACATGAACTTTAACCACGAGGAACTCATGCTGATGATGCTCTACAACTCCGGCACCCGGCTAGGGCTTATCCACGAACTGCGGCTCATGCAGTGCTACCTGATGCCGGATGAAACCGCCCTGCGAGAACTGTCGGAGGGGGTTATCGAAAAGCTGAAGTTGCTGACCGATGCAGAGTTCTCCGAACTGGAATTTCCCCCGAACTGACTTTTGCCGCCTGCGGGCGGCATACATACTCTCTTTTACAATGTCATTTGGTGTGATATACTGAAATCGACAACTCGGAAGTTGTGGAGGTGCTTTATGAACGAGAGAGAAAAAATTATCCGATTATGGTTTGATATGTGGATTAAGAAAGCAGATTTAGGAATTGACAATATTTTTACAGATGATGTTGTATATACTGAGAGTTGGAGTCCTAAATATGAAAACCGCAAAACGGTAAAGCACTGGTTTGACGAATGGAATACACGCGGAAGTGTTCTTGTCTGGGAGATTAAGCAATTTTTTCATCAAGGCAATCAAACAATCGTGGAGTGGTATTTTAAAAACAAAATGAATAATGGAAATGTTGAAGAATTTGACGGAATATCTTTAATTGTATGGACACAGGATAACAAAATAAAATCATTAAAAGAGTTTGGTTGCAATCTTCATAATTACAATCCATATCGAGATAGTGATATTCCCGTATTTCGAGAAGAAAAAGCAAATTGGTTTTGAGAGGACTATAAATTCCAGTTTGTGGGGAAGGAACAACTATATGTCAAAACCCAAAGTCGCCTTTATCTGTGTCCATAATTCCTGCCGCAGCCAGATTGCCGAAGCCTTTGGCAAGGTACTGGCCGCAGATGTGTTTGAAAGCTACTCGGCTGGAACCGAAACCAAACCGCAGATCAATCAGGATGCTGTGCGCCTGATGAAAGAACTATATGGCATCGACATGGAAAAGACACAGTATTCCAAGCTGATTTCTGCAATTCCAAAGCCGGATATCGCTATTTCCATGGGCTGCAATGTCAGCTGCCCGTTCATTGGCAGACCTTTTGATGAGAATTGGGGTCTGGATGACCCTACCGGAAAAAGCGATGATGAATTCAAAGCAGTCATAGAGCAGATTCGTCAGAATGTTCTTGCGTTAAAATCGAAACTTTACGATGGTTCCAGTTTTTGAAACCCTCAAAAATATGGTCTTGATAACACAATTGGATTCATGCTATACTAAGGCTACTTTATCATTTCAGATTCAAAATAGAAAGCGGAGGATAGCCAATGGATACCACAAAAAGATCACCCATCGACCGCCTGCTTTTTGCCACTTTTCTGAAAGGCCGCACTTCTTCCCGTGATATATGGGAAGAAAAGGGCGATATGACCCCCGAAGATAACCAGAAGATCATCGAGGAAACCAACGAGATCATCAACGATGATTCCACCTATCCCTTCATCAGCTACCTGTCCGACCTGCTTGCGAAATCCAAGCCCTCCGATGATGCTGTCAAGAAACTGCACGACTGCATCGACAAAGTTGCAGTTGCGTTGGGGCACGACAGCACCGATGTGTTCCGTGCGCTCCTTGCAAAGCTGATCGAGGAGCCGGAAGAAAAGCAGACCTTTGACCGTCTGCTGGAGATGGCCGAGAACTTGGCGGCAAAGCACTGAGACAGCTTTACGAGGTGATTTCAATGAGCTACGGTTGGGCAACTGTTTTCACTTTAGCGGCATGGTTTGCAGGACTTGTGATTGATGCAAATGTGCGGGTCGGCGACCTCGGTTTACGAACAGTGCTTCCTGTCATCGTGATGGGGTGCTGCGTTATGAAGTACATAAAGGACAATAGCAAATAATCTTATCTCAATACACTTTCCAGCGGGCGACCACAAAACGGTTGCCCGCTCTTTTTATGCTCAAAAAACGAAGGGAGGAACGCTATGCCAAGCAAAACCGAAGAATATCTCGCCCTTGCCCAGCGCACAGCCAACGGCTTGACCCGGTACTGGGAAAGCTGGACGGACTACCTGACCACCGCATCCCGGCCGTACAAATACCCCTTTGCGGACCAGCTCATGATCTACGCCCAGCGCCCGGATGCCACCGCCTGCGCCGACTTTGACATCTGGAACAACCGGATGAACCGTTATGTGCCCCGGAGTGCAACCCCATCGTCTGCCGGAAAGTGAGGGATGCGCATGAACTTTAACCATGAGGAACTGATGCTGATGATGCTCTACAACACCGGCACCCGGCTGGGGCTCATTCACGAACTGCGGCTCATGCAGTGCTACCTGATGCCGGACGAGACCGCTCTGCGGGAACTATCGGTGGTGGTTATCGAAAAGCTGAAACTGCTGACCGATGCAGAGTTTGCCGAGCTGGAATTTCCACTGGACTGACTTTTGCCGCCTGCGGGCGGCGTACATAAAGTATTTTGTTCTTCCAAAAGATATGCTATAATCAAATCAGACAAAATTCCTCTCTTCAAGCGATTTCTCCGCAATTTTCCTGTGGCTCTGCTCGTATCAAAAATAAGGGACCGATTTTTAATTGTCAGAACGGAGGAACCATTATGGCAATCTTTGAAAAGACCATCCGAAACAAGAATTTTGACAAACTGCTTCGGAAGCTGGAAAATGAAATCCCGGACAGCAGTTGGTCGGCAGATTTAGAGGCAGGCAGTGATTTCAAAGAGGGCGATGCCCGGTGCAGTGTCCGTGTGTTTGAACGGTACAGCATGATGGGCGGCAACCGCTTGAGTCTGACACTGACCATGTTCCAGAATGGAGATAGCCCGATTCGGCTGTCTGCAATTACAGCGGGCGGCAGTCAAGCGGTGTTCTTCAAGGTGAACACCCTCGGAGAAGAATCTTTTCTGGACGATGTAAAGGACCTGCTGGAAGAAATTTTGGAGGAGTAAAATGTTTTTTGGATGGTTTGACGCTATATTCAGCTTCATTTTCCCAATCCTGTTCCTGCTTTTTATTGGAATGTTTTTCTTTGCTCTAATTTCAAATCTCCGCACATGGAACAAAAACAACCACTCGCCGCGGCTTACCGTTCCGGCAACAGTGGTAGCAAAGCGCACCGATGTTTCGCATTCCAGCAGTGCCAATGCCGGAGATATGTCCGGTGCGCACGGATACGACACTAGCACATTTACATCGTACTATGTGACTTTTCAGGTGGAGAGCGGCGACCGGATGGAATTTGAAGTGGACGGAAGCGATTATGGTCTGCTCGTGCAGGGCGACATCGGAAAGCTGAGTTTTCAGGGCACCCGCTATCTTGGGTTTGAGCGGAGCTAAGTGTTTCTTACATTATATAGTATGGAGTGCTGTATGAACGATTTGTTTATCCAAGGGCTGACCATCGACTGGAACAGAGTTCGCCCATACAATTATGTTCGTCAGATTCCTGCCATCAGTGGAATCGACACTTTTACATTCCATAAGCCCATTACGTTCTTTGTTGGCGAAAATGGAAGTGGAAAATCTACGCTTCTGGAAGCAATCGCTGTTGCTTACGGCTTCAACGCAGAGGGTGGAACGAAGAACTATTCATTTTCCACATACAACTCCCATTCGGAACTATGTGAGGCTATGACGATTTCCAAGGGGTATCGCAGACCAAAGTTCGGGTATTTTCTCCGAGCAGAGAGTTTCTATAATGTAGCCACCAAGGAAATCGACTATTCCGATGACGATCATCCCTCCAAAGGCTATCACCAAAAATCACACGGTGAAAGTTTCCTCGCCATTGCGCAGGACTACATGGGTGCAGATGGAGTCTATATTTTTGACGAGCCGGAAGCCGCTTTATCCCCGCAGCGGCAGCTCACGTTACTGATCAACATTTATCGGTGTGCCCAAGAAGGGGCGCAATTCATTATCGTATCACATTCACCCATTCTCCTCGGAATGCCTGATGCTGAGATTTTTAGCTTCGACAATGGCACGATTCATCCTTGTCAGTATGAAGATACGGACAGCTACGTTATCACCAAAACATTTGTAAATAATCGGCAGCATTTTTTGAACCAGCTTCTGAACGAAGAAACGTAATGCCGGGAAAGGACATTCCATATGAGTGATTCTACGTTGAAAGAGCTTTGGCAGCAGGTCGCTGAAAAGAAAAGCTGCGAAGCAAAACAGAAAGAACTGACCGCCCAGAGAGATACGCTTGCTGATTGCCTGAAAAAGCTGGAAAAATCCAAGCTGGCAGAGCAGGCTGATGTGGACCGTCTGGAGGGACACAGCCTTGCCGCATTTTTCTATCAAGTGATTGGAAAAATGGATGAAAAGCTGGACAAAGAACGGCAGGAAGCCTATGCAGCCCGCGTCAAGTACGATGCGGCTCTCCATGATCTTTCTTCCGTTGATGCCGACTTGAAGCAGATTCAAAATAGACTGGCACGGCTGTCCGATTGCGAAAGTCAGTATCAAGCTGCTCTTTCCGAAAAAATCAAAAGCATCAAAGTCTCTGCCCACCCTGCCGCACAGCAGATTGCGGAAAGCGAAAGCCGCATTGCCGCACTGAAAGTTCAAAAGCGGGAGCTGCTGGAAGCCATCAACGCAGGAAAGACTGCCTTGCATACGGTCAACGAAGTTCTCGAAACCCTCGACAATGCCGAGGGCTGGAGTACATGGGACGTAATGGGCGGCGGTTTGATGGCCGATCTTGCCAAGTATGAGGAACTGGACGATGCGCAGAAACAAATCGAACAGCTTCAAGTGGAACTGCGGCGGTTCAAAACTGAGCTTGCTGATGTTGAGATCACCGCAGACCTTCAGGTTACGGTGGACAGCTTTCTGAAATTTGCAGATTTCTTCTTTGACGGCCTCTTTGCAGACTGGGCAGTTCTGGATCACATCAATCAGGCACAGAGCCGTGTAGAGAACACCAAGGGCCAGATCAAGCGTGTCCTCGCACTTCTGAAAAAGATGCGCGAAGATGTTGATGTCCAAATCGCTGACGAAAAAGAGAAGCAGGAGCAGCTTGCAGTGGAAACCGAGCTGTAGGGTTGGAGTGTTCGCTTATGTGATATGCTCAATTCGACAACTCGGAATTTGACAAAGGAACGTGACCATATGAAAAACAACAGCCCGCAAAAGCACGCTTTCATTTCTTGTCTCATCTTGGTAACAGGAATATTGCTCGTGGTAATAGGCGCAATGACAACAAAGGAGTACAAAATCAACCTGTGCCTGTTAATCGGTGCAATAGTTGTTATTGGCGGCATTGTATATCATCTCATTATGATGAAATGTCCTTATTGTGGCTGCTCGCTTGTTGGTTATAGACCAATCCCTAAAGAGTGCCCAAAGTGTCATAAAAAGTTTGAATAATAATCGATCTTTATTACATCCCTTGCGGGCAACCCCAAAACGGTTGCTCGCTATTTTTATACCCTAAAATCTGAAGAAGGAGGCCAAAATGCCAAGCAAAACCGAAGAATACCTTGCCCTTGCCCAGCGCACGGCGAACGGCTTGACCCGGTATTGGGAAAGCTGGACGGACTACCTGACCACCGCATCCCGGCTGTACAAGTACCCATTTCCGGACCAGCTGATGATCTACGCCCAGCGCCCGGATGCCACCGCCTGCGCCGACTTTGACATCTGGAACAACCGGATGAACCGCTATGTCAGGCGTGGCTCTAAGGGCATCGCTCTGCTGGACGAATCCAGCGGATTCCCTCGACTGCACTACGTTTTTGACGTAAGCGACACCGGGGTGCGCCGCAATTCCCGTGACCCGGAGATGTGGCAGTACAATGACGACCTGAAACAGCCGGTTTCGGAAATGTTGAGAAAGACCTACGGCATCAGCGGAGAGCGTGTCAGCCAGCAGCTTGCGGATGTTGCCGGAAAATTGGTGGCAGATTACTGGGACAACAACGGCGGAGACATCCGTGCCATCGTTGACGGTTCGCTCCTGATGGATTATGATGAAGCCGGGGTGGAGATGCAGTTCAAAAGCGCAGCAGCAATGAGTGTCACCTACACGCTGCTGGAACGCTGCGGCTTTGAGCCTGCCGGGTGGTTCGACAAGGACGATTTTCAGGCAATCTACAATTTCTCTACCCCGGATAGTGTCTACGCCCTCGGCGCAGCCGTCAGCGACATGAGCCGAGAGGTGTTGCGGAACATCGAGCGCACCGTAAAAACCACCATTCGCCGCCGAAACAATGAAAGGAGCCAGCATGAATATGAGCAGCAATCTGAGTTACACGCAGACCGGGGATTATCTTCTCCCGAACCTGACCCTGCATCAGCCGAAGACCCCGCTGGGCAAGTACGGCAGGATGCGCCTGAGCTTTCTGAGGCAACAGCGCCCGGTGCTGTACAACACGATGCTCCTGAACGGGAGCCTGTACCCGACCCTGACCGAACTGGAGCAGACCGCAGCAGCGATGAAGAAGCAACTGATGGCCGATCTGCTGGCGAAGGACCCGGCCCCGGACAAGGAGAAGAATCAGATGGCGTGGGTACAGCACATGAACAGCCTACAGGAGCAGGTCGAGGAAGTGATTCGGACGGAACTGATCTACAGCTAAGTTTTCTGGATGCCGTCATCCCCACCGAAGCCCAGCAAATTGAACATATCGACCGAGCGGAGAGCGAAAAATCGCCCTCCGCTTTTGTTTTGTCGCAGGCTGAAATTGAGAATGAACTGCGCAAGCATGGTTCCGGTTTTCAGGATGGCAAGCAGCGGATCATCGAACTGTACCAGACACAGCCCGACCGCAAACTCCGCGCTAAAGCATTGGCGAAAGAGTACGGCATCGGCGGACATTCGCAGGATTTTCTGGATGGCAGCAGCGGTTTTGTAAATCATGATGGAAAAGGACTTGAATTTGACCACTACCCGGATCATCAAAAGGTTACGTTAAGCTGGACACAGGTCGAGAAATACATCGACCTGATGATTCAGTCTGACCGCTACCTGACCGATAAGGAAAAAGAGCATCGTGCCGCCGTGCAGGAAGCGGAACGACAGCTCCCAATGCTGGATGGTGATGCCGCTGCCGAATACAATGCTCTGAAAGAGCAGTACCCCAATACCCTGATTGGCTTTGAATTGGGCGGATATTTTCTGTTCTATGACAAAGATGCAATCACTGTAAAGGAAGTTTTTCGTTCTAATTTGCTGTCACAGGAAAATGCGCTGGGAAAAGTCAAAGTGACCGGCTTTTTGCGCAGAGAGTGGGTAGCAAAATCGCAGAAGCTGTGGGCCGAGGGCAACAGCATCTATCTAGCCGGACAGGGCGGAGATGGTACCCACCATCAGACAAAATATCTGCGAGAGGAAGATTATCTGCCGATCGGCATCATCATCAAGCTAGATGGCCGGGATTTCCGTGTGGATCACGTCAACTTCATGTTCAAATCCGTCAGCTTGCAGGACATGGACTTGACCAACAGCGGACAGCCCATCTTCCGGGTTGAACGGTTGCCCAATATCCGGGAACTGTATGAACAGCAGCAGGATGAAATTATTGACGTTTCTCCTGAAAAGGCTGTTGATTACAAGGTCGGTGACAAAGTTGTTGTTGACCTTCCCACCCGAACCATCGAAGGCAAAATCGGCTATGTTGGCGAAACCGATGTGCGCATCGACACCAGCGCGCATGGGCAGTCGTGGGATAACGAGGTACTCAACAAGCAGCAATTCGAGGACGGTCTGCGGCGGGATGAACCTACACCTGATGAGGAACTGGACAAGTTGCCTATCTCTGTGGAGGTCAATGGCGAGTGGCAGACCTTTCCGGATGCTGCTGCCGCAGACGAAGCCCTGAACGTTGAACCGATGCCGGAAGCCGCAGGAAATTTTCACATCACGGATGATAATTTGGGTGTCGGAGGCCCCAAGCAGAAATTCGCCCGCAATATTGAAGCCATCCAGACCTTGCGCACTTTGGAGCAGGAGCATCGCGGTGCCACCGCCGAGGAGCAGCAGGTGCTTTCGCAGTATGTAGGCTGGGGCGGTCTTGCAGATGTCTTTGACCCCAACAAGGAAAACTGGTCTGCCGAGTACACCCAACTGAAAGGGTTGCTCACCGAAGAGGAGTATGCCGCCGCCCGCGCTTCCACTCTGAATGCCCACTATACCTCTCCGGTGGTAATTCGCGCCATCTATGATGCTGTGGAAAAGATGGGCTTCCAGTCTGGAAATATCTTGGAGCCTTCCTTGGGTATTGGCAACTTTTTCGGTATGCTGCCCTCTGGCATGGCTGACAGCCGTCTGTATGGTGTGGAACTGGATTCCATCACCGGACGCATCGCCCAAAAACTATATCCACAGGCCGACATTACGGTTGCTGGCTTTGAAACCACCGACCGCCGAGATTTTTACGACCTTGCCGTAGGTAATGTCCCTTTCGGTCAGTACAAAGTCAACGACAAGGCGTACAACAAACTGGGTTTTTCTATCCACAACTACTTTTTCGCCAAGACTATCGACCAGATCCGACCGGGCGGCGTGATTGCTTTCGTGACCAGCCGTTTCACGATGGACAGCAAAGACAGCAGTGCCCGCAAGTACATGGCGGAACGTGCTGATTTGCTGGGAGCCATCCGCTTACCCAACAACGCTTTTAAGGCAAATGCAAGCACCGAGGTTGTTTCGGATATCCTCTTTTTGCAGAAGCGTGACCGCCCTGCAGACATCGAACCTGCATGGGTGCAGCTGGGGCAGACCGAAGATGGCTTCAATATCAATCAGTATTTTGTAGACCATCCGGAAATGGTGCTGGGCGAGCTGACCACAGAAAGCACCCAATACGGACGAGAGGAATTGACCGTTTCCCCCATCGAGGGCGCAAACCTTTCCGACCAGCTTGCCGAAGCAGTGCAGCATATTGAGGGGCAATACACCGAAGTTGAGGTGGACACCCCCGACATTGCCGAGGAAGAAACCACCCGGCGCACCCTGCCTGCCGACCCGGAGGTGAAGAACTTTTCCTACACCGTGGTGGACGGCGAGGTGTTCTACCGGGAAAATTCCGTGATGACGCAGGTGGAGCTGTCCGACACCGCCAAGGGGCGTGTCACCGGCATGGTGGAGCTGCGGCAGATCGTCAACGAGCTGATTCAGCAGCAGTTGGAGGATTACCCGGACGAGGACATCAAGGCAGCGCAGGAGCGTTTGAATGCCGCTTATGGTGACTTTACCGCAAAGTACGGTCTGATTAACGACAAGAAAAACGCGCGCCTGTTCGATGATGACAGTTCCTACTATCTGCTCTGCTCACTGGAGAATCTGGACGAGAATAAAAATCTCAAGTCCAAGGCAGATATGTTCACCAAGCGGACGATTCGGCCAGAGCGTGTTGTCACCAGCGTGGATACCCCCAGCGAAGCGTTGGCGGTGTCCATTGGGGAACACGGTAAAGTAGACCTGCCTTATATGGCAGAACTGCTGGGCACACCCGGCGAGTACGGGCGCATCACCACCGAACTCTCTGGCGTGATCTTCAAAGATCCTGCCGCCGATGTAGACGACCCGGAAGCCGGCTGGCAAACAGCGGACGAATACCTTTCGGGTAATGTACGCGATAAGCTGCGGATGGCACAGCTTGCTGCGGAAAGTCACCCGGAGTTCAAGGTTAATGTGGACGCACTGACCAAGGCACAGCCCAAAGATTTGGAAGCATCTGAAATTGATGTGCGGCTGGGTGCCACATGGCTTGCCCCCTCTATTGTGCAGCAGTTCATGATGGAAACTTTTCAGCCGCCCTATCGTATCCGCTACAACAATGCCATCACCGTTCGCTACTCCCCTTACACTTCCGAATGGCGGATCAGCAATAAATCTGCTACTGGCTTTGGTGACATTATGGCCACTGAAACCTACGGTACCCGCCGAGCCAACGCTTACAAGATTTTGGAGGATACCTTGAATTTGCGTGACAGCCGCGTTTATGATACCATCGAGGAGAATGGGAAAGAAAAGCGTGTGCTGAATCAAAACGAAACCACCCTCGCCCAGCAGAAACAGCAGGCCATCAAGGATGCTTTCGCTGGCTGGGTCTGGAAAGACCCTCAGCGGCGTGCCTTATTGGTGAAGAAGTACAACGAGCTTTTTAACAGCACCCGCCCCCGTGAGTATGACGGTAGTCACATTCATTTTGTGGGCATGAACCCGGAGATCAATTTGCGAGAGCATCAGCGCAATGCGGTTGCCCATGTGCTGTATGGGTACAACACCCTTTTGGCGCACGAAGTCGGTGCTGGCAAGAGTTTTGAGATGGCGGCTTCCGCTATGGAACTGAAACGTCTGGGCTTGTGTCAGAAAAGTCTTTTTGTCGTGCCAAACCATTTGACGGAACAATGGGCCAGCGAGTTTTTACGTCTGTACCCCCATGCGAAGCTGCTGGTTACCAGCAAGAAAGATTTTGAACCCGGTAATCGAAAAAAATTCTGTGCGAGAATTGCGACCGGTGATTATGATGCAGTTATCATCGGACACAGCCAGTTTGAAAAGATACCCTTGTCCGCAGAACGACAGGAGCGTCTGATTCAGGAACAGATGGATGAAATCGAGGAGGCCATCGAAGAAGCGAAAGCACAGGTTGGCGAGCATTTCACAGTAAAGCAGCTGGAAAAGTTGCGCAAGTCTCTGAAACAGAAACTGGAAAAGCTGCAAGGCGCAGACCGTAAAGATGATGTGGTTACGTTTGAACAATTGGGCGTAGACAGGTTGTTTGTGGATGAGAGCCAAGCGTTTAAGAACCTCTACTTGTACACGAAAATGCGTAATGTCGCAGGTTTGAGTACGAGCGAGGCACAAAAATCCAGCGATATGTTCGGCAAGTGTCGCTATCTGGATGAAATCACCGGTGGCCGTGGCGTGATTTTTGCAACGGGTACACCCCTGAGCAACAGTATGACCGAGATGTACACCCTCATGCGCTACCTCCAGTACAACACCTTGCAGCAGAAAGGGCTGACCCATTTTGATGCGTGGGCTTCTACTTTTGGTGAAACTACTACTGCCATCGAACTTGCGCCCGAGGGCTATACTTTAATAGGACGATAAACTTGATTGTCCTAAATTGAATGATTCCATAAGAAAGGAGGTAGAACAAATGCCTAAAGAACCAAAAATTACCGCACTCTATGAGCGTTTGTCAAGAGATGATGATCTTGCTGGTGAATCGAATTCCATCACCAACCAAAAGAAATATCTGGAAGATTACGCCCAAAAGAACGGCTTCAAGAACATCCGCCATTTTACAGATGATGGCTTTTCAGGTGTGAATTTCAATCGTCCCGGCTTTCAATCTCTAATAAAAGAGGTAGAAGCAGGAAATGTCGAAACGCTTATTGTGAAGGATATGAGCCGCTTAGGACGAAATTATCTGCAAGTCGGTTTTTATACGGAAGTTCTGTTCCCACAGAAAAACGTCCGATTCCTTGCAATCAACAACAGCATCGACAGCAACAATGCTGCAGACAATGATTTTGCTCCGTTTTTGAATATTATGAACGAATGGTATGCCAAAGACACGAGCAATAAAATCAAGGCTGTGTTCGATGCCCGGATGAAAGATGGAAAACGTTGCAGCGGCTCTATTCCGTATGGATATAACCGTTTGCCGAACGACAAGCAGACACTTGTTGTTGATCCGGTGGCATCCGAAGTCGTAAAGCGCATTTTTCTTCTTGCGAACGAAGGAAAAAGCCCACGGACAATCGCAGAACTGTTGACAGAGGAAAAAGTCCTGATTCCTGCTGCATACGCAAAGAAATATCACCCGGAGCAGTACAATGGGACAAAGTTCTCCAATCCGTACCTGTGGGGCACCTCCTCCGTAAGAACAATTTTAGGTCGGCAGGAATATCTGGGACACACTGTTTTACGAAAATCTGTAAGCACAAATTTCAAACTTCACAAGAGAAAAGAAACAGATGAAGATGAACAGTACGTTTTCCAGAACACGCATGAACCGATTATATCGCAAGAACTTTGGGATAGTGTTCAGAAACGCAGATGCCGAGTGAATCGTGCTTCTGCTTGGGGAACGCACACCAACCGTTTAAGCGGGTATCTGTATTGTGCCGACTGCGGCAGAAGATTGACCTTGCAAACACACTACAGTAAAAAGGATGGGTCTACTCAATATTCTTATCGTTGTGGTGGATATGCAAGTCGGGTGAATGGCTGTACTGCCCACTCAATCAGTGCCGATAATGTTGAAGCCCTGATATTGGCATCGGTCAAACGTTTTTCAAGATTTGTTCTAAAAGATGAAGAAACCTTCGCTTTGGAACTGCAATCACTTTGGAAAGAGAAACGTGAAGAAAAGCCGAAGCAGAACCAATCGGAATTGAAACGTTGTCAAAAACGCTATGATGAGCTTTCTGCCCTTATTCGTAGTCTGTACGAAAATCTTATGTCTGGACTGTTGCCCGAACGACAGTACAAGCAGCTGATGGCACAGTATGATAGCGAGCAAGCAGAATTGGAATCGCAGATGGAAACGATGAAATCCGAAATTGCCGAAGATAAATCAAGTTCTACTGATATTCGGCATTTCATTTCGCTGATTCGCAAGTGCAAAAATCCAACAGAAATCTCCGATTCAATGTTTAACGAACTTGTCGATAAAATCGTTATTTATGAAGCCGAGGGTGCAGGCAATGCCCGCACACAAAAGGTTGACATTTATTTCAACTATGTCGGCCAAGTCAATATTGCTTATACCGAGGAAGAACTTGCCGAACTGAAAGCGCAGAAGGAGCAGGAAGAACAGCAGCGCATGGAAAAACAGCGCAAACGTGAAAAAGCCTATCGAGAAAAGCGAAAGGCAAAGATAATCGCTAAAAACGGTGGCGAAATCATTAAAACCAAAACGTGTCCGCACTGCGGGAAGGTGTTTACACCTACGAGCAACCGACAGCTTTTCTGCTCAAGGGAATGCTGGAATCAGGCAAGACTGGAGCAAAAGAAAGCGGATAGAGAAGCCGAGAGAGGAACTCACTACTACCGGCAGCGCACCTGTGCCGTGTGCGGCCACTCCTACTGGCCTACACACAGCCAGCAGGAATTTTGTTCCGATGAGTGCAGGAGAATTAACCACAACAGGAAAACCTTGGAATTCTATCACAAGAAAAAAGGAAATCTAAAACCAGACCCAGAAGCAACTCCAACGCTGAAACCAAAGGAGGATAATGCAGCATGACTACCTTAAAGAACACGCTCCACGACAGCAACAACGGTCTGGACTACACCCTTGTCAATGACCACTATCTGCCGAACCTGACCGCAGCAGCCTCGACAGAGCAGCACCCCACCGGGCGGTGGGGTCGCTTACATAAAATGTATCTGAAAGAACATCATCCCATCCGGCACAATCAACTGCTCCTGTCCGGGGAACTGGGTAGCTACCTTGCCAAGCTGGACAAACAGGCCGAAGAACAGCTTGCCCTAATCATCCGGCAGATGCAGGAAGCCGAGGGCGTGACCGAAGCCCTGAAAGCTGCTGATCAACTGGATTGGGTGCGCCGGATGAACAGCATCCGAAACCGTGCCGAGGAGATCATCAAGACCGAGCTGATTTTTGTATAAGGAGGTGCCCACGATGACTGTGCTGAAACCGATGCTGAAACTTGCCCTTTTTCCGCTGCTTCTGCTGCTGATTCTGGCGCAGTGGGTGGGCATCTTCCTCACGACCTTCTCCACGATCCTGACGAATCTGCTGGCGGGACTGTTCTTTTTCGTGGCGCTTGCAAGCTGGGTCATGAAGCTGGCAGACGGCGGCGAAATCCTGAAAATGCTGATTACCGCATTTGTGGTTTTCGTCCTGCCTTACATAGCGATAGCTACTATCGCAAAAATCTCCTTTTTCGCTGAGGAACTCCGGGATTTTCTCCAATCCTGAGTTCAAGACCGCCCTGCACAACGCACGGCGGTCTTTTTTGTTACATCGGGTCTGCACAGGGCAGGCCCTTTTTTAATACGGAGGAACAAGCCTATGAAACTGACGTTTGAAGAAAAGAAGCTGCTCTACACCTATGGCTGCGCCGATCTGGAGCTGACTCGCAAGCGGCTGTACGGAGTTGCCGGGCTGACGGTTGATCCCGACCAGAATAAGCTGGTGCTTGATTTCTGCCGGAAGCTGGAGGATGAAACGCTGGCAGACTGGTACGACTAGATGTTCTACTTTGTCCGTGCTGAGATGGAGTGCTACACCAACATGCTGCTCCTGATGCAGGACATCGAGGAGGACGAGGACTGGGGCCCGACCATCTTTGACGAATCCGAGGAGGGAGAACTGATTGACGATGTTTAAGCTGGAAACCATGATCTATGCCAGCGAGGACGGAACAAGCAGCGTATTTACGCTGAATCCCGCCTTGCAAAAGCAGCTGGATACCCTTGCATCGCAGCACCCGGAGGTGTGCCAGAGGAAAACAAGGGGCGAAACTGGCGGGGTGACGTATCAGGTCAGGGGTGCAGAAATTGCGATTCATGGTCTTCATTAAGGTTTAAGTGCTGAAAAGATAGAAGACGAAGTTCAGCAGTTGATTGTAAGCAAGCACCTGCTGAATTTTATTTTGTGTTTTTTCGCTGTTGTTCTTGAGATGGTCAATACGGCATGATATACTAATGATTGAAATTCAGCGATTGCGGAATTTGATTCCAAGATTGTGGAAAATTAGCATTGGGAGAAAATCAATGTCAGTAAGTTATAAAAAGCTTTGGAAGCTGTTGATTGACCGGGATATGAAGAAGAAGGACCTATGTGTAGCGGCCGGGATCAGCCATACTTCCATGGCCAAACTTGGAAAAAATGAGAATGTTACAACAGATGTGCTCGTAAAGATTTGCACAGCACTTCAGTGTGACATTAGTGATATTATGGAACTCACCGTAAAATCTGATAATTGAAAGGAGGGAAGCATAACTATGGATAATACTGCAAAAAAGCTCAATTCTGTTCAGGCAAAGCCTATTTTGAAATGGGCTGGCGGAAAAACGCAAATGCTAAATGACCTGCTGCCTAAAGTGCCCTCCTGCTATGGAAGATATATTGAGCCGTTTTTTGGTGGCGGCGCACTTTTCTTTGCGTTACAGCCTGAAAATGCGATCATTGCAGACAGCAACCCGGAACTGATTAATATGTATCGTCAGGTTGCAAACAATGTTGACGACGTGATCTCTTATCTAAAAAAATATGAGAACACGAGCGAGATGTTTTATCAAGTCCGATCTCTGGACTGGAACAATCTTGCTCCAGCAGAGGCGGCTGCGAGAACAATCTACCTGAACCGAACCTGCTTCAATGGCTTGTACCGAGTGAACCGAAAAGGTCAGTTTAATGTTCCCTATGGAAAATATGTGAACCCTAAAATATGCGATGAAGAAAATTTGCACGCAGCATCTAAAGCCTTACAGAATGCTGAGATTGTCTGCGGGGATTATCTATTAGTGCTAGAGCATTATGCACAACCGGGTGATTTTGTTTTTTTGGATCCTCCGTATCTTCCGATCTCTGAATACTCGGATTTCAAACGGTATACTAAGGAACAATTCTACGAAGAAGACCATGTTGAGCTTGCAAAAATGGTGATGCGTTTGCATGAGATGGGCTGCACCATTATTTTAACAAATTCTAATCATCCGCTGGTTCATGAATTGTATTCACCCTTCAAAATTGATGTCATTCAGACGAAACGCCATATCTCTTGCAACGGTAACACGAGAAAGGGCGAAGATGTTGTCGTAACGGCTCTGCCCAAGCGACAGAGCCTTATAAGGCTGGCTCCTGAACCTCTGCCACAGCAAGTATCCTTTTATCCACCGACACGTTTTATGGGGTCGAAGAGTAAGCTGCTCTCTCAAATTTGGGCGATTGCATCTCAGTTTGAATTTGAAACAGCAGTTGATCTTTTTTCTGGATCTGGCATTGTTGGATATATGTTTAAGTCTCAGGGCAAATCTGTGATCAGCAATGATTATATGGCGATGTCCGCAACTTTTACCAAGGCAATGATTGAAAACAGTCACGTTCTCTTGTCGGAAAAAGAAGCCAAAGAACTTCTGCTCAAGAAAAAAGAACCCGATCATTTCGTTGAAACCACATTTAAAGATTTGTATTACACCGATGAAGAAAACAAACTGATCGATATCCTTCGTACTAACATTGCAGAAATTAAAGATCCCTACAAACACGCCATAGCTATGACTGCCCTGATTCGTGCGTGTACTAAAAAGCGTCCCCGTGGAATTTTCACCTATACCGGGAATCGCTATAATGACGGAAGAAAGGATTTGCAAAAAAGTCTTGAGCAGCAATTTATGGAAGCTGTTGATGCTGTAAATAAAGCTGTTTTTGATAATGGGAGAGAGTGCAGTTCTAAGCACGGTGATGCAATGAATCTCCGCACGGAAAAAGCTGATCTAGTCTATATGGATCCCCCCTACTATTCGCCCTTATCCGACAACGAATATGTCAGAAGGTATCATTTTGTCGAGGGTCTTGCTCGTGATTGGAAGGGCGTTGAAATTCAAGAACACACCCAGACCAAAAAATTCAAATCCTACCCGACCCCTTTTTCCACCAGAAAAGGGGCGGCAGATGCGTTCGATAAGCTTTTTAAGAAATTTGCGAACAGTATTCTGATTGTGTCTTATTCTTCCAACAGCCTTCCGACACAAGACGAAATGTTAGAGATTATGGCTCGGTACAAAAAGCACGTTGAAGTGATTCCTGTTGACTATAAATATTCCTTTGGAAATCAAGGCGAAGCCAAAACCCATCGAAATTCTGTGCAGGAGTATTTATTTGTCGGCTATTAAGAGGAAAATAAAAAATGAATAAGACGATCACAATTTGGATGCTTGGAAATAACGGCATGCGAAATCCGAACAGAATTATGGAAGGATTTAAGGTGTTTGCCGCATCACCTTTTGTTGGAAAGCTCCATGGACCAGAATATGAAATTGGATTTACGAACTTTTTGAATGAAAAAGGAATTATCCATAACGAAAAAGGCAAGGATGAATCAGGTAGTCATGCAAGAAAATGGAGATTAGTCTTTGAGAGAAACGGACTGATTTATCGGAAGTTAAAACCATCGGAGGGCAGTCAAGAAGAACTCGGATCGGTTGATGATATCACGCCTTTTGGACAGGCCTTTTTAAAGGCAGATACCTACCCGGCAATCCAAGAACTTTTTCTTCGGGCAATGAGTACAGAATGCTCTAAAATCGGTAAAACATCATTGCATTTTTCGCCGCTTCGTTGGATACTTTCCATTATGCTTGAACTTGAAAAACGCACAGGGACATCTGAACTCACTCGCATAGAATTTGCGTTATGGGGACACACTACCACTCCGGAAGATGGACTTTCAAATGTTGTAGATCACATTCTTGATTTGAGAACTCGGCGACAGGTTTCACCTTCAAAAAAGGCATTTGATAAAAAAGAAATTGAAATCCGAGGGAAATTCTACAAGGGTAAATCCGGAAATTTCCTAGATTATGCAGACATGAATATGAGATATCTGCGTATTTCGGGAGTTCTTCAACGAAAAGGCCGCGGTCTTATTATCGCATCTGCAAAGCACTTACTAGCAGAAGCTTTAGCAAAAAGCACTGCCAATAATAAACCAATTATTGAAGATTACCGGATGCTCTGTAATGGAGCTCCGTTACCTACAGATAATGAGAATGTCGCAAAATCCGTTTTGAACGACCTGATGCGTCAGATGAAAGAGCGTCGAATTGCATTTGATATTTCCGATCTCCCACTAAATACCTCTGCGGAAATCAACATTGCACGTCGTCGGCTTGAAAGTATTATCGCTCAAACAGATGAAATCCAGTATGCTCAAGAACAACGAAATCAGTGGAAAGAGATTTCCGAATACATGAGTCTCCTAATTAAGGGTGGCGGAAAAACTGTATATGACGAGGACAACGCCATTGAAGTTCCCAAAGACGAAACCCCGGCTTACTTAGAGTGGACGCTTTGGAGAGCATCGTTAGCCATTGACCATCTGGTGAATATGCCCTATGAAGTGCGTGGTTTCAAACTCGATTCCGATTTTATGCCTGTTTCGGCGGCAGGTGGCGGCAAGGGTGATCTGTACTGTGAATTTGAGGATTTTACCATCTTGACTGAGGTTACAATGTCCACTTCTTCCAGACAGGAAGCTATGGAGGGCGAGCCTGTCCGCCGCCACGTTTCTGATGCAGTTCTTAAATATGCTAAGCCCGTCTACGGAATGTTTATTGCTGTCAGAATCGATACCAACACGGCAGAGACTTTCAGACATGGTATCTGGTATGCAAAAGACGACGTGAAACAGCGTCTTAGTATTGTGCCGTTGACATTGGCACAGTTTCAGAAATATTTTGTTGCAATGTTTGATGCAAACAAGGCAACCCCCGAAGCTGTTAGAGATTTGCTTGTTGAATGTGAGTCTCAGCGTGATGTACTTGAAGCGCCGGCATGGAAAGATTATATAGGAAAGCATGTTATAGAAAAAGCAAATGAATTAAAAACGGCTGGATAAAATGCACGAAAGGATTTACTATGGCGGTCGAAGTCAATTGGGAAAATTTTGCATCAAATAATAATGATCCCGAGAGCATCCAACATAAATTCGAAAATTTGTGTCGGCAACTTTTTACCAATGATTTTCTAAAAGAAAATAAAATAACAAGGAATTTGCATTCCAATCCTAATAATCCGGGTATTGAAGCAGAGCCTATACTTGATGAACGAACCAACCAGTATATTGGATTTCAGGTAAAATATTTTGATGTCAGTGTAGATTATAGCCAAATATTGCATTCTATGGAAAAAGCTGTGCAATATTATGCAGGAAAGCTAAGCCACATTGTATTGTACTGCAATAAGGCCATAACAAGCACCAGTAAGAGTTATATTAATATTGTAGAACTTCTTAAGAAAAACAATATCACGATAGAACTTATAACGGATATGGCTATTTTAGATGCTGTAAGAAAATATCCATATCTTGCAAATTACTATTTTGGTGTCAACACCATTTCTTTTAAGTGGATTGTCGCACATAATGAAAAATCTTTTTCCGATTTAGGAGAACGATTCAATCGTGATTTTAATGTTGAAACTGAAACCTCTAGAAGATTGTCTCTTTTTGCAAGAGATCAAAGTGCCGTTCAATATATTAATGAAAAGAAGCAAAATTTGATTCGGAAAATCGAGCATATAAAAGATAATGCCCCAAAACACTCTGAATATCTTGAAAAAGTCAGGTTCACTGTTTCAGCTTTTGAAGATGTCAAAAGTGAAACCATTGAAAGTTCACTTGAGTGGTATCAACATTTGCAATCTTTTATAGTTGACGATTTATCGAAAATAGATTCTGAGATAAATCAAAAGAAAGATTTGCTCGAAAAGATACAGTTAAAAATCGAAAAAGAACGGAGTAAAGCTGAGTACAAAAATATAGAACAATACCATTCTATTCAAAGCGAAATTGATGTGCTTTATGAATTGCTTGACTTACCGGAAATGTTATCTTTGAATGCTGATGAAAGTCAACTTATTGCTGCAAAAGAACTTTTTATTACAGGCAATGCGGGCATTGGAAAATCACATTTGCTAGCTGCAGAGTGCCAATCACTGATGAATAATCAGCAATTTGCTGTTTTGCTACTAGCTGGAAATTGTTATTCTGATTTTCCGGTACTAGACCAATTATCACAAGATTGCGAGTTAAAGTATTCTTTCGGTGAGTTTATTAGTATATTAGAAATGGTGGGTATAGAACATCATTCCTGTGTTTTGTTATGCATAGATGCATTAAATGAAACCGCAAATTACCGACTTTGGAAAAACGGTCTGCTTTCACTTTCTCAGAAGGTAAAAAAATGCACACATGTAAAGTTGGCTGTTACTTATCGAATGGAGTATGAAAAATCCTTAGTCCAAGATGAACTCTTATCAGAAAAAGAATCTAAAGATATTTACAGGATTGTACATACAGGTTTTGAATTTAATGGATTAGAAGCGTCAAAACGATTTTTTGACTATTATAGAATTCCATTTACCTTGTATGAATACTTTGAAGCTGAAATGGAAAATCCATTGTTTCTAACATTGTATTGTAAAACCTACAGAAATGATGAAGCAAGTCTTCCTATTTTGTATGATAGGTTAGTGGAAAATGCAAACAAGAATATTTTCCCGATACTAGAAAAAAGGCATAACCTCATCGGTTTCACCGAAGATGATAATATTGTTCAGTCTCTTGTTGATGAGATTTCGACTCTAGTTTTTAACAAAAAAGAAAAAAGTATTTCGGAATCCGATCTTGCGAGCATACCGTTTTGGACTGTAAATGGTCTTCCTTTAAGACAGTTTATGTCATTATTAGCAAAGGAAAATCTCGTGCACATGAATTTGGCTGCAGGCCATGAACGCTATTTTTTTGCTTATGATCAAATGAATGACTACTTCTTTGCAAAGAGTTTATTTTCTCATAGTATATCCGATACGTCTATCCGTGAGATTTTACACGAAGATATTTTGCAAATAAACGGTGATAGTGTAGTAAATTTGAGTAATTGTGATGTCTTTGTTACATGCTGTGCTTTTTACGCTCAGAAATTCGGTAAAGAGTGCATTGATTTAATTGATGAACTGCCCGAAGGCTTTGAGAAAAGTTATATCATAAAATCATACATGCGGTCATTTGTTTGGCGAGACAAAGAGTATATTTCTGGAAATGTATTTTTAACTGTTGCGCAGAAGTATAAAGCATCTTGTGAAGATTTTTGGAAAGTCCTTATCGGTAATAGTATAAAATATAATCATCCCCTAAACTCAGATTTTCTACATGCACTTCTAATGGACTTCCAACTTAATGAGCGTGATTATTACTGGACAAAACACATCAATAGCTTTTTTTATGACGAGTCTAATCGACTCATGCAGCTTGTAAAACTGTACAGTTCAGGCCAAAGCATTTTAATGAGTAAAGAACAGGCTCGTCAGTTGCTTGTTCTATGTGGATGGCTGTTGAGTTCATCAAATCGCATGCTTCGTGACTATACTTCAGAGGCCATGATTGAAATTCTGCGGAATGAATTTGATCTGTGTATTGTGATTCTGAAAGCTTTCGAAAAAGTAAATGATCCGTATATTATAGAGCGTTTATATGGTGTTGTATTTGGAGCCTGCTGTAAACGTCGAAAAAAGGAGAATACCGTATACATAGCCTTAGCAGAATATGTTTACTCAACAATTTTTGATCAAGAATTCATTTATCCTGATATTTTGCTTCGTGATTATGCAAGACTGATAATCGAACGATTTCTATGGGAGAATCCTTCCTATAGTGGTCGCATTGTACACGAAAAAATCACTCCTCCCTATAAATCATTACCAATTATACCGGTCGATGAAGATTATGTCGATAAAAAGTTCGATAAAGGACTTTGGCAAATACAGAGTTCGATGTCATTTGAAGGTTTTGGTATGTACGGAGATTTTGGACGTTATGTTTTTCAAAGCGCGTTAAGAAACTTCAACGTGGATGATCGTGAGATATTCAATTATGCTATGTCCTTTATTGTCAATGGTTTGGGGTATTCCAACCGACTTGATGATCATAATGCCTATTGGGGATACGACAGGAGCGAAACAAAAAAGCTGGAGCGTATTGGAAAAAAGTATCAATGGATTGCAATGCATAACATTTTGGCAAGAGTTTCTGATCATTGCAGTATTGACACGGATTCTTTTGAAACGCCAACTTTTGAAGGGCCTTGGGAACCATTTGTTCGTGATTTTGATCCGACTTTGAATTTTGAGTCCATGAAATCTAGTGACATCCCTATTTTTGATGAGATCGATGTATTGAAAATGATTGCCCGTAGCGAACATTTGAGGGTTGATGTTTCAGATGAGAGTAGCGTGTCTGAATGGTTGAATTCTGATGGTGCTTATTTTGCTGAGATGCCGAAAGCACTAATTCTTTCTAGTCCGGATGGTAACCAATGGGTTAGGTTGAGTAATTATTTGTGTTCAGGAAGAGAACAACTGAAAGCGGAAAGGCTATTAACTTGGAGCTGGCTGTATGCTTACTTCGTTACAGAAGAACAGTTTAAGTTGTTCCAAACCGCAGCTGCAAACAAAGTTGACTTTAGTAGTTCAAATGGTATAGGTCTTGACCCGGAAACCTATTCTACTTTCAATCGAGAATACCCTTGGTCACCTAGCTGTTATTCCGTCAATCAGAACAACATGAAAGAATCAGGTGTGTCAATCACAATATCAGAGGCAGAAGTAGAGCAGGAGGTTGTTGATACCAAGTTTTTAGAACAGTACATTAAATTAATTGAAGCAGATCCGACTCAAGTGCTTTCCGCTCAAGAGTTAAACAAAAAGCTCTATAAAACGGAGGTTGTAAGAAAGCCCGTTCAGAAGCAAGTTGGAAAAATTATGCACGCAAGTACCAATCTTGTGTGGGAGAGTGAATATGATGCCTCAAAGGATAATACACTTTCCATGAATGTGCCCTGTCCAATGCTTATCGAACAACTTCATCTCCATCAGGCAGACATTGACGGTTTATACTACGATTCAAATGAAAAAATTGCAGCGTTTGACCTAAATATTTCACAGAAAGAATCAGGAGTAGTCCTTAGAAAAGATCTATTAGATGCTTTTCTTAAGAAAAACAATCTGAAATTAATCTGGTTTGTACGAGCATCTAAAGAACTTCATAGTGGTGAAAATCTAGGGATACTTCGCTATGGTGATAGAAGTGGCGCATATTTTTACAATGGAGCAGAAATAACCTCAAATATTTATATTGTGGAACAACGGTAAATCATTAATGATATAAGAGGAGCGTGATGCCATTGCCCCAACCGAAAACCGACCTTGCCTACCTCCGCAGCGAAAAAGCCAAAGCAGAGCAAAAGCTGCGCTCTTGCCAGCACCGGGAGAAAATCCTTGAACGCCGGATGTCAGAGCTGAACCGGAGAGAGCGTGTGCATCGTCTTTGCACTCGTGCCGGAATGCTGGAAAGATTTTTGGTCTGTCCGGGAGAACTGACCGACGATCAGGTGATGGAACTTTTGAAGAGCTCGTTCCGTCAACCGGAAGTCGTGCTGGCACTTGCAAAGATGGTGCATGACGTTCACGAACGCAGCAACGTCCAAAACCCTTTAGGATAAAGGGCGCAATTATACACCGTTCCGGTGAAATTGCGGTCTTGCAGACGGCTCGATGAAATCGAAGCTGGCGTTTGTGCGCCAGCCCGATTCCATCCCAAGGAAAACTGCATTTTCCTTGCGCTGCTACCGCAGCTATCCTTTTGCGGCTCCCGCCTGAGATCGAAGCGCATAGCACTCCGTTCTAAGGCGGTGAGCACAACCGAATACGATTCCAGACCGTTCATCAAGAGCAATCTTGCTGGGCGGTCTTTTTGTTTGGGGGTGATGCCTATTCCGTGTCCGCATTTCAAAATCACCATCGTCAAGCGCAGCCAAGGGCAGTCCGCTGTTGCCGGGGCAGCTTACCAAAGCGGCGAACGGCTGTTCAGCGAGTACGACCAGAAAACGAAATTCTACAACAAGAAGAAAGAACTTGTCCACGCCGAGATCATACTGCCGCCCCATGCGCCGCCCGGATATGCAGACCGTGCCACCCTCTGGAACGCCGTGGAAGCCGTGGAGAATCAATGGAACTCCCAGCTTGCCCGCCGAATCGTGCTGGCGTTTCCGAGAGAAGTTCCTAAAGACCAGTATCTTCCCATGCTCAAAGAATTTTGCAATGAGCAGTTCGTTTCCAAAGGCATGATAGCCGACTTCGCCATCCACGACAAGGGCGATGGGAACCCACACGCCCACATTCTGCTGACGCTCCGGGCAATGGATGAACACGGCAGGTGGCTTCCAAAAGCCCGAAAGGTATACGACCTTGACGAGAACGGCGAGCGCATCCAGCTCCCCTCCGGCAACTGGAAGTGCCACAAGGAAAACACGGTGGACTGGAACGACCAGAAGTACGCCGAGATCTGGCGGCATAGCTGGGAAACCATCACCAACCGCTATTTGGAAGCGGCTGGCCGCCCGGAACGTGTTGACCTGCGCTCCTTTGAGCGGCAGGGCATCCAGCAGATACCGACCGTGCATCTCGGCCCCGCCGCACACCAGATGGAAAAGCGTGGAGTGGAAACCTTTCTCGGCAACCTGAACCGAGATATTCGAGCCGCCAACAGCCTGATGCAGTCCATCCGCAGCGCCATCCGTGGGCTACAACGCTGGATTGCAGACCTGACTGAAAAAAAGCAGCTTCTTCTGGACGCTCTGGAAAAGGCGAAAGAACCAACGCTGTCCGACCTGCTGGTGGACTACTTCAATCTCCGCAATGAGCAGCGCAGCGATTGGTCTGGCAAGGCAAAACTGAAATGCACTGTTCGGGACTTTGAGGAAGTCAAACGGGCGGTGGACTATCTGAAAGCCCATTCTCTGAACACCATCGAGGATCTGGATACCGCAATTTCTAACCTGAACCAGACCGCCGCCCCTCTCCGCAGGCAGTTGAAGCAGAACGAAAACCGTTTGCGGGCAATCGCCCAGATCAAGGATGCTGCCGCCGTCCATGCCGAGCTGAAGCCCATCCATGATGCCTTTATGAAGAAGAACTTCAAGCTGACCAAGGACGCTTACGCCGCCCAGCACAAAGAGGAACTGGACACCTTTAATAAAGCTGTCCGCACCCTGATGAAGCTGAACGGCAGCACAACGGTGAATTTTTCGGCATTGGATGCCGAATTTTCTGCGCTGCAATCCGGCAGCGCAGAGTTGCGCACCCAACTGGAAACTTTGCAGCCGGACATCTCTGCCCTGAAAAATATCCGCAAATATATCGACATGGTGCTGAATAAGCAGCAGCTTTCCGCACCGGGCGGCAAGACCCCGGAGAAGGAATCGGTGCTGAAAAAGCTGGAAGAAGCCAAGGCGGCGCAGACCACAAAGAAAACGGAAACGAAAAATCACACACAGGAGATTTAAGGAGGGAGCAGCATGACCTACACCCAAGCCCAGATCGACAAAGCCAATGCGGTGGCTCTGGAAAAATTTCTCCGGGCACAGGGCGAAACGCTGGTGCGCAGCGGAAAAGAATACCGCTGGAAAGCCCACGACAGCCTGACCGTTTGCGGAAACAAATGGTTCCGGCACAGCCAGAGCAAGGGCGGCTTTCCGGTGGATTTTGTGATGGAATTTTACGGCAAGTCCTTCCCCGAAGCGGTGCAGATGCTGACCGAAGAGCCGGGCGAAGTCCAGCCGGAGACTGACCCCGTCCCCTCTCCGGCGTTTCGTCTGCCGCTGCGGAACGTCACCAATGCCAACATCCTGAGCTATCTGACACAGGAGCGGAAACTCAGCCCCTCGTTGGTGAATTTCTTCATCGCTGCCGGAGATATTTACGAGGATTCCTCCCACCACAACGTGGTCTTTGTGGGGCGGGATGCAGACGGGCATCCCCGCTACGCAAGCAGCCGTGGGATTCAGGAGAAGTTTCGACAGGATGCGGCCGGTGCAGAAAAGGCGTTTGGCTTTGCCCACCGTGGCACTGACAAGCAGCTGCTGGTCTTTGAAGCCACCATCGACCTGCTGTCTTTCATCGAACTGTTTCCGAAAAATTGGCAGCAGCACAATTATCTGTCGCTGGGCGGGGTGTCGGGCAAGGCGCTGCGGCAGTTTCTCTCAGAACGCCCGGACGTGGAGCGGGTGTTCCTTTGTCTGGATGCAGACAAAGCCGGAGAGGATGCCTGCAAGCGTCTGGCTGCTCTGCTGCCGGACACCGTGAGTGTGACCCGCATTCAGCCCTGCATGAAAGACTGGAACGATGTTCTGGTGCACCGGGCAGAGATCCCGAACCGCAATTATTTCAAAAGCATCGTGCTGAAAGAGCCGTCAAAACCGGAAACGGTGAAGATCATCCGCATGAGCGACGTGGAGCTGACCCCAGTAGACTGGCTCTGGAAGCCGTATCTGCCTTTTGGAAAGCTCAGCGTACTGCAAGGCAATCCGGGCGAGGGCAAGACTTATTTTGCCATGCACCTTGCCGCTGCCTGCACCAACGGAAAGCTGCTGCCCAACATGGAGCGTATGGAACACTTCAACGTGATCTACCAGACCGCCGAGGACGGTCTGGGCGATACGGTCAAGCCCCGCCTGATCGAAGCCGGGGCAGACCTTGACCGGGTGCTGGTCATTGACGACAGCGAGGTGCAGTTGACCCTCTCTGACGAACGAATTGAAAAAGCCATTGTCGAGAACAACGCCCGACTGGTCATCATCGACCCGATCCAGGCGTATCTCGGTGCCGATGTGGACATGAACCGGGCAAACGAAGTCCGTCCGATCTTCATGCGGCTGGGACAGGTAGCGCAGCGAACAGGCTGCGCTATTTTGCTGATCGGGCATCTGAACAAAGCCGCCGGAATGCAGAGCTTGCAGCGGGGTCTCGGCTCCATCGACATTGCCGCCGCCGGGCGTGTCGTTGGCGTTCTCTCTGGGGGACGAGGGCGGCTTCCGCTGGGTCGGCGAGTACGACATTACCGCAGACGAGATGCTGTCCGGCATCGAGCCGCAGCGGGAAACCAAGACCCAGCAAGCCAAAGACCTGATCTGTGCCCTGCTTGCCGGAGGAAAGCAGGGGCTCAGCGAGGACATCGACAAGGCGGCTCTGGAAAGGGGCATTCCCGGCCGAACCGTCCGAGATGCCAAACGGGAACTGGGCGATGCCCTGAAAAGCAAGATCGTGGAAGGCCGCAAAAAGGTCTTTTGGATGGAATAAGCCATTTGACTGGCAGAAAATTTTGGCTGGCAAGAAAATCATGGTACACCCACAGTTGCCAGTCTGCCAGCCAAATTTGGAAAATGACGATAAAAGGAGAAATCGAATGGAAAATCAGAATTCGAGTTATTCGGTGCAGATTGGCAAAACCACCTTTATTGTGTGCGTGAAGCAGTCCGAAACCGCCAAAAAACCGATTGAAAAGATGTTCAAGGATATGTGCAGACATGAGGTCACACGGGACTTCCTTGCAGACAACCTGATGAATTTAGAAAAATTACCGAAAACCTCTTGACGAAGTCCAGCCCGAAGGCACCGGATACCGTGCACGCACTCGTTTTGCGAAGTTCTTCAACTTGCCTGAACTGATGGCGATGTTCAAAGAAGCAGCAGATATCAAGACCAGCGATCAGCTTCATCTCCCGGTGCCTGATGCAAAATTTGAGACGGTGGTGGTCAAACCTTCGGAAATCCAACAGGACATGGTGCAGGCGTTGAGCGAACGTGCAGCCGAAGTCCACAGCGGTTCTGTTGACCCCTCTGTGGATAATATGTTGAAAATCACGTCGGATGGCCGCAAAATCGGTCTTGACCAGCGGTTGATGAATTCCGCTCTGCCCGATGACCCCAACAGCAAGTTAAATGCCTGCGTCAACAACGTCCTGCGCATCTGGAACGACACCAAGGAGCAGAAGCTGACCCAGTTGGTTTTCTGCGATATGTCTACTCCCAAGGGGGACGGTTCGTTCAACGTCTATGATGATATTCGCACCAAGCTGCTCAACGCCGGTGTGCCCGAACAGGAGATCGAGTTCATCCACAACGCAGATACGGAGAACAAGAAAGCAGAACTTTTCTCCAAGGTACGCAGCGGACAGGTGCGTGTGCTGCTGGGCAGCACTGCCAAAATGGGGGCAGGGACCAACGTCCAGACGCTGCTCGTAGCGGTGCATCATCTGGATGTAGGCTGGCGTCCGTCTGATATGACCCAGCGCAACGGCAGAATCATCCGCCAAGGCAACCAAAACAAACAAGTCTACGTCTATAACTACGTCACGGAATCGACATTTGACGCCTACCTCTATCAGACCCTTGAGAATAAACAGAAGTTTATCTCGCAGATCATGACGAGCAAATCGCCTATGCGATCTTGCGATGATATTGACGAACAGGCTTTATCTTACGCAGAAATCAAGGCTCTGTGTGCAGGCGACCCTCGCATCCGGGAAAAGATGGACTTGGACGTGCAGGTAGCAAAATTGAAGGTGCTGCGCGGAGACTTCCAGAATCAGAAATATCGTCTGGAGGATAAGCTGCTCAAAACTTTCCCGGAGGAGATCCAGAAACAGAAAACCCGCATTGCTGCTTTGCAGCAGGATTCACAGATTGCAGCAGCACACCCGCAAGACAAAGAAAACTTCTGCGGTATGACCATCAAAGGTATGGTGTACGATGACAAAAAGGCTGCGGGCGAACGGTTGCTGCTGGCTCGGCAGGAGATGCCCAATGCCGATATGATGCTGCTGGGCACCTACCGTGGCTTTGAACTGAACATCCGGTTCGACAGCTTCAAAAATGAGCATCAAGCCGTTCTCCGGGCAGAGTTGAGCTATCCGGTATCGCTGGGCGATGATGCGCGCGGCAATATCACTCGTCTGGACAATGCCATCGACAACTTTACGGACCGTATTGCAGACGCTGAAAATGCTCTGCAAAATCTGGAGCAGCAGAAACAGGCTGCAGAGGTTGAAGTGGCAAAGCCGTTTGCACAGGAGGAAGAACTGGCCGAAAAGTCTGCCCGACTTTCTGAATTGAACGCCTTGCTGAACATTGATCGCAGTTCGGCACAGGATTCTCCCGAAAAAACAGAAGAAACTCCCACAACTCGTCCGTCCGTGCTGGCTGCGCTGGAGGAAAAGGTCAACCAACCGGAACCAGTCAAGCCGTTCAAGAGTTATCTGGATAAGGAGGGGCGATAATGTGAAAAAGCGGGAACACCGTCTATTTATTCGTGTGACCGATGAAGAACGAAACCGCATTTTAGATAAGATGTATGGAATGGGCATCCACAGTCTGAGTGCCTATATCCGCAAAATGGCACTGGATGGCTACTGCCTGAACCTCGACCTTCCACAGCTGCGCCGAATGGCTTATCTGCTTCAGAATTGCAGTAACAATCTGAATCAGGTCGCCAAACGCGCTAACGAAAACGGCAAGATCTACTCTGCCGACCTTGCTGATCTGCGCACCCGGCTGGACGAACTGATTTCCATTGGCAAGCAGATTCTGACTAAACTGGCAAATCTCTAAGAAAATTCCCGCAGTTGGAGGACTGCGGGTGTACATATAATGCTTGACATCCTTGCAGTGCAATAGTCGATACCTTTATAATAAGAGCGAACAGAAAGGAAGTGCCTGATATGATGTCTATCCTGAAGAAAATTGTTCTCTTCCCGGTTTCTCTCTTTGTGGCTTTTCTGGCTCTGATGGCGAAGTGGCTGCTCACGTTGTCCAGCTATGTGGTTGCTCCGCTGATGCTCTACATCTTCGGCTGCGGCATCTACACTGCCTACCGCCAGACTTGGGATCAGTTCTTTATCCTGCTGGTAGCTGAGTTCATCTGCTTCGTTCTCTTTTTCGGTGCAACAGCCATCACCGAGGACATCGGACGTTTCAGTGAGTGGCTTGCCGAACTGTAAGAAATAGTTTTAATCGTTTGCCGCCTTCGGGCGGCATTTTTCTTTTATGGGGGTGATTCAGGATGGCCGCGACACGGCTGATCGCGTTGCACAAAAACAAGGGCAAGTCGGTTGCGGCTTGTCTGAAAAGCCGCACAGACTATGTGCAGAATCCAGATAAGACCGAACAAGGTGAACTGGTAAGCTGCTACGAGTGTAGCCCTCTGACAGTCGATGAAGAATTTATGCTTTCCAAGCGGCAGTATGAACTTGCTACCGGGCGCAGACAGAAAAGCGACATCATCGCCTATCAAATTCGACAGTCTTTCAAACCCGGTGAGATCACCGCCGAGGAAGCCAACAAGGTGGGCTATGAACTTGCCATGCGGTTTACCAAGGGCAAATACGCTTTTATCGTTGCCACCCACACAGACCGTCACCACATCCATAACCATGTGATTTTCAACTCCACCGCATTGGACGGTTCAAAAAAGTTCCGGGATTTTTTCTTTTCGGCACTGGCCGTTCAGCGGTTGAGCGACTTGATTTGTCTGGAGCATCAGCTCTCTGTTATTGAAATAAAGCCCTACCGGGAACGGCAGAAACGTACCCTCTATCCACCCAAAGAAAGCAATCGTGATAGGCTGTGTGGCATCATCGACAGCATCCTTGCAGAAAAGCCCAAGGATTACGAAGATTTTCTGCAAAAACTGGAACAACAGGGTTATGAGGTCAAGCGTGGAAAATACACTTCCGTCAAGGGCGCACGGCAGAAGCGGTTCATCCGCTTCAAAACGCTGGGGGCTGGGTACAGTGAGGATGAACTGCAAGCGGTGATTGCGGGAAAAACCGAACACCGTCCGCGTCAGACACAGCCGTTCCAAGAGCCGCCGTTCCAATTGCTGGTTGACATTCAGGCAAAGCTCTCCGAGGGCAAAAGCGAAGGCTATGCACGATGGGCGAAAAAATATAATCTGAAAGAAATGTCCAAGACGCTGATTTTCTTGCAGGAGCACAAAATTGGCAGCGCAGATGAACTGAATGAACGCACAGCGGCGGCAACAGAAAAATACCACCAGCTGGGAGATTCCATCAAAGCCGCCGAAACACGGATGGCGGAAATTGCTGTGCTGAAAACGCACATCGTCAATTACGCCAAGACCCACCCAGTCTACGATGCCTACCGGAAAGCGGGATATAGCAAAAAGTTTCTGGATACTCACCGGGAAGAAATCACACTGCACAAAGTAGCCAAGGCCGCTTTCGATGAAACTGGCTTAAAAAAGCTGCCGAAGGTCAAAGCACTGAATGCAGAGTATTCCGATCTTCTGACCCAAAAGAAAGCAGCCTACCCGGACTATCGCAAGGCACGAGAAGAAATGCAAGAGTTGGTAAAGGCACAGAAAAATATTGAATTGTTCTTCGCAGAAGAAAAAGACGCACAGGAAAAGCAGCAGACCCGATAAACGAAAGTCGCCGAGGATTCTAACCCTTTCATGGGGCGGAATCCTCGGCGACTTTTTTAGTTTATGTAGCAGCGATCCTGCGTTACGAGCCAATCTTCACACAGCCGTTGGGCTTCATCTGTTGAGCGGCACACGCAATTGAACAGCTTGCCGTGCAGGGAGCAGTAGGTGTAACGGATTTTGGGCACACCGTTCTCATCCCGAAACTTTGTGTAGCGTTCCTCACCGGGCATCAGATAAAGCTGCTCCATTTCTGCATCGTCCTTTCCGTTTTCATGTGTCAGGCACACAACGCACCTATTCTATCATGAACTTAGGAATTATGCCATTGACGCTTGCACCAAAAAACACCCCGGATTTTCGGAGAGAGTGTGCATTGACACATTCAATAGCGTTCGGAAAGAACGCGCAGCCTGCACCGGAACGGTGCAGATCAGAAAGGGTTTGGGATTTCCCAACAAGCATTTTGCAACGCAAAATTTGCATTTGTGCGCACGAATGCACTGCTTGCAACAACAATTTTTTACTCCACTATGTTTTACTTTGCGGTTATTGTTATTCCGTAGCTTTCCATTCCCGCATAATTCAAATGATACGTCTTTCCGGCTTTGATGGTCAGTACCTTTCCGCTTTCACCACTAAATGTTTCCACTCCGTATCCATCTGCTCTTTTTACAGTCGTTCCTGCCGGGACTGTAAATGCTGCCCCATAGCTTTTTCTCGACACTTCCAGTATTGGCTGTGAGAAAATAAGTTTGGTGTCCCAGTCGATATCTACTACACCATTATTGAAAAAAGTTTCCCGAACGCGAAGCGTTGTTCCTCCAATTCCATAGGTAACTGTAGCTTGAGAAGACCAGCCCGGGTATCCCGCCGAGTCCAAGGTTTGAGATGCACTATATGAAGTCATTTGTACATCTGCCGCGACGGGCTTCGGCGCTTCTTTCTTTTTGAAATCGCCCTTGGGCTTATCATTCTCCCATGTATAAGTTTCGGCAGTCAGGTCCGTTTTGGTAGGATTCAGAATGAACCACAGACCTTCACCCTCACGGCTGCGGTTTTCATGACCGCCATAATATACATACAGCTTGCCCAGAGACACTGCACTTATATCTTCCGCACTGGGGTCAGCAACTGTCAGATCTTCTGCGGTGATCATGCCGTTTTCTTCTTCATTCACATCTGCCCAAGCCGTTGTATCTGTGTAAACCGCCAGCATCTTACCATCGGCGTCGTAATAGCGCAGCTGATAACCCCGGGCCAGAAGGTTCTGCATTGCAGCTTTTGCTTCGTCAGTAGAAAGAGTCTCTTTGATTTTATCGTAAGCTTTTACCCCGTCTGCCTTGGCCTGCTCTGCGGCCTGTTTCAGGATATTTTCGGCCTCTGTCAGCTGAATGCTTGCCGCATAGTCTGTGTGATTCACCTCATCCAGCCAGTTAATCGAACTGTTCAGGTCACCTGCTTTGCTCTTGGCAAGGCTCATAGCTCTCAAAATCGCGTCCCGGTCAGCCGTTTTGTCCTCGCCCATGTCGATCAGGGCATCGTAATCCGGCAGGACTTCTTCATACTTTTCCTGTGCCGCATTGGCATCTGCACGGCCGGTGTACGACTCTATCTTTGCGGCTTTTACATCCAGAACCTCTGCATCGTCCGGAAGCTTGGCCAGACTGTCGATAGCCTTCGTGTAGCTGGCCGCTGCCGCCTCGTTTCTGCCAAAAAATGCATTCAGACGCGCACAAGCATTATAGACTTTGATCTTCAGCGCTTCCAGCATCTGTTCTGTGACATCGGTGATTTTTTCCACATCGACCTTATCCAATGCGGTAGATGCCGCCTCATAGTCGCTCAGAGCATCCTCGTTGGAAGTTGTCAGTTCGTTCACCTCAGCACGTCCAACGTAAGCTTCGGCCTGCGTATAGGGCTGTTCTTCCGTTTTTTCGATAGCCGTGGTGTAATCTACCTTTGCGTCGTCGTACTGCTTCAGACCGACATACGCCTGTGCACGTCCCATATAAGCCGGAATATTCTCCGGGTCAAGGCCGATAGCCTCTGTAAAGGACGCTACAGCCTCCGTATAATTCAGCTCTGTCAGGTATTTCTGGCCAAGTTCGACTTTTTCCACAGCCTTGGCAGCTTTAGAACTGCAGGCGGTAAAAAGCAGAAGCACCAGAACGATTCCACAAAGGGACAGTTTCCAAAACCTTTTCTTCATTTTCACTCTGCCTCCCAATAGCCAGATCCATTATAGGTCAAAATGTTTCGTGTCAGCTCTCCCGTTTCTGCATCTACACTAGCGGCCGCCACTACCTTTTTGTCTGCATCGATTTCAACATAGATTTCCCAGCAGCCTCCGGCCTCCCAATAAGCTCTCTCACTCTGCGTGTAGCGCACCCCCAGAGCTTCCGGCACACCCAGATCAGCGGCTAGTCCTTTCAACTGGGTCTCGGACAACATACGGTTCAGATATTCTTCTCTTGAGGCAAACTGCTCCTCATATTCTTCTCCGGGCATCCGCTCCACTTCGATGAAGCGTCCATTCTCTTCCCTATAGACGACTCGCTCATCTAAGTTTTCTGCTGCAATGTGGCTTTCATCGACTTTTTCCGGGAATCCAATGAGATAGTTCTGCGTGACCTGCTCTCCTACCGCACCAAGCAATATGTTCTGGTATTCACTGGATGGATGTCCTATTTCAAAGCTCAGGAATGTTTTGTTTCCCAGTGTGATGAGATTATCTGAAAAATCGGTTTGTTCCGGGTCAGATACTTTTTCCGGCCGTCCGACCACATCCCCGTCCATTTTGATTTCTTCCGCCTGACCATCTGAATGGATATAGTAAAGTTTCAGTTTCTGCCAGTTTTCATTATCACTATTCCAGATACCGGTAAAAGCAAAAGCTTCCTGAGCTCCATCTCCATTGTAGTCACTTACGATCAAATAGCAGTTGTCCGCATCCGCCACATCATCCAGCGCCTTCTGGAATATCGCATCGCTGTTCGGTTCTTCCACTTCTTCTTGAGAAGATACGGACGTTGTTCGCTCGCTAGAAGCACTTTGCACCGATGCTACCTGTTCCTCGGACTCCGCTTTTTGGGGAGCACAGGACGTCAGTATCGCCATTGTAAGAAGTACCACTGCAACAGCTCTTCCCGCCTGATCTCGTTTCATTATTTTTTTCATTGCAAATTCCTTCGTTCTTATCAGTTATCTCCACGGAAAATCATTCTGCATTTCCATGTTCGCATATGTTCACCCGCTTCGCCGCTTATTTGTCTTCCCGGAATTCAATTCGGAAAGAGCCATTCGCATCACTACTGGTGTCCCACTCGTAGATCGGCGTTGCCGGATCATTTATACCCCCGTATAAAGAATCCGTCATATCAATCGTTTCAGCCCTTCCACTGTACGACGTGAAAGTCATCTGTCCCGTTACAAGCTTCGTTCCTGTGGGCACATAAATGTAAAGAACGTCTGATGTTTTTTCCACTCTGCTGACAGGATGGCTCAGTACGAGCGTTTCAATGACCTGCGGTTTCCAGTCTATTCCCGCCCATTTTTCCATCTCATTTTCATACCGCTGAATAGCATCGCCATATTTGGCTTCAAGCGCTTCCCACTGAGCTGAAATCGCTTCCAACTCCTTCATTTGCGCTTCTGTTACATGGTTGGGATCGATCTGGGCGGACACTTTGCTGCCTTTTTCTGATAGCTTTTGCATTTCCTTCTGAGCCTGCAATAATTCAGGATCATTTTTTTGCATTTTATAATATGCGATCATGGAGCCGACTTCTGCTTCCGGCGGATATTCCACTGCAGCATTCAATTGGTCGCTTCCGGCCTGCACAGTAAGCAGCATTTGGGTGACATTGCCCTCATCATCTGTGTAGCTCCACACATACGCACCACCGGCGGACGACTCATCCTGCTGAGAAGATTCGGGGGCGTCGTCTTCCGACATATTCACGCCCAGTTCTTCCAGCTTTGCATAATCCTCCATCGCTTTATCGTACAGGCCGAGCTTCATGCAGACTTCCGCATGGAACTGCAGGACTTTGATCTTCAGCTCACGAATCAGCTTCTCGGCGATATTTTCTTTTTTGCCGACATCCTCGTTTTCCAACAGGCCGAGTGCTGCACTGTAGTCGCTTTCTGCTGCAGTGGTGTCATCCGTCAGGTCGTACACCTCTGCACGACCTGCATAGGCCTGCGCCTGCGTATACGGCATATCATCTGCTTTTTCAATGACCGTCGTATAGTCGGCCTTTGCTTCTTCATACTGCTTCAAGCCCTTGTAAGCTTCTGCACGGCCCGCATACGCTTCAATGTTGGAAGGGTCGATTTTTATCACTTCCGTAAATGCCGCCACCGCCTCGGTATAATTCAGTTCTGTCAGGTACTTCTGTCCCAGTTCAATCTTTTCATTTGCTTTCGATGCACCTGATGCACAAGCAGTAAACAGAAACACTTCCAGCAGGACTGCCACTATCAGCCGTAGCCCTGTCCTTCTTTTTTCTGTAACCATATAGATTTTACACCTCCGCTTTACTTTGCACAGAAAACAACGCCGCCGATATCACTTATCCACCCATCCACAGTTCCATTCACCATTTGATACATTGTGCCTTTCTGAATCGTCACGCTCTCTGCACAGGCAACATTCGCATTTTCAACTTCACTATCAGACATGACACGATTCGTTTCTATCCAGTTAAAAGTGCATGGATCTGCTCGATTCGAATATTTTCCATCCTGATATGAGTAGGACATCGTGATAGTCGTTCCTTCCGGGACATAAAAAATCACATGTCCATCATAGCCCTTTTCAACCCGCTTGGCAGACTGAAGCGGCACAGACAAATGATAAATCGTTTTGCTTTCGACTCTGTCATCTTCAGCGTCTTCTGTCTCTTGAACCGTAATGTTCTTTTCTCCGATTCCATATTTCACATGTAAGATACAATTACTCCCCATAAAGGATGTTTTTGTCTCCGTATAGGTCACCCAGTTTGTTTTTTCTTCTTCTGGCTGAGTAGATGCTTTCTCTTGGCTGGCCGCAGCTTCTTCCGTATCTGCCGCCTGTTCCGAACTTGAAGCGGGCTCTTCCTGTTTCGTTTCTTCCTTGGCCGACTGGCTTTCGGATTCAGAAGCAGCCTCCTGCCCCGGGGCAGATTCTTCTGTCGGCTCTTCCGCCGGTTCCTCCGCGGTGCTTTCGGCAGCAGGCTCTTCCGCATCGGTCAGGCCGTTTTCGTCTTCTGCCGTCTCACCCAGCTGAGAAAGCACCTCGTCCCGTTTGGCGGCAGTGTTCTCGCCCAGCTCCAGCAGGTCGTTGTAGTCTTCCAAGGCGGCATTGTAATTTGTCAGAGTCTCGCATAGAGCCGCATGGACATACAGCACCTGCACCAGCTTTGCGCTGACATCTTCCTCCGAAACGTTTTCTGCCTTTCCTGCATCACTGGCCTTCAGCAGCGCCTTTGCTAATCCGTAATCCGAAACGGCACGGGCAGGCTGTTCCATTTTTTCGTGCACTTCCGCCTGACCGATGTAAGAAAGTGCCTGTGTGTAGGGCATATCCTCAGTTGTTCCGCTGATGAACCGATAATCAGCCAGTGCCTTGTCATACTCGCCCAAGGCCACGTAGGCTTCCGCACGGCCCATGTAGGCCTGAATATTATTCGGGTCAAGCTTGATTGCCTCTGTAAAAGAGGCAATAGCTTCCGTGTAGTTCAGTTCAGTCAGATACTTCTGGCCCAGTTCGATTTTGTCCGTTGCTGTGGCAGCTTTAGAACCGCAGGACGTCAATAACACCGCTACCAGCACTATAACCGCAATCAGTTGGCTCCATAGCTTTCTTCTTCTCGCAATCATGTTTGTACCTCCGCATTACTGCGCACAAAAGATGATGCCACCATCATCACTTACCCAGCTAACATGGGTTACATAATCCCAGATCTGCACCTGTTGATACATTATATTCTTCCGGACAGTCATGCTCGTTTCCATCTTCACATCTGAATCATTTATGTTTTGCAGTTCGTCTTCCGAAGAGATGCGGCTTACTTCGATCCAGCGAAGCATCGCCCCATCAATGCCCAACAAGTCCGCCGTAACTGTAGTTCCTTCCGGCACATAAAAAACGAAGTGCTCATAATCGCCCTTTTTGACCCGCTGCACGGACTGGAGCGGTGCAGACAAGTGATACGTTTTAGGTTCACCATCATATAGGAGTTGGATACTTTTTTCTCCAATGCTGTATCGTACACTTACACTATTACTGCAATATTTTGACTTTACTGTTTCTTCCACCCAGTTGATTTCTGTTATTTTTTCTTCCTGCAACGAAGCAGCCTCCTCTTGTGACTGTTCCGAGCTTGAAGCGGGCTCTTCCGGCTTCGTTTCTTCCTTGGCCGACTGGCTTTCGGATTCAGAAGCAGCCTCCTGCCCCGGGGCAGATTCTTCTGTCGGCTCTTCCGCCGGTTCCTCCGCGGTGCTTTCGGCAGCAGGCTCTTCTGTATCCGTCAGGCCGTTTTCGTCTTCTGCCATCTCACCCAGCTGAGAAAGCACCTCGTCCCGTTTGGCGGCGGTGTTCTCGCCCAGCTCCAGCAGGTCGTTGTAGTCTTCCAAGGCGGTATTGTAATTTTTCAAAGTCTCGCAGAGAGCCGCATGGACGTACAGCACCTGCACCAGCTTTGCGCTGACATCCTCCTCCGAAACGTTTTCTGCCTTTCCTGCGTCACTGGCCTTCAGCAGTGCCTTTGCCAATCCGTAATCCGAAACGGCACGGGCAGGCTGTTCCATTTTTTCGTGCACCTCCGCCTGGCCGATGTAAGAAAGTGCCCGTGTGTAGGGCATATTCTCAGTTGTTCCGCTGATGAACCGATAATCAGCCAGTGCCTTGTCATACTCGCCCAAGGCCATGTAGGCTTCCGCACGGCCCATGTACGCCTGAATGTTGTCCGGATCCAGCTTGATGGCTTCGGTAAAGGATGCCACAGCTTCCGTATAGTTCAGTTCAGTCAGATACTTCTGGCCCAGTTCAATTTTATCTGCCGCATTCACCGCCTTTGAAACGCAGGCGGTAAAAAACAGGGCCGCAAGCAGACTCACCAACAAACAGACCGCACCAGCTCTTATCGTTTTTTTCTCTGACATTTTGCTTTCCTCCTGTTTTTGCTATGTTTATTCCTCAAACATCTTCCAGCTGACACACCCGTCCAGCCAGAATTTTCCGTTTCCAGAGGTCATACGCACTTTGTTCTGGGCATCCAGATCATTAAAGTGCCACCACTCCGAGGCCAGCGGTGTCATGCCTGCATTGGTGCAGTAGCTCTGCAGCCGCCGGGCACCGTCTGTCATGGATGACGATGCTGCGGCCCGCTTCCACGCGGTGGCGGAGTTGGATGTTACAGGCCCGGTAAAGCAGGCCGCCGCACTGCTCAACTCGTGCATGGCAGAGGGCATGGCGTATTCCTCACCCGTCACCTGTACAAAGGGACATCCCGCCATTTTGTGCTCCGTCTGCTCTGTGATGCGCAGCAGAGTCGTGTCCATCGCCACACCTCGTTGATGGTTAGAAAGAGACGTTGCAATGAACCAGCCGATATTCCACGCTCCCTTATTCAGCTCCGTCATCAAATCCTTGTCGGCACGTGCCTTGGCATATACCGCATCCTTTACCAGCATCTGTACCTCGTAAGGTCGGAACGTCTCTACGATCTTCAGGCAATCGCCCGCCTGCAGAGCGCTTTTTTGAGCCGCACCGACCTTTTTTGCCATGGCGTAGTTAATGGGCATCACATACTCATCCCGCCCAAGGCGTTGGTTGTAGAACAAGCCGTCATACAGCTTTTGTCCTGTGATGCCCTCAATGTCCTCACCGCAGGTTTTGAAAATCGATGCCGTTGCATTGGGGTTTTCGTATACGACGGAAGGCAGGACATCGGGCAGGTTGATCATGCAGAACTCATTTTCCAGCCAGCCCACAGTGCCATCCAGCAGGCAGACCTGCCAGTATGCTCCCGACTCCTGACGGATGTAAAACATATCACCTGCCGCAAGCCTGCGCAGCACTGCGCTGTTCTCATCCGGCTTTTCATACAGCTGCATCACCGCCGCTCCCGCAAAACCTGTGGAGCCTTCCAGCGGCAGTTCAAAGTTCTGGGGAATGCGGATACCCTCCCGCAGAATAGCCTCATCGTCCAGCGCAGCATTCAGCATCGGCCCAGATTCAGAGGCCGGTCCGCTGCTTCCCTGCTGCGGCTGCCAGCTGACTGCCCGCTCTTCCACAGTGGGCTGCTGACACCCCGTCAGAAGCCATGCACATGCCATAGCCGAAAGGCACAGAAAATCACGTCTTGTCGTTTTCATGCATTTTCCGTCCTTTCTGCCTGCTCCTGTGCCGGAGTTTCCATCTCTGCCGGTGTCTCCGGGATGATCTCCTGTGCTGCCGCAGGTTCCTCTGCAGGCTGCGTCTGCTGCTCTGTTGCCGGAGTGGTCTGTCCATCTTCCGTTTCCGTCTGCGCAGGCTGTTCTTCCAACAGTTCTTCTTCCGGCGGTTCGCCCTCGGCATCCTCTGCAAGGTCTTCCTCCGGTGCTGCATTTCCACCCGGCTGAACGCTTCCGCTGCCGTTCAGATCGCTGCTCAGCGTGCCTTCTCGGAACATGCCCGCCTGGCTGATGCCGTTGATAAAGTAGTAGCTTTTTTCATGGGAATGGTCCCATCCCTGCTTCAGTTCACCACCTGCATCAAAGGCATAGGGCTGGCCATCGATCACACACCACCCTGTCATCTGGTTTCCGTTTCCATCCAGATAGTGCGTACCCGCATCCGTCTCGACCCATCCAGCCTGACTGATACCATCCACAAAAAAGTAATCTTTTCCTTCAAGCTGTATCCAGCCCTGTGCTGGTGCGCCGGTCTCATCGTAGTATTTCAGGATGCCCTCCACCTTTTTCCACCCATTCAGTCGGCCCTTCACCCGGCCGTCAGAATCAAGCTCCCAAGTCTTGCCATCCTCTTGATAGGTTCCGGTGCGCGGGTGTCCCGTTTCGTCAAAGCAGTACTCCACACCATCCAATGTGAGCCAGCCGGTATACAATTGTCCGGTCTCTGGCTGAAAGTAGTAGTATTTTCCGTCCACCTTGGCTTCACCCCGGGTGATTTTTCCATCCTCGCCAGCATAGCCGATATAGCCATCCTCTTCGATCCAGCCGGTCTTCAAAAAATGATTGCTGCCAAAGTAGTAGAGACTATGGTTGATCTCATACAGGCCCTGCACGCGTGTGCCAGTGGCCGGCGAAACAAAATAGCGGTGCAGGTCTTCTCCCTGCCACCCCACAGCCTTGCTCCGGATCATCTTGTGGACACCGAAAGCAGCCCCCGCAATCAGACACAGGCACACCAGCACCACACCCGCTGATTTCAGCGGTTCTGGCGATTTTTTTCTTCTTGTGTTTTGCGTCACGCTAAACCGATAGCGCTTGATCTTCTGGCGTTTCATTCTCATCTTCCTGTATAAAGATTCAGCCCCCGGTTGAATGCCAGAGGCCGAATTTCATGTTCAATAGGCGTCCTGTACTGTCTCTTTGCCATTTTCGCGGTAAGTTGTCACCGTAAATCCGTCGTAGTACAGAAGACCGTCTTCACCGTTGCCGATGCAGCTGGAGGCATACTCCGAGCTGGCCGGTTTTCCAATGGCGGAATACAGTTTAGCGACATCTTTGCCCACATACTTCAAGGCCGTCTCCAGATTGGCAGTTTCCGCCGGGGCTACCTGCTCTGCAGGAGCAGCTTCACTGACAGGCTCGCTTTCTACCGGCCTGCTTTCTTCCACTTTGGAGGAAGCAACCGTTTCCTTCTTTGCGGGCTTGGACTCTGCTTTCGTCTCGGCTTTCGATTCCGCCTTGGACTCTGCCGATGCCTCCGATGCTGCCTCGCTTACTGCAGAAGCGCCTTCGGAAACAGCTTCCGATACAGCTTCACTTTCCGGCGCAGACTCTGCTGACTCTTCAGACGAAGCGGCCTCCAACACCACAGAGGACACCGTTTCCGATGCAGACACTGCTGCAGATGAAGCACTCGTTTCCGTTTTTGCCCCACAGCCAGATGCCAGAAGCATCGCGCCGCAAAGAGCCACAACCGTCATCTTATAACTTGCTTTCATTTTGTTTTATCCTTCTTTCTATTCTTTCAATCGGCCAGAGAACAGTAGACCCATTCTCCATCCGACAGAAATGCTGCTTTTAATTCCTGCTCCCGTACATCCTGCGGGAGGTATGCCGTAAACGGCTGTATTCCCTTTCCACAGGGGGAGGCCTCGTAGGTTTCGTTCCCCGCCAGAATATAAATAAGGGACTCGTCATCCACGCTCTGCCCGCTCAAGTCACCCGTCAGGCAGAATGTCTCTTCCATGCGGCTGTCCTCTCGCTGCGCTTTCACGCTTGTTCCGGTGTCTGCCGCCGCAACCGCTGTGCGTTTCGGCGCGGGCAATTCCGGGGCACGTTCCAGCAGCCAGTTCAGGTTGCGCTCGACCAGCTCCACCAACAGCACATCAGGCTGTTCTTCCATAGCCGCTGTCAAACTGTAGGGCATATTCCGGGAAAAGCAAGCACTGCCGTAGCTCTGTGCCAAAAAGGGGTGCAGGTTGATGCCAAAGGAATCACGATAGACGAAAATGCTTCCATCCGTCTCCGGATTTACCGTATGGATGGTGATGTCATCCGCCGAGTGGAATTTTTCATCATACTGATATGTAAAGTCATACGCTGTATCCTGTTCCGTTTCATTTCCGGCAGGATACACCATCTTATACAGATCCCCGGTGTGGGGAATCTTTTCCCCCGCGATGAAGGAATCGAACTTTGTTTCCGCGCCTTTCATTTTCCTCAGCAGGACCTGTGCCGCCTTCTGTGCGCCCCGCATATTCCAATGACTGTCCAAATGGTAATACAACTGTTCTTGGGAATCAGACAATACCTCAAACAGATCGATATATCGGACGTTCTGCTTCTGCATCTGCTGTTCAAGCAGTTGAACGTTCCTCTTAGAAGCCGCTGCATAGCGCGCTGGCATCTGACTGCCATATATCGAATTTTTATTCGGTGCGATCGTAAAGTAAAAATCCACACCGTTCTGTTTGCAGTACTCCTGCATCAGCCCCAGCACACGAGCGGCAGCATAGCTCTGACGAGCTGTAAAAAGCTTTGCTCCGGTATAATCCTCAAGCGTACTTTTGTAGAACAGCCAACCGTTCTTTCCCAGCAGCACGCTGCTGCTATCCAACGTCTTGAACGCTGCTCCGGTAAGCTGGTCATTCAGAGTGATCATTTCATGACGAAAGCCGAAATGATCCGCAAAATAATCCGAAAACTCATTCAGAATATTGACGTTGAAGCTTCCATCTTCTTCCCGTAGCTCCGGAAGGGGTGCAAGCTGCTCATTTCCAACCGCATTTTCCTCCTGCCAAGGCATCACTGCCGCAGGCAAAATGCAAACTGCGGCAATAACTCCCACAAACAGGACGTATCCTAATTTTTTCACCTGCATTTTCCCACCTCAGAACTGGAAATAGATAAAGGGCACATAGGACGCCGCCGATAAATGCAGAATGTCCACCAACAGAAGTATCAGCGCCCCCACATAACTCAGCACCCGAAGACACACATATACACTTCCGGTCTGCTGCTCCGCTTTGCGGCAGACCATCGGCAGAACCGGTGTGCTGCCCACAAGCCCAAATAGCAGCGCAAACATAGTCAGAGGTGTCAAACACTGTGCCAGCAACAGCCCTGTCTGGGCAGAAGCGCGGATACCCGAGAACATCGCCCCGATCATCGAGAAAGCCTGTCCCATGTTGTCTGCCCGGAAAATCACAAAACCAATCAGTACCACCAGCAAAGTGTATAGGTGTTTCAGCACTGTTTCCACCGGGTTTCGCCTGTTTTTTCCATGCTTTCCAAGCCCGAACAGCTTTTTTGCTGCGTCCTCTGCAACGATAAAGAAGCCATGCCACAGACCCCAGATGATAAAAGTCCAGTTAGCTCCGTGCCACAGGCCCGTACAGAAAAATACCATCAGCTTGTTGCGGTATGTCTTTGCCTTTCCCTTCCGGTTTCCGCCCAGAGGGATATACAGGTATTCCCGGAACCAAGTGGAAAGAGAGATATGCCATCTGCGCCAGAATTCCTGAATGCTGGCCGAGATGTATGGATAATTAAAGTTTTCCTTGAAGTGAAACCCGAAACACAAGCCAAGTCCAATGGCCATGTCACTGTATCCGCTGAAATCAAAATAAATCTGAATCAAATAGCATACTGCAGCTAACCAAGCCGTCCGGCTGTCCAGCGCAGAGCTTTTTGCACTATAGATCAGAGTCACAACGCTGCCGCAGACATCGGCGATCATCAGCTTCTTGCTCAAACCAATAATGAACCGGCGCAGGCCATTTGCCAGTTGTTCCAGCGTATGGCGGCGGCTCTTAATTTCATCCGCCACATCCTCATAGCGAACGATGGGCCCGGCCACCAGCTGCGGAAACAGCGCAATGTACAGCAGCACATCCCGAAAGCGGGTGCTTTTCAGTCGTTCGTTTCGGTATACGTCGATCACATAGCTCAAACCCTGAAATGTAAAGAACGAGATGCCCACCGGCAGAACGATAGAAGGTACCGCAATTGCCACGCCCGGCAGCTGATTCACCGTCCTCACCAGAAATGTCAGGTATTTGAAAACACCCAAAACTCCCAGATTGACCGCCACTGCAACGTAAAGCACTCCCTTCCGCCCGGAAACAAACAGGCCCGCCAGATAGTTGCAGAATACGGAAAAAAGCAGAAGCAATACATACCACAGTCCACTGAACGCATAGAACAGCAGGCTGGCCGCAATGAGCCAGAGATTTTTTGCTTCTCTTTTGGGCAGAAGATAATACCCTCCAAGCACAATGGGTAAAAACAGACACAGAAAAATTACGGAACTAAAAACCATTTACGGCCACCTCAGCGATTACGGGAACTGGTAGCTGAACACGGTTTTATTCAGCGGCATTTTATACATATTGTATTCGGCATGGCCGTATTTACCGGCACGATAACCCCATTCCAATTCCACGTCATAAATGTAGGGCGTGCCGTTCTCGTGGATCATGACCCATGCATGGTCCGAATCCTTGCGGCCCACACCGCCGGATACAACATAAGCGTCGTAACCCAGCCGCCGGGCCATATAAAGGAACTGGCCTGCGAAGCAGTAACAGTTGCCCTTTTTGTGTTCAAACATAAACAACGCACTTTCTTCTGCCCAGTCCGTAGTGCCTCTTGCCTGATGCGGACGAGCAAGATATGCACCGTGATCTCGGACATACAAATATGCAGCACGCAGTTTCTGTGCTTTTGTCATGCCGGAATTAGTGCACTCGGCCAACGCTTGATCCACATAACTGTCCAGAACTGCGTTGCCAGAGGTATAACGGCCATCTGCGCCAAAGGTGAGATGCCCTACCGCACCGTTCGTCAGAAACGAACCGTCCGCCATAACATAATACATGCCGCCATCGATTTCCTGCAGACCCTCAGCATACTGGTCAATAGCATAGCCATCCTGCGAGACATGGTAAAGCTTACCATCAATGGTTGCAAAACCAGCAGGATAGCTGTCAAAGAAACTGCCTGTCACCGACACATGACACAGCACACCATCCACTACTGCAAAGCCAGCGGGGTAGCTGTCAATGGCGCTGCCCTCTTCTGACACATGGTACACTCCGTCTTCGATCTGCACAAAACCGGGCTGATAGACATCCAACTGACTGTCCGTATAGTGGTACAGCCTGCCATCCTGTACTTCAAAGCCGTTTTTTCGAAACAGACTTCCGCCCAAGCCAAATTTGCTTTCCTCTGTATCGATTCCCAGAAATTCCATCACTGCTTTGATGCAATTTTCATCTTCTTGTACCGGCATGACCGCTGCCTGTTCCGCATGGGCTGTTGGCATCAGAAACATGGCCGATACCGCTAAAACAGAAGCCGTCACCTTGAGTTTTTTCAACATCTTTTTCATACCCCTCTATTTGATTTTATTGATACTCGTTCCAGATCTGCTTCTTCAGCTTTTCCTCCTGCCTGCGCAGGATTCGTGCCGAAAAGGCTGCCGCAACAGCTGAAGCGATCATTCCAACGATTCCAACCACGAAAAAAATCTGTCCGGTGGACACACTCTCTCCCTCCTTATTTGAGCCATCCGCTTGTATAAAGCTGGTCGATCAAATTTTTCAGCACCGTCATCTGAGCATCTTCCGTACCATTTGCCTGTGCCTGACGGTACTTCTGCACTGCAGATTCATAGCAGTCGTCCGCCTGCTGATATTCCCGTTTTTCAGCGGGTTTTGTGCCCTGCCAGTCGATCAGCAGATACGCCCGTTGCATATCAAACCGATAGTCCAGCGGATACTGTTGTGCAAGCTCGGTCAGAACATCATCAGCCTCCTGATACTGATTCAGTGCCTGCAGCACCGTCGCAAGGTTCAGCTTAGTGGAAATAGTTGCATAGCCACTTTCCACCAGCTCCCGTAATAGTTGTTCTGCTTTCTTGTAGTTCTGTTCCGCATTCTGCTTATCTACAGCCGCCTGCTGCAGCTGGATATCTACCAGCATCTCTTTTTCCAGCACAGTCTGGCTTTTCGGCAGTGCCTGACAGCCGCGTTCCAAAATCTTTTCGGCATAAGTTGTGTCCTCCATGTTCAGCGCAGTGCGTGCTGCTGCCAGATATGCATGGCTCAAAAGCTGCGGGTCTGTCACCTCATCCAGTACTTTCTCGTACAAGGCAAGTGCTTCCGAATTCTGCTTCTGCAGCGACTTGATCTCGGCGGCAACCAAATCGCAGTCGCCTGAAGAGGCCCCGCGCTCCTGCAGCGTTTCCAATGTGCTCTGTGCCTCTTTTATCTTGCCGTCATTTGCCAGCGCAATGGCAAAGCTGCGGTAGCTGTCCGTGCTTGCGCCCTGAGTGCTGACCGCCGTCTGCAGCTCCCGCACTGCGTTTGCGTAATCCTTCAGTTCGATGTAGCAGTTGCCCTTGATAAAGTGCATCTGTTCTACTGAGACCGAATCCATGTTTTTTTTCGTCAGATTGCCAGAAGAAACAGCGCTGTCCAACTGGTCGATCGCGCTCTGATAATCACCGGCGCGGTACAGCAATGCCGCCATCTGCAAATACGCATCTGCACGTCCCGGCTGCTGCTGAATCGCGCTGTCCAACAGCTCTCTTGCCGTATCATATTCCAGATCCTGCTCTGCCTGATCTGCCTGTGCCAGATTCAGCAGATAGACATTTTCGCGCTCACTGCGCATTCGTTCCACACCGTAATAGCAGCTGTACGCACTAGCTGCAAAACAGGCTGCCAGCACCACCGCCGTAACACGCTTTCGGAACTGACATTTTTTGTAGCCCAGATCCATCTGGTCGATGTTTTTGAGCGCACGCAACATCTCCGACGCCTGTTGGAAACGTCTGGTCTGCTGCTTCTGCATGGCGCGCACAATGATCGTCTGCATAGAGCGGCTGATTTTAGGGCGATAATGCTCTAACGGAGTCACCTCTCCCAGTGATTTTTCCGGAGCATGTCCCGTGACCGCATAGTAAAGAGTAGCACCCACAGCATAGAGATCGGTCGCCATAGAGATTGATCCATAGTCCTTCTGCCTGTCGGGCTGCGCCTGTGCGCCTGTGCTCTGCAGCATAGGCACTGTCTCCTCCATCGGCGGAGTCCATGCATCCATCACTACGGTTGCGCCGCTCTCCTGCGCATTTTCCAGCGGCATCGTGGCAGCACCCATGGGAACAGTCGCACTGCCTGCAGGCACCCGGTTTTCCGGCATAGCCACTGTCGGCATCTGCGGTGTATGCTGCGGCCTGCTCTGGGTGGAGGTCTGATACTGTTCCGGTGCGGCATAGCCATCCGTCACGCCCACAGCCGTTTTGTCCCGGCGGAAGATCAATGATGTGTTAAAGTCGATGAGGCAGATATCTCCACTGTTGGTGATCATCACATTGCCCGGCTTGATATCGCAGTGGATAATAGCCGGTTTTTCGCTGTTTTCCTGATGCAGATACTGCATCACTTCACACAACTGACATGCCCAGCGGTAGCACTCTTTCTGGGTGACCGGGCCGTTCTGTTCCACATACTGCTGCAGGTTTTGGCCGCTGATAAGATCCATCACGGTGTAAACGCAGCCATCGTTGCCATATAGAACATCGTAAATTCGCGGAAGATACTGGTGCTTCAGGCTCTTCAAGATCGACGATTCATTTTCCTGATTCATGACGTGCTGATACTGCAGCTGGGTACGCTTGATCACCACATCAATGTTCATGCCTTTTTTATGCGCAACGAACAGATCGCCCGTTCCGCCCAGCCGGTTCAGCACCCGGATATTTTCATAATCCGGGTTGGTGAAGCCCAGTACTACATTTTCGCTCACAGGATCCTCCCTAATTTCTGGTCGTATTCTATCGGCGCTGCCTCGCCGGAAAGCCTTGCCCACACTTCGATCCAGTCATCCGTACCAGACGGCAGAGAGCTCAGGTCGTTCCATTTCAGTGCCAGTGCTGTGATGTTGTCCGTTTCTCCGCAGCTGCGGCAGAATCCCACCGCCGTCTGCAGCCGCTGCTGTAGCTGCTCGCGGCTGTCCGTTTCCATCAGCAGTCCGTGCAGCTCTTTCCACGTTGTGTAGTGGCACAATCCGTCGCTGCACAGCAGCACTGCGCCCTGCATCGGACGCTTTGTGCATTGAAAAACCGGCTCCATTTTGCCATAACCAAGACACTGCAGCAGGATACTGCTGCGTCGGTCGGTAGTCAATGCTTCGGGCGAAAGCCTGCCTGCTTCCACCTCGCGCATCGCCAGCGTCTGGTCCTTGCTTAGTTGTACCAACCCCAGACCGTCGTCCAAATAGATTCGGCTGTCACCGACCTGCACTTGATATAAATCATCCCTCGTCAATAGCAGCGCCGAGACCGTTGTGCCCAACTGAATACCCGTTTTTCCCGAATAGCTGCACAGCGCCGTATGGAGTGTTTCCAACATTCTGTGCCACGAAAAGAACACAACATCCGCCGTTAGCCCGTTCTGTACGATCTCCGGCAGCTGTTGCTCGAACCATTCCTCAAAGCAGCGGACTGCCCCGGTGCTTGCAAGTTCACCGGACTGCAGTCCGCCTACGCCATCGCACACCGCCAGCATTGCAATCGTCTCTCTGCCAAAGTTGGAAATGCGTGCGCAAAAACTGTCCTGATTGGAAGGGCGCGTGGCCCCTTTATCCGTGATATGTACCAGCTGCAATGCCATATCAAGCCCCTGCCACCACGCTGAACACGATATCTGCCATACGGATGGTATCGCCCGCATGGAACTGCGTCGGCTTGGAAGGCTCCAGCCGCTGCTCGTTCAGGTAGGTGTGGTTCTGCGTATTGTTATCCACAATATAGTAGTTGCCATTCTCGATCAGGATGTAGGCATGGTCGTTGCCCAGATAGCAGTTCTGGGTGTGCACCGTGTAGTCCACTACGTCCTCTGCACGGCCAATGTGGAAATTGGTATGGGTGACATGGATATACTGGTTCGTCGCCTTCTGTACCAAATACAACTCTCCGACCCCGCCGGAGCTGCCAGCCTCCATTAGCGTCGTGCGGGCAGTTCCGCCATTGCCTGCTGCAAGTACCACAGTATGGCCGCCGGCCTGCTGCACTGGCGGCTGTGGCGGCACATAAGCAGCTGCTGCGGGGGCCGGCTTATCTGCCGACTGCTTTGGGGCTGGTGCTTCCTGCCGGAATGGGTTATCTTGTTCTTCTGTTGTATGCTTTTTCTTGTCCTTTTTTCCACCAAACAGTCCGCCGAACAACCCGCCGCTCTTCTTTTCTTTTTCAGATTTTTTCTTAGCCTTTTCGGCCTTTTCATCTTTTTGTTCCTTCTTCGGCTGCGGCTCCGGCTGGCTGGCAATAAAGGGATTGCCTCCCTGCTGTGCTGCAAACGGACTATCCTGCACTGGCTGTTCTGCCGGGACATTGGCGGG